>Ga0209200_1000965_pt1 | contig 30885 bp, 29 predicted proteins | sample AD_UKC033_MetaG_FD_184406 | JGI IMG/M metagenome (GOLD analysis project Ga0209200, IMG submission 184406) | Active sludge microbial communities of municipal wastewater-treating anaerobic digesters from USA - AD_UKC033_MetaG (SPAdes) (version 2) | ecosystem: Engineered > Bioreactor > Anaerobic >... | reverse complement strand
TGCAACGCTTATTCAAACAGGAACCTAACCTTGATGCTAGAATTAAATACGTCCCACCTCTGATCCTGGACAATCTCTCTGTCAGTCTCGGTAACTGGAGTGGATACCATCTGCTGGCTCATCACCCCATTAATTTTGGGGTGAAGATTTAGTTATTGCTTTTATTGCAGCCGCCTGCTGTTCCTTAAAGGATGTCCCCTATTATTAAGAGAAAATGACTGACTGAAAATGCTCATCAGTCATTGACCTCGTCTCACTTACATTTTTAGGATGATGTTTTACACCCTGCTTTTTTCCAGGTAGGTTCTAATCGAGGAAATCGTTCCCGGCTGATTAAGGATGTTCATGTGGTTGCAGCCGCTGATCTTTTCAAGTCCGGTGTTCGGGATCAGCCTGGCGATTTCTTTGATATGTTCCTCTTTGATCATTTCCTCTTCAGCGTAAAGGATCTTCATTCCGGTGGAGATCTCCTTTAGTTCTTCGGAGGTGATCCCGATGTCATTCAGCATCAGTTCGAAACGCATCACCAGCTTGCGCGTGGGCAGCCCGATACGGCTCAGGAACTTCCACAGGTTTGAGAGCCGGGTGAAGGTGCGCAGCGTTTTTTCTTCAGTCCCGCTGGCCAGGTAGTTTGGTGAAATGGCCACGATGCGGTCAAAAAGCTGCGGAGCGTTCTTCGCGAGCAGCAGCGCGATATTGCCGCCGTCGCTGTATCCCACCAGGTGGGTTTTACTGATGCCCTGCGCCTGGCAGAAGTGGATCACATCCTGGCAGTATTGGGGAATGGTGTACTCGGTGTCAATCGAACGGCTCTGGCCGTGTCCGCGGCTATCGAGCGCGTAGGTGTGATAATCCGTGAAGAACTCCTCCTGGTAACGCCTGAAGATCTTCTTGCTTTCTGAATTTCCATGCAGCAGCAGCAAATTGGGTCCGCTGCCGGCTTCGCGGTAGGCGACCTTCAGGTCAGGCAGCGTGAGGTATTTTATTGGCAGATCTGTCATTCGCATTACTCCACCATGATCAGAAGGGTTTAAATAGGTTGTAGCTTGTTTGACCATCGTCCACTACATACCCCAGGTTTTGATAAAGTTTAAGCGCGCCGCTAAGGTTTTCTGAGTCCACCGAGAGGTGGGTGTGGTCCATACCCATTGCGCGGAACATACGGATGCTCTCTGCGATCAGCGCGCTGGCTACTCCCTTGCCGCGCCAGGCTCTTTGTACAGAAATGTTTTCTGTGTAACCGCGCTTGCGGCTATAGGTGCGGTTTTCCTCTTCATCCAGCATGTTCTGCACGATCCCGACCACCCGGTCACCCTCCCAGGCGATTTTCCACAGGTGCGGTTGGAACATGCGGTCATTCCGCCAGGCTTCAAACATTTCTTCTGAAGGTTCAGAGTAACCCCAGTGGTCGCGGAAAGCCTCGTTGTCCGCATTCCAAATGGACCGGTATTGAGAAGGCTCTACAGGTCTGATCTCAAGCCCGGGAGGCAACGGGTGCTCTTCCAAGGGCAGGTCAATTGGGCGGTTCATCCCAAAGAAGTATCTTTCGATAGCGTACCCGTTCTCCTGCAGAAACTTAACGGTCTCAAAGGCTTTCTTTTTCTTCCAAATACGAAAACGCCGATCCATACCGGTGTGTTTTTCTGCCGCGATCTCTTTGCATTTCTCCTCAGCGTACTGTAGCATCAACGATGCAATCCCGCGCCCCCAGTGCTCCCGAATGAGCAAACCAAACGGGTAATAGATGATCTTTCCGTCCGGTTCGCTATCCCAGGAGTAACCAACATAACCCACGGATTTATTCTCTACATCCACATAGAGCAAGTTCTGGTTGATATCGTAATTTTTCGTCCACTTTTCATCGTTCCTGATGTCCTCCAGTGTCAGTACATAATCGACACCGTTGACTTCCTTGCAGGCGTTGAAAATGTCCAGGCGCACCTGGTGGTCTTCTTCACCGGCAAAGTGGCGGAACTGCAAACCGGGAACTTTTGTCAGCGGTTGCCAATCAACATAGCTTTTCTGTGTATCCATTTCTAATCCTTCCAATAACGATTGGTGATTTAAGACAGAATTATTATACGGCGGTATAGGCCAATTATTACCGGCAAGTGTAAAACCAGCCGAATCCCTCTTCACATTGTTTTTAGGTTACAAAGGCCAGCGCAGAGTGAAAGCACAGAGGCGGATCAGGAAAGACAGGATTAAGTGTAAAATGTTGTTGTTGGAGCCAATCATTGAAAAAATACCTGCCGATTTTCATTGTTCTCGGGGTCATCCTGCTGGTACTCGTCTTTCTGACCTACTGGGAACCCCCGCAGCGCGATGCGCTGGATGACAGCATCTGGCAGGTCACCGATTTAAACCGCGAACCGCTTATTGAAGAAACCACGCTCACCATCCGTTTTCACAACCGCAAGGTCAATGGATCTTCCGGCTGCAACCGGTTCACCGGACGATACAAGATTCAAGAGGAAATCCTCAGCATCACAATCCGCGAGGCCACAACTGACAACTGCCTGAATCCCGGCATAATGGACCAGGAAAGGGCATTCATGCGCTACCTCCAGAATGCCAGTGGTTTTCAACTTGAGGGGCAGGAATTGACCATCTTCACGGGAACGGGTGGCAAAGTTGTTTTTACCTCGATGCTCTCGAACAAGTAGGCGCTTGCAGAATGGATAAGGACTGTCTTCCGCCATAGCCTTGCTGAATTGTTAGGAAATTTTTAGTTAGGTCGTTGAACCTTAATCAGGCGTGGTTGTCAGGATCAAACTTGTGCTGTACCACTTCAACATTGGCAGCCCGCAGGAATTCCAGCGCGTTTTCATCGATGCGGTAAGCCACATCATAGACCAGGCGGGTGATACCGGCGTTGATGAGCGCCTTGGTGCAATTGATGCAAGGAAAATGTGTGACATAGCAGGTGCAGCCGCGCGTTGAAACCCCATGCAGCGCAGCCTGGATGATGGCGTTCGTTTCCGCGTGAATGGTGCGTACGCAGTGCCCGTCAACGAGAAGGTGGCCGATCTCGTCGCAGTGAGGTTGACCCATGGGTGAGCCGTTGAACCCGGTGGTGAGAATGCGCTTTTCCAGAACCAGCACGCTGCCCACAAAGGCGCGGTCACAGGTGCTGCGCTCTGATACCGCGTAAGCAATTTTCATGAAGTAGGAATCCCATTCAGGCCGCATTGTTTTATCTCCTTGCGCATAATAATAGCATAGGCGCTGGATATCAAGCAATTTTTCAGCGGGTATTTTTAAAAAGGATTCCAGAATGAGAATAGAGATCGTTATCAGAGCGATGTGTTTACCCAAAGATTTATTTAAAAATCGGATCCCGGCGGGTGAAAGGGCTCATCCTGAATTGCCATTGAAGAAATTTCCTTCTCCAGTAGAAAGGGGGCGATAATTAAACCACAGAGGTCGGGGTCAAAAATCCCAACCTCTGTTCGTTTGCTTACAGGTTTGTAAAAATCCGTTGTGGGCTACAGGATGCGCATCAGCGCTTTCAGCTCCTCCACCGCGGCCTTCTCCTGTTCGTCAACAATGGAACTGCCGCCGATGCCCAAAATCCCGCCGGTGCGAGTTTCAGCCACCTTGTACACCATATCCACCAGCCAGCGTTTGTAGCCATCTGCATCCGGCAGTGTTTCAGCGATGGCGACCGCGCCGGCGATGAATTGCTTGATCTCCTCACGAATACCCTGCGGATCTCTTGACTCATACTTGACCGAGTTTTCTCTCGCGTCCTGCATGGTCATGCCTTTCATTGATTGCAGCAGTTCATCCACCAGCGGGCCGTAACCGCTTCCGCCTTCCTTCACAGCCAGTTCCGCAGAAAACTTGCTGGCAGTGAAGACTTCGTTGAAAACTTCAAAAGGACCACCGCTGGCTGTTGAAACAAAAGTGGCAGCAGCTCCCGGCGCGTTTAACAGCGCTTTCCATTGTTCTGTTGTGAGTTGTTCCTTGATGGACATAAAAACCCTCCTGATTTGTATTTCCGGCCGGGGATGGTCAATTATCACTCAATTCCCCCGCCAGATTGTAACCATATTTTACTGCAAATAATCCGCCTATCCGATAATGATAAAAGGTCGATGAAGGAAGAAATTTCCTCCATCGACCTTTCCTGGATAGCCTTAGTTAATAAGATGAATTGGAATGCGAAATTTCCAACCCGTTGACCCTGGTGAACCGCGGCACGATGATCGCGGCGGGGTTTCGAGCCCCGTAACTTAAAGAGGTGTTGTAAGCAGTGGTTTCATTTGAAAGCCAGTCAACATTTTCGCCAAAAACATCAAAAAGGCTCTGGGTCAGGCGCACGTTATAAGGAATGACGATCGAGCCATCTTTCTTTAACAGCAGGGCGCCGAAGCGTGAACTACTGGTTAAGATCCCTTTGGACGGGTTGACAATGTTCATGTAGTGCAGGAATGGAATGTAGAGCAGGTCTGAATCCCGCGGCTGGCTGGCCAGGTCTTCAAGTGAGCGCACCTGCTGCGTACCGCCAGACATGCTCAAACTCAAATGCGGGACCGTGTGACCGGTGGCTTCTTCACCAAACTCATCGGCGTCATCCTGCATCCAGATGAAGGAATTGAAAATCCCTTTTTCCACCAGCGGGAAGGGTTTTCGTTGGATCCCGAACAGGTCACTGCCAAAAGGAAAAGTCTGCAACCGGGTTGGGTCATCAGTGAGGGTGAACTTCCCGGAAAAAACCTTCCTGCCCATGTCCTCTTTTCTCAGGCAGGAGAAACCGCGTTTCATCAGACCGCCATTGATCACGATATAGCGCATGAACCCCACCATATCCGCGACCGCGGCGCTGCCAAAAACAATGTCGTACTTTCCCAGGGGAATCTGCTGCGGTGCGTCGCTCTGGTAATGCTCCATCAGGAATTCCAATTCTCGCCGCAGGTCGTGAGGTGAAAGTTCGGTTTTCTTCTGGGCGGATTGCTCCGATTGGATTTCCCACTTCAAAACACTGTGCGCGAGTACAATGCTCACCTGTGCATCAGAGGTTCTAATATAGAGCGGGTGCGCGGAAGTGGTGTTGACCATCGCAATGGTGTTCGACCCGTTCGAAAAAATTCCGGATAGTTTGACATCGGCGGTTTCCAAACCCTCAACGACCTGGTTGAAGAAAGCCAGTTTTTCATCGTTGCTGATCTCAGCCAGCGCCTGGTCGTAACCCCTTTCATCAATGAAAGCTTCATGGTAGACCGGAACGGTTGGCTGGTAGGTGAGCGGCATGCTGTGCTTAACCATTTCAACCGCGATCTCAATACCCCGTTTCATCTCTTCGATCTTTGACAGGTCGGTGATCATACCGTAACTGGCGCGCTTCCTGTCTTCGTACGCGGTGATTTCCATGCGGATCAGGTGTTCATTCGTGTTCAAGGATATGGCTGAATTGGCAAAGCGCATCAGGGAACTGTCTTCTTCCTGGTAGTATATGGAGACCGTATACCCTTTTGAGAGCGCGTACAGGCGCAACTGCTCGAGTGTGTTGAGAATTTTCTCTTTCATGGTCATTCTCCGATCCTGACGTTGTCAAAGCGGCAGACGGGCACGCCATGACCCAGCTGCATGATCTGGTTGGGTTGTCCTTTACCGCAATTGGCAACATAATGAACCTCCCAGGTGGAGCGGTCACCCACGGCGGTCAACGAATTCCAGAAGGGAAGTGTGGCCCCTTTATAGGTTGCGTTCTTCACCGCTTTGGTGATGCGTCCATCCTCCACCAGCCAGCCGGCTTCAGTGCCAAAGTGGAACTGCTCTCTATTGGATCCGATGGACCAGCTTCTGTCGCCGTCCAGTACGATCCCTCTCTCGGTTTTGCGGATGATGTCCTCCAATGCGCCGTCGCTGCCGGGGTCAATGTTGATGTTGGTCATGCGCTCGATTGGTACGCGGTAAAAAGCGGTGGCGCGGTTGGCCCCGCTGCTGCCCTGAAAGATCTGCCGCTGAGCCCTGGCGTTGGCTTCCTCCACCATCTGCCGCCCGGTAATGGCTCCGACGAGGATCCCTTTATCGATCAGCAGGTTATCCTGAGCGGGGATGCCGTCATCATCATAACCAAAGCTCCCAGGGGTATTGGTGAGAGTGGCGTCCGCCCTGGCGGTCAGTTTTTCAGAACCATAGCGCAGTTTGCCGAAATCATCCAGCGTGACAAAGGAGCCGCCGGCGAAAGCCAGCTCGTAACCCAGTATGCGGTCCAGTTCCAGGGCGTGACCGATGGTTTCATGAGTCTGCAGGTACATGATGCCGGGCAGTAGAATGACCGAGCGGTCGTCGATCGGGCACGGGTCGGCGATGAGCGTGGCGTTAAGTTCGCGCACGATGCGCTCGGCGTTTTCACTAAAGTGCTGCAGGTCGATCGTTTCCCAGCCGCGGGTGTCTCCGCGCCGGAAAGGTTTGAATTTCCGTTCGTGCATCCCGCCTTCACTATCGACGCCATCTACTTCAAGTCCTGCGAATACCTCGGTGATCACTTTCTCGATCTCACTGCCCTCAGAGTCAACAAAGATCATCTGTTTGCGTACGAAGGTCAGGTCGCTAACCCGTTGCGTCACGCCCGGCTGGTCAAGTTTCTTATCCATTTCATTCAGGAAAGCGATTTTCTCTGCGAGCGGGACTTCAAATGGATTGATCTTGTTCGGGCTCACAAATTTTGCCTGGATGGCATCTTTTTCAGCGAGCCTGACCGGCAGGGCGATCCTCTCGGAGGCAATGCGCGCGTTATCAAATGCCCTGTCGTAGAGCGCGGTTAGATCGCTGGTATCTGAGGAGGCTGAAAAACCCCACGCGCCGTTGAAAAGCACACGCACACCCAGGCCGCTTTCATGTGTGGAACTGGCATCCTTAAGGTTGCCGTTCCACATCAACAGTGAATTGGTTTCTTCAACCGGGTACCAGCGCGTATCCACATAGGTCGCGCCGCGCGTTTTGATCCGGTTGATCTGCCGTTTTATTTGATCAAGCATCATTAATACTCCTGATAATAAGTTTGGTTTCTCATTGTAATATGTCTTGAGATTCAGTGGGAGCTTTATTGCCGTTTCATTTTCTGTTGTTGTGCAGTTCCATTATTCAATGAGGGCAACTATGGTAAACTTCAACCCGGTTTTCTCTCAAAACCTGATCTGAAATAACCAGCCGGCACCCATTGATGAAATCATCCAATCCCTTCCACAAACGTGTGCTTCGAGGCCTGCAAAATTATGCTGGTAATGTGAGGGCTTTTTCACGCAACGCCTCACTATACCTGCTGAGCACCATCATCAGTTCATCAGCGTTTGGCGTGTTCAGGCTGCTGTTCAACTTCTACGTGTTGAGCCTTGGGTACGATGAGGCGCTGGTCGGCAACCTGGTGGCCGCCAGCAGCATGACCGCGCTCATCGCCGCCATCCCCATGGGGTACCTGGCGGACCTGCTGGGGCGTAAAGTCTCTTTGATCGGCGGCGGGTTGGTGACAGTCATCGCCATCAGCGGGATGCTGTTGTTTCCTTCACCCACCATGTTTATTTTGATGAATGTCCTCATGGGATTGGGTCAAAGTATTTCCGGTGTAACCATGGGACCTTTCCTGATGGAGAACAGTGGAGAAAAGGAACGAACCTACCTGTTCAGCTTCAGCTCCGGTATTTCCATGGCCGCCTCCTCCGTGGGTAACTGGATCGGCGGGCTGCTGCCGACCTGGCTGGCCGCGTCCGCCGGTGGAGACGCCACCAGCGCCGGGGCTTACCGGCTCTCCCTGGCCATCGTCGCCGCTGCTGCCAGCGTGGCGGTGATCCCGCTCTTCATGATGGCCATCAAGCGCGGCAAAGCCGGAGAACGCTCGCTTTTCGCGCCTTTTACTTACTTCAAGAGCCATCCATCCTTACTGGGGAAGTTGATCCTGCCGATGCTTGTCACATCCATCGGCGCTGGCTTGATCATGCCATTTATGAACCTCTTTTTCCGCCAGGTGCACGGTCAATCCGACAGCGCCATCGGCACCCTGTTTGCCTTCGGTTCGCTCGCCATGGGTATAGGCCTGCTCATTGCCCCTCCGCTGGCCGAAAAGTACGGCAAGATCCAATTCGTGGTCATCACCCAGGCGCTCTCCATTCCCTTCCTCGCCCTGCTGGGTTTCTCTCCGTTATACTGGATCGCCGCCTCTGCCTATTACATCCGCGTGGCGTTGATGAACATGAGCGGTCCGGTGTACCAGACCTTTGTCATGGAAAAGGTGGAGCCCTCCGCGCGGGCCACGGTGGCCAGCCTGGTGAGCATGGCCAACTCGTTCGGTTGGGCGTTCAGCCCCACCATCAGCGGTTACATCCAGGTAAAGTACGGGTTTGGCCCGGCGTTCTTTCTCACCATCATTCTTTATGTGCTCTCGATCACGCTCTACTGGGGGTTCTTCTGGCGTGGAAGCAGAAATAAAGGCATCCCTGACACTGTCCGGCATTGATTTTTAGGTTGATTTTTCATACGCAATTCTTCTCTCCATGATCCTTGTGTAAACCGAAAAATTGCCTGGGTTTTTAATCAGCCTGTGGTGTTACAATCAACCTGTTGTTTTTCTAAGAGTATGCAACATTGTCCTCCCAATTCAAATGACAAGGCTAATCAGCAGTCTAATTAAGCGCGTACTCTCTTTGATCCTCACGCTGTTCATCATCACAGCGGTGCTTTACGCCACGGTATTATTCACACCGGCTGAAACCCGCGCCACTCTTTTTATGCCGAGAAATATCTCCGCCCACATGACGGACGAACAGTATCAAAATCACATCGAAAACATCATTGAACAGTATCACCTCAACGATCCCTATCCTGTGCAGTATTACCACTGGATCACCTCCCTGATAAAAGGGAATTGGGGATACAGTCCAACGCTGCAGCAGGATGTACTGGCTGGTATCATCCAACGCACACCCGTTACCGCTGAATTGACGTTATTTTCGCTGCTTATCTTCATTCCTTTTGGTCTGATCAGCGGGGTTGTCGCTGCCGCCAAAGAAAAGAAGCTGGGAGACCATAGTTTCCGATTTGCGGCTTCTATCGCCACTTCTCTGCCGCCGTTCATCCTGGCTTTGCTGCTGATGGTGATCTTTTATGTAGATCTGTATTGGTTTGCGCCCGGGCGCAGCAGCTTCAATTTAAACACCCTGTTGACCAGGGAGGGGTTCCATCTGTACACAGGTCTCTTGACGGTGGATGGGCTCATTAACCGGCGTCCGGATATCACAATTGATGCACTGCGCCACCTGGCTATGCCTGTGTTCACACTGGCCGTAGCGCATTGGGCGACGCTGGCGCGTGTGACGCGGGTTTCTATGATCGATGAACTGAAACAGGATTATGTGGTGGCGGCGAGGGCGCGGGGAATTGCAGAAGGGCGAATCATCTGGCGGCACACCCTGCGCAACGCCACAGCGCCAGCCCTTACCAGCAGCCTGCTCTCAGCCGCAGCGCTCTTAACCAGTGTGTTCGTGGTGGAGATCATCTTCTCTTTTCGAGGAATCTCAGAGATTGCCGTAATGAGCATGGCTTATGTGCCGGATTCCGCGGCAGCCTTGGGCTTTGCCATTTACAATGTAATTATCGTCTGGTTCCTCATGGTCATCCTGGATTTGCTCCAGTCCTGGTTAAATCCAAGGATGCGGCAGCAGTGATGAAATGAACTCGACACGCCGGTTTTTTACACACCCCGGTAATGTGCTGGGTTTGATCCTGGTGTTATTTTTTGTTTCCACCGCTGTTTTTGCACCGCTTCTTTCGCCTGAAGACCCCCAAAATCCCGGACCGGTAAAGATCATCGGCAGGTCTACTGACCAGAGGTTGCACCCGCCCAGCGCAGAAGCGCCTTTGGGAACATTACCCGGGCAGGTAAGTGTGTATCACTCGCTTGTCTGGGGCACACGGTCTGCTCTTATTTTTGGTGTTTTGGTGGCAGTTTTCACTGCTTTTATCGGCATGGTGGTCGGAGCGGTCAGCGCTTACGCAGGCGGGTTCGTCAACAACCTGTTGATGCGGATTACTGATGCATTTCTGTCCTTCCCGGTCATCGCTGGCGTGGTTCTGATCCATCAGATCATCGTGAATATTCTCTACAATGCGCGATTTGGGGCGTTGAACATGGGCGCAGGTGATGTGCTCTTAAACATACTTTCCATGGAAGAAGGAGCAGAAGCCCTGCAGGATTTTCCGATTCTAATTCAGCTGCTGCAGCAGGTGGACCCGATTCTCATCGCCTTCATTCTTTTCTCGTGGATGCCTTATGCACGAATCATGAACACCCTGGTGATGACGATAAAAAAAGCAGAATTTATCGAGGCTTCGCGCGCCATGGGCGCAGGCTGGTTCAGATTGATCTTCAAGCATCTTGTTCCGAATTCGCTTGCTCCGATCCTGGTATTAACCGCGCGTGATGTTGGGGGCATGGTGCTGCTCCAGGCTACTTTTTCCTTCATAGGGATGGGCGGCAGTTCAATGTGGGGAATGCTGCTCGCGCTCGGGCGCGACTGGATCATCAGCCCGGGCGGAATTCTCACCAACTGGTGGGCTTTCCTTCCCGCCACGATCGCGCTGGTGCTCTTCGGTATTGCCTGGAACCTGCTTGGTGATGGATTGAATGACGCGCTCAACCCGCGCAACCGATGAATCCTCACTCCATCCTGAAGGGTGGTTGCTTACGCCAATGATCCGGACTCCTTCAATTAGCGTAATTTCCCCCCTGCTTTGATATTGAAGGCGACCCCTAGTTTTCCCTCACCCGCTCAACAGCCTTTCTGGCGGTATCACGCAGTTTTTCGATCGCCTGCAGGTATTCAGCTGCATTACCTTCACATGAGCTGAATTGCATATTGACTAGGTAAGAATTAAAGATCTCGCTGCCGTATCCCTCGCCCAGAAGGCATCCCTGGACATTGGCGTTGGTTAAGACAAGGTAAATATAACCGCCCTCATCATCCCGGATCATGATCACTTCGGTTGAGGCGGTCGGATTCTTTTCTTTCCAGGCGATAGCGTCATCAATGATCGGTTTCCAGACGCTCTTTTGCTCAGCGAAGGATGAAGTGAGGAACTCAGGTTTTACTGCGTGAACATCAAGATGATGTATCTCATTCAACCCATTCCCGCCGGTCGTGGTTGAATTACAGATCAGGAATGGCCCGTCGAAAGGATCAGAAGTGTTGAATTCTGCGGTGATATTATCAAATGTCATTCCACCCGCGGAGCAATCTGATGGCAGAAAACCTGCTGGTTGAGCGGGTTCAGTGGTTTCGTTAACAACAGGGACCGCGGAAGGGTTAACTGGTTCGCTCACATTCTCTTCTATTGTTTCAACAACAGAAGGTTTTGTGGATCCCTTTTCTTCCAGGTTATCACCAGGTGTCAGCCAGGTAAATGGATACGGGTACTCACATGCGACTGATAAGAAAGTGGCAGCAAAGAGCAGGAGAATGACCTTCCTCATAGATCTCATTGTTTACCTTTCGAAAAAAGGCGGAGAATTCATTTATATTTATACAACAATCCCCGCCATTTTTCATATGTTTGCTGGTGAGGCCTTTCCTCCGGGGCTGTAAACACAAGAATCTCCGCCGCCTATGCTGGCAGGCATCGTCATTCTGAGTATTGTCACCAGCTCGATCAACCGCAAAACCGGTTCCCGGTAAAGAATGTTTTTCCTGTGGGAAAAGTGGAATGATGCCATAATATATTGATCACCACCTTCAAAAACCCAGGAGCATCCACCATGTCTGATTACGATCTCAAATCGCTGAACCTGCCTAAACTCACCGGCAGTATGCTAAATATTTTTGCCGCGGTCACGGGCAGCAAATTGACCCGCCCGCTGCTTATTGGCAGCCTGCTGAAAAACGGCGGCATCCCCAAACTGCGCAAGATAAAACTTGATGAAGAGCCGACCAATTTCCCGCTGGTCATCCCTACAGAACACGCCGCGGGACCGCTGGAATTTCCGGACCAAGCGCCTGCCCACACCCGCCTCTCCCGCGAGCAGTTACCTCACAACATGATCCGCGATTTCACGGCTGCCTTCAGGCAGGGAACATTGTCCCCTCAGCAGGTGGCTGAGGCGGTGATTCACGCCATCGCCGGCAGCAGCCAAACCACGCCGCCGTTGAACGCCTTCTCAGCCAGCTCGGCTGAAGATATCCGCCGGCAGGCGCAGGAATCCTTTGAACGGCTCAAGACCGGCCAGGCGCGCAGCCTGCTGGAGGGTGTGCCCGTGGCGGTTAAGGACGAGATCGACCAGGCGCCCTATCCCACCACGGTCGGAACAAAGTTCCTGGGCGCGCAGCCAGCCAAAAAGGATTCGCATGTAGCAGCGCGGCTGCGCGCTGCTGGTGCGGTGCTGGTCGGCAAGACCAACATGCATGAAATCGGCATCGCCACCAATGGCGAGAATGTGCATCATGGGCGCATCGCTAATCCCTACGACCTGCAGCGCGACACGGGAGGTTCCTCCAGCGGCTCAGGCGCAGCCGTGGCCGCCGGTATCGTGCCGGCTGCCCTGGGCGCGGATGGCGGCGGTTCGATCCGCGTGCCTGCGAGCTTGAACGGTGTGGTGGGGCTTAAACCCACCTTCGCGCGGGTGAGCGAGGCGGGTGCCGCCCCTCTTTGCTGGAGCGTGGCACACATCGGTCCACTTGGTGCCTCAGTGGAGGACGTGGCATTGGTTTACCAGGTCATTGCCGGACCGGACCCGGCAGAACCGGCCACACTGCAGCAGCCCCCGGTGACCGTTGAGGGATGGGATACCCCGGACCTGGCGGGTGTGCGCATCGGCATTTACCCTGAGTGGTTCAATCACGCCACACCCGCGGTCGTGTCATTCAATAATGCCATGGTTTCTGAGTTTGAAAAAGCCGGCGCGCAACTGGTCAAGGTCACCATCCCCGAGCTGGACGCCATGCGTGTGGCTCACGTCATCACCATATTGAGCGAAATGGCGGCCTGCATGAAGAACTATCCGCAGAACTGGAAGGACTTTGCCGCCAGCACAAGGCTCAACCTGGTGTTGGGGCAGGAGATGAGCGCACATGATTACATCCAGGCGCAGCGCATGCGCACCCGCGCCCTGAAAATTTTCGCCGATGTGTTCCGCGATGTTGATGTCATCCTCACCCCCGGCACGGCCATGACCGCGCCCATCATTCCGCCGCAGGCGCTGAGCGCGGGCTGGTCTGACCTGGGCACGGATGTCGAGATGATGCGTTTTGTTTACCCTGGTAACCTAACCGGTCTGCCGGCGATCACCTTCCCGGTGGGCTATGATACCAATGGAATGCCGGTGAGCATGCAGGCCATGGGCCGCCATTGGGAGGAGCACCTGCTGCTGCGGGTGGCCTATAACGCTGAGCTGCGCGTCACCCGAAAACTCCCGCAGATCTACTTCGGGGCTGGCATATTAGACATCTAGGAATTCTGAGAACATAAATAAAAAGGAACCCGTGAATTGATCACGGGTTCTTTGGTAATAAAATCGAATTGTTTATGCCGGGTTTATCAACCTGCCGAGGAAGAGCAGGCTGCCGGTGTTGTTCTCGCGGACGAAGAAAATGAACGGGTGATCAGCTATGAAATCCACGGTCATGAAAGAAACGCTCTTGGTAACCATCACCACCGCGGTAGCTGCCGCAGCCTCCGTGCCCTCTTCATTCACATCCACATAGGCTTTGTGCAGCACCGCGCCGATCTTGAGTTCGTTGTCCTCCTGCATCGCGGAGAAGTCGGAGTTCCCGCTAAATGCATCCACCATCCCCAGTGACTTGAGCGTGTCATCCAGCCTCAACGGGAAGCTGATGTTAAACCGGGGCAGCGAGACGTTTACTTCAGTCTCCTCGAGGGTTGCGATCCATTCCGTCAGCTGCGCCGGGGTCAGCAGTTTCTCCAGGTGATCGACCCCGTCGGGTTCTCTCGGCAGCAATATCACCATGGAGAGGTCCCTACCCTTGTATGGTATTTCCAGCACTTGCAGCGTTTCGTCCTCCGTGTAGCGCAGAGATAGTTTCTGGTGCATCATTTGCACCGGCACTTCCGTATCAGGTGCGGTTTGGAAGGGTTGCTCGCTGGTCAAACCCGGATCAAATTCGTCCTGCCAGGTCCCCTTAAAGTAGATGGCGTTCGCCAGCACCAGCCGGGTCAGGTGGTTGAGCACGCCCTGCCCGATCAGGTCTTTGATCTTGGATTCTGTTTTGTCTTCAACCCACTGGTTGATCACCGCGCGGGCGTTATCGCTATCTGCGAAGTCCAGCGCTTTGATCTTCACCCCGTAATGCTTTTTCACGAGGCTGCGGAAGGTCCTGCGCAGTTTGTACCCTCTTTGCGGCCAAAGTGCGTTGGCGATCATCAGCCTGTTGGGGCTGCCTGTCTGTACTTCCTCCAGCCTCGCGTTTAACGCGGCGAAACCCGCGTGAAGCGCTTCATCCGTTAAGGAGAACGCCAGCACCTCTGCCATTTGTTTAAGGGTGTTGCCACCCGCTCCTGCCAGGGTCATCGCCAGCGCGGCGGAAATGCTGTAAGGCGAAAAGAACAGATTGCCCGGGTTTTCGCGCAGCTGCTGGTACAGGTCAAGCGCGAATTTTGTGTTGCCTGCCGCCAGCGGATCGGGTTCAAACGTGTTTTTAGGGGTTTCGTTTTCAATTATTTGATTCATGGTTTTCTCCTGCCTGAATCGGTGATGCTCTTTTTACGGCTGGTGAAGTTTTCATTCCACATTCACCTGCGTGAGCACCTGCTGGCTGTTGCCGTCAAGGTCAGTGACGATGAACCCGATAACATAAGGACCAGCCGCGGCGTACGCCTCCTGCCAGGTGAAGGGCTGCCCGCGGAACTGCAGGACGGTTTCTCCCTCCAGCATTTCAGTGGAACTCACGTTGCCCTGCGCGTCAAGCTGCACCCATTTATCCAGCACAGTGAATGAATCACCGGCCTGCGGGACGATCTCACGCGGAGCGCCTGTATCCCATTCACCGCTGATGCCGTACACGCTCACCAATTCTCCCTCGCGGAAGTTCAGGTATGCGTTGAGGCGCTGGCCGCTCGAGGCGAAGGCATAGATCCCTTCGACCGTATAAATCGCGTCGGCAGCGCTGGCGCCGTACTGCTGCGGGGTGAACAGCGCGACCGATGAATTCACACCATCAGAAATGGTGAACACCGTGGGGTCCCAGTCCAATTTGAGCGTGAAGGATTCATTTTCTCCCCACCTGGGGTAAAACACCCCGTCCACCTCGCGTGTATCCGGGCTTTCCAAAAAGTCCGTATCCGCAACGAATATGGAATTGGAGGTCTGGTCGTAGTAACCCACGAAGAGATAAATGTTGCCGATGTTGCTGCCGTTTACGCTCGCGCGCATGGTCACCGGTTGCCCGGGTGCGGCTGTATTGGATGACAGCTGGATATCAGAAACACTCAGCTGACCAGCGCCGGGTGACCGGAAAGGCCAGCCCGATGAAGGGATCACGGGTTGTGTGGTTTCCTGATAGAACGCGCGGTTGTAGTAATGGAAAGCCAGGAAGTCATCCCACAACGAGTTCTCGGCGAAGTGGTCGGCGATGGCGATGTAGGATTGGGGTCCGCTGTAGGCATTGCGGTAGAGTGTTGAATTGGGAAAGTAAAAGGCGATGCCCGTGGCGCCGTTCTTGCCGGTGCCATGCTTTTCAGCGATCACGGCCTGGTCAATCGCCTGCAGCACGCCTTCGCTCAGCTGTCTCACTGTGCTGTCCCTGGTTTCCTGCCGTATGATGGCCGCGAAGTTGCCCAGGTCGATGTAGGAAGGCGGGACGGACCGGCCGAAAATACTGGTGAAAGATAGCGCGTAATTGCGCGCGGCAGCGACCAGCGATTGGTCGGTGTTCTGTAACGCGTAGGAAAAGTCATCCAGGCTGTCCATCAGCGCTGGTACCTTCGAAAGGTCAATGGCAGAGAGCGTGGCGTTCTTGCCGACCATACCGATGACCTGGTTGGCGCTGTAGTATCCGCGGCCCATCTGGCTGAGGAATTCATCACGCGCGGTCTGGTTCTGGATGCGCTGGTCTTCGGTGATGTAGCTCTGCACCACCAGTTTTGACAGGTCCGCGCCGCTCATGCCGGGATTTTGCGCGAGCGTATTCAGAAACGAAGTGTACGCCCAGCCCAGCGCCGGTTCGCTTTCCTCTGAGAGGATGGTGTACCTGGCGAAGGGTTCGAGCATGCTGATCACTTCCAGCTGACCCATCAGGCAGGCGTCCATACCGATGATCTCGAACTTGTCGATACCGGTCTGCCTTTTTATTTCACCGAGCGCAGCGGTGAGCTGGTCAAGGTACATGGCGTTGCCCAGTTTTTGCGCCAACGGGGCGCTTTGTGATTGAGAAATGCCATGAGAGGGATCCGTCCAGCCGCCGGGCCAACCCATGCCGTGATCTGACATGATGAGCACGTAGTGGTCAGCGGGGAAGTTCTTCGCCGTCCAGGTGACAAAATCGACCAGGGTGGTGGTATCAGACATGTTCAGTTCACCCAGGTCGGCGATCAACTGCGAGTTAATTTGGCTCAGGTCGTTATCTCTGGTGACGTAGTAGCGCCGCGTGGAGGTCCAGTTGCCGTCGCCGGCGTAGCCGCCGCGGTACCGGTCAATCTGCGCCACCATGTGAACCTGGTCTGTGGAACCGACCAGCTCGACCTCGTTAAAATCCAACAAGATGTCCTGCTCCAGGATCTGATCGTCACCGTCCTGGTAGAGCATCACTGTCCAGCTTTCATCACTGGAAACAGCGGGCGGCGTGAAACCGATGACCGGCTGGGGCGCTTCAGTTGGGCGCTGCGTGGCAACGGCAGCGAAAGGTTCCTGCCCGGTGTAGTCTGTGGGGGCGAGCCCGCCGCCTCCTAATAATTGGTTTAGCAAGCCGCCGCCGCCGCAAACCAGCACCAGGATCAGCACGACAATGATGGCCCATAACGGGATGCGCGGGCGGCTGCCGCCGGTGCTTCCGCCCAGCGGCGGCGGCTGGCTGCCGCCGCTGGAACCCCCTGTATATCCGCCCCCTGAAGTGCCGTACGAGCCGCCCGGCGTGCTGCCTCCGGGGGTTCCGCCCCCGGGGCGGTATACCGGTTTTTCCACCCTTCCCTGCGGACCTGAACCCTTGCGCCTGCGTTGCGCTTCGATCTCGTTCTGGTTGGAAAATTGGCTGACCCGTGATGATAATGGGTCTGAGTTTGAATGAAAATTGTCAGGCATTTATCCCTCCCTGTCTTGCAGAATTAGTGCATTGTATTACAAAAACCTTGATATATCGCAACTAAAACCTGGTGCCGCCATAGACGGCAGATTTACTATGATAAGTGGATCACTGAAGAATACTGGATATTTCGGCTCAAGCGCTATACAATGGATTCAAGCGAATACGGTGAATTAATGAGATCAAAATACCACTCGTTCCTTGTTTACGCCATCCCATTGATCGTGACACTGGGCATCTGCGCCGTCCTTACCCAGCAGGTCAGGCAGGTGGCGCTATCCCATTCTGATAACGTCTCAAATTTCTATTCTTTTTCCGATGGGATGGTTAAGTACAAGTCTCTGCGCCAGGAATGGAGGCCGAGAATACTTTCCAACTTCATGGCAGGCCGGTTCGTGAATCTTTTCGATGTCAGCAAGACTATCGATAGAAAATCAGAAATGATCAAGTCGGCCATTGCTTTTTGGGTGGCTGCCTGGTTTTTATTAACAGGTATTTTGCTTACCATCTTCTTCAAGCAAAGAGCACTGTTGTTCGTTTTGGGAATTTACGCAGGTATTTCCTTTGCGTATATGACTGGTATGGGCGTGACGCGTGTTTATCCCTGGGATATGCCGGCGTTGTTCGTATTCTGCTGTTTCATCGCGATCGTCAGGGCAAAAAAGGAACCCTGGCTGGCGTTGTTCATCCCGTTGGCTGTACTTTTCAAAGAGACCGCTATCGTAATGATCGTCGCGCTGTTGTTCATGGAGGGGGCGACCTGCCGCCGGAAGCTTATTTACACTATTGTCACCCTTGCTGCCGCCCTGGCAGTAAAGACCACGGTTGACCTGATCACCGGCAATCCTTCGCCGCTTTTCACGATGACCTACCGCATCAGTGACCTTTATATTATTGCGGGTTACTTACGGGAACCTGTTACCGCCGAGTTCAGTTTTCAAACCAGCCGTCTGTTAGAAAATCTACGGGAAATTGCCTCGTGGCAGCTGGACACGCCATTATTGGTGAACGCCGGTTTATTGCTTTCTTTGTTCATATTGCCATTTAAAAACAGAGTGATTGTCATGTTAAAGGTGACGGCGTTGTTGTTTGCGCTGGGTATCCTGTTCTTCGGGGTCATCAACGAATTTCGCATCTGGTTCGAGATGCTGCCTGTTTCATTGTACGCGCTTGATATTTATTTCTTTGGCGTCGAGCGTGAAAGAGCTGAACAGTTGCCAGCCTGATCAGGGCCGGGATACCCGATCAGATTGAAGTTATAAAGCAATGTTGGAAGCAAGCCCGGCTTCGCTGACCAGCCTGGGGATGATCTCTTCCCAGCCAACGCTCATGATGTGCAGGCCGTTGACCCCCTCGAGCTTCCGGATCTTCTCGATCATCTCGAGCGCGATCTGGACCCCCTCCTCCTGCGCGTTGCCGGCATGGTCGGCTTTTTCCATGCGTTTCAAAATACTTTCCGGCACATAAACCCCGGGAACCTCCTTGCTTAAGAAGAGAGCGCTGCGCAGCGAGCGCAAGGGCGAGATGCCGGCCAGGATGTACACCTTGTCCAGTGTGTTCCTGGCGGCCATGGCGTTCAGCCACTCATCAAAGCGGTCGAGGTCAAAAAGGATATTGGTCTGGAAGAACTGCGCGCCGGCGTTGATCTTTTTGTGCTCACGCAGCACCTGGAATTTCACTTCAGACGCAGAAGGCGACGCCACAGCCCCCAGGAAGTATTTTGGCGGAAACTTGATATTGCGTTCATCCAGGTACTTACCCTCGTCGCGCATTTCGCGCAGGATCCACAGCATCTGGACCGCGTCAAGGTCGTAAATATCCATCCTGCCCCGCGGACCGGGGGCCAGGCGGTTGCTGTCTCCGGTGACGCAGAGGATGTTCCTGATGCCAAGTGCGGCCGCACCGAGGGCTTCACCCTGCAGGCTCACACGGGTAATGTCGCGGGCAGCGATCTGCAGCACCGCGTCCGCGCCCATCTGCACCGCGATGGCGGAACACGCCCAGGAGGACATACGCGGGGTTGCCGATGCGCCGTCGGTAAAATTCAACGCACTGGCATACTTACTAACGAGTTCGATGTTTTGCTTAAGCTTATTGGTCGAGGAGGTCTGGGGGGGTTGCACTTCAGCGGTTACCACGAATTCACCGGTTTTCAGTCTTCGTTCCAGCTCGGAGGCGTTGCCCTCGTATTGCGGCGCGTGGTAGACCGAATCGCCTCTCCACCAGGCGGGTTGGCGCACCGGCCGGAAGATGCCGTCCCAGGTGCGCTGACGTTTTGCCCGGTCAGTAGACACCAGGCCGGTGAATACCTGCTTTACCCCGTTTTTCTTCACCTGGCTGACCAGTCTGCCCAGTTGTTCTCCACCCACCAGGTCCCAATCCAGCGGGGGCAGCACCTCCATCAGGGTTTCTTCACGGCCTGTCTCGAACGCGCGTTCGTAGATCCTGTACCAGATGCATGGTCGGGTTTCATCTACATAACAATGTTCAGGGGTTGATCCGCCGCATGGACCGTTGCGCAGCCCTTTAGGGCATTCCATCGGGCAGATGAAGGCTGTTTCCTGCAGCACGCAGTTGCCGCATTGGCGGCAGCCCCACAAGGGACCCTTGTACAGCATCTCCAGGCGGATCAGCAGGCGGTTGCCAAACTTGTCCTTTTTGAACGGATAATACATCGGCTGCCAGCGGCGGCTGGGGGTCAGGATGGGCATGATGGGTGTCCTTTATCGTTCCCCTGATTATATTGGGTAATCAGGTCAAGTCAAGTTAGCTTTTCGCGAAGCGGTTTTCCGGAACTACTGTCCACATATTATTTTATATTTTCAAGATATGTAATGAGCGCAGCTGTGATGGCGGATGATAATCCACTCTCTCTATTCGAGGTGGTTCCAGGCATGCCATTCTCAGCCTGCTTGGTCGCTCGCTCCTCCGCGGTGAGGTTTTGTCCTTGTCCCATTCCTTGACCTGCTCCCACATCAAGTCCGGTACCGACTCCCGCCGTGATTCCATTCGCTTCGGCCCAGGCTTTTAATTCTACCTGTGTGAGTTTCATGTTGTTTATGGAGGCGATTTGTTCGGGGGTTAATGTGGATTCGATTTGCGCGAGCAGCGCGCTAACTTCCGCTTCAGCGCTTGTGCCAGAACGGGTCAGATTGTCGAGTGTCTGCCAGAGCAAGAGCAATTGCGGGGCCTGCTCCGTAGTTATTGGATTATTCGTGTCGGCAAGTTTCAGAGTACCAAGCGCCACGAGCAGACGGGTTGCCAATGCACCTTCATGATCATTCGTGATGGCCGGGGATGCATTAGCGGTGGTACCAGGAGCGAGTTCAACGTTTTCACCCGGTGTAACCAATTCCTGGGTCGGCACGAGATCTGCCGGGGATTCGACAGATTCCGGGCTTGACCCGCAGGCGGTCAGTATCAGGCTAAATACCAGGGTTACTAGGATTACAGATAAACTTTTCATTTTTTCAGTTCCTTTCAATTAGAAAGCAGGTTTTTATTCGTGCCGTAATGCAACGATTGGGTCGAGTTTAGCAGCTTGAGTGGCAGGATAGTATCCAAAGAAGATACCTACAACAGCCGCGGCTCCAAAAGCCAGCGGAATAGAAGCGGGAACGATCGCGGTTTGCATTTTTCCCAGCGCACCAAACAGGTAAGCACCTCCTACACCAATTGCCACACCAACCAGCCCGCCAACCAGGCTTAAGATGACGGCTTCAAGCAGGAATTGCAGCAGAACATCTGACGGGCGCGCACCCAGTGCCTGGCGCAAACCGATCTCCCGGGTACGTTCAGTAACGCTAACGAGCATGATATTCATAATCCCGATCCCGCCCACCACTAAAGATACAGCGGCCACCCAGGCCAGCAGGTCGCGGAAAGCCGCGGTTGTGGCTTCCTGTGTGGCGATGATATCCTGCTGCGTCTGAACGGAAAAATCAGGTTTTTCTGCTTCAACATCGTGCCGTTCTGCCAGCAGCGCGGTGATCTGGTTGATGATGCTGGGTATCTTCTCCTGGTTCTCGGCTTTTACATAAATTGTGCGTACTCGGTCGCTGCCAATGTTCATGGATGGCATGTATTTCTTGAAAACCAGGTTTATTGGCAGGTAAACCCGGCCGTCATAATCAACATCAGATACCATGCCTTTGGTTTCCATGACACCGATAATGGTCAGTTTGGTTGTGCCCACCGTGATGACCTGACCAATTGGATCGATGGCACCAAAGAGGTCGGAGGCGATGCCCGCGCCAAGCACGGCCACTTTGGCCTTCCGATCGTCTTCACTTGTATCAAAATATCTGCCGGATGCTACCGCGTAATCACGCACTTGCGGGAATTCCGCTGTTGTGCCAATCACCGCGATTTCCTCCAGTGTCGTCCCGTTGGCCTTAATCGTCTGGGCGGGTGGGGCTTGTTCAGCTGATATACCGGTGATGCCAACAACCTGTTCACCGATCGCCATGGCATCATCAAACAAGAGTGTACGCGCTGCACCGGGAACACCGCGGGCAGGCGAGACAATGATCAGGTTTGCACCAAGGGCGTTGATCTGTTCAGCGATAGCCGCCTCAGTGCCTGCGCTAACTGCGAGCATGATGATCACCGAAGCCACTCCGATGATGACCCCCAGGGTTGTGAGAAATGAGCGGATCTTGTTGAGCATCAGCCCTTCCCAGGCGGAACGGAGGATTTTTATTGGCTTCATGGCTGGCCCTTATGACCCATGCAGGGGGAGTTTCCATCTTTGTCATCTGACATGATCAATCCGTCCTTAACACAGAGAATCCTTCCAGCGTGCCGGGCGATATCCGGTTCGTGAGTGACCATCACGATGGTTGAGCCCTTTTCGTGCAGGGTGTGTAAAATGTCGATAATCTCAACGCTTGATTTTGAATCCAGGTTTCCAGTCGGTTCGTCTGCCAGGATCATAGGGGGATTATTCACCAGTGCGCGGGCGATTGCCACCCGCTGTTGTTGGCCGCCTGAAAGTTCATTAGGCCGGTGATGCATACGCGAGCTTAACCCCACGGATTCAAGAGAAGCCACAGCCCTGGCTTCTGCTTCAGCATCAGAAATATCATCCAAAGGATTGTAAAGTATTGGGAGCATGACATTGCCCAACGCGCTCAATCGCGGCAGCAGGTTGAATGATTGGAAGATGAATCCAATTTTCAGGTTGCGGACTGATGCGAGTTCATTCTTACTTAATTGGCTGACATCGCGGCCGTCCATGAAATACGAGCCGGAGGTTGGATGGTCAAGGCAACCAAGAATATTCATCAATGTGGATTTGCCGGAGCCTGAAGGACCCATGATGGCGGCGAATTCGCCATTATCGATCTTCACATCCACTCCTGCTAAGGCATGTACGGCAGCTTCTCCTTCGCCGTAAACCTTCGTCAATTCTTTTATTTCAATAAGCGGATTAATCATCTGATTCACCGATCTTTCCTGCTCTCTATCATTTGGTTTCTACTGTTCCAGTGCTCACCACATCTCCTGCATTGAGACCACTCAAAACTTGGGCGTTGGCAAAATCACGTAATCCGATGGTAACAGGCGTCAATTTAAGGGAACCATCAGATTGAACAACAAAAACTGCATACGAACCCGGTGTAACCTCGCGTAAGGCTTGAACCGGAATGATCAGTGCATCTTTTACTTCCCCGGCGATGATCTCAACATCAACGGTCATTCCAACCAATAAGTCAAATGAAGGCCTTTGCGGTAAAGTACCCCAGACCACTACTACGGGGGATCCATCAATAATTTGAAGCGCCTGTTCAACGTGTGTCACGCTGCCTTCAAGAGTGGTCTCAGGATACGCGTTGAAAGTGTTGATCGTTCGATTTCCCGGCGCGAGTCCTGACAGGTCAGTCTCATCCATGTAGAATTTCACAACCAGGTTTTCCATAGAAGCGAGTGTGAGCACGGGGTTTGTCCCCACAGTCTGACCTGGCGTAAGATTCATGTTGATTACTCCACCATTAAAAGGGGCGACAAGCAGTGTGTTGTCGAGAGTGAGTCTGGCGTTTTCATAAGCCAGGTATACAGAGCGGATTCTAGCCAATGAAGTGCCATCTGTGGCGCTGAGAGAACTGGAGAGGGCGGCTCGGTCGCCAGATTGAACGATCTCAAGAGCTGCTTGTGCTTCAGTCAATCTCGCTTTTGCCAGGTCGAGGTTGGCCTGGATGGTCTGTGCATCCAACTCACCAGGTTCACTCTCGTAATAAGCCAGGCTGGATTTTGCAGCATCGAGTTTGATACGCGCGTCTGCCAGGGTTGCCAGAGCCTTTACTTTTTCCGAGGTATCCTCGGTCAATTCGGCGTAAAAAGCGTAGTTTTCTTCGGCGGTCAAAACCTGTTCTTCTGCCGCAGCCACCGTACCTCTAAGGATTGCGAGGTCATCCTCATCTCCGATCGGATTGCCTAAAGCATATGTGCTCCCGTAGGCATCGTTGTAAGCGATCTCAGCGTTGACTACATCCAATTGAATCTCAGCGATTCCTGAAGGTGAAAACAGCGCATTCAGGTTGGCTTCCGCCTGGGCGAAGGCAGCCTGCTGAGAAGCATTTTCCAGACTTGCCAATACATCTCCCTTTTTTACCTCCTGACCGGGTAAGACATTGATCGTTGATACGATACCGTTGGTGCGGAATCCTAATTCCGCCTGCTGAGCGGATAAAACACTGCCGCTGCCTGCTGCGCTGACGATCAGGTCACCTTTGCGTACCTTTGATGTTTGCAGGGCAGGTGGTTCCTCTGTTACTTCTTTAGCCCACGGCTGCTGCCATATCATGTAAATGGCAATCGCTGCAACAAGGATCAACACCGGGATCATCCATTTTTTGTTCTTTTTTTGCGCAGGATTTTTCATTTTATTCTCCGACAACCATTCAGATTATTAAGATAAACTTACATTAATTCGATTTATTGTTCATAGTTTACACTCAAGATGTGTAGAAGTTGTGAATTTTCTCTAGAGTTTATTAATGAAAGTTAATGATTTCGAATTTTCTCAAACCGGTATTGCTTTAATTACTTTTACTCAACTCATCGATTTCTAGCCGTAGATGAACTGAAGGATCTCTCAAAGACAGGTGCCCCAAACGCATCATCCAATCCTGTAACACCTGATCGACTACAAATCAAATTCCGATCCCGATTATCGTAATGCACGATGTGAGAACATGATCGGGTGCGTCAGCGTGTTGTGGAAGAAACGGTTTTTCCACATCCCACCGCGTATTTTGTTCAAATGAAACTGAGGTCTGCGCTTTTCACAGACCTCAGTTTTTTATTCTGCGAGAGAATTCGCGTGCCTAATTTTGTTGATTATTCCAATGTTGCCGCGTGCCTTCCAGCCATCATACCGAAAACCATGGCCGGGCCGATGGTGGAGCCGGGTCCCGGGTAGGTGTGTCCCATGATCGAGGCGGAGCTATTACCGGCGGCGTAAAGACCTTTAATGACACTGCCGTCTTCGCGCAGCACGCGGGCGTGTTCGTCTGTGAGCAGGCCTCCCTTGGTGCCCAGGTCGCCCGGCCAGACCTTAACCGAATAGAAAGGCGGCTTGGTCAGCGGCGCCAGGTTGGGGTTGGGTTTCACCTTCGGATCGCTGTAAACGCGGTCGTATGCGCTGTCGCCGCGATGGAAGTCTTCATCTTTTCCGTTCAGCGCGAACTTATTAAAGCGTGCCACCGTTTCTTCCAGCCCCTGCGGGTCAACGCCGATCTTCTGCGCCAGCTCCGCCAGCGTGTCTGCTTTGGTCAGCATGCCGGATTCAAAGTATTCCTTGGGTTCCGCGCCGGGCAGACCCACCCCCAGCGGGTAATACTTGTGGTGGTGCTGGTCAAAGACCAGGTACGCGGGGATGGCGGGGACTTTTTGATTGCGTTCGTACTGCCAGTGACCGCAATCGACGTAAGAAGCGGATTCGTTCATGAAGCGCCTGCCAGATTTATCCACGATGATGGAGTAAGGGAAGGAGCGTTCCCAGATCATGAACTGGGATACACCTTTGCTATCGATGAAACACGGCCCCCACCAGGCGTCATCCATCAAAGCGGTCGCTGCGCCGATATCGATCCCCGCCTGGATCGCTTTGCCGGTATTGCCTTTGTGCGCCACCGTCCAATCGGTGGTGATGGGATGCGGGTGGTACTTCTGGCGCATCTCGTCGTTGTGCGGGAACCCGCCGGCAGCCAGAATTACGGCTTTGCCGCGCAGTTCTGTGCGTTTGCCTTCTTTTTCAACGATCACGCCCTTGACCTCGCCGTTTTCTTGAATGAGCTCAACCAGAGAGGTGTTCAACCAGATGGGAATGTTGCGCTGCAGCGCCAGGGAGGTGAGTTGACCGATCAGCGCGCCGCCGATGCCTGCCAGCTTCTTGCCGATGACCATGCTGCCGAGGGTGCGGATGCCGATGACATTGGCGGTGTGCAGGAAGGCGGAGAAGGAACGCATCGAGAGCGCGATCTTGACCCCGTCCAGCGTGTACACAGGGATGGGAAGGGAGATATTGATCTTATCCTTCCACTCGCCGAGGTTTTTCAGGTCAAAGGGTTCCGGCTCCACCAGGCGGCCGATAGGTGTGCCGCCAGGGAGTTCGGGGTAATAATCCGCGTAGCCTTTTCCGTAGTGCAGGCGCATCCCCAGGCTTTCGAGCCACTCGACCATCTTCGGGCCTTCGCGCAGGTAGGTATCACGGCGTTCAGGGGAGCTGGCCGGTCCAACCTCACCGATGGTGATGTCCATGTACTTACGCGCATCCTCGTAAGAATCCTTTACCCCGGCTCTGCGCATGAGCGGGTTGTTGGGGATCCATGCCCCGCCTCCGGACATGGCCGATGAACCGCCCAGCTTGCCGGTGCTTTCAACGATAATGGGATCCAGCCCGGCTTCTTTGGCGGCCAACGCTGCCAGGAACCCCGCTGAACCTGAACCAACAATGATGACTTGATCTGCTTTTTCCTGCACTTTTTCCTCCTGGTGCAAAGTGGTCTACGATTGTATCTTTGAATGTATATATACCTAAATACATATAAATTGTCCGCATTATTTTACCACATCGAACCATAAATCATTTTCTGTTACCTCAGCGTCGTGTTATCAAAAAACCACCAACCGGTGGTTTTTTGATGATAGATTGTTACAGTGCTTTAACTTATTCTATCCAGCTTTTTCAGTCTCAGCCACGATCTCGAGGAACTGGTCGAGCACGTTTCTGAACATCGGTTCGGGCATGGCGCCGACCTGCTGGTGCACGACTTTGCCGTTGGCGATGAAGAGCATCGTCGGGATTCCCTGGACACCGTATTTCAGCGCCCACTGGTTGTTCTCATCCGTGTTGACCTTGGCGACCACAACCTTGCCTTCGTATTCTTTGGCGATCTTATCCAGGATCGGGGCTACCATGCGGCATGGACCGCACCAGGGAGCCCAGAAGTCAACGACCACGGGTAAAGTAGATTGCAAAACGGTCTTCTCAAATGCGTCATCAGTTACATGTACAGGTTCGTTCATTTTCTTTTCTCCTTAGATGATTAATGTATTATAGCTATTTTGACCAATCAACAGAAATCTGTTTCCTGCCGCGCAGCGTTTTCTCGACCGCCATTCCGGCGACCGCGCCGTCGGCGGCGGCAACCACGGCCTGCTTGATGTGATTGCACAGAATATCCCCCACCGCGAAAACACCGGGGATGCTGGTTTGGTATTCGTCGTTCACCAGCAGGCAGCCGCTTTCACTAAGTTCAAGCTGCCCGATCAGGAAATCCGTAATGGGCTTGCCGCCCTGCAGGTAGATGAAAGCGCCGCTCACCGGCAGCAGCTGCTCTGCCAGACCCCTTTCAGCGAACCTCACGGCTTCCACCTTGCCGTCTCCGATCACCTCTTTCAGGCTAGCTCCCATGTACAGGTGGACCTTCTCGTTCGCGGTGATCTCATCCACCAGGTGCTGCGGCGCTTTAAGTTCAGGTGTAGGGCAGAGGAAGTGTACGCGGTTGACGAACCTGGTGAGAAAAAGCGCTTCTTCGATGGCTTCGTCGCTGTTTCCGGCCACCGCCACATCCTGACCGCGAAAGAAAGCCGCGTCACAGGTGGCGCAGTAAGAAACTCCGCGTCCGAGCAGTTCATCCTCGCCTTTCACGCGGGTGCCGCGCCCCATTGAGCCGGTGGCGATGATCACTGCGCGCCCTGTGTAAGTACCCGCGTTTCCGAAAACGGTTTTTTGCTCCGGGAGCAGGTCAACACCGATCACTTTATCGCTGACAAACTCAGCACCGAAAGAACGCGCCTGAGCGCGCATATTCTCGAGCAATTGCGCGCCGCTTATTTCGGCGTTCAGTCCCGGGTAATTGGCGATCTTTCCGGTGATGCCCAGCGCGCCGGCGGTCAGACCTTTGTCGATCACCATGGTTCTGAGTCCAGCCCTGGCGGTGTAAATGGCCGCGGTCGCACCGGCGGGCCCGCCGCCGATGATCAGTACATCGTAGTTCGGATTTTCATTCTCCATGTTTTTTTCCATTCTAACCTATTTCTTTGATGTGTAAAACTTGAAAAAGTGACATCGTTTTCAAAATTACCTTCGATCAGGTGTCAGGTGTTGAACATGACAAATACAGAATTGGAACCCGCATGTGTGGTCATCAATACTGCCACAAAGATGTAAATAGGTTCCTTTTCCATGAAACTGGAATAAAATCTGCGTGCGGATATATTGAGGATGAAACCGGTATTCCCGTAAATACGGGAGAGATGAAATCCGACCGCGGATTGCATTCCCGCGGTCGGTGGTTTACTGGTAACAGGAACCTTTTTATTCGGCAGGTGCAGCTAACGGTTCCGGTTTTCTCTCTTTTCTATCCGGGATGACCAGCGAAAGCACGGTCTTGAAACCGATCGTGCTGACCAGGTTCACCAGGAAGAGCACGAAACCGATGCTGGCGATGGTGCCGCCGATGAACGCCACCAGGGTGTTGGCGGTAAATTCTCCGCCTGTGTACAGGGTGCGGCGCAGCATACCGTTGGAGCCGGCCATGCCCATGGCGTAGGCCATCGAGACTGAACCGATGAGCCACAACCACAGGTGCCAGTCTACCAGCTTCTTGTATTTAAATTCCAGCTTGGTGAGCAGCGGCACCAGCGTGTAGATCACCGAGAAGAGCATGGTGCCCACACCCGTCAGTAAAAAGGTGTGAGCGTGCAGTGCCACAACCCATTGGGTGTTGTGGAAGATCATGTTCAGCCCCACGTTCGCCTGGATCAGACCGGCGATGCCGCCCATCACGAAACCGAACATGGAACCCAGCACGAACTTCATCGGCGGGCTCATCTTCACCGGGCGGGCTTTCCAGATGGTCATGAGTGATACGAAGATGGTCAACCCCATGGTGAAGTACTCGCCCCAGGTGATGAGCTGACCGGAAAGGATCTTCATCCACATCGGCTGGGAGGTGTCTCCGAGCAGGTGGTGGCTCCACACGCCCATGGATACGAGCAGGTCGACCATGATGACGGTTTTGACCACATTGGCGCCGAAGAGCTTGCGGCCGGTAAGCAGCGGCACCAGCAGGTACCACACACCGGCGGTGTAGATGAGGGCGTTGCCATCGGCCACCATATCCAACCCCCACCAGTAGATGTTCTTGTAGATGAGCGCATCCACCGCCAGCGGGTTCAGGGGGTTGCCGAAGAGCGCGAACAGGCCGTAGACCAGGATGAGAACCCCGGCTGTCAGCAGCACGATGGCGTTGATGACGGTGTCGATCGATCCGCGCGCCACCGCCACGATGAACGGCGGCAGACCGTTGTAATCCAGGTTGACCGCGGTCTTGTCCTCTTTGCCGAACAGCTTCATCAGGCGCGGAATGCCGAAGGCTGCCCGCAGGAACTGACCCATGGTGTAGGAACCCTCTCCGTTCTTGCTCAACACAGTCTTGAAGATGTTATACGAGAAGAGCAGGATGTTCACCATGATGGCGGCGGCGCCCAGCATAAAGAAAATGCTGCCAACGACCGGCACCCGGTCAAACGCCACCGGCAGCGGCCAGTACAGCGTGTACATGGCGTTGAACAGGCCGAAGAACCCGGCGGCCCAGCAGACCATCACCCCGATGATCTGCAGCCAGAAATTGACCACCACCAGTTTGGGGTGTTTGACGGGTTTATTGATCAGGTACGGCACGAGGAAGTAAAATGCCCCGAATACCGCCATGTATACGAACCCGTAGATGCCCACGATTGGGTGGGCGGTGAGCATGGCGTAATACAGCTCGGCTGTAGAAGGTTCCGCGTTGCCGGGTCTGATCTGGTTGAGCAGAGCTTCCATCCCGTGCAGCGAATCGATGTTGTACTGCTGCGAGCGCATCAGCATACCCTCGAACCCTGAGAGCGCCAGGAAGAGGAGGGCGACCACCGCGAAGCGCAGCGTCCATTTTTCCATTTTTCCAAGAGTTGTCATCTTTTCCTCCTCCTATTTCACCACGATGGCGTCGCGCACGACCATATCAGAATGCTTCGGCCCGGAGTATTCGGTGGAACGCACGTCGAAAGTGCCCGTTTCATCGAACTTCCAGGTGATATGGTTCTCTCTTCCGGGCAGCACCTGCATCTGGAAGACCATGCTGTTATCCTTGCGGAACATGCCGAAACCATAGGTCACGTCTGCGGAGGTTGCCGAGAATTCCACGAACTCGCCGGCTTTGATCTCCACCGGGATATCCATGCTGATCTCGTAATTCGCGTATGCCACGTTGACCACCTGCGCGGGTTCGGGGTCCTGCCAGATCTGCCAGGATTGCCAGGGAATGAGCGAGGATAAGGTGACGACATTGACAATGACGAAGACAACGATCAAAACATACAACCATCTTCTCTCTGCCTTTTCCATCTTATTTACCTTTCTCCTTCACCAGGTACGCGAAGATGAGGAAAAACACTGCCGCCAGCGCGATGAGGGTTGTGTAGATCCACCACACCACTTGAGAAAGATGCATCTTGTCCTCCTTGCAAAAAATAATGGGATAATTTGTGCAAACACTATAACAAAATAATATATAAAAAGATATGCGTTAAATCAAATTTATGGAGTCTTCCTTATTGGAAAGAAGGTAGCGTCCAGTGCGGGATGGATAAATTTCCCAAAACGAGTTCTGGTTCATCAATAACAATTGGTACCCTTTAGGGTGTCTCTGTTAAGGTAGCAGGGAGTGGATATCGTCCCCTAAACGGGGGAATCGAACCACTAATCAAAAAATCCGTCTGAAAAGACGGATTTTTTCTAAGGTAGCGGGGCTAGGATTCGAACCTAGGACCTCCGGGTTATGAGAGATTTTCCTGGTTTCGGAACGTTTTTCACTCAGGCTCCGCATTTTAGCCTGGCCTGAGGGATGCTCTTCTGAAGAGGCCGGAGGATCTTTGGTTACGAGTTATTAGTCGTATGATAGCGGCTTTTTATGCCGGGGTCAAGTAGGACTTTTTTCGCGACCCGGAGGACGATGGTTACGAATTAGTGAACGAACGTCCAAAAATCACGAACTTTTCGTTCTATCGTTCATGTGCGATTTGTTAAGGTAATTCAAGTTTTTCGTTGTCACAAAAGGTCAATCGTTGCAAAAAATGGATGTGTGTC
>Ga0209200_1000963_pt1 | contig 30902 bp, 30 predicted proteins | sample AD_UKC033_MetaG_FD_184406 | JGI IMG/M metagenome (GOLD analysis project Ga0209200, IMG submission 184406) | Active sludge microbial communities of municipal wastewater-treating anaerobic digesters from USA - AD_UKC033_MetaG (SPAdes) (version 2) | ecosystem: Engineered > Bioreactor > Anaerobic >... | reverse complement strand
CCGGTAGTCAGAGCCCAGGGGGGTATGGTAGGGGAACGTCAGGTTGAATGAACCCTGACCGCCCGATCCAATAGCCGTTGCGGGGGTGATGACCGCGAGGACCGTGTCGCCTCTCATCGCCTCGATCTTCACTGTGGTTCCGGGAGTATTCGTATAGTTCCATTTGAGGGTCTGCGGTGAACCCTGCATGAAGTTCTCACCACCGTCTGGAGATATCACCGTGATTGCCGGGCCGATCGTGAAGGGATTATTGCTGGTATCGCTGAAGGTTGCATTGCTGGTACTGGTGACCTTTACCCGGAAATCAGATCCCAGGGGTGCATTGTAAGGGAGTGTCAGGTTATACGAGCCCGCCCCACCTGCACCGGCCGGGACTGCGGGAATCGTTCCCAGGATGTTTGCACCGTTCATCACATCGATACGTACCGTAGGGCCAGGGTCCCCAAGGTATTCCCACCGGATGGTCTGCTTGGATCCCTGTACCCAGTTCTCTCCCCCATTCGGCTGGGTGACACAGAGGGGGATGAAGGAGAACTTCTGGATGCGGTGGTTATAGTATTCTGCGACGTACAGGTTCCCAGCGTCATTGACTGCAACACCACGGGGATACCTGAACTGGCCATCCGCCCATCCCTCACTTCCCCATTTCGTGATAAACGAGCCAGTTGCGTTGAACTTCTGGATGCGGTGGTTATTGGTATCTGCGACGTACACATCCCCCGCGTCATCGACCGCAATACCAGCCGGAGCGTCGAATTCACCATCGCCAGTTCCATACCCGCCCCATTTTCTGATGAAAGAGCCGGTTGCGTTGAACTTCTGGATGCGATTGTTTTGGGAATCTGCAACGTAGACGTTCCCTGCGTTATCGACCGCAACACCGTTTGGATGAAACATCTGGCCATCCGCTGATCCATATCCTTCTCCCCACTTCGTGATGAAAGAGCCGGTTGCGTTGAACTTCTGGATGCGATTGTTATTGGTATCTGCGACGTAGACGTTCCCTTCGTTATCGACGGCAACTCCATAGGGAAGATTGAACAGCCCATCCGATGAACTCGGACCGCCTCCCCAGCTGGTGAGAAAAGTACCATTCGCGGTGAACATCTTGATGCGGCAGTTGTTGGTATCTGCAACGTACACGTTCCCTGCGTCATCGACCGCAACCGCATAGGGATAATTGAACTCTCCACCCCATTTGATGATAAAAGAACCATTCATCGTGAACTTCTGGATGCGATTGTTAATGATATCTGCCACGTAGATATTCATTTCGTTATCGATCGCAACACCAGAGGGATACATGAACTGGCCATCCCCGGTTCCCCAGTTTCCCCACTTGAGATCACAGATGTAGAATTCACCTGCTGCGGTTGCGATACCTGGTATGGCACATAGTATCACTATGGCCATCAGTATGAAACCAATGTAGTTCCTCATGTACTATCCCCAAAACACCCGTCACTACCGGAGGGGCACAGAGACCTTTCATGAGATAGTTCGATGATGCTCCCCCTTTGATGGATAAGAGGAGATTATCGTGTCGGTATTTATTGGTGTCTGTCCGGGGAAGAATTTTACAAATTATGTTCATCTCTGTTTCCTTCGTGGGGCTACAGCCAAACGACGGCTGAATTATACGGTAAAAACGATCGGGAGAGGAAGTGATGCAACCATATGGGGCAGATTGGAGGGTATACCCCACGATAAGAGAGTCCTGAGACAAGGTATTTTATGGTAGAACCTTTGAAGGGGATAATTGGATACAAAGGGTTCGATGAGGGGGATTCATTCGGCCAATTCATATTTTCCATCAATCTGATATTTTTTCCCAATTGATTGATCCGCCTCATCTCTAGGATTGTATCCTTTCACTGAGGTGGGAGCATGAAACGCTGGATGGTAGTAGTACTCGGAGTAGTCATCGTGATGCTCTGCAGTATGCCGACATTGGCAGTAAAGCCGGTGGGTACGGACGAGGACGTCCTCTCTCCGGGAACAGATGCAGCGACATCGATCATGGCCGAAAGTGATCCCTATGAAGCCACTTTGCATACCACAGGATTTTCGGAGGGATTCGTGGGGTCAGGGAGTGCCTCCCAAAGCCCGGTCATCAATGGTGGGGCTTACTCCAATTACGACACTGTCTTTTATCATGGAAGTCTTGCAGAACCGAATGGGATTGTGAATACTGTCTTTGTTGATCTTGAGACCGATTATATTGATTGCCATTTTATCAACCTTCAGCCAGGATCGGCGTCCTCATATTGGTTTACGGATGCCTGGATTGGCTGCCCATTCGCCAGTTATGATTCGAAGCAGGGGGGAATTTATCCCGTCGTCAGATACCTTGGCTTGTATTACAAATCGGATCTGTCTGGTACTGGGTATCCAAAAGTTGATATGATATACGTTCTGAATGGAGGAGACGTGATCAAGACAATAGTCTATGACCCTCCGTTCTCTAACGACGGGCAAGCATATACGGTTCAGGTGATTGATCTGGGTGCCTATTATCGATTCAATCGCGGGTTGAATATGGCCGTGCATATAACAAATTCATTACCCTATAACAACGCGGCCTTCAGGATAGCCGGGTATGGGGCCAGGTTTGAGTGGTAGCGGTCTGATGATGTTCCTGATACCACCCAATTATTTTATTTAAAAGTGCTTCTAGCACGTTCATCCTGCAGGCATGTGTCGAAAGGTAACTCATGTGATTTTTGTGAAAAATGGGCTGAATGGTCAGATGAGGTGGTGTCTCTTCCCTCTCCCTACCTGTATGAGCGTTGGAACAAACATCACTACAAAACCAATGATGATAGATACGATAATGCCTGCGGTGCTCGGTATTCCAGAACCCAAAAAGGTCGCGTAAATATACACTGACACAGGGGCGTAGAGTGCACTTGCAGTCACAACACCCGGAGAATATTCACCGGTATAGAGGGTTAAGGATGCATGGATCAAAAAATTTGAAAATATCCATGCAGCGGTGGATAATCCAAGAACAAGGGTCCATTCACGGGGATAAAACGTTGCAAGATATACAGCGGTGAGAACATACCCCATGAAAATGACGTTTCCAAGAACGAATTGGGCGAAGGTGGAGGGTGCAGAAAAATATCGCTTTGCCCATGGGACAAACCGTGGGGTCTCCTCAATAATATGGATGCCATAGGCAAGTGGAACCAACCACAAAATAATAAAATCCATTCCATGTTCCCCCGACTTGATTTACACTACTCTTATAAGTAAATATAATTACTTCCGGACTTATTCTTCTGGTTTATCAGAGTGCTGTTATTGTGATGAAGAACGGCGAGAGAGTAGGTCCATCGATGTAAAGTCATACTACTGATAACAAGACATTTCCACATTTTTTTCTTACGACGATTCACTCTGTTTATTGAAAATGACGAAAAATGGTTCCTTTCCGTGAGAACGGTATCAGACCGCGTTTATTTGCCGGCCGTGGAGACCTCAAGGCCGGGTAGCGTGATACATTCCGGATTCCTGTAACAACCCTGGAGGAATGGTGCAACCATCAGAGTTCTTTTTCCGGAAGAAATGTCAGGGGTGATAGGACGTAAAAAAAACGAAAGGGGTATGGTTTGGACATGTCGGGAGGGAGGATGGAATATCAGGACAGGATATTCCATTCAATGGTAGTGCAAAGACGGCCGGGGAAGATCCCCGGCCAAGGAAGGTTCACCACGACCCTGGTTGTCCGGACGAATGCTGGAGTGTATTGTTGCCACCTTGAACGCCTATGCCACCAGATTCACGATGAATTTCCAAATCATTGCCAGAAACTTGGTTATTTTTTTGGTATATAAATTAATTGAACCCCGGAGTTCAGGGAATGCGGACGGTCATCAGGTTCACTCAAGCGGTGAGGATACAGGAGTACTACCGGGGATAACACCGTTCCATGGGATCACCACCGGGTATCATGAGAGAGCGGCCTCCAGCATTCGTAGTGATAGGTCCGGCGGTCACCATAGACGGTGTCCTGGTAGCTGAAGATCTCCCGCCCGCAATAGTCGCAGGTCCTAATGGTGCGTTTTCCCTTCGTTCTCCGTGTCATACTTCTCTTCCGGTGAATAACCTGTACCTTGCTTATGAGCACTCCCGGCCAGCAGCTGGACAGATGACCCATGAGATTCCTGCAGTTGGACGACGCTTCTTCTCGTCGCCAGGAGGAACAGGAGTGATAGTGATACCCCGCCCGTGTCCTTCCTTGCCGACGTCGTTTTGGTACCGCATGGGAAGGGATCTCCCAATCCTGACAGAGTGAGGGAATATGTGTTTGATCCCTCACTTCAGCAGGGATAGGAGCCCTGCCACACCAGGGCAAAACGCCCCTCGTATTCACCGTTCCTCTCTCGGCAGGAATGCGTCTCCTGATATTTGATTACCCGCGGTGTCTACCACGCATGAAAATATGCCGAATCGGCACCGGTCTTCTTTTAAAGGTGCCCCTGAGACGGGGTGGACAGGCGGGTGACCTGTCTTGGGAGGACACGCCTCCCCTTTTCTCTCCATCCCCGTTCCTGCATGGTGTCGCAGAGGCTGAAGAGGCATTCAAAGTCAAACCGGTCCCCTGTCTCGATCCTTGCCGGGCAGTCGGTGCATTCGAGGGTGCCCTCGCAGTCAGGGCGGGTCCTGGCCGCAAGGGTCCGGATATCCTGCACCGCGAGGAAGATCTTTTTCCTGGTGATATCGGTCATGCCTGTCTCACGTCCGTGTTCTTGCAACGATGGGGGGAATGCCCGGTATTCTGGTCGTGATCAGGGGGAACTTCCCATAGCATGGGGCGGTTGCTCTTACCATAACAGTCGCCTCCCGATGATCATGAACAGGAATACGAGGACGGCAAGGATGAGCAGCCCCCAGAGTACCTGGTCGGCGGTATAATACATGCTCATCCGCCTCCGCATTCGTTCGGTAGGAGGATACCTGGTCATCGCTGGATCACCTGCCCGGGGCTCTGCTTTTTCAGTTCCTCGATCTGGGGTGCGATGACATGGTCGATATGATACCTGAGATCAGCTGCCCGCTCTTCAAAATACCTGATCTGTTTCTGGTACCCTGCGATCTCGCTCTCCAGTTCCTTTATTCTCTGTTTGACGTATGTCATACGGTCACCTCCGTTCTGTTCCGTTTTCCGGCTCGCCGCCGGACCCTCCCCTCGGGGTGTCGCCTCGCTGGCAGGCGATGATGCCATTCCTGTTCTTCCCACCCTGGTCTACAGGGTTCTTACCCCTGATCTTTTTTTGCCCGTGGTATCGGGAGAGAGGGACACCCCTGCAGAGGGGAGCAATCTCTTCTGCGGTACTCCACCCTGAAACGGTGGATGCCAATACACGTCGATGGAAGATGGTGTTTTCCATCCGTCCTGTTCCTGGATTGCCGGTGTATCAGCCGGTCTTTTTTATTCAGCCCGGGTGATCGCAGGTCCCGGGGTTCTTCTCCTTCCGGGTATTGGTTCTGGAGTGGATCAGTGGGTATTGCAGTATTGTCCCTGATCTCCACAATCTTCCAGCACGATTGGTGTATTGTATATTCTCTATTGTCCTGTAACGTAATATAAGTTATGCCAGATTTAATTATATAGGTCTCCTTTTTTCCATAATTCTGTTGAGCGGCTTTTTTTCCGGGAGGTTCGCCGACCCATGAGGGGGGAATGAACCTGGGTGACAGGGGAGGGTCTTATTCCTCGGTTCTGGCCACCAGCATCTTCCGCCATGCTGCGGGTTATCGTGCTGTCACGAATCGTGATGGCTTCCCAATGGTCCCATCCCGGGAGAAGTACTCCGAGGTTGACATGCCGTTTCCGCTCCTCGTCGGCAGATCTGCTCCTGGTATCCCCTCTCTTGTACAGGGGTACTACGTCACCGACGGGCACCAGAGAGGGACGGGGTCAGTCACCCGGACTCTTCCCTCCAAATACGTGACGCTAAGGCCTCTGGTACCAGATATAGATTAACGCGAGAGCGGCATTGACCGCAACCATTGCCTCGGTGACCGCGATCCCGGAGGTAACCCCGAGGAACACGGCAAGGGCATCGACTTCGGTATGCCAGAGGATTGCCAGGCCGAGCAGGAGCGGTCTACCCAGCGCTACGGAGAGGATTACCAGCAATGTGAAGGCGATCTGGAGGGGGAAGACCATCAGCCGCTCCAGAAGGGAGACCAGGGGATCAAGGGGAGTGAGGCTCCCCAGTACCGGGGAGGCAGAGAGGAGATAGGAGAGGAAGGTCAGTCCGACAAGCACGCCTACCATCATGCTCTCCACCCCTCCCCAGCCTGCCCCGAACAGGAGGCCATGCTCGCGGGACGTGGCGATGTTCCGGGACGGGAAGAACCGGGAGAAGACGAGGTAGCGGCCGATCTCTTCAAAGAGACCGGCGAGGAGACCGAGGATGACCGCAAATACCGCAAGAGCGAGGGTCCGGTTGGGAATCGCTGCATTGAGCGCCTCGGAGAGCGGGGCCTGGGTGAAGAGGACGAGGGGGGTATGCACGATTTGGACCAGGATGAAGAAGAGTGCTCCATATAAAAAGAGGGTCCAGGAGATGTGATACCGCCGGACGAGGAACCAGGCGACCAGGAGGGGGAATCCGAGCTCGAGGAGGATAGTTCCGGCAAAAGAGACGATCACGGCGGGATCCATAGGGATTCATCAATGGATAGCGATTAAAATCTTTCCCCGGAGGGACAGGATGAGTCGCCCGTTTGGATACAGATCCTGACTATTTCTGCCGTCATCCCTTCGATCAGATCTCACCAGCGGGACCGATTCGCTGATATCTGCCATATGCAAAGTCTCCTCCCTGGTGAAAGGACCTGAAGAAGATTGGATGCTGGCCGGGACTACTTCATGGTAACAGGGTCTGACCGGTGAAAACCATGCGAAGGGATCGGGAGAAGACCGGTTAATGACCGGCGGGATGGTCATTCAACAGAGTACTGATATTTCTTGGTCTGCGACTGTAAAGAGGTAAAATGCCTGCTCAGACTGCAAGAAAAGGAAAAAGCCTCTGATTCGTGCTGCTCTTGGTGATAATTCGGTCGTATATGCTGATCAATGAGTCAATGTTCCTCGGCAGATCAGACCCCCCTACCTTCATCGACCGGATTATGCCTGGTAATTGTTCATATGACTTCATTGCTGTACACCCCCTTTCTTTTATTCTCTCCCCAGCACCATTCATCTCTGCTCGGGACCAATTGAAAGATAGGTTCCTGTTATAATATTTTTTTGCCATGCACATTCTATTTCAGAACATTATTGAGTCTCTTTTCAAAATCAGAGCGTTTTCATCGCTTTGCCATGCAATGAGTGATGCAGTACAGACATGGTGGTGGGGAGCATGATTTCCTCCTCGAAACCATTGCCATGCAGATATGAAGAAAACATAGGATCAGGTGGTGTACAGAATTTCCTTGCATATTCACCCTCATTGGTGATCCCATGTGATCTGATCCGGGGTGGCAAATGATCTCAGCCCAAAAAGCAGGTCTTCCTTCCAGAAGCAGGACCCCCCGCGGTCAGCCATTGCAGGAGGAGCTGTGTCAGGGCGACATGTGGGAACGGGCAGCATCATCCTCAGAGCGGTTATGGTTTCTGGAAACGAAGTTGGCAGGATACCGTTCCTCTCCTGGTATGAATCCCGTCCCCTCTCTGATGGTTTTCATGGAATCAAGCAGCGTCTCGCTGCCTGGGGAGCGAATACTATTTAATACGGGATAGTACTATCAGTCTTTCAGGGGAATCGATCATGGGCGAAGATACCATATTCTCAATCGGTGAATGGACGGTCACTCCTGGCAAGGAAGCATTGTTCCTCGAAAGATGGCGGGAGTTCTCCCGCTGGTCTCTGAATCATATCAACGGGGGACGGTGGGTGTACGTGGTCCAGGACCGGGAACAGCACAATAAATTCATGTCGTTTGGTATCTGGGAATCCCCGGAGGATTATGCCGAATGGCGGCATTCGACGAAATTCAAATCAGCGTTTGCTGAATTCAGTGCCATGTGTGATAAGGTCGCCTACAGTACCTCGACCGAGGTGTTGCATCGTTACCGGTAAGATCGTCGTTCCTTTTTTCACCCTCTGCAGAATAAATGCACAATGTTTATCCGTATAACCGGGAGATTCACACGTATGCCACTCCCCCGCCGTCCCCTCGTCCTTTGTCTCCTCGCCCTGGTTATCGGAACACTGCTCGTCTCCGGATGCCTGACTGAACCCCCAGCGGTAAAGCCACCCGTCACCGTGAACGTGACCAGTCTTACCTTATACACCGAGGATGTTCCTCCCTATAACTATGTGGAGAATGGAACCCTGCAGGGAATCTCGGTCGATCTCCTTGCGTTGATCACCGCAGGGATGGGAGAGGACCTGTCACGGGAACAGGTGAAGGTAGTACCCTGGTCGGAAGGGTATACGGCGGCCCTTACTGGCAACAAGACGATGATCTTTGCCATTGCCCGGCTCCCCGAGCGGGAGACCTCGTTCAAATGGGCAGGACCTATCACTCCCCTCACCCCTGTTCTCTTTGCCCTGCCGGAGCGGGGGATTGTGATTGCCAGCCCCGATGACCTGGAGGGATACCGTATCGGAGCGGTCGCGGAAAATGCCGAAATCCAGCAACTGCTGGAGATCGGGGTGAACCAGAGCCGGATTGTGCTGACCCCCAACGCTTCGGTCATGGTGACGATGCTTCAGGATGGCGAGATCGATCTCATGGCGTACTCGCAGGCTGCCGGCAGGTACTTCACCCGGCAGGTGACGGGAAGTTTTGACACGTTCCGGATCGTGTACGTCTTCCCGGATATTCCGCTCTACTATGCGTTCAGCAGGGATGTCCCCGATGAGACGGTGCAGTCGTTCCAGAAGGTGCTTGATGCCCTGAAGACCGAGAAGGAAGCAGAGGGTTTCAGCGAATACGAGCGGATACTGTACCGGTACACAGGGGTACATTGTCAGCCACAGCCTTATCCCGAGGCAGAAGTGATAAATCTGGTCAATATGACGGTGACGGCGATGGAGAAGGACGCTCCTGGCACCATCCGGCGGATCAACGCAGGGGAAGCCCCCTATAGGGATCCGGTAACGCCGACTCTGTATCCCTTTATCTTTGACCGCAACGTGACCCTCGTTGCCCAGGCAGTCAACCCAGGACAGGTAGGGACCAATCTCCACGGAAAGACTGATGTGACCGGAACACCGTTCCGCGACAGGATCGTCACGGGAGCACTCCAAAACGGATCAGGGTGGGAGGAGTATGTCTACATGAATCCCACCGATGCCGGCCTGTATTACAAGACATCCTATTACCGCATTGCGGAAGGAAGCGACGGAATGACGTACATTGTCGGGAGCGGGGCTCCTTCGGCCTGCGAGGGGTGATGGAGGAGGGGCTGACCAACACTGCTTCCTTGACTATCCAGGGGAGATCTGCCTTACGATGAACCAAGAGGCCGGTTCGGTTCGAGGGGGTAGTCGAGGGTGAAATCGTTGCTTCAGGATACTTTCAGTACCCCGGATATCGATATGTGACCCCGTATCACTTCATCATGTGCTTGATCTCCTTCTGGTATGATCATCACGCGGGCAGGAAAAAATGGAGTAAACGGATAAAAAGAGGCGTGATCGTTATAGCCCGTTTCTTGGCGGAAACACAGGTGCGTCAGGCGGTGTCGGCTTGCCGGGAAATCCCGGGCTGTCTCCTGTTCCTTCTCCAGGGCTTTCATCAGCTCCCGGTGCCGGTTGATCTCCGATCACACCCCAGTGGTTATTGTCCCCCGATGCAGCCACCACTCCGGTGAACGCGGTCACTGCAAGCAGAGCGATGAAGAGAAGCACAATTCCGGTTTTCACAGATTTCCACTCCTTTTTGAGACCATTAGTGCCGGAAGTGCTGATTTCACATTTTTCGGCATTCCCGGCTCTCATCACCTGTCATTCCCTGACCATTTATTATTTTTGAGAGAAGCAGCTACCGGTTCCCCCCTTCTTGTCTATCCCACCTCTTCGCAGGGGGGAGGGGTGTTTGCTGGCCCCTGGCGTTCCTGCCATGTATCCGTCCCCATTTCACAACACTTAAGAGAATATCGGCAAGATCTGCTCCTATGGCACTGTCCGAATGCCGGATGCGAATCGTCGGTATCCTGGTCGTCCTGGGAGCACTCCTCCTCGCCACAGGATGTATGAACGAACAATCGGACGGACTTGCTGATCCGATTGACGACAGCATCAGCCGGCTCTCCTTTTATACCGAAGATCTGCCCCCCTTCAACTACCAGGAGAATGGGACCCTGAAAGGGATCTCCATCGATCTCCTGGAGGCAGTCACGGAGAGGATGGGCCAGAGGGTATCCCGGGACCAGGTGCAGCTGGTATCCTGGACCGATGCATACCAGGCGGGTCTCGTTGGGCCGGATACGGTCATCTTCATGACGGGGAGGGTCCCGCAGCGGGAGGCACTCTTCCAGTGGGCCGGGCCGATCTACACCAACCACAATGTCCTCTTTGCCCGGCCGGATCAGTCGATCACCATAACGGGCCCTGAAGACCTGAAGGAATACCGTATCGGGGTGATTGCGGATGATATCACGGTGCAGCAACTGCTGGACCTTGGCGTCGGAGCCGACCAGCTGGTGCAGGAGACCAGCCCCGCTGCGCTGATTGCGATGCTCGAGAGCGGTGCGATCGATCTCTTTGGGTACTCCGAGGTGACCGGCCGGTATATGATCGAGAAGGAGACCGGCGATTACTATGCCTTTTCCGTTGTCTACACCCTCCCGTCCCTGGAGGGATATTACGCGTTCAGCACGAACGTTCCGGAATCGACCGTCCGGTCCTTCCAGCAGGCACTGGACGCCCTCAGGACCGAGAGGGATGTTGCAGGACTCACCCCCTATGACCGGATCGTACGGCGGTATATCCCGCTGACCGAATCGGGAATGAGACCGCAGGACCTGGAGGCCTTTGTACGGAACGCTTCGGCGTATGCGGCAGTGACCGGCGAGAAAGCTGCACTGGCCGAGTTTCAGCAGAAAGACGGGAATTTTTCCCTGGGAAACCTGTACATCTATGCGTATGATTACCAGGGGACCCTCCTTGCACATCCGTATCAATCGAATCTGGTCGGGACCGACCGCACGAACTGGACCGATGCCCGGGGACTGCCGTTTGTGCGGGTCTCCGAGTTTACTGCCCTGAACGGGGGCGGGTATATCGCCTACCTCTACCCGGCACCAGAAGGCGGGGTGATCGATGAGAAAGCGCTGGACACCTACCAGCCGAAGATCGGGTATGTCGCCCCGGTGGATGAGCACTGGTGGATCGGATCAGGGATGTATTTCTCGGACATGGTACAGGCCGGTACAGGGAGGCCGGAGGCCGTATCACGGATGATAGCGCTGGTCGAAGATGCTGCCCGTTATGGGCAGACCCAGGGGACAGCGGCTGCCTTCGCCGAAATTTCCAATAAAACGGGGCGGTTCGTGGATGTGGAAGGGCACTACCTCTATGCCTATGACTACGAGGGCACGCTTCTTGCCCATCCCCACCTGCCGGAACTGATCGGGACGAGCCTCATCGGTCGGACCGATCCCTTCGGCATGGAGAACATCCGGGCGCTCTCTGATACCGCCAGGAACGGGGGCGGATACGTCGTGTTCATCTGGCCAAACCCGGAGCGGGAGAACAGGGAGGAGCTGAAGATCGGGTATGTGCTCCCAGTGAATGAGGAATGGTGGGTGGGGTCAGGAGTGTACCTGAGCGAGATCACCGGGATGGACTCGCCTCCCCTCTTCTCCAAGGAATGCTCGCCTCGGTCGAACAGAATGGGTGAAAACTGGCGGAATTGAAAAAGGGTACCAGGCTAATTCATCCACCATTTTTTTCCGCCTGGTTACGGATGTCATTTTTTTCAGGGACGCCCACGGGATTTAGCCTTCACCCTCGATGTGGTATCCCACAGAGATGAACGTGCAGTGGCACGTTCGCTGAAAAAAGAGGGGCTTTCGCCCCCTCACACCGGTTTCCCGGTGCCGGATCCTTTCATCAGGCCGTACTCGATCTCGTAGTACCCGCCTCCCCGGTCAGGGAAGGTCAGGTAGTAGCGGGGAAGTTGCTGTTCTTCCGCAGTATCGATCTGCCGGAGGAGGTCCCCCTGGGTGGCCGGGTCGTGGCCGGCGATCACCCAGCGGCGGGTCTCTTCGTTCATCTTCCAGGACCGGGATGGGACGGGTGCCGGCGGAGTGGTGACCGAGTCATCCTTCGGGTCGAAGAACGCGATCACCTCGCCGGTAGTGTTCTCCGCAACGGTCTTTTTATGATGCTGCCAATAGGCGATGATGGCTGCCACGAGAGCAGCCAGCAGCTCCAGTATCTGGACCAGGTCTTCTTCCATGATGAGGCACTCCCGGGAGGATGTCAGAAGGAGGGGTGGGGGCTAGGGCCTCCACCGGTCCTGTCCCTCGTGCAGCCGGATGATGATCCGGAGCATGACGACGAGCATGGTCAGGCTCCCCAGGCAGACGCCGAGGACGAACATGATCCCTTCATCCATGATCCTCCCCCGGATATACCAGGACGGCTTCAGGCCAGTTCCGGCTTCGTGTCGGCCCAGGTATCGATGGTCGCGAGAATCGCGTCATCGCTGTACGAGGTGACACGGACCTGTTCGCGGCTGAAGGTGACATAGTAGATCTCGCCGGTAGCCGAGTGGCACTTGAGAGTGGCCGTAAAGCCGTCCTCCCCGGCGACGTGGATGGCGTCGCCTCCCATGGCGGTCGCAAGGGCGGTATCGGCCATGATCGCAGTCACGGCAGAGTTGAACGCCGCGACGGTCGGAGCCCGGGTAGAGGTGTATCCGACCACTTTCGCCTCGTTGTTCTCGTATTCGATCCGGGCAGTGTAGCCCTGGCGGCTGATCGCGACCGGGTCCTGCGGGACCCCGGCAACATCATATGCCGTACACCCCCAGGGGTTCCCGGAGATGATCCCGGAAACCAGGGTGTTGAAGCTTGCAATGTCAGCGATCGGTGCCGAGAGCTCCCGCACTGCGGTCTTTATGACGCTCTGTTGAATGAAATCTCCCATAGTTTGGTTCTCCTGCCCTCAGTTCCGAGGGCGAAGAACAGATACCACGAAACCTTTTATATACTTTTACCCGGGGTGTCAATCGGGGCTCATTTTGAGCCGGAAATCGGAATCAAAGCGAATTGATGCGCACCAGAATTTTCACGACGGAAAAATGGGTAGTCTCCGTCGTCAAAATAAGGTGACAAAAAGCGGGTCTTGAACCCCCTATACCACTGATGTTCCTTACTCATGAATGAGTAATTCGATGGAAGTCAGGATCACCTCGGCCTTCATACCAGCATTCCTGGCCTCCTGGTCGGATATCTTGAACGTCTATGTGTGTAAGATTCTGATGGTATTGAACGATGAGAATCTGCCATTTTCGCAGTGGAGCTGCTATGACAGCGTTGCTATCCCTCCTTCTCTTTGCATTATAACAGACTCGCTAGTGCCAGTGATGGTTGGGACCTTGGACAATCTTTTTCTATCAGGACCAGTGAAGTGGGGAATGAGATGCAGTGATAGGGGGGGATGGGGTTGATGGTGATCAATCATCGTGTGCGAAGAAATATTCCGATGTTCTCCGACTGATCCACTCTGTCTCTTCGGATTGTATCCCTGAAACGAGGTGTATCAGATGAAACGTGTGAGGGTAATGGTAGTGTTACTCGGAATATTCCTTGTCATGCTCATAGCAATGCCAGTAACAGCAGAAATGAAATTTGGGGATCCTGATGAGGACATCCTCACCAGGGGAACAGATGATGGGACATTTATCCCATCCGGAGCTTCAGCGGATACCATCGTTGCAGCAACAGGGTCAAGAGAAGGTGGCGGTATCGATACGCAAAGTCCAGTTCTCGATGGCAGTGCTTACTCCAATTATGATACCATCTTCGTCCATGGAGTGAATGCAGAAGTCGATTTGCCTAATTCTGATGTTGAGTATGTTGCTTATGAAAAGGAGGGTCTTGATATCAGTCTGTTTCCGAAAGTTTCGAACACCCGCAAAGCTGTGATTTATTGCCCCGTACCCAGTTATCAGTTGAAGACAGGGGGGGTGCAGCCAAGAGTGAAGTATATTGCCGTGGAATATTTTTCAGATTATATGACAGGAGGCCACGCCTGGCCAGAAGTGTATAAGGTAGATGTTTATAACGGGCACACTTTGTCCAAGACTATCAGTACCACCTTCTCAAGCCCCATCTATTCGGTTCAAATCATTGATCTGGGAAATTGGTATTCATTCGACCGTGGAATGAATATTGTTCTTTATATCAGGAGCGATATAGCAGACCCTTCAGGGTGGTCAGGGTTCCATTTATCTGGGTATGCTGCTCGGTTTGAATGGTGACCCTCACTTTTTGAAGCAAACATCCCCCTCGGTGAATGGCAGTATCGGACGGCATTTTTTGCCTTTATATAGGCGTTATTGACGTCGGTCGCAGGTGTCCATGATAGGTTCTACTTGAGACAAGCTTTTTATTTCTGAACCAGTGAAGTGGGGATTGAGATACAATGATAGGGTGGGATGGGGTTGATGCTGCATGGTCACACTACGCGTAGAAATATTCCCCTGTTCGCCGGTCAATCCGCTCCTGTCTCTTCGGATTGTGTCCCATAAGAGGGTGTGAAAGATGAGAGGCAAAACGGTAGTGTTCATCGGAGTAGTGATGGTCATGTTCCTGGTCCTTCCAATAATGGCAGAACCAGAGGCACCATCCATGGAGGGGTACGGTGCTTCAAGCGGATTAGGAGGGACGGGTATTGGCATTCAGAGCCCCGTTCTCGATGGTATGGCTTTTACGAATTACGATACCGTCTTTATGCATGGAGCTATGGCAGAGAACAACTTGGGTTCACTTGGTGTTTTTAAAGAAGGTGATTTGGGTGATTGCCACAAAATCACCCTTAATCCCTCCCAGTATAACGCCTATGTAAACTGCCCCTTGTATAGTTATGATTCAAAGCAGGGGGGAATATATCCCGCAGTCAGGTACCTTGGTTTGTATTTTGCGACTGAAGGGGCAGAAATTTCAAAAATAGAGGTTTATAATGGATTTTCCAAGGTGAAGACAATTATTTTTACCCCGCCGCTCAAAACCACAACGGGTTTTACCGTTCATGTTATCAATCTGGGAGAGTGGATACGATTCAATCGTGGCCTGAATATGTGCCTGTATGTCCAAAATCCGTCACTAACAAACACGGGGAGTCTCTATATCGGCGGGTATGGTGCCAGGTTTGAATGGTAACCTCTTCCTTTTTCCAAAACGTCTCACGTCACTTTTCATGAAGACGCGGCCTGACTGTGCCGGGAACCTCACGGATTCTGCCAGAGAGATCGATTGAAACGATGTTGTTTGATTGCATTTCAGGAACCTTATCAATTGCAGAGAGATCGATCGCAGATACCTGTGAAAAATGGCCTTGGAACAAGGTTTTTATTTCAGAACCAGTGAAGGGGATATGAGATACAGTGATAGAGTGGGGTGGGTTGCTGCTGACCCATCATCGTGTATGAAGAAAATTCTTCGTTGTTTGTTGATCCATCTCTCCGGGATTGTATCCTCAATGGAGGTCGACGAATGAGAAGGGTGATGGTAGTGCTGCTCGGAGTATTCATCGTACTGCTCTGTGTTATGCCTGTAATGGCAGAGAAACCAGTGAATACAGCGGAAGAGGTTTTTTCAAGTGGCAAGGATGCAGCGGCATCGTTACCGCAAGACGATTCAACGGATATGGTGGTTGCACAAATCGATTCTCTCACTGCCGGTATTGACTCCCAGAGTCCGGTGCTTGATGGGAGTGCGTATACCAATTATGATACCATATTCATGCACGGCAATAATGCAGTGGCATCATCTGATCCTGATATTTCATCGGTTTCTAACACGAATATGGGTTTTTGGATCAGGCTTGAGCCAAAGGTTGACTCGTTTTATACTAATGCAGAGGTATACTGTCCAATACCCAGTTATCAATTGAAGACCGGGGGAGTCCAGCCACGGGTCAGATATATTGCCGTTGAGCATAAGTCGTTGGTGAGTTCTGGCGGTCATGCCTGGCCTGAGGTATACCGGGTACAGGTGATGAATGGACCAACCATAGCCAAAACTATTGATATGACCTTCTCCAACACGAGCACGACGATTCAAATTATCGATCTCGGGGAGTGGTATTCCTTCAATCATGGATTGAGTATCGTTCTCTCGATCAGAAACGGAGCGGGAATTGGTGCAAGTTTCTTAGTAGGTGATTACGCCGCACGGTTTGAATGGTAAGATTCTCATTTTATTGAAATGCAAAAATCATCCCTTTTCTCACACGAGCTGTGGGAGGGTGTTTATTTTACCTTTTTTATCTGCATCTTTGCGCACTCTTTTCGATGCCTTCGATAGTTGACCATGAGACAAACTTTATATTTCAGAACCAGAAAAGGGGGTAAACAGATACAATGATAGAACGGGGTGGGGTTGATTCGGATATTTTACAAACAATATCTGATACTTTTTCCATTCCCTGATTAATCCCCCTCATCTGTGGCTGTATCGGAAGAAACGAGGTGTGATAGATGAAACGCATAAAGGTAGTGTTGCTCGGATTAATCGTCGTAATGCTCTGTGTGATGCCAGCAATGGCAAAGAAACCAGTGGATACGGAGGAGGACATTTTTTCAGGGGTAGTGGAAGTAGCGGCATCAATACCACCAGACCCTTCAAGGGATATGGTAACCGCAGAAATCGAGTCGATACCAGCAAGTATTGATACCCAAACTCCGGTGCTCGATGGGAGTGCGTATACCAATTATGATACCATCTTTGTCCACGGAGTGAATGCGATAAGCGATGAATCTAATGATTATGATGATATAGTCCTGGTCGAACATTTTTCGAATGGTATTGCTTTCATGCTGAGGCCAAAGACGTCTTCAGATTATCCCTGGGCTTTCATCTGTTGTCCGATACCCAGTTATCAGTTAAAGACAGGAGGGGTGCAGCCACGCGTCAGATATATTGCAGTGGAACATAAGTCAGACACCATGTCACTAGGTCATGCCTGGCCGGAAGTGTATAAGGTAGATGTTTATAATGGACACGTAAAGATCAAAACTATCGATACCACTTTCTCAAGTCCAAGCTATACGGTGCAAATCATTGATCTGGGTGGCTGGTATGCATTTGATAGGGGATTGAATCTTGCTCTCTTTATCAGAAATGGAGTGAATGAGAATTGTGAATTCGGAGTATTCGGGTATGGAGCCAGGTTCGAATGGTAACCTTCAGATGATTTTTCCCGATTCAAATTTTTAAAAATAAACCCTCTCAATCTGAACGACGCTCACAGTGCTTATTTGCCCTGAATTAAGTGTTCTATTGATACATTCAAGTGCTGTTCCGGCCTGATATCACATCGAAAAGGAATCCGAATTGCCTTATCGCTCTCCCGGCTTCCTGCCCCATGCACTGAACATCGTCAGCCCCGGGTAGTCGAAGGTCATGTCCATGAGGAGCCCCTGCATCATCTCGAGCTTTTCCGGTCCAATTAATCCGGCGTTGATCATCGGTTGTGCCGCCATCTGGACCGCTGCCAGATCGAACCGTGCCATGGGTTCTCCTCCCCGGCATATCCGGGTCCATCCTTCGTTTTTTCCCTCGATGAGCCCAAGCTGGTCGATGAGGTTCCGGACCCGGCGGCCGAAATAGGGATCGGCTATCCTGTTCTTACGGAGAAACTCTATCCCCCCCCGCCATGTATCACTGAAGATGGCAGCGGAAGGATTCGAGGATTCGACCGACAGGATCGACCCATAATCGATCTCATCCAGCATCAGCCATCCTCCCGGCCGGACTGCATCAGCCATCTTCCGGAGTGCCTTCCCGGGATCACGAAGCCACATGAGCAGGGTCCGGCAATGGACCAGGTCGTACTGATTTTCCTCCAGGGGATCAGCGAGGATATCATGCTGGCGGATCTCGATATTCGGATCAGCGATCCATTGCAGGAACCGTGTGTTGATATCCGTTGCAACAATCTTCCCTTCAGGTCCTGCTTTCGCTGACAGCCATGTGGCGATTGATCCTGCACCTGCACCTACCTCAAGACAGTTCCATCCCCTGGCTACCCCGAGTGTCTCAAGATGCCGGGTGGTCACTGGATCATAGACCCGTTCAAGCAACCGCAGCCGGTGCAAAACGGCTTCTTCGGTTTCTCCCGATCCAAACTGGTGGTGATCCCCCATTCCAATCTCCCGTTTATGGTTGTATGAACCATCATACTCTGTTCAGAGGTATAGTAGTATTCCAAGCCCTGTATCCGCCCAGGGTTTCGTTGCAAAATGTTTTTTAAAAGGGTGATCGAAGATGAAATCTAATTCTGGCCCGGTGTCAGGACGGTGAAATGTTTCCTGCACCTGGCACAGGTCCCATCCCTGCTCTCTTTGTAATACGACTTTGGCATATTGATCACGATTGCATTCTCATGATGACACTCCGGGCAGGTGAAACGGATCACATAGCCGGACCGCGTTCCTGTTACCGATGGTTTTATGGAATTTTTCATCATTGTCTTTTTCATTCCGGTGGTTTTTGGGTGGCCACAAACCCATTTTTTCATATCCCCGCACAGGGAGGATATATCGAAGCATACTCCGGGATAACTCATGACCGGATGTCAAAAAAAGGCATTAAAAGTGCCCCGATTGTTTCCGACACTATTATCATTGGTCCTGTGAGGGGATAAAAGTGAATGCCCGGTCTGCCTGATGCGAGGGCGGGAGACCTTGCTGGTATGACTGATGAAGATCTTCTGACCATCAGCACTCCCAGAACGGGAGGAAGAGTGAGGACAATCATGCAATCTGTCCCCGTTTTCAGGTAATTGGACGTGGCTAACGTCCGGTTGTCAGGATAAAATCCACTGGCGTATGATACTCATGCCCCCGATGGGGATGAGACCTTCTGACGATGGTTGTCCTGCTGTTTCTCACTCCGCTGGAGCCCGGGTTCATGAGGATGCAACCTCTCCCCGTTGCATGATCCCTTCACCGCGGTATCGGGTGACGGGACCAGAACTCGGCGAGAGCCACGGCCATGCCATGGGGATTCTGCAGCTGCAGCCCGTGAGCGGCACCTGGGAGGAGGAAGCCCTGGATATGGGGGAACCATTGCAGCATCAGCTGCTGGATCTCCCCGAACCGTGCCCAGAGTGCGATGCTCTCGCTGCCGTAGACGGCAAGGACCGGCTGTTGGATACGCGAAGCTTCAACTTGTCCGAAATTCCATGCCAGCAGTGCAGGTACCTCCTGTTCGAACGCCGTCGATGCATCTGCGACAGCCTGATCGAACGCCCCTGGCAGTACCCGTTCGAGCTCTGTTCGATACCCCTTACCATTCCGTGCCTCTAGGAACTCATCCACCAGTGTTTTGGGGTCCTCGTTTTTGAACCGCTGCCATCCCTGCTGCAGGGAGTCGCGGTAGGAGGGCCCCGAGGATCCCACGATGAGTGCCGGTTCGAGGAGAGCGAGCGTTTGAACAATGTCCGTATCCTCCAGGGCAAGCTGCAGTGCAATACAAGCACCGAGGGAATGTCCCAGAATGTGGGCACGAGTGATGCCCAGGTGATGAAGCAGGGCCTCGCAGTCTGCTACCTGTTCTGCAATGCTCGTGGGGGCTTTTTTGTGGCTGCTCTTCCCGTAGCCCCGGCGATGATAGAGGATGAGCCGGTAGTTCCCGGCCAATATAGGTTCGTTTACCAGTGGCATCAGGGCGTCTGCGATGAATGCACCATGGATGAGGAGAACGGGCTCTCCCGAACCGTATACTTCGTATGCAAGGGTGGCACCCTCGACTTCAACCTTTTTCATAGGTAACTCACCACCTTCATTCAATCGCATTGGCACGTATAGCGAAGATGCACCTGGGGGATAAGCATTTCGTCCGTCCTCTCCTCATGTCTCAATACAGGGAACCTCTTTTATCATATCTCGGACCGATTCACTGACCTGTCGTTCAACCAGCCCCCGCCCATATCCCGTTCCCGGTATCCCTCACCCCCTGCCGGTTCCTCCGGACAAGAACAAAGAGCGGCGGCGACCTTACGGAAAAGGGTAGGTTTTTTTTGATTGGGATTGTTGGGGGGGCTCCATGGTGAGGGATCACCTACGTTTCGCAGTACCTTTTTGATATTTCCTTTTTGCATATCTGGGAAATGACACCGTGGAAGGAAAACAGAGTATGGTATCCTTCAAGGGATGAGGTGATTACAGGAATCAAAGAATGAAATCCATAGGCAGATTTCAGGCTTTCACTGACCGGTTATCAAGAATTTTAATACTATCGCGCTTGGGTTTTGTCAGAAGTCCGTAGCGGTTAAGGGTATCAAGCGCCTCTTCAAAGTCCCATTCATTTCTGAATAATGGTATCTGCTTCCGGACTTCCTCCAGGGGAATCGGTATCTCAAGTCCGTAGGTATCCATAAGATCAAGGTACAGCTTCCGTGCATTATCATCGAGGCGGTAGAGTTGCGATACATGGTATTGGGTACTCACCACTTTTCTTGCAAGGTAATACATATCAGACCAGAGATCCACTGCCTGGGTGACATCTCCTTTTGATAATTTCAGATGAGCATTATATCGGGCAAAGGAGAGGCTCAACCGGGGCACCAGTGAACTGAAGTCCTGTTTATAGGGAGCCCATCCAGAGCCTTTGAATTCTTCGACAACGGAATAGAGAGTATCAGTAACATATGATTCGAGGGATGCAGGAATTTCCGGGCGGATGATGAGCGCATCGAGCATGAAGGCGGTCACCATCGGCCCGAGACTTTGCATATCGAGAGCATAATTCTTTGAGGGTTGCACTTCGACCTGATCCAGCACTACTGGTATGTGCATGGGGATCTGTTCCGGGTTGTGATAGGCAAGGTTGATCTCCTCGGCTCTCTTATTCTCAACCTTTTTTTCCTGCTCTGATATTGCATAATAATACGGCGAGGTGTTCTGCCGGAATTCCCGGGGGATGATCGCAAGACTCTTTTTAAATCCGAGCCAGGGTTTCTTTTTACCAAGAATTGCCGCGTATATCCCCCCTTTTTCCTCAAGGAGGGGGGGAGAAGAGACGGCATACAATGCAGAGCAGAGGGCAACACTCTCGACCCTCTCTTCTTCCCCAAGATAGGGCATCGTGAAATAGTGGCGGACCTCATCTGAGCTGATCAATCCCCTCTTTGTGACAAGAGTGTTGGGATCAACGGGGGACCATGCATCCACGTATTTCACTACGAGGGTGTAATACCCGTCCCGGTCTTTCATGATATCCTGCCTGATTTCAGACACCCTTGCTTTGATGAGGGTATTCTTTTCAGGAGGGGGGCAGTGTGCGATATACACCTCTCGTTTCGGTGTTTGCAGGAATGGTGAGGGATCAAGAGAGAAGAGTGCTCCTGAAGAGTGAATAGGGCGGACAAACCCGGTATCTTCCCTGGAAAATATCAGTTCCTTCTCAATTGCAGAAAGACTATGTCCATAGATTCTGTTCTTCAGTGTCATGATACTCCCCGCTACGGTGAATCACTATACACGAATACACTACTACGACCTTTCATAATAGTTCATCGGTTGGTGGGTGAAAGTAAAAATTGCTAAAATAATTGAGCCGATCAGGGTAGCACTCGTCTTTTCGCAGGGTATCCAAGGTGTTCCAGTTCATCAATGGCTCTCTCAATCTCTTCTGCTTTCATGCCGTCAACAGTTGTCAGCACCTCCCGTGAAGGGGTTGCATCGGGATTCTCGATGAAATGGTCAAGAAGGATCCTGGTTTCAGGCAGGAGGTTATCATATACCGTATCGACGCTCTCATCGTCGAATAGATTGTAATTCCTTCCTGATTCAGAGAGCTCTCCTGCTGTCCGGTCTTCCGCAATGATGAGATCTTTTTCAGCGAGGGAGGAAAAGACCTCCCTGACCTGGTGATGTGCAAGTCCGGTCCTGTTTGCGACATCGATTGAGGTGGTGGCCGGCTCTTCTTCCTGCATATATCTGAGCACGATCCGTTCTTCAAAATTTAATCGGAATCTCATATCCTGTCTCCTCACATTCGTTTTTTCCGATGATATTTGACCTTTCGCGTGGACGGTGAAAGTAGGGAGGCCGCTTGCTATGACCTCTTAGATCCGTAGATCACGTTCAGTCTCTTCATCTCGGTGATTTTCCCTGAGGAGCTTTTATCTCTGATTACAAGATCCTCTCATTCATGAAGCACTCCATCCTGTTCCTCCTGATGGTGTGCCTGATCGGGGGCTTTGTCCTCCTTTCCGGTTGCACCACCTATCCGGGAACTCCCAATGTGACCCAGACCCTCACCCCAATACCTACGACCACAGGGGATCCCTTGTCGTGCACCGGAGATGCCGACTGTGTCCCTGCCCAGTGCTGCCATCCCGAGAGCTGTATCAATCTCCAGTACAAACCGGACTGCAGCGCAGTCCTCTGTTCCGCTGCCTGCCTGGGTCCTCTCGATTGTGGTGCCGGCCATTGCCGTTGCATCGAGGGGAAATGCCAGGTGGTCGCGGGGCCGGGACCGGTCCTCACGGGACCGGCAACCCTGATCATCGCGGTAAAGGATGCTCCGAAGAAGGGTGACACGATCACCCGTCTGCTCCTTACCATCAGTGAAGTGAGTGTAAAGAAGGCAGCACCAAACGAGACGATCACCCAGAGCGATGAGGAGATAACCGCAGCAGAGTCAGGAGAGACGGATACCGCAGGCTGGATCACGGTCATACACAAGCCCCAGACCGTCGACCTGCTGCAGTTCGTGAACGTGAGCAAAGTACTCGGCGAAAAGGCCCTCGACGCAGGCACCTATACCCAGATCCGCCTGAAGATCGATGCAGGGACGATCACGGTCGATGGAACGGATTACCCTCTTACGGTCCCGAGCGGGGTGCTCAAGCTGAACCGGGGATTTGTGCTGGTCCCGAACGAGACACGGATGCTCACCCTTGATTTCAACGCAGAGAAATCGGTGGTCAGGACTGGATCGGATAAGTACCTGTTAAAACCGGTCATCGCGGTTCTCTCGGAGCGGGCATAGTGGTTCTCCCCGAAAGAGTGATAGCTGTGATGGATGGAGGGTGAATCCGCCCACCATTAAAAACGTGTCGATGAAAAGATATTTTATCGACCTATTTTTCAATTATGCGGATGCACTGAAAAGAAGACCTGATTCCCTTTCCTCATTTTTGAGAGCAGGCCCAATGATTCGAGGTTTGCGAGTTCGCTATAAATGGCAGCATAATTTTCGCCCGTCAATCGTTCAATCTCCCGTATGTAATACTCCCGCCCCGGATTCATGAGGAAGAGTGTGAGGAGTTTTATCCGGGTCTGGGAGGGGATGAGCAGTTCGAGCATGATTAGAAAATATAATCAATTGATTAAAAAAGTTTATCATTACGGGACTGATCGCACACTTGGTTCCACCTGTTCCCTCCCGACAAACAGCGGTGCCTTCGACTGCGCTCCGGCAATGGTCCTCCTTACCGCTTGTAACCGGGTGGGTCTAAAAAAAACGATTCAACAGACAAGTCCATCGCTTTTTCCGAGATCAGGAAAAGGATGATCCGTAGCAACCTATCGTATTTCATGGGATTTTCGGGAGCCTTAGTTTCAGATAAAAAAAGCAATGCTACCGGTAAGAAGAAAAAAGTCAGTGGATGTGATTTTCCATCCCGCTGACGATACTGCTCGCCGTATCAGGGGTGCCGTCATTGAACCTGAATTTGTATGATGCAGGGAGCAGCTCCATACCGTTGGTGAATGGTTTCCACCCGCCTGCGTAATACTGCTGGCAGGTGCCGGTATCCGATATCACTTTGCCGGTGGAAAAGACAACCGGTGTCCCGGACGAGATATCCTGCTTGATATCCTGTGTATCGCCGAGATATGCCATACGGAACGAATAGCTACCGGGCAGGAGTTCCTTTTCTGCAATCCCACCCGATGTTGTCCCGAATGATTTCCAGCCGCCGGCGTAGTACTGGACCGTTCCTGTATCGAGGAAAGTTCCGGTGCTGTCCTTCAGGTTCACCTGGGCTTTCACCGTCTGGAACATCACGAGCGGATCTGTGCCGACATCCTGTTTCTTGTCCAGGGAGGCACCTTCATACGACGCCCGGAACGTGTAGGTCCCGGGGAGAAGTTCCTTTCCTGCAATCCCTCCGGTGGTTGTACCGAATGGTTTCCAGCCACCGGCATAGTACTGGATCGTGGCCGGATCAAGAGGTGCTCCGGCGCTGTCCTCCAAAGTGACCTGAACATTCACGGTCTGGAACTCGACAAGCGGGTCGATGCTGACGTCCTGTTTCAGATCCTGGGAGGCTCCAACGTATGACATGCGGAAGGTGTAGATGCCAGGGAGGATGTCTTTTGATACCGAGCCGCCTGCATCGGTTGTCCCGAATTCCTTCCACCCGCCGGCATAGTACTGGACCGCTGCACCCGAAATGCCGTTACCCTCGCTGTCAACCAGTTTCACGGTGGGGATGGGCGTCGCCGCCGTGAACACCACGACCGGGTCAATTGCTACATCCTGCTGAATATCGTTTGATTTTCCTCCATAGCTCATGCGGAAGGTATAACTCAGAGGGAGGAGCTCCTTTGTCACGATCCCTCCGGAAGTCGGGCCGATCTCTTTCCAGCCGCCGGCATAGTAGGAGGCCGTACCGGTATCGGTCAACTGGCCGCTGCTGTCCCGGAGTTTGAGGATTACCAGGGTGGTTGCGAATTCAACCGATGAGTCTTCTGCGACATCCTGCTTCCTGTCAAGCGATGCTCCTGCATAACCCATCCGGAAGCTGTAGTTCCCCGGTAGCAGCTCTTTTTCAACCGTCCCTCCGCTTGTTGGACCGAACTCCTTCCAGCCGCCGGCATAGTACTGGACAGTCGCTGGATCAAGGGGAGCACCGGTGCTGTCCTCCAGTTTTACCCGTGCTTTCACCGTCTGGAACATCACGAGCGTATCTGTGCCGACATCCTGTTTCTTGTCGAGGGTTGCTCCTGCATAACCCATCCGGAAGCTGTAGTTGCCGGGGAGAAGCTCCTTCTCAGCTATACCTCCTGATGTAACACTGAACTCCTTCCACCCTCCAGCGTAGTACTGGACCATGCCGGGGTCAAGGGGAGCCCCGGTGCTGTCCTCTAGTGTCACCTGTGCCTTCACCGTCTGGAACTCGACTACAGGGTTGATCCCGATATCCTGTTTCTTGTCGAGGGTTGCTCCGCCGTAGGAGACGCGGAAGCTGTAGGTGCCGGGAAGAAGCTCTTTCTCTGCAACACCACCACTCGTAACACCGAACTCCTTCCACCCGCCGGCATAGTACTGGACAGTTGCTGGATCAAGGGGAACACCGGTACTGTCCGCCAGCGTCACCTGTGCTTTCACCGTTTTGTCATACACGGCGAGGAGGATGGATTCGGACATGGCAGGATTGCCTGCAGTATCAGTCGCTGTTACGGCAATATCGTGGACGTCAGCCGCATCAAATCCAGGAATAATTGCTGTAACATCCTCAATCGGCTCATCCCATGCACCATCGGATGGTAACATCGGATAGGATACTCCATCAAGCAGGTAGTAGGCTGTTGCGATAAGAGAACCGCCAGTTGAAGAATCATCGATAGTTGCAAAGACGGTAACTGCTGTATTAACCGGAACTGGGTTTGGATTCGCCTCGAAGGTAGTAATAATGGGGGGAGCGGTATCGGATGGAGGTTGTGATACATCATTGACGGTGACTGTAATAGTCTCGGAGTCTGTGAGTGCTCCATCGGAGACAACGACATCGAAAGTATATGATCCCGGACCATCACCTTCCGAAGTTGTCCAGGTGAAGTCGCCACCGGCAGTGATGGCTGCACCAGCAGGAACTGTTCCTCCAAGACTGAAGGTCAGGGTCTGTGCCGGAACATCCGAGTCCGTTGCCGTTGCCGTGAAAGTCAGCGGGGATCCTTTATCGACGCTCTTTGCACCGATAGGATCGAGAATCGGAGCGACATTAACTTCGTTCACGGTGACCGTGATAGTCTCTGAATCGGTGAGTGCTCCGTCTGAGACGATCACCTCGATGCTACAGGAACCCTGTTCTTCGGTGGGGGTCCAGGTGAACACACCGGTTGTAGCATCGATAGCTGCACCGACCGGATCTGTTCCTCCAAGACTGAAGGTCAGGGTCTGTGCCGGAACATCCGAGTCCGTTGCCGTTGCCGTGAAAGTCAGCGGGGATCCTTCATCGACGCTCTTTGCACCGATAGGATCGAGAATCGGAGCGACATTAGCTTCGTTCACGGTGACCGTGATAGTCTCGGAGTCTGTGAGTGCTCCGTCTGAGACGATCACTTCGATGCTACAGGAACCCTGTTCTTCGGTGGGGGACCAGGTGAAGTCACCACCAGCAGTGATTGCTGCACCAGCAGGAGCTGTTGTCCCAAGGCTGAAGCTCAGGGTCTGTGCCGGGACATCGGAGTCAGTTGCCGTCGCCGTGAAAGTCAGCGGGGATCCTTCATCGACGCTCTTTGCACCGATAGGATCGAGAATCGGAGCGACATTAGCTTCGTTCACGGTGACCGTTATTGTCTCGGAATCGGTGAGTTCACCGTCAGAGACGATCACTTCGATGCTACAGGAACCCTGATCTTCCGTGGGTGTCCAGGTGAACACACCGGTTGTAGCATCGATAGCTGCACCGACCGGAGCTGTTCCTCCAAGGCTGAAGGCCAGCGTCTGTGCCGGAAGATCGGAGTCTGTCGCCGTCGCCGTGAAAGTCAGCGGGGATCCTTCATCAACGCTCTGTGGACCGATTGGGGTCAATACCGGAGCGACATTGACTTCGTTCACGGTGACCGTGATAGTCTCGGAATCGGTGAGTTCACCGTCAGAGACGATCACTTCGATGCTACAGGAACCCTGATCTTCCGTGGGTGTCCAGGTGAACACACCGGTTGTAGCATCGATAGCTGCTCCTACCGGTGCTGTTCCTCCAAGGCTGAAGGCCAGAGTCTGTGCCGGAACATCCGAATTAGTTGCTGTCGCCGTGAAGGTGAGCTGGGATAGTTCATCGATTGTCTTATCACCTATCGATCCGAGGATTGGAGCGAGATTGGCCTCACTCACGGTAACGGTGATAGTTTCCGAATCAGTGGTGGATCCGTCAGAGACAACGACATCAAAGGTATAAGATTCCGGACCCTGCTCTTCGGTAGGGGTCCAGGTGAATACGCCGTCACCATTGATACTTGTACCTTCAGGTGCACCGACAAGGCTGAAGGTCAGGGTCTGGGCCGGCAGATCCGAATCCGTTGCCGTCGCCGTGAAGGTCAGCGGGGATCCTTCATCGACGCTCTTTGCACCGATTGGATCTAGGACCGGCGGCTGATTCAATTTCACTTGATAATAAATCGAAACGTGATTTGGTGACTTGAGCCCTAGAATAGTGTCGGTAACTGTGAGTGTACCAAGATCAATCTTTGTCAGGGATCCTCCTGCCGGACCCCTGTTTGTCACGAGCGCAATGTTCTCCGATTCGATAATTCCGACCCCCCTTGGATCATCCCCAACGGCAATTGTCTGGACAACTACTGGAGAAGTTGAGGTGAGGTCGATTACCGAGACCGTATCGTCATCTGCATTCGCAGCTAGAGCATAGTGGCCATCAGGAGAAATTGCAGGTTCGGATCCAGGATTCTTTCCGATGTTCACAATACCCTTCACGGTAAATGGAGTCGTAGTCAGGTCAATTACCGTCACTTTACCGGCCGAGTCGAACGTCGTTACAATTGCAGTTTTCCCTGTTGGGTCCATTCCTATGTACATTCCATAATATGCGCTAGTACAGTAGTACAAAATTGACGGGGAGGATGTGGTCAGATCAATAACGTACACCCTGCCGGGACCTGAATCGATGGCAACAAGGGCATATCTTCCATCGTTGGTGATTCCAACCCCGTACGGGTGTTTCAGGAAACCCATCGTTTCGAGAATCAACGGTGTTGTTCCTGATATATCCAAGATAGTAATATTATAATTCCCAGAATTACCGACTATCGCTTTTCTGCCATCAGGGGAGATGGCAATCTGTTCTGGATTCCCCCCAATGTTGATGCGGGAAATCTCTACCGCAGGAGTCTGGGTGAGATCGAAGAATACTACGTCTCCTGAACTGCTAGCAGAAACCAGTGCCCGGGCATAGTCAGGAGTGACGGCAACATCGAGTGGTTGCCCGACTGTGTTGACAAGAACCGTGATAAAGGCCGGATTCGTAGACAAATCCACCGTACTTACGGTATTTGTAAATTGGTTCGGTACAACTGCGATTGGTTGAGCATTTGGGTCCTGGATGGTTATCCTGACGGTTTCGTTATCTTCATTGATTCCATCGCTGACCCGGAAGACCGGGTAATAGGTTCCTAGCTGATAGGTATTTGGTGTCCAGGCGAATATCCCGGTTGATGAATCGAACGTCGCTCCCGGTGGCAGATAGGCTGCCGAATAGGTGAGGGCATCTTTGTCAGCATCGGTCGCTATTACTAAAAAGGTAAGAGAATCTCCTTTTATTATTGTTTTATCACCGATGGAGGCGAGGACTGGCGGATTGTTTGGCTTGGATGCTGTAATGGTGATGGTGACCGGAGCGCTCGATAGGAGGAGGCTGTCCTTCACAACTAATCGTATGACGTACTGCCCTTCCAGATCAGGAGTAAAAGAAGGAGTGACTGATGTTGGGGTTGCTATTGTTGAGGTAGATCCGATCGGTTTCGATACCAGTGACCATGTGTATGTCAACGGTAGGTTGCCATCAGGGTCGGTACTCATTGATCCGTCAAGGGTCACTACAACCCCGGTATCTACGCTCCTGTTTGTTCCTGGATTTGCGATTGGATGCTCATCATAAACGAGAATCTGTCCCATAAGGGTATGGGTAGAGGATTGAGTCCGATCCCAGGTAACCAGAAAATTTTCTCCATTGGATGCAAGGCTCGGGTAACTCATGACATTAAGGTTCAGGGTGATTACTGGGTCATCAAGAACATTCAGAGATTCATCGAGACGCGCAATCTTCATATTCGTCCCATCCGCGACAAGAACGCTTGACGTACCGTCATAGAGAATCTGCGACTGCCAAAGGCCTTCAAAACCGGGAATCAGTTTGCCGCCATTTTCTGCGGGACCCTCAAGAAGAGTTCCTTCGGGCGAGATTCTCGCGGCGAATAGACGATCTGGGTAGCTTACATAATCTCTCCATACCACGACGTAATTCGTGCCATCATAAGTAATGCCAGAATGTCCCCATGCTGCAAGATCCTGTCCGCCATTCGCAGTGCAGATCCTGATGTCAGGTGAATCTGGGAGCGATCCGTCAGGATTTACTCGAGCACCATAGATATCCCTGTTCGTACTGCCCGAATATTCTTCACTTGTGTATGCAACAAAGAATTTTCCCGAACCGTACGTCACGATAGGATGCCAATTGTTCCTTGAAGTATCGCCGATCTGGAATTTTGTCCCAGTGAGTCCTGTCGTTGGACTTACAAACTGACCAAAAATCTGGCTTTTTGCCCCGGTCCCTAATGTAGTGTATTGGCCCCATACAACGAGAAAATTTCCTGAAACCGGATCATACGCTACATCCGGATAACTGGCGGTACTGATTCCGGATCCTATCTCGAATACCGAGCCTGGATTTCCAACAGTATCGATAAATGTCCCCCGAATATAATATGTATTGAACTTATCAACGACAAGATATTTCGATCCACCAAATGCAATGCAGAGATCTTCACCGTAGGTACCTGGGAATATCAGAACAGGCGAACCGAGTGGGGACCCGGTACTATCGAAGAGTTGAACGTTTTCTGTTGTAGAAATCCGCCAGGTAACCATATATTTAGAACCATCAGATGCACAGTCGGCATAATACCCTGCACTTTGCGGTCCTGAAATCATTACCCCAACCTGATCTCTAGGAACAACTGCAGGGTCTCCAACAGCAGATCCAACTAAAAGGATAGAAACTCCGATCAGCATGAAAATAAAGACCAGATTATGCCCTTTAGCCCAATTTTTCCAACAGGATTTATCACTCATATCTATCCGCCTTGAATGAGGTTCTACGTTCCTTTCTGTTCCTACTCCCGATCCAGCACTCTAGTATTTTCATTTCGTATGCTCCGTCAGACATCCTGTATCACAATTTGTATCTTTGGGAAAATAGCAGCGGAAATCCAGCATTCGCTATGCAAATGGCTACCCTTAATGCCTGATAAAGAATCGGGCATGGCCTGATCCATTACATGCAGGCATGGAGGTCCTCGACTACCCCCCCAATAAGTTTAAAATGTTTCTGGTTAGGAGATAAATATTGTCAAATAATTTTCAATCGATTCTATACGAATTATCTACTACCATCTCCTCCTAGTTCGATTCATCATCACTTACGCACTTTGCTGGAAGAGCGGAAGTGAATATGAGAATTACTCCCCTTCGACCACCTCCCTCCCGATAAACAGCGGTGCCTTCCGCTGTTCCCCGGCAAGCACTCTTTATATCGCCAGCAGCGGTGTGGTATAGAAGAAGGGCTCGATGGCGAAGTTCATCGCCCTTCCCGAGATCGAGAGCCGGACGGTCCCGGCCTCCGTTTTTCCGTCCAGCAAAAAGATCAGTTCGGTATCTCCATCCAGTACTGCCGGGATATCCAAAAGCGGGATGGAAAATCCCCGGTGGTCCAGGTCGGACCGGATCA
>Ga0209200_1000953_pt1 | contig 31081 bp, 18 predicted proteins | sample AD_UKC033_MetaG_FD_184406 | JGI IMG/M metagenome (GOLD analysis project Ga0209200, IMG submission 184406) | Active sludge microbial communities of municipal wastewater-treating anaerobic digesters from USA - AD_UKC033_MetaG (SPAdes) (version 2) | ecosystem: Engineered > Bioreactor > Anaerobic >... | reverse complement strand
CGTTCAGGTAATCCGCCGCGCTGATCAGCGCGGGCAGTTCCTGGCTGGAGATGCGCCGCAGATGGCCATCGGCCAGCGAATAGCGATGCAGCCGGTTGGGCGTGTGCTCGCTCTCCAGGTAGACGAAATCCCAGCCGCGCTGCATGGCCAGGGCAAAGGCAGCCAGCATCATCATCTTGGTGCCGCCGGTCAGGTTGACGATGGCCGCCTCGCCGGCCGGCAGCAGCTTGCCCAGCGCGGCCAGGATCGCCGGCGGGTCGTAGGGATCGGTCGGTTCGATCTGCGCGTGCGGCAGCAGCTCCTGCAAACGCTGCGCCACCGGCTTCGTGCGTTCCGTGCAGACCAGCAACGTGCGCTCCGGCTGCAGGAAGCGGTCCGGCAACAGCGCCGGCATCGGCTGCTCGCCGATGAGGGAGAGGAGGGTGGTCATGGTGAAGGCTCTCAGGATTGGTCAGGGAACACCTGGCGACCCGACACGATTCTCCAGTGTTGATCGGAGTCCCAATTCTTTGAAAGTGTCATTTCCAGCACGCGAAGACTGAAGTCACAATTGTCTTCAAGTAGTTGGTGTGCACTTTCATCCACATTGTGTGCGTTGCTCATCAGGAGGCCTTCATACCTCAAGGGTTTGCTCGTACCACCCGATTTGCGCCTTCTTCTGCTTTCGTAGTCGCGTGCGGCGACCAGCTTTCTTACCAACTGCTTGACTTCCTCACTATCAACTGCCTTGGCTTCATTGCCTTCACGTCTTAGCTTACATTCACCGACGACCACAATTGTCTCCGCGCTGCTATTCCGGTAGCCGTATAGGTCGATCTCTTCACCGCCGAGGTCGCCGGTTGGCGGAGGAGTTATGCAGCGGAGGTCTGAGTCTCTGTCTTGCAGCCAGAGAGCAACTTTGGGTTCGAACTCACTCTCCTTTGCGCGCCGAATCGCCTCGAATTGATCCCGAGAACCGCTGGATGCCGAATAAGGAGGCGACCGATGCGGTATTTCAACGGTCGTTTCCCCAGCCCATTCGATTTCAATCCATGGTATCTTTTTGTCAACCATGCGGGCGAACTCTGGGTCATTGAGACGCCTTGATCGAGTACCGCTTAGGTTATCACGGCTGACAAGCCAAAGAATCAAACCTCGTGAGCGCGCATTGGCCATCACTCCAATCAGCTCAGGCTCCACTGGATCAAGACGTACATCTTGTGCAATTGCGTCACGAACAGGGCTAATGTTTGATAGCCTGTCCTCGGGATTGCCGTCCTCGAAAAGGATGTGTTTGAGCAGTCTGATCGCGTCCGAGTCCTCCCTTTCCATCGCCTTCTCCCAATTTTCGTCGAAGGTTGTTCTGTACTCCCGGTCGATAGCGTCTGAGTCCCTGAAAAAACGATGGAGATGAACTTCAGTGACGAGCTTGTTGAGGGCTACCCGACAAGGGAAATGGCTGAACGATGCACGAAATACATCAGGGTCAATCAGGTAGTTCATGAATCTATCTCACTTGGATGCGTCCAGGATTGCCTGGTTTAGCAACGCCATCTCCTGAAGATCGTCGGAAAAGAAGCCACGGAACGCTGGGGGGCTGGTCATCCTTCCCTGCAAATCGATCTTGATTTCTTCAAGATAGCTCGTGCCATCCACTCTGTCCACGAAATACACAACCAGATCATCCGCCAGAAGATGGCGTGAATCGCCTTCGGCGACTCGTCCAGACGAAGCCTCCGCAATTCTTCGCCTTAGCCGCAGCAGGAGGTGTTCGCTGTGAGTTTCTATGAGACAATGTACTCCTCGGTTGGCGATGGCAATGAATACGTCACTTAGCTCCGCTTGGGCTCTGGGGTGCAAATGTAGTTCCGGCTGTTCTACAATAACGGTAGTTTCTGGCTTGGCTATGAATGCCTCAGTGATAACAGGAAGCATCTGGGTTAACCCAAAACCAACTTCCCGTACATTCGTCGACAGCGGGGTTGCATTCTCGGTAGAACCATCTTCGATACGAAGCTCATACAGGGTGCGCTGCCCGTCAAGCGCGTTAAGGTTGACGCGTATGCCGAGGCAAGAAGATGCCAGCCATCGGTTCAACTCTTCCAGAGATTCCGGCCCCGATTGAAGCAAATCGCGGACGAATTGTTGGCCACGTTCAGGGGTATTGGCGCCTTGGCCGGCTATGTAATAGAAGCGTTGAGGCGCGGAGCGGAGCGGACCAAGGTAGCTGATACGGTGTAGAAATTCCTCAACGGTGTGGCGTATTCCTCGCAGAATATGCCACACCCAGTGAAACGGTTCCCCGTAGTCCGGCGGCTCATCCTCGTCTTTCTGATGAATCAGGCGAATCCCCGGCAGAAAACCCCTACGGGTGAGGATTTCGGCAAACGGCCATATTTCTGCTTGTTGGTCGTCAAGCAGGTTGAAAAAATCGGATGAAAACTCCCATGTCATCGGGTCTGTATCACCGACTCTGCGAGCCTTGGCACGAATGATTGCGTCTCCCTCCTTATCAAACAGCTCAAGACCGGTGACACTGGGTAGCTGAGTTCGTGTGTCCAGGCCGACGATCAATCGGACGATCACAGTTCGCTCATCTAATGCTTCTCTTGCGCTGCTGATCAAGGAAGTGAGCGCTTCATGGGCGCCCTTCAGAAACGGATGCCCGGCCTTCTGGTCAAAACGACATCGGAACCAGAAGGAAAACTCATTGGCCAGGTCATGGTCATATACGATTTCCTGATAACTTCCGAAGTCGTAGCCATTGTCTTTGACAAAGAGAAGGGCGCCAGATCCGTCCTGACTCTCGAGGCTTTGCCATAGCAAGAGTAGAGACCTGATGACGGCGCTCTTGCCGCTGGAGTTGCGACCCAGCAAGAGCATGATTGGCCGCATTTCGATCCAGCCGCTATCCTCGAAGCCCATGAAGTTCTGCACGCGAAAGGCGGTTACAGCCATCTCAGTTTCTCCGCATCGTTAGTTGAATTCGCCCAGACTTATTTCGACCCTTTACCCAAACGCGCACGATCTTGTCCTTTGGGAAGCGCTCCTCCAGATCGTAGTCGTCACGGATTGGCGGCGAGATAGCATCCCTGGACAAGGTAGCTTCCTCGCCCAGGATATCAACCACGACCCGTCCTGATTCAGTGCGCACGACCTTGCCTTCCAGGTACATCCCTGGGCTGACTTCGGCGATGGAAGCAGGGTGACTTAGCTCCAGTTCCGCCTTTGCTGTTGGCCCTGGTGTGGGCTTTGCTTCGGGTGTGCTGCGCGGAGCAGCAGGTGCTGGTCGCTGATCTTGATGCGGTCGGCGACCCGTTGGCTGTGGTCGTTGGCCGCTTGCTGGCGCTGTTGCCGGCGCACGGCTGCCGACGGCGATGTGCAGCGGATCGGGCAATACAGGGCGCCCCTTGTATTCGTTGATCTTGCCGCGCTTGATAGTTGGATCCTGGCGCTCGATTTCCAGGTATCTGGTCAGCTCCTTGCCAGGACCGGGCCATTCCAGCATTTTCAGCAACATCTGAATGCGTTCGACGCCTGCCAGCGTCGGCGTATCCTCGGCGCCGATTTCGTGACGAACGAAGCGGTCGAAGTCGCCAATGAACGTAGGAATGCGCGCCGAGGCGTCCTTGCTGGCTTCCAACCAACCCGCGCCGTCGAAGAGCGCGCTGTAGCCTCGCCGGCGGTCTTCCAACGTGAGGGTTGGTTCCACCTTGATCGCGCCCATGCCGTAGGGCTTGCCCATGCCGATGCTGTGCCGGTATTCCTGGCCGGATCGGCCGGGCAAGGTCAGCGCCCACAGCAACGCGCCCAGTTCTTCCTTCGACAGGTTCTCGAAGCGGATGCGCCAGCGGAACCGCACTCCAGCCTTGACAGGTCGTATCTGCGTGTGCTGCGTGTCGCTTTCCTTCACCCGACCCTGTTCGTCGCGCAAACGGTCCGACGCTTCCTGCACGTCCGCGGCCTTGATTTCGCCCTTGTGCCAGTACAGCTTGTGTCCACGAATGACGCTGCGCTTCTTGTCGGTGTAGTCCAATCGTTCCCTGACCAGCTTCGGGTTGCCGTTGCGGTCGCGTCCCTGCTCCTGTGGATCGGGCGTTGCCTGGGTCACATAGTGTTGGAAAGTAGTCGGCTTGGGGCCGCCGAGGATCTTGGGCACGATCGGCGCGTCGCTCAGCCAGATGCCGGACTGGTTCGGTTCCAGCAGGGCGTCGCTGACGAAAACCCGACTGGCGTAGGCGCGCGCTTTGCCTTCTCCTTCTGACTTGGTGTAGCCAAACAGCGCTTCAGCGACATCAAGGTCAGTCTTCTTACGAAGACATTCCGGAATGAAATCAACCGGAGTGTGAGGGTATGGCAGGCGCATCATCATGGTGTGACCGAAAAAGATCAGCTTGTCGCCTTCCTGAAGGTAGAAAACCGGTTGACCATTCCTGAGGACGCCACCCTTTCTGCCAAGCAGATGCTCTTGTTCCTGGCTGACCTGGTCCTTGTAGGCGAGAACCAGTTCGTCGGGAATCGAGATGGACCGAGCCCTTTCGTCGGGTGGATAGATCACCGTCTCGCTGCGTTTCGATGCCATTGGTCCGCTGTACACCAAAGCACCCTTGGTCAGACCTGGCGCTTCCTGCCCGGACGCCCGGATCACCCTGGCGTATTTGATGCGCAGGAAACCGCCGCGCACATCCTGGTAGTCGTATGGGCCGGCCTGAAACCAAATCTCGCAGGCGTTCTTGCAGTCACGAATTTTAGCCAGCCTGTCTGGAATATTGTCGATGCCGATGCGGGCGAAGGTAGTTCCGTTGATCTCCTTCGCGGGCCGGATCCGGAATTCGCGCTGGTCCTCCTCGATGTAGCCAGCCTTCACCAGGGGCGTATAGTGTTTCGTCGGTTTTCCAGCACGATTCGGCCGCGTCCCATCCTCACGCATGACGCGTTCGCGATAGCGATTGCCGTGCGTTGTCGTATCGCCGACGGCGCGATAGACCAGTGGGTCGTTAGAAACCCATTGCATCTTGCTGTAGCTGATGATTTCCACCAACTGGCGCAGCATCCCGCGCAGGCTGCTGCCCGGAATGCGCGGCGCTGTGGCCGCATGGGTGTAGAAGAAATCGGGTTTGTTCCGCACCTGGTCACGCCAGGAGCCGCCGCCGTCTTGCCCGGTCTCCTGGCGCTCGAACTCATCCGGCGTCAGCGGTCCGCGCACGTAGATCGGCGATTCTGTCGTGATCACGCAGTCGATGTAGCCGGTGCACCGATCGGGATCGTAGCGGTCCTGGTCGGGCAGTGTCGATGGATCGACAGTGATCACCCTCTCCGGCAAGGGCACGAAGTTGTACGGCGCGAGGGCGCGCTCTGGGGTAGTTGGATTGACGTGCTCGGGAATTATCATGACGTCCTCCTCATTCCTCTGGCAGGAGCCGGACAAGACGACTCAGCGTGATGCTGGCCTCGCTGTCGTCGTTTTCGGTGATATAGTGACGCACACACAGGCGCAACTTGTGATGCTTGAGCTGCTCGGCAGTTACGATGATGGGCGGCGCGTGGCGCATTCCCTGGGATCCGTCTCGCAACCGCGTGAAGCCGTCTTCGTCGCCTTCTGCGGTGTCGCCCCACAAGATCTGCGCTTCGTCGATGTAGTCGTTGTCATTGCCGGGTGCATCGGATACATGGCGTGCGCGCCAACCATCGCCTTCGCGCCACAACAGCAGTTCGCCGGCTGGTCCAAACAGCCGGGCCTGTTGCAGGGTTGACGTGCGCAACGGCGGAGATGCTGGCACAATGCCGTGGGAGGTGTGTAAGCCGTCCGCGTCGACTCGTCCCCAGATAACGCCATCGTCGGCATGGGCAAGCAGGTAGCGTAAGCCGAGACGACCCGCCTGGGTGACCAGCCACTCTGCCGGCCCAGCCGCGAAATCGCCATTCACAGCTACGGGCTGAAGAAGATAGGGCAACGCTTTCGTCATTTGATCACCTCCGCGCACAGAGCGGCAACATAGCCTTCCAGGACGGTCGGATTGCTGATGATCAGCCGATTGTCCTTTGGATCGACCTCGATAACGAGCGGCGTCCCAGCGTGTTGGGGCGTCTTGATCTCTGCTTTGACCCCCTTCAGCCGCCCTCGACCGACGTTTGCCTCGCCGCCTAGCGGCAGGTCGCCAATCCACAGGTCTTTCAGCAACAGCAGGAGCAGACCGATCTCGGCTGCTTTGGGATTGCGTAGCATCAAGTGTACGGTGACCATGGTGTCCTGCTTGCCAAAGACCGGCTGTTCGTTGAACAGCCCTGTTCCATAGACACTGCCGGTAAAGCGGTCGATGCGAATGCGATTTTGCACCAGATCGACAGGGTTCGTGATCACAGTTTCCTTGACGGTCAACCGACTTGCCCTGGCATTCTGACTACCGCCAGAGATCTCCGCCGGGCCGAACATGTCATCGATCATCCCCAGTGAGGAGTTGCCATCTCCCAAAGTGCGTACGATCCGTTCAGCGCGGTGACGCAGCGCGCCGGCCAGACTGGTGCCGGAGAGAACCGGCCTTCGCTGGCCGCCTGGTCGGGCGCTGTGGAGATGAACCGTGTCCGGTCCGCGGTCCTGCTCGCCGAAGCCAGCTCGGATCAACAAGGAGCTGTCGAGCAACAGCTCAGCGTGGATCGAGCACATGCGACGTTTGTCCTCCATCGCCTCAAGAGAGACATCCAGCAGATGGGCGATCTCTCGCCCCGTCTGTGCAGGTTGACCGGGCGCATTGTTCCAACCGGGTTGATCTGCCGAAAGCCAGGCGATCAGATCCGCCGGCTGGCTCAAGTCGTAGCGCTGTACACGCCATTCGTCTACCTTGCATTCGCCGAAGCCGCGGCGTTTGCGCAGCCCGATCGCGATATCGCCTTCAGTCAATCCGTGCAGTGCAAGGGCAAGCATCTGCTTGATCCCTTGCTGATCGGCCTTGGGGCCAACCAACAGTTCCATGCGCAGCGGGAACTTGACGCCTGCCTCCAACAGTTGCAGATCGTATTTGTAGCCGCGCGGCTTGCCGTTATCGTAGTCGATCTTTGCCGTGCGTGTCGTTGGGTCAATGCGTACGCCATCGCGCAACTCGACTCCTGGCGTCTCGCCGATTGCATCATCGATGATCAGCGCACTTTGACCGCCTTTGTCGTCGCCCTTATCGCCGCCGAAGAGCGCCTCGATCGCGCTGTCACGTTGACGCCGTCCAAAGCCGTGCTGCCGCTCCTGCACGTAGTTGCGTAGGGCGCCGGCCAGTGAAGTGCCTGGCAGCAGCGCCCCTCCCTTCGCTTCATCCAGCAGCAGCGGCATGTCCACGATGCCATCGCTGTCGCCGTTGCCCAGGTGAGTGGGCGTTAGCAGCACCAAGTCGCCTTCGATCACCCAGCGCTCGCGGATTTGGCGCGACTCTGCCAATGGATGGTTGCTCATCGGTTACCTCCGTCTTCCTTGCGTCGCTCTTTTGCCAGTCTGGCCAAGATTCCGTCGATCAGACGGAGTGTGTACTCGCGCGCCAGTTCCTGGTTTCCCTCCGTGGTCGCCTCGACGTTGGCGCCGATACGTTGCGACAGGTTTTGCGCCCCGATCTTCCTCCACACGGTTTCAGGGTCTTGCAGGAGGTCCTCCAACCAACGGGATAGGCGTTCCTTGCCAAGCCTGGTCTCGAAACGAGTTCGGTCAAACTGATCTCGAACCGACCAACGAGGTTCGATGTTGTCTTTGACATAACTATGCAGCCGTTCGGTGTCGCCGTCAGGCAACGCATCGCGAACGATAACGCGCATCCGCGATAGCTGGGCGTTGGAGATAGCCGGTCTGCCTTGGATTCGGGTTTCGTAGATCGTCTTTCGTAGCTTGATGGCCAGCTCGCGGCGCAGCATCCGTTCAGCCATTTGTGTCGCCATGATCGTTGCCGCGCCTGCAGGCAGGGTGATCGCGGAGGATGTTGTAGGCGACCCTTTGTCTGTATTGACAACGGATAGCTTCGCTTCTTGCTGCCAGTTGAACACCAGGCGGCCGAAACCTTCGGCGCGTCGTTCGCCGATCCCCCGCCACTCAAGGTCGGCAATCATCTGTGAGCTGATCGGCGCCGTCGTTTGGAACACAAACACGCTACCGCCCGCAATGGCTTGCGCCTGCGGCAGCGGCAGACCCCAGGTCCGGTTGAAACCACCTACCGCCTCCAGACGCCAGACGCCGCGCTGCTCTTCCTCCTCCATGACCTGAACGCGCTCGATGGCGACGCCGAGTGCATTGGTGAGACATGGCAGTATGTCCCAAGTGTTCTGCCCTGTGTTGACGTCACGGACAAGGGTATCGCTGAGAAGGGTAAGGACGAAAGTGTCTCCTGCTTCGATCGCCCTGTTCGCGCCGGGCGCCTCGCGCCAAGGCTTCTGGCCAACAGCCTGGGACGCGTCGACCTCGGTAGATACGCGGCCATATCCGCTGTTGCTGGAGCCGCCAAAGCGTTGGATCGTTTGCAACAGTGGAATGAGTCGCTCCGCATCTGCATCGTCGTCCACCAACGCCCAACCGAACAAAACCTGCCCCTTGTCGATTGCATCGTATTGAAAGACGGCGCCATTCTTTTCGGTAGCGCGCCCCTTCACACGGTCTCGTTTTGTATGCACGTTCACGCGACGCTTCAATGAAATGAAGTGAATTTGGGCGCCATCGATGCGACAGAATGGCTGCGTTTCCCGCGCAGCGGCGGTAAATTGCACCTTCTCGTCATGTACCTCGTGGAGGACCTCATGGGCGAAGTCGTAAACCGGGCCATTTTCGTTCTTGACGTCGAACAATGAGCGCGGTGTGGGTAGGGTTCTGTCGCCTTTGTCGTCCACCGGATAGGCATTCAGAAAGCGGGTACGACCATCGAAGAACAGGCGCCGCACATCTTCAGCGCCTGCGTCGAGGGATGAAAGCCCTTGGTCGCGCAGATAGGCCGCGACGGCCGCGCCGCGCACCATGCTTCCTGGCACGTATGGATAGGAGACTGCGCTGTTGGGGTCCCCAGCGATCCGCGTCGCCAGCAGCGGCTCCAGCAGGGTGATTCGGTATGGAATGGCTCTCATTGCACAAACTCCCTGGCAAAATCGCGAAAGCATCGCTCAGTGATGTCAACACCGTCGCTGTCCAGCAGGACCGCCTGCAATCGACCGCGACCCCGATTGCGCGCTGTACCGGCGCGGCGCCAGGCCAGCACACAGGCGGCCAGCAAGCCCAGCGTCGGAGCGTCAGGCGGCTCGGCAAACTCCAGGGCCGCCTCGAAGATCGTTCCCGGCAAGATCACGCGCATCGAGCGCAGGCTGCCTTTTTCGGGAGCGCCGTGTTCGTTCATCGATGTTTGACGGCGTATCGCGGTCAACGATTCCAGGACCGCGTCGGCGTGCAGATCCTCGTTGGCTACGGCCGCTTTGACCGCGGCAACCAACGACTGAGGAAGCTGGGCATCCCCAACGCGCAGGACGCCGGTATCGTCGCTTCTGCTGCCGGGCCGGCCAAACAGACGACAGGCTGTTTCGCGGCATTCATTAGTGCGACCTTGCAACTCGAATGCAAACAGGATATTCGCGCACTCTTCGGCCAGCAATCCTTTCAGCGTGCGTCCACGCAGGAAAGGCAAGCCATCGGCGTCATGCTCCACCTCACGATCGACAAGGCCGGCAACGCCGTCGCCGCGTCCGAACGTGGCTACGCTGCGCAGCTCAAACTGAAGTCTATAGACTGGCATATTCGACCTCCTGATCAGAATCCGCGCGGACTGCTTGATGCTCGTGCAAATCAGTGTACAGATCCATCATCTCGATGGCGTCGAAGTACACGCAGCGCCCATCCGCCCATCCGGTATCTTGGTAGCCTCTGACAATCTCAGGGCCCATGCGGGGCAATGTGTCCAGTTGGTAGGTTCGGCGAAAGTCGATCACAGCATCAATCCCACCCCGCAGCGCCTCACGCAGGGCTTTCACCTTATTGCGTCGGTTGAACCATTCTCCGTCCTCGTCTACGAATTCATCGATGATCTTCTTGAACACTGGCCAAGTGCGCCAGATAGACGCCGGTTGATGGAGCAACACCGGGCGCATATTGAGTTGACCCTCCCGCACCGAGTATTCTCGATGGCGGATCTCTTCCAGTGAGCCGGCAATGCCGCTGATCGCGACGTGCCAATCCAGCGCGGATCCCTCGATCCTGTTTTCCTTGAGCATCCGTTTGGCCGAACGACAAAGCTGCTCACTCAGACGGTAGGCGCGGGCGAACGGATAGTGCGTCTTGACCAGGGCAACGCCTGCGCATGCGTATGCGGGAACGCCGCCGAAGGCAGGTTCCTCAGTTGTTGCCTTCTCGAACGCTTCCAGGTAGCGCACTGCCAACGACAATCCGTAGCTGCCGTGGCAGACAAACGTCACATCGTCGCCGCCGAAGACGATTGGCCGCAGCGGAAAGCGGTTGCGGTGATGATTAGCCAATTCGGGATCAGCGCTGAAGGCATCGGCCATCAGGTCAACGACGCTGGCCAGAGCCTTTGTAGCCGCCTCTTCCAAGGCGCGGGAAAATCCGCGTATCCCGTTGATGTAGTCGCGGTTTTGCTCAGGCGTGTTGTAGCGCGCGGCTATGGCCTCCACCCGTTTACCCATTCCATTCCCGTCGGCGTGAACCACTGCGATATAGCTTTCCTCGCCCTTGTGACGCCCCAACTGATCGAGATCACGTGGAATCTCCCACTGGCCGGCCTCAACCCGTGGCATCTTTTCCTTAAGGCGCGAGTGGCCGCGGTCTTGTACGAGTAGATCGCTCTTGGCAATTATGTCCTGCGACACCGGTTGTTTGTTGATGACTTGTGACGCTACCAGGCCTGTCGAGCTGCAAGGCATGGTTACGCCAAGGCCCAACAAGGGCATGGAAGGAACGCGGTTCTGTTTTTTGCGCGCCAGATCAACGGCCAACGTCGTGCTTACAACCTCAGCCAGTGCGTCCTTGTCCCAGTCGAAGCGACGATGTGCGACGACAAGCTCCAAACCCGGAGCATCCCGGAGCACGCGGCGCGTCAGCCTGCTCGTGAACTGATGGGCCAATTCCAATGTTTTGAAGAGGATCACCGTGTTCCCGCCGCCTGCGTAGATGAGCTCGGCGTCCAGGCTGTCGATGGTGTGGCCAACGTCCAGCGCGCCTGTTCTCGCGTCGACCAGGTTGTTGACGGCAGGCAGCGCTTCGTAGACCCAGCCGTGCGTCGCCATCTCCACCAGCTCGGAGCCGCCGATGTTTTCCATGAGTTTGTTGCTGCCAAAGACATAGCCCTGAATTTGGGTTGTGTCGATGGCAGTCAAGACATATTCGGTCATCATTACCTCCTGTCATTTCGAACCAGAGTTGGTGAACCAGGCAGACAAACGCTTATCCAGGCTTTGCAGATCGGAACGACCAAACACGCGCACCTTGCCTTGGGCATCCCACGAACGGTTGACCTGGCGTTCGATCTTATCGGGGTTATCTGCCATGCAGACTAAGCCAACACGGGCCTCATCGCCGGCCATGTTGCGTGCCCGCACATAGGCCTCGAACAGCTTGAGTTTGCACAGTCCTGGATCGGCATCGGTTGTGCAGGATATGGCGTACAGGCGATAACCTTGCATCACGGCGATATCAACGTCGAATTCAGAACCGTCAGCTTCGGTCTTCGGACGAACGCCCATGCCGATGTCATGGAGTCGGGTCTCTTCCTGGTTCTCCGGTTTCGTCTTGATACTGTCAATGATTTCATACACATGATGCTCAAGCCATTTGCCATCCAGCCATTCACACAGATGCTTAGCCTTGTTGATTCCCGTTCGCTTGCTGGCTTCGATCAAAGGCAATAGATCTCCCTGGAGCCCAAACACCTCGCGCATCTTTTCGGCCACCGGGCGTAGCGTATCCTGGTCGGGCAGCGGCAACGTGATGCGGGAAAGCAGATTCTCTTTGCCCCACGTATCGGACTTTCCAGTCCGCGTATTCTTGCGCAGGACTTCATTGCACCAATTACGCCAGTCTACCGCGGCCTCTGCAGATTGATGAGCCTCCGTCAACGTAGTTGCCAGATCAGACAGCAAAGACGCTCTGGCGATATCCGACACCAGCCTGAAAGCGTGCAGGCCAACGACGTCCTCGATGGTGGGATTCAAACTATATAGCACCGGGTCCGAGATCACTGGCTGGTCATTGCCGTGTTCGATGTACATTCGGTTCGAGCGTGCATCCAGATAGCTCAACGTCACCGCGGTTCGAGTCGCGATCTGATGATCGCGTAAGGCCAGGAACGCGTACACCGACATGATCTTGGTGCCGCCGGTGAAGTTCATCCCGATCTGGCCCGACCCGATGCTACCCAGCACGCGCGTGATTTCACGGTGAATCGCTGCGCCATTGGCTTCATCCACGCAGATCCGCTCGGGGGCTGATCGTTTCCCGCCATCGGTCCAGTATTGTGCGAATCGCTGGGCAACATCACTTGTCAGCGTGGAGTGTACCAGATATAGGCGGCCACTCGCTTTCAGGAGCAACTCCGCGGCCACATAGTTCGGCAGCGGGTTGGTTCCAAGAAGCAGAAACAAATGGTCGCTTTGATGGCGGGCCGAAATGAAGGTTGTCTCAGTCATGTGCGTTGTCTCCTGTTGATGCGTATGCTCCCCCACCACCCACGCCCAACCACACGCCGCCGGGGCGTGCTTCCCCCCCGTGGCCGGGCGCAGGGGTGGGATTGCCTTCTATTGTACCAGATGGGTGCACCCGCGTGATGGGGGAAAGCTCCTGCTCAGATGGGAGAGATCTCGAATGCACCGTCAGCCCAGGATGTGGTATCATGTCACTGTCCCGTCTCGTAGTAGCGCCCAAACTTCTCGCGCAGGAAGTGATAGGTCAGGCGCTGCTCCGATGGCAGATCCCAGGCGTTGCGACACTCGTCCAGGATCGCGGTCTTGTGCGTGTCTACCGTGCCCAGGGTGATGCTGAGCCGGTCCGCGACCTGGTGCGGGGTCAGCCCGCCAGCCAACGCGCGCAGCACCTCCTGCCGCCGCGCGGACAGCCGGTCGATCACCGCCTGGCAATGCTCCCGTTCGGCCCGATCCAGCCAGCGGGTGCGGTCGGCGATCACCTCAGCCGGCGCCGCGCCCAGCAGCGGCCGCAGGCCGGGAAAATAGGCGCCCAGCGGGGTCAGCGGCACCTCGATCAGCCGCACGCCGTCGGCTGGCTCTGCGTGCAGCAGCGCGCCATCCCGCGCCCGCTCCCGCAGCGCATCGGGCGTGTACAGGTGCCACACCTTGTCGCCATGCTCCAGGTGCAGCATGGCCGCCGACACCGCCATCAGCGCCATCAGCCGCCGGCCGCCGGTCAGCAAGAGATGCACCCGCTGCTCGCCGACCTTCAGCGTGCCCACCAGCTCGTGGATGGTGCGCCAGAGCGCGTCGCCGTCGCCGGTCTCGCGAATATCGTCCAACACCCGGCCCTGGCGGCGCACGGCCACGCCACGAAAATGGCAGGGCCGTCCCTGATACTGGTCGCCCGGAAAGGCATCGGCCAGGCGCAGAAAGGCCTGGCGGTAGCGCGGGCCGCCCAGGTGCACCACGATCACCTCGTCGATCGCCAGGCCCTGCTGCCACAGGGCGTCCAGGGCAAAGGTGACCACCTGCGGTTGCCCGCCCAGCGTCGCCACCAGAGCCGTTCTCTGCGTCTCTCTCATCGCAGCACCACCTTCCAAAGCCATCATGTTCAGCAACCCATCACCGCCCGTTCCGTCGGCTGCCAATCTGCTGCCGGCCATTCTGCTGGCCGGCCCGCCGCACAGCGGCAAATCTGTGCTGGGGCATCTTCTGGCCCGGCGCCTGCGCGCCCTGGGCGTGCAACACATCCTCCTGCCGGCCGCGCCCGACGGCGAGGGGGCCTGGTTTCACGAGGTGGACGCCGAGCTGCGCTTCATGCTGCGCCGCAAAGGGCAGTTCACCGATCAACTGGCCGGCCAGATGGCCCAGGCCGTGCGGGCCCGGGCCCTGCCCATGCTGGTGGACATCGGCGGCCGGCCGCAGGGTCGCCAGTTCGAGATCATGGACGCCTGCACGCATGCCATCCAGCTCTATCGGGAGGAGTCCGACCGGCAGGCCTGGCGGGCGTGGATCGAAGCGCGCGCTCTGATTCCCATCGCCGAGCTGCAATCGCACCTGGCGGGGCCGGAGATGGTCGCGGCCAGCGATGGCGTTCTGCGCGGCGTGATCAGCGGGTTGGATCGGGCTCAGCCCTGCCCCGGGCCGCTCTTCAAACTGCTGGCGGAGCGGGTGCAGGGCATTTGCAGCTATGACTACGAAACCCTGGCGCTTCAGCATCAACTGGGCGCGCCGGAGGGCGCGGTTGTCGTCGATGAGAGGCATCTGGCGCGCCGACTTGGCGTGGCGTGGTCGGGGCAGACGCCCTGGTGGCGGCCGGAGGATCTGGCGCGGCTGGGGGAAGCGCTGCCCTCCGGCCAGCCCATCGCGCTCTATGGGCGCGGGCCTGTCTGGCTGACCGCGGCCATCGCCGCGCTCAACGCGCCGGCGCCGGTCTGGGTCTTCGACGCCCGGCACTACGGCTGGCTGCGGCCGGCCGCGGTGACCGTGGGCGCTGCGCGCGCCAACGCCCAGTTCAGCCTCGAGGTGCGGCGCGCCGCGGACCATCAGCGTCTGGTCTTTCAACTGCTGCCGGAGCATCACGTGTTGACGCCGCGGCCGGTGTTCGTTCCCCCCGTCGATGCGCGCCTGGGTGTGGTGTTGGATGGAAAAATGCCCAAATGGCTTTGGTCGGGGTTGGCGCGTGCCCTCTGCGGCCATCCGTGGCTGGCGGCCTATGAGCCGCGCACTGACCAGTTTCTGAGGTTTTGGGGCAGCGAAGCGGCCTGACACCATGAGAACCCATCCCGATCCTGCGCCGCCGGTCTGAGAGGTCTGCGCATCCCCGCCAAACCGGCATCGCCGCAGCGAGGTTGACCAAAAAGTAAGCGTCGTTGTCGCGCCGGAGGCATTATAGCGTCGTGGGGCGCAGGGTGCAATTTCGGCAACACCCGGCCAGGTCTCGCCGCGCGCTAGGGGGCAGGCGCCATCGCCAGCCGGTAGATCGTTGCCGGGGCGGCCGCGGGCGCATCCACCGTCAGCCAGAGTGACTGCACCCCGGGTGGAATCCTCGTCGTCCATGTTTCTGCGCCGCCCTCGCCCCGGTCAAGCTGCCAACTGGCCAGGGCCTGCCCATGGTCGTCCAAAAGGCTCAGCACGCCGCCGCCGGTGGCAGTTATCGTCAAGTCCAGCGGCTCGCCGGCCGGATTGACGATCTCCAGCCCGGCTTTCTCGCCGGCCGGCAGCGTGCGCCAGACCTGGCCAGCCTCGTCGCTCTGGCGCGGCTGCCAGTTGGCGCCCAGGATCAGGTAGGGGCCGCGCTGGGCCGGCTCAGGAACGGCGTAGACGGTGATGCGTTCGTCTTCGTAGAGGGGGGTCCGCCCGGCGAAGATGGCTTGCGCGGCGGCATCGGTGACTGCGCGCTCCGGCCCGCCCGGCATCTTGTAGCGGTCCAACACCACCCAGCGCACCCCCAGGTCATGCAGCACCTGAACGCCCTGGGCCGCCAGGTCGAAGTCCTGCGTCTGGATATCTGGCCCCAGGAACCAGAAATGGCTCAGCACCGGCGCCCGTTCGCGCAGCACGTTGGGATCGTCGCGCGTCACGTAGCCGGTGGCCAGCGGCTTGCCGTGGACGGTCTGATAGAACAGGTACCAGGGCCGTTCGTAGTTGGCCGGCAGGTTGAGCACTGCGCCCGGCGTCGGGTCTTGGGCCAGCGTCGCATACCAGGCCGGCGTGTCGGGCGGGCTGACCGGATAGGGCGCGGGCCAGAACTCCAACAGCGCCAGGCCGATGGCAGCGACCGGCGCAACTCTCCCCACCCACCTGCCAAATTTTCGCCCGCCCCATCTTCTATCTTGAAAATGGCCGCTCGGGCCGGTCTGTGCGCAGCCACCGAGCCCGCCATTTTCATTGACGGTTGTGCGCCCAGCGCATGGATGTCTCAGCAACCAATCCACCAGCGCCGTCAAGCCGAACGCCGCGCCCGTCCCCAGGAAGAGCATCACCATCACATCCATGCGGCTGACCGAGCGGCTGAGCTTGACGAAGGGTGCGAATTCGTAGAGCAGGCGGTAGGGCAGGGGAATCTCGCCGCCGCCCGGCAGCAGCGCGGTCTGGCCGTTGATCTTCAGCACTGGCCCCAGCGCCAGCAGGGCAAAGAAGGCTGCACTGAGCAGGTAGAGGCCGGGGGAGGTCGAGGGGAGGCCAGCAGTGCCAGCTTTTGCGGGGGAAGCGGTCGTTTTGCGCCCTGTTCGCATAGCCGCCAAGGCTACGCCGCACAGCGCCAGCACGGTAAAGCCGGCAAAGACCGTGTACTCGCTGGGCGTGGCGGTGAAGGACGCGCTGCGAGCCAGGGCCCAATGGCCCCACAGCGGATGCAGGACCTGCGGCGTGACGAAGGCCAGCAGATCGGCTGAGAGGACCCGCGTCTCCTCGAAGCCGCGCAGCAGCGAGACGCCGCTCCAACTGCGCGCCGCCTGGATCATCGGCCGGAGCAAGGGGCTCAGCGCCAGCCCGAAGAAGGCCACCGCGCCGGCCACCGCGCCCAGGCCGCGCCAACTCAGCCGCCGCTGGGCCAGATATAGCGCCAGGGCCAAGCCGGTGAACAGCAGGCAGTACATGACATAATACCAATCCACCAGGCCGACCAGGATGAGGAAGAGGCCGGCTTTGAGCGCGTCGCGGGCGACGTCAGCGCTTCCCTGTCGGGCCGGCGGCGCGGGAGCGGTGGCCTCTGGCGACGAGAAGGCGGAGCTCTTCCCGGCGCGATCCAGCGCGCGCAGCAGGTAGAGCACGTAGAAGGGGATCCACTGCAAGGCGATGAGCTGCAAATGGCCCAGCGTATGGGCAAAATGATAGGGGGAAAACGCGAAGATGACGCCGGCCAGGAAGGCCGACGCCTGCACGGTGAACCGCGACGGGCGACCGCTTGCCGCGTCGCCCTGTCGTTGCCAGCCCCGCAGCGCGTACAGCGCCAACAGGTACGCCCCATAGCCGCCCAGCACGAAACTGAGCAGCACGGCGGCGTTGTAGGCTGGCAACAGGCCGAAGGTGAGCTGGATGGGCAGGGTGACCAGGCCGTTGAAGGGGGCCATGGTCTGAAAGCGCAGATCGACGCCGGTGGGCGCGTGCAGCAGCGGCGTCCAGTAGGCCGACGTGTGCTGCGTCAGCCAGGCCTCGCGCATCCACCACAGGTTCCAGACGTTCTGCCAGCCGTCGAAGCTGTCGCCCGGGATCGCTGTTCCCAACTGCCGCGCCAGCGGCCAGGTCAGCGCCAACGCCAACAGTGCATACAGCGCCAGCGCCACGCCATGCCGCAGCCACGCGCCTCTCAGCACCATCCGTCCCTCAGCCACACCTCATTCCTCCATTCCCAATTCCCCATGCCCCATTGACCATTGCCCAATTGCCCATTGACCATTGAATCAAGCTCACCCATCTCCCATCTCCTCCAACACCACCGCCAGATGCTCCACCCGCACCCCTTCCCCCACCAGCCCGCGCATCTGCGTCAGACAGCCGGGGTCGCAGGTCACCAGCAGCGGCGCGCCGCTGGCCTCGGCCTGGCGCAGCTTTTCGGCCGTCATGGCGTTGGACACCTCCGGCATGCGGATCGAGAAAAGCCCGCCGAAGCCGCAGCAGCGGTCAGACTCCTCCATCTCCACCACCTGCGCGCCGGCCGCGGCCAGCAGGCGACGCGGCTCCTGGCCCAGGTGCAGCAGCCGCTTCATGTGACAGGAATCGTGGTAGGTGACGCGCAGCCCCGTCGCGCTGGCTTCTGGTTGCCAGCCGGCCACCTGCACCAGGAACTCGCTCAGCTCATAGGTTTTGGCGGCCAGCGCCTCGGCGCGGGCGCGCCACGCCGGCTCATCCTCGAACAGGTGGGGAAATTCCACCCGCACCATGGCCGTGCAGGAGCCGCCGGGCGCCACCACCGTCTCGTAGGGTTCGAAGAGCTCGATCATGCGCCGGGCCAGCGTGCGCGCCTCGGCGCGAAAGCCGCTGTTGAAGAAGGGCTGGCCGCAGCAGGTCTGGCCCTGGGGAAAGTCCACCTGGTAGCCGGCCCGGCGCAGCAGCCGCACGGTGGCCACGCCTACCTCAGGCAGCGCCTGATCGACGACGCAGGTGACGAAAAGCGCGACGCGGGGGGTAGTTGGGGTCATGGGAACAAGAGAGTTTCGCAGTTGACCGGGCGCCCCGACCGGCTAAAGCCTCGACTCCGTGCCCGGGTTGGAGGCCCAGTCCGGAGTCGAGCCTTTAGGCGGGGTCGGGCGCTACCCCGACCGGCTAAAGCCTCGACTCCGTGCCCGGGTTGGACGCTCAGACCGCGCGACGCCGCCAGGCGTAGCCGGCCGCCAGCGCCGTCAGCGCCATAGCCACCACGCCCAGGAGCAGCGTGCTCTGGGCCGTCCCCGTCTGGCTGGCATTCAGCTCGGCCAGGCCCACGGCCGTGGGTACCCAGATCGTGGTGGACTCGGCGGCGTTGGCGCTCTCGCCGCTGCTGTCAGCGATGGTCGCCGTGGCCGTGGCCAGCGGGCCGCTGTTGGCAGTGACGGTGAACCACGCGCTCCCTTGCGCCCCGGGCCGCTGATTGCCCAGATTCCAGGTCAGCAGATTGCCCACCGGCGTGACGCCGTCCGAGGCCGCCACGAAGGTGGTGTTGCCCGGCACCGTGGCCGTCAACTGCACGTTGGGCGAGCCGCCGAAGCCAATGCTGTTCCAGTCGATGATGTAGGTGATGCTGTCGCCCACCTGCACCGGGTCCACGGTGTCGGAGACGGTCAGCGCCAGCGCGTGGTCACAGCCCCAGTTGACCGCGACGCCCGTGGCCGGCGTGAAGCGCACCGCGCGGCCGGCCACCAGGTTGGCCGAGTTCTGGTAGGAGTAGAGCTGGCCCACCGTGCCGGTTGCATTTTCCAGGCCCACGGTGGTGAAGTCTGGCCAGCTCAGCGTGTGATACTGGTAGGTCAGCGTGTCCGCGGCGGTGTCCAGGATGATCTGGAAGGTCTCCGGGAAGCCGCTGGCCCAGTGCTCCACCTGGTGCCACTGCACCACATAGGTGTCTCCGATGGCCTTGCCGTAGACCATGCCCTGTGCGCCCAAGGCCGGGTTGAGGTCGTCGCCCAGAGCCATGGCCTCGTTGTTGGGCCGTCCCTCGAAGGGCAACACCATATGCGCGATGGTGTAGTTGGTCGCTCCGAAGAAGAGATACCCATTGGAGTTGATGCGCATGGTGGTGTAGTCAACGCCGAAGTAGGTGAAGGTCCCCGGCAGCGTGATGCTGGTCGTGGTGGCATCGTCGTCCAGCGCAAAGGCCGCGCCGTCGGTCACGTCGACCCAGTTATAGGTCGGGCCGCCGGTCTGGGTGTTGTCCATACAGGCATAGTTGGCCCTCGGCGTCAGTGTGACGTTGACGACCATGTTGCCGCTGACGTTGATGCTCTGGGTGGCGGTGTTGTAGCCGGGGTGCGAGACCACCAGGTCCCACGCGCCGGCCGGCACGGACATGCTGTAGGCGCCCGGCGTCTCGGTGGCCGATGCCCACACCGGCGCCAGCGTCTCCTGGTTGGCGATCATCAGCATGGCCGGCACGCCCACGCCGGAGCCGGTCTCGCTGACCACGCCGCTGACCGTGTAATAGGTGATGGCGGGGATGGCGAAGTTCTGGATGGTGGTGGCGTTCTGCGTCACCGTCACGCCGGACGCGTTGACGCTCTGGCCGTTGATGGCCGCGCTCATGTCCCACGAGCCGGCGCCGGCCACGACCTTGTAGAAGCCATTGGCATCGGTGGTGGTGGTCAGCGTCTTGCCCAGGCGGGTGTAGCTGACGGTGACGCCGGCCATGGGGGCGCCGCCCACCGTGACCGCGCCCTGGATAAAGCCTGAATGCCAGACCATGTCGGCCGCCGCCTTGACGTCGATGCGGCCCCAGCCGAAGACGTTGTTGGGAATCTGGCTGCCCGGCACGCCGCCGCAGCTCTGGGCGCTGGTCAACGGCGTGGCCGTCTTGCGCAGCAGCTCCTCGAGCTGATCGACCTGGCCGGCCAGCTTGGGCTCCAGCGAGATCAGCAGCGCCACCGCGCCCGCCACGTGCGGCGCGGCCATGGAGGTGCCGCTGGCGCTTCCGTAGGTGTTGGTGGGCAAGCTGGAGCGAACATTGTTGCCCGGCGCCGACACCTCAGGCCCGGTTTTGCCGCTGAAGGGGTTCGGCCCGCGCGAGGAGAAGCTGGCGATCGCGTCGGTGGAGGTGGTGGCGCCCACGCTGAAGGCCGATGGATTGTCGCCCGGCGAGCCCAGTCGGCCGCAGCCGTCGGCCGTTCCGGCGCCGTAGTTGCCGGCCGAGAAGGCGGGGAAGATGCCGCTGGCCCGCAGCGAGGCAACCACATCTTCGAAGATCTGGCTGCCGCCAGGGCCGCCCCACGACTGGTTCAGCACGTGCGGTCGCAGGCTGGGATCAGGGTTGCTGCCCGCCAGATCGGTGGGCGCCAACATCCACTGCTGAGCTTCCAGCAGCGCGGCGTTGTCCGGGCAGCAGCCATAGGCCGCGATCCACTTGGCGCCCGGCGCGACGCCGATCTGGTTGGTTCCGCCGTCGAAGCCCACCTCGGTGCCCATGGTGTGGGTGCCGTGGCCATTGTCGTCGCAGGGCAGGTTGGGGTCAGGGCAGACGCCGCTGGGCGCCGCCGGGTTGTACCAGTTGTAGTTGTGATCGAAGTTGCCGCCGCCCAGGTTGCCGCGGTACTGGTTGACCAGCGCCGGGTGGTTGTACTGCACGCCGGTGTCCACGTTGGCCGCCACCGCGCCCGCGCCGGTGACGCTGTAGGTGGTCCAGACCTCAGGGGCGCGGATCTTGGCGACGCCCCACTCGACAACTTCAGGCGACTGGTCGGCCGGGCTTTGCTCCACCGGCTGCGGCTGCTCCAGCTTCATGGGCGGGATGATCTGCTTGATCTGGGGCAGGGCGGCCAGCGCCTCGATGGTCGCCCGGTCGCCGCGCAGCGAGACCAGGTTGACGATCCAGAAGGACTTGACCTCGCTGGCCTGGCCGCTGGCCTCGAAGCGGTGCAGCGCGGTCAGCACGGCCGGCTGGGTGCGCTCGGCCGTGGCCGTCAGCGCGTTGTAGACCGCCCAGCCGCGCGCGTCCCAATCCTCGATGGCGTTGGCCGCGCTCAGGTCGGCCTGCTCGTTCAGCAGGGCGAAGACTTCAACTTTGTCGTTAGGCGCCGCGGCCAGGGCGACCGCGACCTCTTTGTCGATCTTCTCGGCGTAGGCGATGGCGGGGCCGGAGGCGCCATTTGGGGCAGCGGCGATTCCGGTCAGTCCAAGGATCAGGGCCACGATGACAGCCAGGCTGATCACGCGCAGGCGGGGGTGGCTTGCGTTGTAAGCCGACACGATGGAGCTCCTTTGCTGGGGAACGGTGAGGGAGGAATGTCGCGTCCGGCGACGCGACGGGGGCTGGGAAACGTCGGCTATTCTACCCCACAACGGCCTGGTTTGTCCATTTGCGGGCACTGGGCCGATAGATGTACAATAGCCAACCATGACCAACTCCCCTGCGCCGCCCGCGGCCGCCCGCTGGGATCGTCCCCTGCCCGCCGCGGTTGCTCTGATCATCGCCTTTTTCTTTGTCATTCAGGGGGTGCAACTGCTCTACCCGCCCGACTATGACGGCGCGGGGTGGCTCTGGCTGCTGGCCGCGGCCGCCCTGGCCGGCTTTGCCTTTTTCAGCCAGCAGCGCCGCGAGGGGGAGCCGCTGTTGCCCGCCAAACCGGCCAGCTTCGTCTCGCTGCGCCGGCTGGGCCTGGGCTTCGCCCTGCTGCTGGCCGGCCTGGTGTTGGCGCTGATCACCGTGGTCAGCCTGGCCCGGCAGGACAACCATCAGCAGATGCGCTGGCTGTGGAGCGCCAGCCTGGCGCTGTTGGTCGCCGGCAGCGCGCTGATCGGCGCGCTGGGGCCGGTCGCGCCGATCCGGCAATCTGAACCAGTTCGCGAGGCCGCGCCGGCCGGCGCGGCGCGGGCCGCTGACCGGCGCAGGGTGGCGCTGGAGCTGCTGGGGGTGGCCGGGCTGCTGGCGCTGGCCTTCTTCCTGCGGGTCTATCGCCTGCAACAGATGCCGCCCGGCATCTTCGTGGATGAAACCAACGCCGCGCTGGACGCGCTGCGCATCATGGAGGGACGGCCCGACAGCCCCTTTGCCACCGGCTGGTTCGAGACCCCCACCATGTACGCCTTCTATCTGGTGGGGCTCTTCAAGCTGCTGGGAACCAGCTTCGTCGCGCTCAAGGCCGCCTCGCTGCTGCCCGCCATCCTGACCGTGGCCGCGCTCTATCCGCTGGCCCGGCTGATGTTCGGCATCCCCACCGCCTTTGCGGCCACCTTCCTGCTGGCCATCAGCCGCTGGCACATCACCATGAGCCGCTGGGGCTGGAATGAGGTCGCGCCGCTGCTCTTCATGATCCTGGCCGTCTACTTCGTGCAGCGGGCCACGCGCGACCGGCGCGCCAGCGACTTCGCCCTGGGCGGCCTCTTCCTGGGGCTGGGCCACTACACCTACCTGGCCTCGCGGCTGATGACGCTGACGGTGGTGCTCTACCTGCTCTACCGCTTGCTCTTCGAGCGCGGCTTTGCCCGGCGCGCCTGGCGCGGGCTGGCCATCTTCCTGGTGGTCTACCTGGCCACCTTTGGCCCGCTGCTGGTCACCTACGTCCGCAACCCCTTCTCCTTCAGCAACCGCAGCCAACAGGTCAGCATCCTGGTGGACATGCAGGAATACTACCTGCAACAGCGCACCCCCGCGCCCAAGATCGTCGGCCAGGCGCTGGCCGCAGTCGGCCTGCCCAAGGAGGTCAGCCTGCTGCCGCTGCAAGAGAGCGCGCTGCGCCACGTGGAGATGTTTCTCGCCTTCGGCGACCGCAACCCGCGCCACAACCTGCCCGGCGCGCCCATGGTCGATCCTATCACCGGCAGCTTGTTGATCCTGGCGCTGGGCTTTGCCCTTTTCCAGACCTTCCGGCCCAACGCCCGACGGCCGGAGGATGAGGAGCGCCAGGGGCCGGGGGCCGGCGGCGGGCAACGCTATGCCCTGCTGCTGTTCTGGCTGCTGATCTCGCTGCTGGGGGGCATTCTGACCCGGCTGGACGAGGCGCCCCAGGCCTATCGCACCCTGCCGGCCATCGGCGCGGCCGCGCTGCTGGCCGGCGACGCGGCCGTGCGCAGCGCGCGCGTCTTCGGCTCGGCCATGGTTCACCTGGGCGACGCCAAGGATGCCCGCTGGCTGCGGGCGCTGCCGGCCGGCCTGATGGCCCTGCTGCTGGTCTGGGCCGGGCTGCTCAACTACCGCCTCTTCTTCGACGTGCAGGCCCGGGATGGCCGCGTCTGGCAGGCTTTTTCCCCCGTCGAGACAGCCGTGGCGACTGAGGTCGCGGCCGCCATGCAGAGCAGCAGCCTCTATCTTTCGCCGCGGCTCTACCATTTCTCCCCCCTCAGATTCCTGACCTACCGCTCGCCCAAGAGCGGCGGGGGCGGCCTGGATCATCCTGCCTACCAATTGGCGGAGCCGGCCACCGACCTGCCGCTGAGCGATCCCTTCGGCCAGGACGCGCTGTTCATCCTGGACACCTACTATCAGGATGTGCCGGAGATCTTCACGCGCTATTACCCCGGCGCTCAGTTCGAGCTGGTGGAGGGGCCGGGCGGCCAGCCGCTCTATCTGAGCGTCACCGTGCCGGGCGCGCAGATCAGCGCGCTGCAAGGGCTGCGCGGCCGCTATGCCCTCACGCCCGACAGGGTGGAGGAGCAGCGCTACGCGGGCGCGCCCCGCTTCTCCTGGCCGCCTGACCTGGCGCAGCAGGCCGGCGGGCAGGCCCTGGCCCAATGGACCGGCTCGCTCAACATTCCGGCCAGCGGCGCCTATGACTTCGCGCTGGATGGCCCCGGCCAGTTGCTGGTGGACGGGAGCCCCTGGCAGGGCGCGCGCTTCCTGGGCAAGGGGCTGCACAGCCTGACGGTGCAGCAGAGCCAGCCGGGGACGGATGTGAACCTGGTGCTGAGCTGGCTGCCCCCCGGCCAGGCCGACTTCGAGCCCGCGCCCCCCAACGTCTTCGTCGTCGTCGATCCGCCCACGCAGGGGCTGCGCGGCGACTATTTCAGCGGCGAGCTGTGGGAGGGGACGCCGGTGTTCAGCCGGGTTGATCCGCTGCTGCTCTTTGGCTGGCCAGAGGCGGAGCCGTGGCCCGCGCCCTTCTCGGTGCGCTGGACAGGCGAGCTGACCGCGCCGGCGGCGGGCGAGTATCGTTTCCAGCTCAACGCCGACGATGGCGTGCGGCTCTGGCTGGACGGCGAATTGGTGGGTGAAAGCGTCAACCCCGACAACGTCAACCTGGTCGATGTGCAGACCCACCTGAGCGCAGGCCCGCACGACATCCGCATCGACTATTTCCAGCGCGGCGGCGGCAAGGCGCTGGAGTTTTGGTGGCAGCCGCCGGGCGAGTCGTTGCGCCCCGTGCCCCCTTCCGCCCTAAGCCCGGCGGAGTAGACCTGAAAGCCGGAGAGTCAGAGGTCGAAACCATCCATCTGAAAGCACAACGCGGCCTCAGCCGCTGGTCTTCAGGCCCTGAGGGGCCTTGGTGCTGTCAGCCGGTGGGTTTCCAACCACCGGTCCGGGGCTGGCAAGTCCACATTTCGGAGGGCGTCCTATGAAGCGAGTCGTGGGCATTGGCGGTCTGATCGTTGTCATCCTGCTGGCGGCGGCGCTGGCCGCTTGGCTGCTGCGCGGCCAGCAAGGGCAGCCCGACGCGGCCGTCGAGGCGCTGCCCGTCTATCACGGCGAGCTGGAGGTGCTGGCCATGCCCGACGCGGGCCGGGCGCCGTTGCTGCAGGCCATCGACGGCGCCCGCACCAGCATCCGGCTCAAGATCTACCTGATCACCGACGATGCCATCGTGGAGGCGCTGCAAGGGGCAGCCCAGCGGGGGGTGGATGTGCGGGTGCTGATCGAGGAACAGCCCTTCGGCGGGGGCGAGACCAACGCGCTGGCAGCCCGGGAACTAGCCGCCGGCGGCGTTCAGGTGCAGCCCCGCCCCGGCGCCTTCGTCTACAGCCATGAGAAAAGCCTGGTGGTGGACGAGCGCCGCGCCTACATCATGACCCACAACCTGACCAACTCTTCTTTCAACCGCAACCGGGAGTACCTGGCCATCGTCGAGGACCCGGCCCTCGTTGCGGAGGTGGTTCAGGTCTTCGACGCCGACTGGGAGCGGGTAGAGCCGGATCTGGCCCAGGCGCGGCTGGTCTGGAGCCCGGTCAACAGCCGGCCGCGGCTGGAGACGCTGGTGCAGAGCGCCCAGGTCAGCCTCGACGTGCAGCACACCTCGCTGGTGGATGAACGGCTGATGGAGCTGCTGGCCGCGGCCGCCCGGCGCGGCGTGCGGGTGCGGGTGACCACGCCGGCCATCCTGGATCCCAGCGAGATGGAGTATGAGCCGATCAAGAAGCTGGCGGCCGCCGGCGTCGCCCTGCGCTTCCTGGACTCGCCCTATGTCCACGCCAAGGCGATGATCGTGGACGGCCAGACCGCCATGATCGGCTCCCAGAACCTGACCGCCAACTCGCTGGAGAACAACCGCGAGCTGGGCATCATCTTCGACGATCCGGCCGCGGTCAACCGGCTGGCGCGCGTCTTCTTGCAGGACTGGAACGACGCTGAGCCGTGGGCCGGCCCCCTGCCCACCGCCACCCTGCCGGCCGGCGGCATCCTGCGCTGGGATCAGGTGGCCGACTACGTGGGCCAGACGGTGACGGTGGAGGGGGAGATCATCGACACCTACGACACCGGCAAGGTGACGTTTCTCAACTTCGACGAGGAGCGCACCTTCACCGCGGTGATCTTCGCCAGCGCCTATCCCGCCTTTGCCCAGCCGCCGGAGGACGCCTATTGGCGCAAGCGGGTGCGGGTCACCGGCCAGCTCAAGCCCTACCAGGACGCGCTGGAGATCATCGTCGAGTCGCCGGAGCAGATCGAGGTGGTCGCCGATCTGTTGGCGCTGGACGGCCGGCCGCGGCCGACCGCGCCCCCCGATGGCGTCATCGACTGGCAGGACGCCGGCCAGTATCTGGGCCAGCGTCTCACCGTGGAAGGGGAGGTGCTGCGCGTCTACAACAGCGGCAAGGCGGCCTTTCTCAACTTCGCCCAGGACTATCGCGGCAAGTTCTCGGTGGTGATCTTTGCCTCCGACTTCGAGCAGTGGCCCATGCCCCCCGATCAGGTCTACCTCGGCCAGCGGGTGCGGGTGACGGGCAAGATCAAGGAGTACAACGGCGCGCCGGAGGTGATCGTCGAGTCGCCGGAGCAGATCGAGATCCTGGGCCCGGTCGCGGCCGCATCCCCCACCGCGCCGGTCGCAGCCGGGCGCATCGGCGGCGGCGCGCTGGCCGATGAGCCGGCGGCCGCGGTGGCCGCCAGCGCGACCGTGACCCCCGCCGTCGCCCTGGCCGTCAGCGCGACCCTGACCCCCACCGCCGCCGCGCCGCTGCCCATTGTTCCCTGGCAGGATGCGGCCGCCTACGAAGGCACGCCGGTCGCCGTCGAGGGGACGGTGGTGGACAGCTACAAGTCCAACTCGGTGATCTTCCTCAACTTCAGCGACGACCGCAGCCAGTTCAAGGCGGTGATCTTCCAGCGCGACTGGAGCAAGTGGCCGCAGTCGCCGGAGCAGTGGCTGCTGGGCCAGACGGTGCGCGTCCGCGGCTCGGTGGTGCTCTACAACGGCGCGCCGGAGATCATCGTCGAGGCGCCGGAGCAGATCGAGATCGTCGGTCAAGCGGCGGCCCAGGCCGCGCCCGCGCCGCCGGCCCTGGTCCCCTGGCAGGAGGCCGGCGCCTATGCGGGACGCCGCGTCACGGTCGAGGGGGTGGTGGTGGACACCTACCGGTCGGACAAGGTGATCTTCCTCAACTTCAGCCCTAACCGCAACGACTTCAAGGCGGTGATCTTCGCCAGCGCCTGGTCCCGGTGGCCAGAACGGCCCGATGAGCTCTACTTCGGCCAGACCCTGCGCATCACCGGCCAGGTCAAGCTCTACGAAGGCGTCCCCGAGATCATCGTGGACGGCCCGGAGCAGGTCGAGGTGGTCGGGCAGTAGATGCGCTGTTTCGTGATTTGGTCTCACGCCAAGGCGCAAAGACCGCAAAGGGCAGAATTTCTCCCGCTCCGGCCGGTCTTACCCCTCGCTCTCCCGCTCTGGCCGGTCTCCGACCGAGCCACCTCCCGCTCTGGCCGGTCTCCGACCGAGCCACCGCCCGCTCTGGCCGGTCTCCGACCGAGCCACCGCCCGCTCTGGCCGGTCTCCGACCGAGCCACCGCCCGCTCTGGCCGGTCTCCGACCGAGCCACCGCCCGCTCTGGCCGGTCTCCGACCGAGCCATGTTTACTTTCATGCCATGATTCAAATCTTCGACGATATCCCCCAAGCCCAGGCCACGATCCTACGCCGCACCGCCTGGGACGAACAGGCCCTGCCAGCCGCCCTGCTGGCAGGCATCGAACGCATCTTCGGCCAGCGGCTGACGCCGGAAGAGGCCGTGGCCGCGGTGCTGGCCGACGTGCGCCGGCGCGGCGACGCGGCCGTGCAGGAATGGTCGCAGCGCATCGACGGCAGCGCATGGGATGCGCTGGTGGTGCCTGAGGCCGAGATCGACGCGGCCGTGGCCAGCCTGGATCCGGCCATGCTGGACGCGCTCCGGCTGGCCGGCCGGCGGCTGGAGGCCTTTCACCGCAAACAGCCCAGCGGCTCCTGGATGGAGGTGGACGCCGGCGGCACGCTGGGCCAGATCGTGCGCCCCTTGCAGCGGGTGGGCATCTATGTGCCGGCCGGCAGCGCGCCGCTCCCCTCGTCGCTGCTGCATTGCGCCATTCCGGCGCGCGTGGCCGGGGTGCAAGAAATCATCGTCTGCACGCCGCCCAGCCGCGGCCGGCTGACCGATCAGGCGGGCGCGGTCGGGGACAGCGGGGTGGCGGCGTTGACGCTGGCCGCGGCGCGGGTGGCCGGCGTCGGGCAGGTCTGCGCGGTCGGCGGCGCCCAGGCCATCGCGGCCATGGCCTATGGCACGGAAAGCATCGCACGGGTGGACAAGATCGTCGGACCCGGCGGCCTCTTCGTCACCCTGGCCAAGCGCCAGGTCTTCGGCGCGGTGGGGGTCGATGGCCTGCCCGGCCCCACCGAGACGCTGATCATCGCCGACGACACGGCCAACCCCGCCGTGCTGGCGGCTGATCTGCTGGCCCAAGCCGAGCACGACCTGCTGGCCACGGCCCTCCTGCTGACCCCCTCGCGGCGGCTGGCGGAGCGGGTGCAGGTCGAAGTGGGCCGCCAGCTCGAGGGATTGAGCCGGGCTGAGATCGCCGCCGGGTCGCTGGCCGGCCGCGGCGGCATCGTGGTCACCGCCGACCTGGCGCAGGCCGTGGCGTTAGCCAACGCCTATGCGCCGGAGCATCTCTGCCTGCTGACGGCCGACCCGTGGACGTTGGTGGGGAGCGTCGAGAATGCCGGCGGCATCTTCGTGGGCGAACACAGCTTCGAGGTGTTGGGCGACTACGTGGCTGGGCCCAGCCATGTCATGCCCACCGAGGGCGCCGCCCGCTTTGCCAGCCCGCTGAGCGTGGCCGATTTCGTCAAACGCATCAGCTTGATCGCGCTGGGACCGGAGGAGGGCCGTCGCCTCAGCGGCCCGGCCGCGCGGCTGGCCGACGGGGAGGGGCTGACCGCGCACGCCGCGGCCGCCCGCGCCCGGCTGCGCGGGGAGGAGGAAGGTCAGGGGAGGGGGCCAAATCCTGGTTGACAGTGCTTCCTTTCTCGGTTAGAATACCCGCGCTGCTGGCGAGATGAACTGGCAGCAGCCTGGGTTGCAGTTCAGGAGTGAAAGCCGTGCTTCACGATTGATGTCTCACGCAAAGACGCAAAGACCGCAAAGGGCAGATTTTCTTGGCGTTCTTGGCGGCTTTGCGTGAGAATGGCAGGCCACCGAGGTCGGACAGATCGATGTGGACGTCGAAACTGGCCAGATGCTTGTTAGCCCTCAGCTAGTTTTGGAGATAGAGACACGTGCTGCCGCGCTTGCTGCTCGTTCCTCATCGCCAACAGCAATCTGACGGCGATTGCTTAGCGGCGTGCGTTGCCGTGGCGCCTGCCGAAGGCAAAAAATGACCAACTTCCTCTCCCACGACGTCGAACGTTTATTTCGCCCTGAGCTGGCGACCATGCAGCCCTATACGCCGATCCATCCCTTCGAGGTGGTGAGCCAACGGCTGGGTCGCGCGCCGGAGGCGATCGTCAAGCTGGACGCCAACGAGAACCCCTATGGCCCCTCGCCGGCCGCGCTGGCGGCCATGGCCAGCTATCCCTGGCTGCACATCTACCCTGACCCGCAGAGCACCGCCCTGCGCGCGGCGCTGGCTGAGTACACCGGCATCCCGGCCGAGCGCATCCTGGCCGGCCACGGGGCTGACGAGTTGATCGACCTGCTGGGCCGGCTGGTGCTCTCCCCCGGCGACGCCCTGATCGACTGCCCGCCTACCTTTGGCATGTACGCCTTCTGCGCGGCTGTCAACGGCGCCTGTCTGATCCACGCGCCGCGCCGCGCTGATTTCTCGCTGGACGTGGAGGTCATCGAGCGGATCGCCGCGCCGGAGCCGGCCAGCGGCTACGACGATTTCGGTTGGCTGGAGACGGCGGCGATCGACTGTGGGGAGGGGCTGCGCACGGCCGGCGACGGCTACCCGGCCGACGGGGGGCGCGGCTACCCCCGGCCCAAGCTGCTCTTCCTTTGCTCGCCCAACAACCCCGACGGTGGACTGCTCCCGGCGGCCGATCTGGAGCGCCTGCTGCGCCTGCCGCTGCTGGTGGTGGTGGACGAGGCCTACATCGAGTTTGCCCGCCCTGGCGCCTCCTACATCGACTGGGTGGCCGAGCATCCCAATCTGGTCGTGTTGCGCACCTTCAGCAAATGGGCCGGACTGGGGGGATTGCGGGTGGGCTACGGCGTCTTCCCGCCGGCCATCATCGAGCAGCTATGGAAGATCAAGCCGCCCTACAACGTCAACGCGGCCGGCAGCCAGGCCGCCATCGCCTCCCTGGCCGACCGCGGCTATCTGCTGGACAACGTGGCCCGCATCGTGGCAGAACGACGCCGTCTCTACGCGGAGCTGGCCCGTTTCAGCTTTCTCCAGCCCCTGCCCGACAGCCAAAGCAACTTCATCCTCTGCCGCGTCATCGGCCGCGACGCGCGCCAGCTCAAGCTGGCGCTGGAACAGCAGGGCGTGCTGGTGCGGCACTTCGCCAAGCCCGGCGTAGACAACTGCATCCGCATCAGCGTGGGCCGGCCGGCGGATAGCGAGGCGCTGCTGGCGGCGCTCGGTAACACGTAACTCGTAACTCGTAACCCGTAACCCGGAAACAACGTTCGCCATGACGTATCGGCTGTGCTCCTGACGAAGATAGCCGCTTGCTGCTCGGGCCGGTCTCCTGACCGAGCCCGGCCGCCATGTTGTTTCTAGTACCGTCGGCCTAAATCGGTCTTCACTCACTGCTCAAGCCGGTTCCGTGAACCGGCGGCGTTGTGGGCGCAAACCCGGCGGATCACGGATCCGCCGGGAGCAGGTAAACTGAAGAGATATGTACGCCAACTTGTACCAGGTCACGTCGGCCTAAATCGGTCTTCACTCACTGCTCAAGCCGGTTCCGTGAACCGGCGGCGTTGTGGGCGCAAACCCGGCGGATCACGGATCCGCCGGGAGCAGGCAAACTGAAGAGTTATCTACGCCAACTTGTACCAGGTCACGTCGGCCTAGATCGATCTTCACTCACTGCTCAAGCCGGTTCCGTGAACCGGCGGCGTTGTGGGCGCAAACCCGGCGGATCACGGATCCGCCGGGAGCAGGCAAACTGAAGAGTTATCTACGCCAACTTGTACCAGGTCACGTCGGCCTA
>Ga0209200_1000939_pt1 | contig 31400 bp, 13 predicted proteins | sample AD_UKC033_MetaG_FD_184406 | JGI IMG/M metagenome (GOLD analysis project Ga0209200, IMG submission 184406) | Active sludge microbial communities of municipal wastewater-treating anaerobic digesters from USA - AD_UKC033_MetaG (SPAdes) (version 2) | ecosystem: Engineered > Bioreactor > Anaerobic >... | reverse complement strand
CCTCGATCAGCCGCTGCAAATGGCCGGTCTGCTCCTGCACCGTGCCGAGAAAATCGCGCTGCAGGTCGGTAACCGGGCCAGTCTTGCCCATCAGGATGATGTCCACGAAGCCTTTGATGGAGTGCAGCGGCGTCTTCAGCTCATGCGACACCACGGAGAGGAAGTTGGACTTCATCCGTTCCAGCTCCTTTTGGGCGGTGATGTCGCGCAGCACCACCACCACGCCGCCGATCTGCTCGCCCGCCTCCGTGGCGCGAACCAGGGGCGCGGCCAGCGCCTGGAAGGTGCGCGGCTGGCCGTCGCTGGCCGTCCCGGCCGCGACCATGGGCAGCTCGCGGATCAGCACGTGGCCGGCCGCGGTGGTTTCCTCCAACAGGTCGACCAGATCGTCGGCCGGCACCAAGCCCCGCAGCAGCGCGCCGGCCGGCGGCGCTTCCAGCGCGCAGAGGCGCGCCGCCACTGGGTTCATCAGCAACAGCCGCCCCTCGGCGTCGGCCACCAGCACGCCATCGCCGATGCCGGCCAGCACCGCCTCCAGTTCACGCCGCTTGTCGGCCGCGTCGCTGTAGAGCCGGGCATTCTCCACCGCGGTAGCCGCGAAGTAGGCGAAGCTCTCGGCCAGGCCGCGCTGGATTGCACTGCCCTGGTCGCCCCCCACCCCCACCAACAGCGCGCCGATGGGCTGGCCGCGCACCATCATCGGCGTCACCTCCAGGCCGGCCACCGGCCAGACCTGCGTCAGCGCCAACACCCCGGCCGGGCCGTCGCTGCCGGGCCCGGGGGTCAACAGTTGACTGCGACCTGCGTAGAGCGCCTCATGCAGGCCGGCCGGCTGATCCAGCGGCGCCGGCCGGTTCAGCGGCGCGGCCGCGCCCTGCGGCGCGATCAACGTGCCCAGCGCCTGGCCTTCGCCATCCAGCAGCGCCACCGCGCAGTAGGGCGACTCCACCAGCCGGCTGAGGCGGTCGGCGATGGTGTGCAGGGTGTCGTTGAGGTAGAGGGTGGCCGACAGCGCCTTGGCGATCTCTTGCAGGGCGCGCAGCTCCAGCACGCGGTCCCCCAGGTCGGTGGCGGTGCGCTGCATGGCCCGCGCCTGGGCGGCCAGGTCTTCGCTGCGTGCGGCCAGCGCCACGCGCAGACGGTCCACCTCGCTCAGCCGCCCGGCCATCACCAGGCTGGCGCCGGCGATGCCAAAGATCAGCAGGAGCAGCAGCAGGTAGCGGGCCAGAAAGAGGGGGTCGGCCAAAAAGCCCAGGCCGCCATAGGCCAGCGCCAGCGCCGCGGCGTAGAGCGGCCCATAGGCGAAGGGCAGCCACACCAGCCAGCGCGCGTCAGGCCCGTAGACCAGCGACTTGAGCGCCAGGATGGGGTAGAAGAGGTAGAGGGGGCTGGCCAACCCTTCGCCCAGCGCGATCAGCGCCGTGACGAAGAGCACATCGACGATCTGCGAGAGCCAGTAGGGCAGCGTGGACTGCACATGGTCGGCGGGAACCAGGGCGAAGTAGAGGGTGGCGGCGATGGTTAACAGGCCATACAGCCCCACCAGCGCAGGGGTGGGCGGCGGCGTCCCCTGGGTGAGCTGCCAGATGCCGATGGCCAGCAGCAGCCATTTGATGGGAATGCTGTAGCGCAGCTCGTTGAAGCGCAGCCGGGCGAAGTTGCTCTTCATCGCGGCGGAGGCGTGGGCGGCAGGGTGGGCGCGCCGGTGGGTTCAGGCGGCGCGCTGGTCGGCGTCGGAACTTCTCCGCCGGGGGGCGGTGTGCTGGCCGGCGGCGTGGCGTCGGGCTGGGCCGGCGACGCGATGGGGGAGATCGCGGCTGTGGCCGCGGCCGTCGCCGTGGTTGGCCGCGGCGCGGCGGCGGTGCGCGCAGGCGTTCCGGTAGCCGTGGCCGTGGGGGTAGCCGTGGAGGTAGCCGTGGGGGTGGCCGTCGCCGTGGCCGTGGCCGTTGGGGTGGCTGTCGCCGTGGGCGTGGCTGTGGGTGTGGCCGTGGGCGTGGCGGTGGCCGTGGGGCTGGCGGTGGCGGTGGGGGTCGGCGTGGGGGTCAGCAGCGTCACCGGCTGTGACCAGATGCCGTCGTTGCCCGCGCTGTAGAGCCGGTCGCGCCGCACCGGGTTGAGCGCCAGCGCGCTCAGCGTCTGGCCCGCGGTCTCGCCCACAGCCTGCCAGCGCTGCCCCGCGTCGTCGGAACGGAAAATCCGGCCGCGGCCATCGAGCGCAAAGAGGGTTTCGCCCACCCGCGGATCGACCAACAGGCTGGCCACCATGCCCTCCCCGCCCGGCAGCTCAGCCGCGTCCCAGTGCTCCCCGCCGTCGGCGCTGGTGAAGACCAGGGCGCGGCCGCCGGCAAAGACCAATCCGCGCCGCTGGCGGGTCGTGGCCAGGCTGCCCAGCTCAACCAGCGGCGGCAGGTCGCCGGCCGGCTGCCAACTCAGCCCCTGATCCTGGCTGCGCCACAGGCCGCTGCCGCTGGAGGTGTAGAGCAGCGCCGCATCCTCGCCGTCCACCGCCAGCAGCCGCAGCCCGGCCGCGGCGCTCTCCGGCAGCGGGCCCAGGCTATCCCAGGTGCGTTCGCTCAGGTCGCCATGCCAGATGGTGCGGCCATCGGTCAGGTAGAGCTGTCGGGCGTCGGTGGTCAGCGCCAGCGCGTAGGCCCGCGGCGGGCCGGCGGCGTCTTCCGTGTCCTCCCACTGGCCGCTGGTCGTCCAGTTGGCGCCGCCGTCCTGGCTGCGCAGCAGCACGACCGCTGGCCCCCGGCGCACCAGCGCAACCACCGACCAGGGATCGGCCGCGTTGACGGTCCAGTCCAGCAACGCGCTGGCGCCGGGCCGGGCCGCGGGCAGCCCCAGGTCGGCGCGTTGCCAGGTGGCGCCGTCGTCCAGGCTGCGCCACAGGTTGCCGGCGGTCTGGGCATAGAGCAGGGTTGCCGCGCCGCTGGGCAGCGCAACCAGACGCAGCACCGGCTGATCGCGCAGGGCCAGCGGCTGGCTGGCCGGCGCCTGCGACCAGGCAAGCGGCAGGGCCAGCAGCGGCGCCAGGAAGATCAGGGTGGCCACGATCAGATGCAGGCTGCGCTGGCGATACCAGGGCGCCGGCTGTGGCTTGGCGGCAAATGGGGTTTCGACGATCATGGCAGGCGCGTCAATCAGTGCTCGCTGTGGCCGGTCGCTCAATGGTTTGGAGTCGAGGCTTCAGCCGGGTGTAGCGCGGAATCCGGCTAAAGCCTCGACTCCTGACCGGCTAAAGCCTCGACTCCTGACCGGCTAAAGCCTCGACTCCTGTGCGCTGTGGCCGGTCGCTCAATGGTTTGGAGTCGAGGCTTCAGCCGGGTGTAGCGCGGAATCCGGCTAAAGCCTCGACTCCTGACCGGCTAAAGCCTCGACTCCTGTGCGCTGTGGCCGGTCGCTCAATGGTTAGGAGTCGAGGCTTCAGCCGGGTGTAGCGCGGAATCCGGCTAAAGCCTCGACTCCTGACCGGCTAAAGCCTCGACTCCTGTGCGCTGTGGCCGGTCGCTCAATGGTTTGGAGTCGAGGCTTCAGCCGGGTGTAGCGCGGAATCCGGCTAAAGCCTCGACTCCTGACCGGCTAAAGCCTCGACTCCTGTGCGCTGTGGCCGGTCTCCGACCGAGCCACGCCGGGCCCCGGCTAAAGCCTCGACTCCTGACCGGCTAAAGCCTCGACTCCTGACCGGCCAAAGCCTCGACTCTGTCCTCAGCGCGGCGGCGGTGTGGGCGTCGGCTCGATCGGCGCGGGTTCGGGGGTGTCGGCGGGCTGAGGCGCGGGGGTGGCCGTGGCCGCGGGCGTGGGCGTGGCCGTGGCCGGCCGGGTGACGTCGGGCGTTTGCGCCGCAGTGGCTGTGGGCGCGACCGGCGCCCGCGTGGGGGGCAGCCCCACCGGCAGCGCCAGCAGATCCGCCTCGGTGCTCACCAGCCGCGCCGCCACCCAGCCCGGCTTGCCGTCGATGCAACAGACCACCAGCCAATCCCCGCTGACATCGCGGCCCACCAGCGCCAACTGGCTGCCCGCGCTCAACTGGCCGACGATGGGAAAATCGGTGCCCGGGCCCAGCCGCACGTTGAGGAGATCCTCTTGCACCTGGACAAAGGGGGTCGGCGCGGCCGCCATCTCCGGCGTGGCCGTGGCCGGCGGCTGAAGCTGGCGCAGCGCCTCCTGCGCCTGGGAGGGATCGGCCACCGCCAGCCCCTGCGCCTGCTCGAAGGCCCGGGCTGCTCCGGCCACGTCGCCGGCGGCACGCGCCCCCTCGCCGCGCTGCAAGAGCAGGCTGTAGGCCAGCTCGGCCGCCTGGCCGCCGGCATAGTCGGGCTGCTGCGCCAGCAGGGCCAGCAGCGCCGCCTCGGCCTGGACCGGGCTGTTGCGCTCCAGCGCCTGGTGGACGCTCAGGTAGCGGTTGGCCAGTTGCTGTTCTTCTGCCGCCTCGACATTGCGCGGGCGCAGGGCCAGCGCCTTGCCGAAGCGCGCCAGCGCCTGGCGGATCGTGTCGGCGTTGGTGTCGGGCATGGCCAGCAGGGCGCGGCCATCGCGCAGGTAGAGCACAAAGAGCAGCTCGCGCACCGCATCCCGTTGATAGTTGGCGTCCAGCTCGGTCAGGCGCTCCAGTTGCTCGATGGCCTGGCCATATTGGCCCTCGTCATAGGCGGCCACGCCGGCGCGGAAGAGGGTAGAGGCCGCGCGCTGGTGCAGCACCTGATCCAGGAGGCTGCTGGCGTCGGCGTAGACCGGATCGACCGCCAAAATCGAGCGCAGGCGCGCCTCGGCCGTGTCCCAATCCTCGGCCAGCATCGCCGCGTGGGCCTCTTCGTAGGCCAGCGCCACCTGTTCCAGGCGGGCGGCCCGCTCCAGCCCCTCGTTGGCCTGGGCTGCAAAGCGGTCGGGGCCCAGCGCCAGCAGGCTGGAAAAGGCCTCTCGAGCGCCTTGATAATCGCCGACTGCCAGGCTGGCCTGGCCGCGGTTGTACAGGGCCTCATGTTCCAGGCGGTCGCCGACGCTGGGCAGCCACCCTTGCCACCAGGCCAGCACGGCCAGCAGCGCGCCCGCCACCACCAGGGGGGCGACCCAGCGCAGCAGGGCCGCAGGGCGCCGCCGTTCGTCCCCCTCCTCCTCCTGCATGGCGCCGGCGCGCTGTTCCGCCTGCTCCAACTGCAACAGCCAGCGCGCTTCGTCGATCAGCGGATCCAGGCCCGGCCAGTTGGGTTCGATGGACTTGAGCCACGTGAAGCTCTCCAGCGCCTTGCGCCAGTCGCGCCGCTGATAGCTGGCCATGCCTTGCTCATAGAGCAGCTCGGCATGCAGCGTCTCGCTGGCCGCGTTGGCGTCGCCGGTCGGGCGGGGGGAAGGCTGCGGGCTGTCGGTGGGCGGGGTCATCGCAGGTAATCCTCAGCGGAGAGCGGGCTCATCAGCGGCGCGTCCGCGCCATCCAGACTGTCTGCCCCGCGGTTGGGCCAGCAGACCGCCGGCGGCGCGACCGGTCCGGCATTCACCGACGCCAGCGGCAGGAAGACCTGGGAGAGAGCGCCGCGCACCCGCATCCCGTAGACGTCGGTGTAGGTGTTGAAGCGGCTGTCCAGACGGTTGTGCGAGGCCAGTTGCAGAGTGATGGTCTGGCCGGCGTAGGCGCTCAGGTCGATCTCGGCCCGCTGCCACTGCATGTCGCGGAACTCGATGGGCTCGGGGAACTGCGCCTCGGTGTTGCCCGCCCGCAGGAGCACCGCCGGCTCGGCCGCGCCGGCCGCCTGCACGGTTACGTCGAAGGAATCGACCCAGCGGAAGGGTGGCTGGGGGTCGAGGGGGCAGCGGATGTTCCAAATGGCCGAGGTGGTGGTCATCTGGTCGTAGCTCTGCACCCGGTACCAGAACTCCAGCATCGGCCGCGCCACGGCCTGCTGGTTCGGCACCGTGAACGACTGGGCGATGGAGGACCAGGAATCGCCGCACTCCAGGGTGGGGATGTTGCCGGGGTCGGCGCAGGCCTGCCAGATGGGGCTGCCCAGCCGCGCGGCCGGCACGATCTGGCCGGGGTAGAGCTCGGTCTCCTGGATCAGGGAAAGGCCCAGTGCGGCGGCCGTTTCCCAGCCGCTGAAATTTTGGGTGCTGAAGGCGCCGTTGGCGATGGCATCCACCAGAACTGTGTTGCGCCCGTCCGAGCTGTTCCAGGGCGACACATTGCCCGCCGCGTCGATGGCGCGCACGCGGAAGCTGTAGGCCTGGCCGCGCTGGCCGGTGTAGCTGGCGCCGGTGTCGCTGACGCTGCTCAGCCAGGACTGCCACGGGCCGTCGCTGCCCTGGCGCACCTGCACATCGAAGCCAGCCAGGCCTGAGCCGGCCGGCTCGCCGTCGTTGCCGCTCCACTGCACCGGGATGGCCGTCTCCCGATGATAGCTGGGCAGCGGCATGAGCTGGGCCTGCGGCGCCTGGGTGTCGATGCGCAGTTGATGCTCCTCCTGGTTGATGTTGCCGGCCACATCCAGAGTGCGCACCTGCAAGGTGTGGCTGCCGTCGTCGGAGATCAGGAAGGAGAGGCTGTTGGCGGGCGGCTGGTCGTTCACCTGCCAGGTCACCTGGGCCAGGCCAGACAGGTCGTCGCTGGCCTCGATGGTCACCAACACCGGGCTGCGGTACCAGCCGGACGCGCTGGGCGCCGGCGAGAGCGTCACCGCCAGGTTGGGCGGGGTGGCGTCATAGCGGATGACGCCGGGCAACGCCGCCATCTGATCCAGGCTGCTGTTGCCGGCCATGTCCTCCAGCCAGAGGTAGAGATCGTGTATCCCTTCGGCCGGCGGCGTCAAGCTCAGCGTCTGGCTGACGGCCGGCCGCGTCTGGCCGTCCTGAGGGGTGGCCGGCGGCTGCCAGCTCCAGTGCGCCAGCGCGACGCCTGAGGCGTCGATGGGATTGCGCCAGCTCAGCGTCCACTGGGACGCGTTGCTCCAGGTGGTGGGGGTGACGGCCGCGGCGACGGGCGCGGTCGGCGGGTCGGCGTCGATGCGCACCGCGGTCATGTAGGGCCCAGCCAGAAAGCCGGCCCGGTCCTGGCCGTAGTAGTCCAGCACATGCCGGCCCGCGGCGCTGATGGTCAGAGTGGCCGCGCTGGCGGTTTGTTGCCAGGGGCCGCCGTTCAGCCGGTAGCGCAACAGCTCCGGGCCGCTGCCCGAGTCGGCAATGGAAAGCGCGACCTGGGCCGGGCCGCGCAGCCAGCCGGCGTTGCCGGGCGGCCCCGTGACCTCGGCCTGCACCGTGGGCGGGGAGGCGTCGAAGCGCAGGTTGCCCACGTGGGTGAACGCGCCCAGGTGGCCGGCGCCATCGCGCAGCGCCATCCACACTGGCCATTCCCCCTCGCCCGGCGCGGCCAGCCCGTCGATGCGGCTGGTTTCGGCATAGAAGACCGCGTCCGCCGGATTGACCAGGCCCACGCCGATCCAGACGTAGGCGCCGGCGATGCCGCTGGCGTCGGGGGGGCTTTGCCAGCTCAGGCTGAAGGCGTTGCTGGCCGACCAATCGGCCGGCGCGATGGCCGGCGCGATGGGGGCGTCCGGCGGCTCCAGATCCACCGAGATGACCGCGGTGCGGCTGATCTCGCGGTTGCCAGCCACGTCGAAGCTGTAATAGTCGACATGGAAAATGCCGGAATTGGTGAAAGACTGGGCCAGCGCCCCCTGCCAGGGGCCGTTGTTGATGCGCATTTTCGTGCCGGCCACCCCCGATCCGGCGATGGGCGGCGTGGTGGGCAGCACGTCGCTGGCCTGGAATTGCAAGGTCACCGGCCGGGTGTAGAAGCCGGAGGGCTGCGGCGCGGGCGGGTTGAGCGCCAGCGTGGTGACCGGCGGGTGGCTGTCCAGCGGCAGGCTGAGGCTGAGCCGCGGGGTCTGATTGCCGGCCAGGTCCGCGCCGCGGGCAGCCAGGGTGTAGGGGCCATCCTGGGCGAGGAAGATGGTGTTGCCGCTGCCGGGCGGGTTGTTGTTCAGTTGCCAGGTGACGCCGGCCGGCCCGGAGACCAGGTCGGTCAGGACGAACGAGACGGTGATGGGCGCGGTGTACCAGCCGCTGGCGCTGGGGTTGGGAACGACGCTGTGGCCCAACTGCGGCAGCTCTGGGTCGATGGCGATCGAGCGCGCCAGCGCGGGCATGGCATTGCCGGCATGGTCGGCGGCTGTCACCAGCAGATTGTGGACGCCGGCCGCGCTGATGACGGTGGACAGATCGGTGCTAACCGGGCCGCCGTCCAGCCGCCAGCCCCAGCTCTGCACGCCGCTCAGCGCATCGGCCGGGGTGAAGTTGAGCGTCACTGTGCCTGTGTACCAGCCGTTTTGCCCCAACGGGCCCTGGCTGGCCACCTCCACCGACGGCGCGGTGGCGTCGTAGCGGAACGCGTTCAGGTGTACGCGATAGTTGGCGTGATCGACGTTGCCCGCGCCATCCATCAGCCAGACCAGGATGTGGTGGCTGCCTTCGTTGGGAACCTGGATGTTGTCGATGAAGGTGGTGGTGGTGACGAAGCTGCCGTCGGAGGGGAAGACCGGCTCGGTGTTCAGGCGATAGAACGCGCCGGCGATGCCTGAGGTGTCGGCCGGGTTGGTCCAGCTCTCGCGAAAGCCGTTGACGTTGGTCCAGACGCTGGGGGTGCTGGCCATGGCCGACGGCGCGGCCGGGGCCACCGTGTCGACGCGCAGGATGTAGGCGGCGCTTTGTTCTACCTGGCTGGCGCCGGTGGTGACCTGGAACTGAACGCGGTTTTGCAGGCTGCTGTCAGGCATGGTCAGGCCGTTGACCGCGATCTGCAAGGTGGTGGGGTCGATCAGGCTGGCGTTCAGCCCCGCGCTGCCCCAGGCGCTCCAGGTCACGCCGCCGTTGGTGGAGGTGCGGTAGAGGGTTGCCTGCGGATCGAATCCCTCGGCGGCGTTGACGGTCACGCCGGTGCTCAGCGGCAGGGCCGTCACCCAGCCGCTGGGATAGAAGCCTGTCCAGGTCGCGGCCGGCCCATCCTGGGCAGCCGCGGGCGCGCCTGAGTTGCTGGCCGAATGCGGCGCGGCCGCCCGGCTCGAAAGCGGCGCATCCCAGGCCGCGCCGGCGCCGCGCGGCGCGGCCATCAAGCCGCCCAACAGCGCCAGGGCGCAGGCCAGCGCCCCCAGGGCGCGGCGCAGCGCCGGCTGGCCGGCGGCCGGTGAAGAGAAAAGCCGGGTAGATCGGTTCTGTCGCTGCATCATTCTGTCATGAACTTGTACCCCAGCCCTCGCACAGTCTGCACGTATTTGGGGTCGTCAGGGTCGGCTTCGATCTTGAGGCGCAGGCGACGCACGTAGACGGCGATCTGGTTGGCGTAGCCGTCGTAGTCGTAGCCCCACACGTGGCTGATGATCTGGTCGTGGGTCAGGGTACGGCCGGGATTGCGCATCAGGCAATGGAGCAGCCGAAATTCGATCGGCGTTAGCTCCGCCTTGGCGCCATCGGGCAGGTGTACCATGTTGGTGATAGGGTCGATCTGCACGGCGCCGGCCGAAACAATCGCCTGTGGTTCGCTGATGGAAAAGGTGTCGGAGCGGCGCAGCACTGAGCGCACCCGCGCCAGCAGCTCGGCCGGCTCGAAGGGCTTGGCCAGGTAGTCATCGGCGCCGATGTCCAGCCCCTGGATGCGATCCACCGTTTCGCCCTTGGCCGACAGGATGATGATCGGCACGGTCATGGTACGGCGGACGCGCTGGGTGACCTGCAGGCCATCCAGCCCCGGCATCATCACATCCAGGATCACCAGGTCGGGCGCCTGTTGCTCCACCAGGCGCAGCGCGTCCAGCCCGTTGTCGGCAGTCGCGACCTCATAGCCCTCCTCGGCAAGCAGGAAGGCGGTCATCTTCAGGCTGGGCGGATCGTCGTCGACGATCAATACGCGCATGGCAGCGTGCTGTGCCTCCGGAGTGACAGGATGGCCGCCGGCGACTGGCAACGGTTCCAGCAGCGGCGGGCTGGGACTTCAGCAGACGTCGCGTCAAACGTTGGTTGAGCAGGCGTCGGGGCCGTATCAAAACCAACCCTGGCGCGGCGCCCGGGCAGTTGGCGTGATTATACCATTCGGCGCGGGCAACGACAAACGCCCCTTCTTCAGCGCCGCGCCTCCAGGCTGTGCAGCAGCAGCGGCAGATAGTGGATGAACACCGCCGGCTGGGGCGTGGCTGTAGGGGTGACGGTGGGCGTGGCGGTGGGGGTGACGGCCAGCGGGCACCAGACGTTGAGCTGGAAGGGGCCGGCCGCGCCGTCGAAGCCATCCACCACCAGGTAGTAGACGCCGGCCGCCAGCCCGTGGGCGCTGATGGCGTTGTCGCCGTGGGCGATGCAGGCGGCCGAGTTGGCATTGGCCAGCAACAGGAGGTCCAGGTCGCTGTTCATGCCGCTCAACAGCGCGTCCACATTCGCGCCCGCGCCCAGACTCAGCGAGAACACCCGCTCCGGCCCGGTCAGCGGCAGCCAGGGCGCACAGTTGTAGACGCTGGCCATGCTGGCCGCGCCGCTGGTGTTGCCGACCACAGCCTGTCCACAGGCAATGGGCGTGGCCGCGCCGAGGTTGGCGGTGGGCGTGGGGGTGACCTGGGGCGCGTCTGGTCCGCCGGAGGGCCCCTGGCGGGCCGGCGTCGCCGTCTCGCTGGCCGACGTCAGCGCGGCCAGAGCCAGAAAGACCGCCGCGGCCAGACTCCAAACCAAGATCGTCCGTTTGATTTCTGTCATTGGGCCGACACCTCGCATGAAAGTCAACGCATTATACCGCCCCGGGGTTCCAGCGGCGAAACGTAGGGGCACGGTCGGAGACCGGCCCCAGCGGTGGAAATGTAGGGGGCCATCAAACATGGCGCGGAGTCGAGGCTTTAGCCGGGTCCGGCCGCATGGCGCGGAGTCGAGGCTTTAGCCGGGTCCGGCCGCTGCGAGTTGAGCGCGCCGACCCGCCTGAAGGCTCGACTCCAACTTGGCAGCCATCAAACATGGCGCGGAGTCGAGGCTTTAGCCGGGTCCGGCCGCTGCCAGTTGAGCGCGCCGACCCGCCTGAAGGCTCGACTCCAGTTTGGCCGCGAATCGTGCGGCGTTGGGGTTTTGACTAGCCGCGCGTTTCGGTGGTATGCTCCCCCCTCGCATGAACCACCTACGATTTGAACTGCGCTGGTGGTGGCTGTTGCTGCTCTTCGCGGCGGCCGCGGTCGTCACCGCCCTGATCTACCACATCGCGGCCTACGCCTACGACGCCTCGGCCGAGCATGTGCTGCGCGCCGTGGTCTATTCGCAGGCTGTCAGCGACGGCGTGCTGCTGCCCCGCTGGACGCAACACCTGCACTGGGGGCTGGGCAGTCCGCTTTTCACCTTCCAGGGGCCGCTGCCCTATGCGCTGCTCGATGGCCTCTTCCGCCTGGGCATCCCACACCCCATCGGCTGGCGGCTGTTGATGGCTGCCGGCCTGCTGGCGGCCATGGTGGGGGCCTTTATGCTGACGTTGGAGCTGACCGGGCGGCGCTGGCCGGCCTTTCTGGCGGCTGTGGCCTTTCTCTATGCGCCCTACGTGCTGCGCAACGCGCTGGAGCGGGGCAGCAACGAGGCCTACAGCATGTTCCTCTATCCGTGGGTGCTCTGGTCGCTGCTGTGGCTGGCCAGGAGGCCGCGGCCGGGTCGCTTCCTGCTGGCGACGGCGCTCTGGAGCCTGGCCATCCTGGGGCACGTGCTGGCGCCGCTGCTGCTGGCCCCCTTTGCCGCGCTGCTGGCCGTGCTGCTGGCCTGGCGCTACCGCACAGCCGCGCCGCTGCTGGCGCTGCTGGCCGGCGTGCTGCTCACCGCGCTGGTCTGGGCGCCCATGGCTGTTGAACAGGCCTTTGTCCACGTGGAACGCAACTTCGGCACGCCAGAGGGCAACCCCGTCACCGGCGCGCTGCCGCTGGATCGTCTGCTGGCGCCGCCGGCCATCTACGACAGCGCGCGCGACGCCAATCAGACGGGGGTGCGCATGGGGCTGCTGCACGCGGCGCTGTTGGCCTTGGGGCTGCCCGGCGCATGGATCGCCTGGCGGCGGGGACGACGGGAGCTGGCGGTGACGTTGGCGCTGGCGGCCGGCGCGGGGCTCTTCCTCACCTGGATGCTGACCAGCGCGTCCGATCCCCTCTGGCGGGCCTTGGAGCCGCTGCTCTACCGGGTGCAGTATCGCACGCGGCTGATGGGGCTGCAAGCGCTCTTCATGGCTGTCACGGCCGGGCTGCTGCTCTGCCTTGTGCCGACGCGTCGGCAGATGCCGGCCACGCTGGCGCTGGGCAGCGTGCTGGCGGCCAGCGCCCTGCCCGCGCTCTATGTGGAGCTGCAACTGCGCTACGTGGACTTTGGCGACCGCGTCAGCCTGGCCGAGGTGCGCGCGGCGGAGATCGTCACCGGCGGCCGCGCCCTGACCGCGTTCGGCGAGTTCGAGCCGCGCTGGAGCACGTTGGCCTACGACGATGCGCTGCTGGCCGAGCTGGGGCCCGATTTCGACCCGCAGCAGCGGCCGCTGGCCGATGGGTCGCCCACCGTGCAGGTGCGCTCGGCCGCGGTCAGCAGCGACGCCTGGAATCTGGAGCTGACAGCCAGCCAGCCGCAGACGATCACCCTGCATCTGCTCTACTATCCGCGCTGGCAGGCCACGCTGGACGGCGCGCCGACGACGCTGAGGCCGCAGGAGGGCAGCGGCCTGGCGCAGGTGGCGTTGCCGGCCGGCGAGCACCGGCTGGCGCTGCGCTATGGCAGCACGCCGGTCGAGCAGGGGGGGCTGCTGGTGAGTGGGTTGACGGCGCTGGGATTGCTGGCGTTGGCCGCGGGAACGCTGTGGCGGCGCGGCGGGGGGGCACGGTCGGAGACCGGCCCCAGCGATGAAAACGTAGAGGAGACCGGCCCCAGCGGTGGAAACGTAGAGGAGACCGGCCTCAGCGGTGGAAACGTAGGGGCACGGTCGGAGACCGGCCCCAGCAGGTTGGAGACCGGCGCTGGCGGCGAGGGAGGTGGGGAGCCTGCGCCGCCGCTGTGGCTGTTGATGGGGCTGAGCGCGCTGTTGCTGTTCAAGTTCGCCTATGTGGATCCGCAGACCACCTGGCTGCGCTGCACATCGACGGCGCAGCGGGTGTGCGGCGCTGCGGCCACGACCTTTGCGCCGCTGCAAGGCGGACCGGTGCTGCGCGGCTATACGGTGTCCGACTACGAACCGGCGCGGGGCGACGAGCTGCGGGTCGCGGTCTACTGGCAGGGGGTGGCGGAGCCACTGCCGCGGCTGCACAGCTTCCTGCATGTGCGCAACCTCAGCCCCGACGATCCGCTCAACCCGCGCACCGGCGACGGCATCTGGGCGCAGCAGGAAAACTACGCGCCCGGCGGCCGCGTGACTGACCAGTACCAGCCGGGCAAGCTCTACGTCGATGAGTTTCGCGTGCGCCTGCCCGACGACATGCCCCCCGGCGAGTATTTTCTGGAGATCGGCCTGTTCGACCCGGCCAGCGGCGAGCAGCTCGATCCGGTTGCGGCGGAGGTGGAGCCGCCGCTGGGGATCCTGTGGCGTTCGCTGCTGTTGCCCAACGTGACGGTGCAGTGACGCAGCGCCGACGCGTTGCGGTTTTGTCTCACGCCAAGGCCGTGGACGCGAGTGTCGATGTCTTGGGCGGCCTAGGGCCACTGGCCCAGCGTCACGAAATCTGCCCCGTCTGACGTGACGAGACGCTGGCCGGTGGCGGGGTCGTACAGGCCGGCGACCAGGAGCAGGGCCGGCGGGGGATCAGCGCCAGGCAGGGCCAGCACGACGCGCTCTTCCACGACCTGGCCCGGCTGCCAGTCCGTCGCCGGCGCGAAGCCGGCCTGCGGCGTCCCATCCCAGGCGGCCAACAGCGCGCCGCTCTGCGCATCCAGCGCCTGCACGAAGCTGTTGAGGGGCGCCGCGGAGGGCTGGAGCGGCTGCCAGCGCAGCGTCACTTGCAGGGAATCGGGGGCGGCGTCCGACCGGCCCAGCTCCCACCCCTCCAGCACGGCCACGCCGCCCAAGGCCACGCCCGGGCTGCCGCTGGCCGCCGCCGGCTGGGGCGTTTCGAAGCGGCTGAGCCGGAAGCCATCCTCCAGCCACTCGCTCCCGGCAAAAAAGGCGCGCTCCGCCAGGTGACGCTCGTTGACGCTGGCCGGATCGCCCGGCCCCACCCCCTCGGTCAGCAGCCAGAGGCGCGCATGGGTCTGCAAAAGGCGTTCGACCCGGTCGCTGGAGGGCTGCCCCTGGCCGTCGGGCAGGCGGTAAAGGCCGAAGAAGGGGGTTCTGGCCCCGGCCGTGTTGAGAAACCACACCAACTGATCCAGCGGGCTTTGATAGGGCGCGGGGTTGAGCACCAGGGCATCGCCGGGCCGTCCCGCCTCTGCCAGCCGGGCCAGGGTGGAGGCATAGGCCGGCCGCGCCGGGTAGCCGAGCTGGCTCTGGCCCAGCCAGCTCAGCAGCAGCAGTGAAGCCGCGGCCAGCGCGACGCCGGCCGTGGCCACCAGCCAGCGCCGCGGCCGCAGCAGCGCGGCCAGGGCCAACAGTGCGCCGGCGCCGGCCAGCAACGCGCCCTGCGGCTGGCCGTGCAGCCAGGCCACATCCAGCCAGGCCGCCTGGGGCCGCAGCGTCCACAGCGGGTAGCGCTGGCCCAGTTGCTGCGTCTCAGGCAGCGAGTTCCAGAGGACGCCAGGCAACTGGATGGCCACGCCCAGCCCAGCCAGGAGGAGCATGGCCCAGCGCGGCCAGCCGCGCTCCTGCCAGGCCCGCTCCACGGCCGGCATGGTCAGCAGCATCAGCAGCGGCAGCACCGGCAGCACGTAGCGCGGCCCCCACACCGGCCCACCCCAGAAGACCGGCCACAGCGCGTAGAGCAGCAGGGTGAACGCGGCGATGGCCAGCAGCCGCCAGCCCAGCGCGCCGTGGCGTCGCACGAAGGGGGGAAAGCCCCAGAAAAGCGCAATCAGCGGCGGGGCAAAGAGGAAGATGCTGCGATCGGCGCTCCCAAGAAAGCCGGCCAGCCCGGCCAGCAGCGAGCCGTCGAAGGTCTCGGAGTAGCCGAACTGGAAGGGGTCGCCGAAGCGCTGCCAGTTGAAGGCCAGCAGCGCCAGCGCGACCGCGGCGATGGGCAGCCCGTACAGCGCCAGCCGGCGCAGCAGCTCGGCCGGCCGGCGCTCCCACAGCAGCAGGGCAAAGAGGGGCGTCAGCACGATGGAGGCCGGGCGGATGGCGATGGCCGCGGCCATGGCCGCGCCGGCCAGCAGGGCGCGCCGGCCGGTGATGCCGGGGATGAGCAGCCAGACCAGGATCGTCCATGCCAGCGCCACCAGCGGCTCGCTGAACATCGTCTTGGCGTAGACCCAGGCATAGGTGGCCAGGCCGTAGAGCAGGCCCAGGGTGACGCTGGCGCGCGCCGAGTAGCCGAGACGACCGGCCGCCAGGATCAGAAAATAGGCTGTCAGCGCGCTGGCCAGGCTGTTGAGCAGCATGGCGCTGCTGGCCAGCCCTGCGCCGGGGATCAGCCTGGCCAGCGCCACGGCCCCGGCCACCAGCAGCGAATGGCCGATGCCATACTTGGAATAGAGCTCGCCGTCCAGCCCCACCCGCGCCTGCTCGTCGTAGGGGGAAGCCCAAAAGAGCGCGCTTTCGTCGACGCGTCCGTGGTAGGCCAGGTTGCGGCTGACCGCGAAGACGGCCTGCTCGTCGATGGAGCGAAACGCGCCGCTGGCCGTCAGCCAGTAGATGGCCAAGAGCAGCAGCGCCGCGGCCGCGGCCTGGAGTCTGAGGGTGGAGGGCGGGTTGGGTGCAGTCATGCGGGCTTGTCCAGAAATCACTTGACGCTTTGGCCGATCACATCTGCGGGCTCGGTCGGAGACCGGCCCGAGCAACGAGACACTTGACGTTTTGGCCGGTCACATGTGCGGGCTCGGTCGGAGACCGGCCCGAGCAACGAGACACTTGACGTTTTGGCCGGTCACATGTGCGGGCTCGGTCGGAGACCGGCCCGAGCAACGAATAGGGCTGACCGAGCGCTTTGGCCGGTCTCCGACCGAGCCAATCCACGACACCTGACGCTTTGGCCGGTCTCCGACCGAGCCAATCCGTGTGGTTATTGGCCGCTTTGGCCGGTCTCCGACCGAGCCAATCTACGACACTTGACGCTGGCTGGCGGTTGCCGGGAGGACGCGGCTGAGGCGCAGCCAGGCGTCCAGCAGCGCGACCAGCAGAATCAGGTGCAGCACAGCCTGGAAGGCGTTGCTGTAGACCACGAAGAGGAGGCCGGGCAGCGGCTGCATGGCGCCCAGGACGAAGACGCCGTTCAGGATCGCCGCGCTGATCGTGAACACCGCCAGCCCCATGCCCATGGCGCCGCGGCGGGCGAACCACCAGGTGGAAAGGATCAGGAAGGGGTAGCCCAGGAAGAGGTAGCGCTCATGGGTGCCGGTGAGCAGCACGTTGAAGCCCAGTTGGGTCAGTCCCAGCAGCAGGCTGAGCAGGGCCAGCAGGCCGGCCTCGGCGTCGCCGGTCAGCCGGGCCCGCGCGCCCCGGGCCAACAGCGGCCGCAGCGCCAGCCAGGCGGTGGTGAACAGGAAGAGCAAGAGCAGCGCATAGAGCGCGATGCCCGTGTGGTAGGGGGTCAGCGTCTGCTGCCAGGGACCCAGCCGCAGCGCGGTGAAGGGCGCCCTGGACGATGCCCACATGTCGCCGCCCAGCAGGATCCAGAGGTTGAAGCCGTTGCCGGAGATCACGTCGCCATGGGGGCTGCTTTGCCAGCCGTACCAGAAGGACGAGCCCAGCGCGTCGGCGGGCAGATCGAAGCGGCTGTCCAGCAGACGAAAGGCCGCCAGGGAGAGCAGCAGCGCGCCCAGCGCCGCGGCCAGGCCCCGCCCGCCCAGCTCGCGCCAGCAGCTCCACAGCGTCAGCGCCAGCAGGAAGAGCAAGAAGGGGAGGGCAAAGGTGTTGAGCGGCTTGATCAACGTGAAGCCGGCCAGGGTCAGCCCGGCCAGCAGCAGCCAGAGGGCAGCCGGGGCGGCGCGGCGTTGGCTGGCCGCGCGCCAGGCCTGCCACAGGGCGATGAAGGCCAGCAGCGCGCCGGCCAGCGAGATGCCGTCCAGTTGCCCCCAGAGAACGCCGCCCACCACCATCCAGGGCAGGAGCGTCAGCAGCAGGGCGGTCAACAGCGGCCGGCCATAGCGCATCAGCCGCGCCAGCCAGGCCAGCAGCAGGAAATCCACCGCGGCGAAGGTGGCCAGGTAGAAGCGAACCAGGGCGTCGGTGGTGGGTGCATCCAGAGGGCGGCCCAGGAGAGTCCCGCTCAGCAGCCGCAGCCCCTGCACCACGCCGCCGCTGAGCCACAGCCCCACGGCCGGATAGCCCAGCGGCGATTCCGGCCGATAGGCCAGGCATTCCAGATAGGTGGCCGGGCCAAAGGCCTCCAGGCAGTCGGCCCAGCGGGCATAGGCCATCAGATCGCCCTTGTGGTAGGTGGTGGGGAAAATGGCCACCAGCAGGAAGGGCAGGGTCACGCCGGCCAGCAGCAGGAGCGCTGCGCCCAGGGATGACCGGCGGGAGGGGGTTGGGGTGACTGCGGTTGTCATGGCTGCGGGGCTTTGGGGTGATTGGGGTTGGTAACTCGTAATGCGTAATGCGTAACCCGGAATCGCGGGAGTTGGCTTTGATTCACGCTTCACGTGGTCTGGCTACCTGACACTCATGCAACGCATCCAGTGAGCGTTGGTCGAGTAGCGGGTTGAGGGCGGCCGAGTCGCATGAGGTCATGGGCTTCCAGCGTATCGAGACCAGTTGGGCGTTGGTCGAGTAGCGGGTTGAGGGCAGCCGAGTCGCATGAGGTCATGGGCTTCCAGCGTATCGAGACCGGTTGAGCGTTGGCCGCACCTGGCAACCATCGGGTCTCGATACGGTTCTGGCGGCGACTCTCGGCCCGTGGGAGCCTGTTGCGCGCCGCGGAGATCGCTGGCCGACGCCGCCAGAACCTACTCGACCCACGCGCCCAGCGCACTCAGAGAAAGTGTCGGGTAGCTTGGCCGGTGTTCAGTCATGTTTCCGCAGCAGCACATAGTCGCCGGCGTCGAGCACCAGGTCGAAGTTTTCGGCCCAGTAGCCCCAGGTGGCCTGCGCCTCGGGACCCAGCAGCAGCGGCCCGCCGATGGCGTAGCGGATGCCGTACTGCTCGACGGTCTGGGCCACGGCCGCTGGGTCGGTCAGCAGCGGCCCTTCCCATTCGATGAAATCGCGCTGCGCCAGGAAGGCCACATCCTTGCGGGCCAGCAGGATCGCGTCGGGCGGCGTCTCGGCCCGGGCCGCCTGCGCGGCCTCCACCAGCCCCACCTCGCCGGGATCGTAGAGCGTGCCGCCTGGCGTCTGGATCGAGCGCCACGCCTGGGCGGCCGACAGTCCCACCAGCGCCGCCAGCACGCCGGCCGCCAGCCAACCCGGCCAGCGGCGTGCAGCATTCCCCGCCGACCTGGCGCCAACCAGCAGCCTGACCAACTCCCCGGCCACGAAGACACACAGCAGCGGCGCGGCGAAGTAGATGTATTTCGGGAAATGAAAGGCATCGCCGCGCGCCGCGGCCTGCGACAACAGACCGGTGAAGGCCAGAAGCGGGGGCAGCGCCAACGCCGGCCGGTCGATGGCCCGCCGGCTGGCCAGCGCGAGGATGAAGAGCGCCAGCGCCGCCAGCGCCAGCCAGGGGCCCAGCTCCTGAACATACCAGAGCGAGTAGCTCCAAACATCGGCCGCCAACCCGGCCAACCCACCGCCGCCCCCTGCCCGATCAGCGATGTAGATGAAGGGCTGGCTGAAGGGCAGGTCGAAGATGCGGCTGAACAGCCAGTAGACCGGCACGAAAAGCGCCGTGCCCGCGGCCACCGAGAGCAGGGCGCGCCAGGGCCGGGCCCTCCAGCCGATGAGCAGCAGATAGATGCCCGTGCCCAGCAGGACGCTGATGGGCGCGCCGAAATTGCTCCACCAAAACAGCATGACCACCAGCGCCAGCGGCCAGTTCAGCCGGTTCTGCTCCTGGCTGCGCACGAAGGCCCAGGTGTACCAGACGGCCAGGCAGGCGGTGGGGGCCTGAAAGTCGATCAGCAGCCCGGCGCGCACCGCGAAGCTGTTGACCGCCAGCAGCAGCAGCGCGACAGCAAAGGTCAGCCAGGCCCGGCCTGGGCGGGCGCCGTAGAGCTCCCGGCTCAGCAGCGCCATGCCAGCGATCAATCCTGCCACCCACAGCAGGTTGAAATAGCGCATCAGGTGGCTGGTCTCGGCCGTCAGCGGGGCCAGCCGGAAGAGCAGCGAGTGGACGAAGAGGTAGAGCTGGGGGTGCGGGTAGTAGGTATAGCGCCCCACCACCCCCTCGCGTAGGGCGATGAAGAACTCCTTTTTGACGCCGGTCTCCGGCTTGATGCGGTAGAAGGCGTAGCGCTGGCCGTCGCCCAGGGTGTGCTCGCCCAGCGGCAGCAGCCAGTCATCGGGCGGAGGCGGCTGGCCCAGGTAGAGCAAGGGCTGGCCCAGCGTCACCCAGTTGGCGATGGAGCTGGCCATGTCGGCCTCGTCCATGCGCAGCGGGTTCTTCTCCACCTGGCGCACGGTGTGGAAGGCCAGCAACGCCAGCGCCAGCAGCAGCAGGGCCACGGTCAGCGGCCGTTGCCAGCGGGTCTCACCGGTCATGGCGCAACCTCCACCAAGCCCAGGTCCAGCCAGCCAGCCGGCTGCGGCTCAGCAGGCCGATGGACGGCCACCTGGAGCTGATAACGCCCGGGGCTCAGATCGGCCGGCAGCAGGAGGCTGTGCTCCCCGGCTGCCCGCTCCCCCGCGGTCCACTGGCTGGACAGGTTGCGCGGCCCGGCCAGCGGCCCGGTCACGGCGGCCGCTTCCCGGCCCGCGGCGTCCAGCAGCCGCGCGGTCAGCGCCCAGTCGGCCGTGGGCGGTTGATTGGCCCGCCACTGGAAGAGCAGGTCCAACGTCCCGCCCGGCGCGACGGGGGCGGAGGGCTCGTCGGCCCGCCCTTGGGGATAGCGGTCGAAGCTCTCCAGCGTGACCTGGCCGAAGTCGTGCGCCGGCCGGAAGCGCGGGGCGATCAGCGCCGCCGCGCCGGGCTGTTCTGCCCGCGTCACCTGCAAAGCGCCCAGCTCGACGAAATCGCCGCCCTCCAGCGGCAGCCGGGTTCCAGTCTGCGGATCGTACAGACCGGCGATCAGGCGGTAGGCGCCGGGCGCCATGCCGGCGGGCAGGGCGATGGCGGCGCGGGTGCTGGCCTGCTGGCCCGGCTGCCAGGCGCTGCTGGGCGCGCCGCTTGCGTGCAGCGGCAGGTCGCGCTGGGCTGTCACCTGGCCGTCGGCGTCGAGAAGCTGGATGAAGACGCTGACATCGGCCGCGGGCTGGGCCGTCGCCTCCCAGTCCAGGCGCAGGGCCAGCAGGTCGCCGGCCGCCAGCGTCTCGCCGGAGCGGGCCGCGCTGCGCAGCGTCAACTGGCCGCCGAAGTCGGCCGCGGGCTGATCGACGATCCAACTGCTCTCGTCGCCGGGCAGGACGTAGCGCACCGCGCGCACCGGCCCCAGCCAGCCCTCGCGGCTGGGATAGGCGTGTTCGGCCAGCCAGTCCTGGACGACGCCCTCGGGGTCGCTCTCCTCGGCCGCGCGGTAGAGAACCAGCAGCCGGCGCTGTTGCGCGGCGATCTGCTCAAGCTGGCTCAGGGTCGCGTCGCGCTGGGGCAGCGGCAGCTCGGCGATGGGCAGGTTGCCGTCGAAGAAACGCTCCAGCGCCGCACGCTGATCGCGCCCGACCAGCAGCACGGCGTCGCCCGGCTGCGCCGCTGCTTCCAGATAGCTGGCAATGTCGCGGTAGGGGTTGTGGATGCGGAAAAAGCGGTAGGCGCCCTGATCCTCGCGCAGCGCCACGTCAGCCTCCGGCAGCGCCTGGGCCAGCGCCGGCAGCTCGGCCGCGGCCAGGCTGTCGCCGGGGGTCAGCAGAAACAACGCCTCCTCAGCCTCCTGATAGACGCGGAAGCCGGGGTCGTCGTAGTCCAGCACGCGCAGGTTGGGGAGCTGGCTGGCCAGGAAGGTCCAGACCGCGGGGCACTCGTCCCATTCCGGCACCTGGCCCTGGCACAGGACGATCACCACACTGCCGGGGTTGAGGCTGGCGTACTGGCCCAGGGTCTGCGCGGCCTCCTGCACGATGCGCGCCGGCGTGGGCCAGCCGTCCGGCGTCTCGTGCTGGTCGATGAAGCGATAGATCGAGCTGACCAGGGTGATCTGCCAGGCGACCAGCAGGAGCAGCGCCGCGCCGCCCAGCGCGGTCAAGCCGCGTCGCAGCCCGATGCGGCCGGCCAGCAGGCCATACAGCTCGACGGCCGCGGCGGCCAGCGCCAGGTAGGGCGCGGGGTAGCGCACCACCAGATAATGGAGCTGCACCTCGGCGCTGAAGACCAGGAAGAAGAGCACCGGCGTCGCCAGCCAGAGCAGCAGCAGGGCGTTGCTCCGGGCGCGGCGGGCATCATAGCGCCGGCGCAGCAGCCGCACGGCCAGGAAGATGGCCGATCCCGCGACCAGCAGCTCCTCCAGGCGGTCGGGTGCATAGGCCGCGCTGGGCAGTCCGGCCAGAAATTCGCGGAAGCGCAGCGGCCCGGCCAGGGCGTGGATGTTGCGGCCGCCGATGTTGAGCAGCGCCAGGTCGATCACCTGCGGCTGGATGCCGCGCCCCCGGCCTCCCTGCGCCAGGAAGCCGCGCACGTTGATCCAGTCCTGCTGGGCATCGGCCAGGAGATAGGGCAGGTAGAGCAGCGCGCCCAGCGCCAGTCCCAGCAGCAGCGGCTGCCAGAGGCGCGCGGCCGCGCCCTGGCGGCGCTGCGCCAGCAGCTCCCACAGCAGCAAGATGACCAGCAGCGGCGCCAGGGCCAGCGCCGCCAGATGCACCTGGATCAGGCCGGCCAGCGTCGCCAGGGCCGCGGTCAACGCCCAGCGTTTGCCGTCGACGAACCAGGCCAGCGTGCAGATCATCAGCAGCACCACGCCGGGCGCCAGCAGGTCCTGGCCCAGCACGCCGCGCGCATGCTGTACGGCCCAGGGGGAGACCGCGAAAAGGAGGCTGGCCAGCAGCCCCGCGGCCAGGCCCCAGTAGCGTCGTCCCAGCCAGAATGTTCCCAACACCGCCAGCAGGTTGAGCGCGATGACGAAGCCGGTCAGAACCAGCGGATCGCGGCTGAAGGCCGCCGGCAGGCTGATCAGCCAGACGGTCAACGGGGGATTGCGGAAGCCGGTGGAGGAGACCATCCCTTGCAGCGGCAGCCGGCCCTGGTCGATCCACTGCACGGCCAGGTTGCTGACGGCTGCGGCGTCGAAGGTGAAGGCGACCGCGCCCAGGCGGTAGAACCGCAGAGCCGCCGCCAGCGCGAGGATGGCAGCCAGCAGCAGATAGGGGAGCAGGCGCAGAAGGGCCGGCCGCTGGTTCGTGTCAGGCATGGCCCGATTCTAGGCGCAAGCGCGGCTTTGCGCAAATACGCCGCCTCAGACACAATCGGCGCATGGCAAGCATGGCAAGCGAGATCACCGGCTGAAGAACGCGCGCCTTGACGGCGCTGGCGCTGATTGTGTTCACTGCCCCGGCGGCCCCAGGTACTCCACCGCCACCCTGTCCACCGCCAGCGCGCCCAGGCCGGTGTGCAGCACGCGGAATTCCACGTCGTTCAACAGCCGGTCGGTCTGGAACTCCAGGCTGAAGGTGTGGAAACCCCCACCCTCTGTCATGCTGAGGCCGCTGGGGGCCGAAGCATCCCTCGCCGCGAACTCTTCCACCGAAATGCCATGCTGCGCCATCTGCCCGCCCGCGGCGAAGGAAAAGACATCGACGATAGCCGCCAGCCCCGCGCCGGCCGGCGGCGCGTCCAGCCTGAGCTGAAAATCGACGCGGTAACAGCCGGGTATGACGGTGGCGTAGGGGCCTGAAACCACGGCTACCGGCTCCGCCAGCGGCTCGGCCAGGGCCGGGCTGAGCCGCGCCTGTCCGCTGGCCGCGGCCTGGTCGTCCACCGTCAGCATGTCCGGCGAACCGAACAGATCCACCGCGTCGTAGGCGACGCTGCCCAGCGCGGCCAGCGCCTGCGCGTTGTGGGCCGTGTCCGCGCCCCGTTGCAGCAGCAGCACGCCATCCTCTCCGCCCACCAGGCCATACTCGCCGCCGGCGATGAAGGGCAGCAGCCGTTCGATGGCCTCCCCGCGCGGGTCGCGGCTGATCAGCGGGAAGAAATCGCCGTCCAGGGCTGTGTCGAAAAGAATGTACTCGGCGTCGTTGACCGTCGGGTAGAGGTAGATCTGCTGGCGGCTGGCCAGATGGGGCACGAAGCGGCTCAACGTGCTGACCGAGGCCTGCGGCGGGATGGCGTCGATCAGGGCGGCGATGGCGCGGGCATGGTCGCCGGGTCGCGGGAAGCCGTGGAACAGCTTGCCCCCCAGCCAGCCGTACTGCCAGTTCATCATGAGGCTGGCCGTCAACAGCGCCGCGGCCAGCGGCAGGGCCGCCGCCCGTCGCCGCTGCTCCAGCCGGGCCAGCCCCAGCGCGGCCAGGAAGAAGAGCGAGGGGATGACAATGGCCGAGTAGTGGGTGTCCAGCAGGTATTGCGGCCGGTAGGAGGAGAGCAGCAGCGTGGCGAAACCGGGCAGGGCCACGATCCAGGGGCCGGCGCCGGCCAGCAGGGGGATGCCCAGCAGCGGCAGCAGCAGTTGCGCCAGGAAGAGCAGCTTGTCGGGGTCGAGAAAGACGTAGCTGAAGGTGTAGACCGGATTGGTGAAGAGGGTCATGGCCACGCCGGCAAAGCCGCCGAAGCCCTCCACCGCCAGGCCCTCGAAGCGGCCGACGTCGGCGCCGCCCCCCAGCGCGGGCATGAGCACACCGGTCACCAGCACGAAATAGGCGGCCGACAGCGCCATGACCAGCGCGCCGCGGCGGGGCTGGCGCTGCACCAGCAGGATGTAGAGGCCGATGGCCACGCCGGTCAGCGCAACCTCCTCCTTGGTGAACAGCGCCAGGGCCAGGAACAGGCCAAACAGCCGGAAGCGGCCCGTCTCCAGGCAATAGAGGCTCCAGAGCAGCAGCGGCACAGCCAGGGCGATCTCGTGGAAGTCGAAGGTGTTGACGCCATGCAGGGCGGGGAAGAGCAGATAGGCCGCGGCCAGCGTCAGCGCCAAGGCCTGGCTGGCCAGCTTGCGGCGGGCCAGCAGATAGACCGGCGCGACCCCCGACGCCAGCAGGAGCGTCTGCACGATCAACAGGGCGCGGGCATCGCTGAAGAGGAGGGACAGCGGCGTCAGCAGATAGAAGATGGGCGCGAAGTGGTCGCCGAACTGGTTGACCGGCTCTGGGCCGTACAGGGTGACGAGGGGGTAGCCGTGGCGGGCGATGGTGGCCAGCGCCTGGCTGTGGATGCCCAGGTCGAAGGCGTAGGTGCCAAAGGTGTTGTGCCGCGCCAGGGTCGCCGCGCCCATGAACAGGGTGTAGGCCGCGGCCAGGAGGAGGACGAGACGTGAGGCGTGAGGCGTGAAACGTGAACCGGGAGCGGGCGCCGGGCGCTCGGGCCGGTCTCCTGTTCCTTGGCGCTCGGGCCGGTCTCCTGTTTCTTGACGCTCGGGCCGGTCTCCTGTTCCTTGGCGCTCGGGCCGGTCTTCTGTTTCTTGGCGCTCGGGCCGGTCTCCTGTTTCTTGACGCTCGGGCCGGTCTCCTGACCGAGCCCGCTCTGCAGCGCGCCACTGGCTGCGGACGGTCAAGGCGGCCCGCGCCGCGCGGGCGGCCAACGCGCTGAGGGCGAGGATCAGGGAGAAAACCAGCAGCGGCTGGTCGGCTTCGATGCCGGGGATAGCCAGCAGCGGCAGGAGGGGCAGCGCCAGCAGGGCCACGCTCAGCCGCGCGAGGGCGGTCAGCCAGAAGGCCGCGGCCGCGGGCTGGTCGGCGGCGACTGGCCGCGGGGCCAGGCGGGCCAGCAGCGCGGCGGCGGCCAGCCAGAGGATCAGCCCGGCGGCCATGCCGGCCAGCAGCGCGGCCGCCAGATCGCTGCGCTGCGCCGCGCTCAACTGGTTCTCGGCCAGGTAGGCGGGCAACAGCGGGCGGTGCGTCGCCTGCCAGCCGGCCAGGCTGACGGCATAGCCGGCCAGCAGCGCGGCCGCCACATAGCGCCAGTTGTCGATTGCGAGGAAGTAGCGCCGGTTCATCAGGGGGATTATACCCAACTTCATTCAGAAGGTAACTCCTCAGCCGCCAGCGATTGCAATTTGGGCGGCTGCCAAACCGGAGTCGAGCCTTCAGGCGGGCGGGCGCGCGCCTCGGCCCGACCCGGCTAAAGCCTCGACTCCGCGCCATGGTTGGGCTGGCGTTCTTGTCATTGCACCGTGTCCCGGCTAAAGCCCTGACTCCGCGCCATGGTTGGGCTGGCGTTCTTGTCATTGCACCGTGTCCCGGCTAAAGCCTCGACTCCGCGCCATGGTTGGGCTGGCGTTCTTGTCATTGCACCGTGTCCCGGCCAAAGCCTTGACTCGGCGCCATGGTTGGAATCGCCGGCGTTCTTGCCATTGCGCCGTGTCCGTGGTACTATCGCCGCATGGCTCAAGACCTCTCTCAGTTGCGTCAGGATCGGCGCGTGGCAGTGGGCATCTTCTTCCTGACGCTGGCCGTCTACATGGTCACCTTCCTGGGAGCGCCCAAGAGTCCCGACGAGCGCGCCCTGTTCAGCGGCATCGACAGCCTGGTCAAACGGGGCGATTTCCGGGTCAACCAGATCTATTGGGACTACAGCAACGTGGCCATGGAGACCACCGACGGGGAGATGGCGCCCAATTACGAGCCGGCGCAGATGATTCTGGGCATTCCCTTCTACCTCTGGGGGCGCAGCTTGGGCGCAGCTTTGCAGGGCGTCATGTTCTTCAACGCCTTTGTGACGGCCGCATCGGCGGCCCTGCTCTATCTCTGCGTCATCGAGCTGGGCTATCGCCGCCGCACCGCGACGCTGACCGCGCTGGTCTACGCCTTTGCCACGCTGGCCTGGCCCTACAGCCGCGTCTTCTTCCGTGAGCCGCTGACCGTGCTGGCCTACCTGACGGCGGTCTATGCGCTGCTGCGCTATCGGCCGCCGGCGCCGCGCCGCCTGCTCTGGCCAGCGTTGGCCGGCGCGGCCGCGGGCCTGGCCTTCGTCACCAAGCAGATCAGCGTGGCCGCCTTGCCCTCGCTGCTGCTGCTGGCCTACGCCTACGAGCGGCGGCGGCCGGCCGATGCCGGCGCGACGGACAGCCTGCGGCAGACGCGGCTGCGCGTCCTGCTGGCGGCTGCCCTGCCCCTGGCCGCCATCGTCCTGCTGGGCCAGCTCTATCAGTGGACGACGCTGGGCGGGGTCGAAACCTTCGCCCGCAACATCGTCGATTACACCACCAACCCGCAGCTCTCCAGCTCTTTGCCGGAGCGCATGCTGCGCGGCGGGCTGGGGCTGACGGTCAGCCCCTTCCGCGGCATCTTCTGGTATTCGCCCGTTCTGCTGCTGGGGCTGGTGGGCGCGATCCCTTTCACCCGTCGCCATGGCTGGGAGGGCAGCGCCTTTCTGCTGCTCATCGCCGCGCACATCCTGGGCTACAGCCGCTACCTCTACTGGTCGGGGGGTGTGGCCTGGGGCGCGCGCTACATGCTGCCCATCATCCCCTTCCTGCTGCTCCTCGCCGCGCCCATTTTTGCCTGGCTGATCAAAGACCAGCCAACCCCAGCCAACCCAGATTCCGGGTTACGGGTTACGCATTGCGCATTGCGCATCACCTCCTGGCTCCTCATCGCCTGGAGCAGCTTCGTCGCCTTCCTGGGCATCCTCTTCGACTGGCGGGCCTACGAGCTGCCCTTCCTGCTGGAGCAGGCCAAGGTCTGGGGCGGCATCGGCGAGGCCATCGACGCCACCTACATGAGCCCGGCCGCGTCGCCGGTGGTGGGCCATATCCGTTTGCTGCTGACAGGGGGCGCGCCGCTGGACTTTGCCTGGATGCAGCAGCGGGCCCTGGGCCAGTCGGCCTTTTTGCCCCAGGGGCTGCTGCTCTCGCTGGCGCTGGTCGGGCTGGCGCTGGCAGTTTTTATCTGGATCTGGCGCCGGCCGCAGCGGGCCGGCCTGGCCGCGCTGGTGATGACCGGCGTCAGCGTCGTCGTCGCCTCGCTGCTGCTGCTGGTCTATCGCCAGGGGGACGCCCGCTTCGACGCCTACGACGTGGATCGCTTCCTGAAGCCGATCCTGGCGCGGCTGGAGGAGGTCGAGTGCGGCTGGGATGGCTGCGACCAGGTGGCGCTGATGCCTGATCCCGCCCTGACCGACTACCTCCTCAACTATCTCCGGGCGCCGCTGGTCTGGTATGGCCTGGACTATGCGCCGGTCAACGAGCGGCTGATGGCGCGCCTGGCTGACCGCTATGGCCGCATCTGGCTGCTGCGCGACCGCGCCGCGGCCGCCGACGACGCCGAGGGCCGGCGCGGCGTGGAGCGTTGGCTGGCGGAGCACGCTTTCAAGGTGGATGAGCAGCAGAGCGACGGCTGGGCGCGGCTGGTGCAGTTCTCGGCCGCTGGGCTGCCGGTCGAGGTGATGGCGCCGCAGCAGGTGCTGGGCGATCTGACGCTGGCGCGGGCGGAGCTGGCCATCGAGCAGCAGCCCGCGGCCGGCCGCCAGCCCGGCGCGGAGCCATTGGACGACGGCCAGGTGTTGGCCCGGCCGGGCGACATCTTGCAGCTCAGCCTGCACTGGCAGGCCGATCAGACGCCGCAGGGCAACTACACCGTCTTCGTGCAACTGCTGGACGCCAGCGGCCAGGTGGTGGCGCAGCGCGACCGTTGGCCCGGCGACGGCCTCTTTCCCACCGCGGCCATGCAGGCTGGCCAGACCATCGTCGACAACCTGGCCATCCCGCTGGATCTGCCCCCCGGCCGCTATCGCCTGATCGCCGGTCTGTACCAGGGCGACGTGGAAGGCTACCCGCGCCTCAGCGGCCCCGGCGGCGATTTTGTCGAGTTGCCCGCGATCGAGGTGCAGCCGTGAGTGGTGGACGGTGGACGGTGAGCGGTGAACGGTGAACGGTTAACGGTTAACGGTGAGCGGTTAATGGTGAACGGTTAATGGTTAATGGTGAACTGTTAATGGTGAGCGGTGAGCGGTCGCCAGGTGGCGCGCGTCGTGCGTCGCTTCTTGGCCTGCTGCTGGCCCTGTTGCTGACGCTGCCTGCGTTGCTGCCGCTGCTGCGGTCGGGCTTCTTCGTTTCGGATGACGGGCTGTTCCACGTCTACCGCGTGGCCGCGCTGGCCGAGGCCTGGGGGCAGGGGGTGCTCTGGCCGCGGCTTTTTCCCGATTTTGGCTTCGGCTATGGCCAGGCGGTGCTCAATTTCTATGCGCCGCTGAGCTATGTCCCGGCGGCTGTCCTGAGCGTCGGGGGGATGAACCCGGCCACGGCTGTGCAGGTGGTGATCGGGCTGAGCTTTCTGCTGGCGGCCGCGGCGGCCTTTGGCTATGGCAATTTTCTCTTTGGGCCGGCCGGCGGGGTGCTGGCGGCGGTGGTCTACAGCTATGCCCCCTATCACCTGGCCGACGCCTACCTGCGCGGGGCGGCGCCGGAGCACATGGCGTTCATCTTCCCGCCGCTGATTCTCTGGGCGTTTACCGCAGCGTTTTGGCCCGGAAGATCGGAGGGGTTTCGATACGGCGCAGACGCCTACTCAACCCACGGTGCGGAAGGGTTTCGATACGGCGCAGACGCCTACTCAACCCACGGTGCGGAAGGGTTTCGATACGGCGCAGACGCCTACTCAACCCGCGGCTACTCCAGAGACGACCTGCCGACCATTCCCCATTCACCGTTCACCGTTCACCGTTCACCGTTCACCAACCCCTGGCCTCCCCTCCTCTGGGGCAGTCTGGCCTGGGTCGGTTTGGTCTTGACGCACAACCTGACGGCGTTGCTGATGGCGCCGGTGGCCGTGTTGCATCTGCTGGTGCTGGCCGCGTGGACGCGGCGCTGGCGACGGCTGTGGGGCGCGGCTGGCGCGCTGCTCCTGGCTGTGGGACTGAGCGCGTTCTTCTGGCTGCCGGCGCTGGTGGAGAGCCGCGCCGTAGGGCTGAGCGTGGGCGCGTCGGCCGGCTATGCCAACCACATGTTGACCGCGGCGACCTGGCTGCGCCGCTCGCTGGCCTTTTTTCTCAATCCGGCGGAGACGCTGGGGCCGGTCTTTCCGCTGAGCTGGTTTGCCCTGGCGTTGGTGGCCGTGGGTGGGGTTTTGGCGCTGGGCGCGGCCCTGAAGTTGCCGGCTTTCAGAAGAGGGGGCCATGCGCTGGACGCCCACGCGGCGGGCTCGGTCGGAGACCGGCCCGAGCAACGAGGAGCGGGCTCGGTCGGAGACCGGCCCGAGCAGGGAGGAGCGGGCTCGGTCGGAGACCGGCCCGAGCAGGGAGGAGCGGGCTCGGTCGGAGACCGGCCTGAGCAGGGAGGAGACCGGCCTGAGCAGCGAACTGGTGTCAGGTCAGATGACAACGTTGATGGCGTCAAACTACCGGTCGTCGCTTTCCACCTGGCCGTGGCCGTCGGCGCGATGTTCATGACCACGGCGGCCAGCCTGTTTATCTGGCAGCCGTTGACGGCGCTTCTGGGCCAATTGCAGTACCCGTGGCGCTTCCTGCTGCTGGAGGCCGTGGGGCTGATGGGTGTAGCCGCGGCCCTGCCGGCGCTGCTGCCGCGGGGATCTCGCGTTGATCGAGTAGGCGTCCTCGCCGTATCGCGCGTTGATCGAGTAGGCGTCCTCGCCGTATCGAGATCAGCCCTGATCGTGGCCGTGGCGACGCTGCTGGCCATGCTGGCTGCGCTGCCCGGCCTGCGGGTCGAGCCGTTGCCCGTCAGCGCGGCCGATGCGCGCCTGCCCGACCGCATGTGGGCCGAGGATGCCGCGGCCGGCCAGGTGGGCGCCACCTGGACCGGCGAGTTCCTGCCGCTGACGGTGGCCGAGCAGCGCTGGGCGCTGGGACGTGGCCGGCCGGACGCCCTGGATGGCGCGGCGCTCCAGCCCGCGCCGTCCGTGACCCTGAGCCGGCTGGGCTACGCCGCATGGACCGCCCAGGTGGAGACGGCTGAGCCCCTGACGCTGCGCCTGCACCAGTTCTACCAGCCCGGCTGGCGCGCCGCGGTGGATGGCCGGCCGGCCGCGCTCTATGCCACCGGCGAGCTGGGCCTGGCGACGGTGGATCTGCCGCCGGGAACGCACCAGGTCGAGATCGCCTTCGGCGCGACGCCGGCGCGCGTGGCTGGCCTGCTGCTCACCCTGCTGGCCGCGGCGATCTGGATCGCGCTGGCCTTTGCGCGCGGCCGGAGCCGTTCGTTGCAGGTGGCCGGCGTGGCGCTGGGCATCGCGGTCGCGGCGCTGGCGCTCAACAGCCTGGGAGTTGGCCAGCACACCTGGACGCCGCGGCCGGTGCAGGCGACGCTGGAGGATGTGGCCGTGCTGATGGCAGCCGATGCCAGCGCGCGCCCGGAGCTGGGCGTAGCCGAGGTGACGCTCTATTGGCTGGCGCTGCGGGAGACGAGCCAGAACTTCCAGACCTTCGTTCACCTGTTGGGGCCAGACGGCGCGGTGATCGCCCAGGACGACGGCGACCCGGTGGGCGGCTACACCCCCACAACCCGCTGGCGGCCAGGGGAGATCATCGCCGACCGGCGCATCATCCCTCTGCCGGAGGGACTTCCCGCGGGTGACTATGGCCTGCGCGCCGGGCTGTACCAGGTCGAGCCGCTGCGCAACCTGACCGTGGACCCGCCGGCGGCGGACAATCGGGTGGATCTGGGGACACTGACCCTGCCGTAGCCGGCATTTCCTTCCCCTTGCATCGGACTTCCCCAACCGCAACGACTCAGCGTTGGCCCGGAAAGCGGGTTGTTCTTGTGCTGGCATGGTTCAGCACTGCGGATGCGCCCAGCGTGACGCCGTGACCGTGGCTTGCGGGGGACAAACAGCCGGGCTCCGCGGCGACGCCTGAACAGTAAGCTCCAGCCAACAGAAAACGCCTGACAGGCTTGCCTGTCAGGCGTTTCATGTTTGGCGCCAGCGGCAGGGGCGGGGTTTCTCCGCGCCGGCCGCATGGATCAGATGCGCAGGGGCGGGACGGCCCCGCCCCTGCGGGTTGACAGTTTACTGCTTGCGGCGCAGCACGTAGGCTGCACCCAGGGCCATGCTGACCACGGCCGGCAGGGCAGCCAGCGGCAGGCCGGCGACCGGCAGCGGCGCCTGGGCTGCGTTCAGCCCGTCCAGCGTCACAGCCGTCGGCGGAGCCTCGGTGCACTTCAGGTGCGCCTCGTCGATCTGGGCGTACCAGCCCATGGCCTGCGGGTCGTTCCAGAAG
>Ga0209200_1000938_pt1 | contig 31401 bp, 35 predicted proteins | sample AD_UKC033_MetaG_FD_184406 | JGI IMG/M metagenome (GOLD analysis project Ga0209200, IMG submission 184406) | Active sludge microbial communities of municipal wastewater-treating anaerobic digesters from USA - AD_UKC033_MetaG (SPAdes) (version 2) | ecosystem: Engineered > Bioreactor > Anaerobic >... | reverse complement strand
ATTGGCCCACCGACGGCCGGCTGGGAACGGTTTGCGCGGCGGCCACCCAGCGCTGGCGCTGGGCTTCGGTCAGGCTCCGGCCCCAGGCCTGGGAGCAGGCCGCGAAGCTGGCGCGGGCGCGGGCCTGAGCGGGAGACCGGGCGTCGCGGGGCATGGTTAACGCCCGGCAACATTGGCCGAAGGGCGTCGAGTAATAGACATAAGCTCCGAGGCGTCCGGAGCGGGGGGAATCGAGTAATTTCATAAGCGAGAAACTTCCATGGTTATTGTAATTCAAAGCCGGGAGTGCGGCCCGGCGGCCCGCGCGCGCGGGTCAGTTAACCGGGCAGCGGTTTATCCCCAGCCACCGGAAAAAGGGTATCAGGCCGGAGGCGGCGGTCAACGAAGATAGCAACCCGCCGGATTCGAGCGCGCCGCGTTTGGCTGAGGTGCCAGCCTTTTTGTGGGGCTGCCGTCCGGAGGGCAAGGCTGGCCGGCAGAAGGGACGGAAAAAACAGGCAGTTGCTCAAGCGCACAGGAGCAAAGGGAGGCGGAGTTCCCGGGCGGAAGCTGCGCGCGGCGCGCGAAATAACGTCCTGGCTGTCTGCGGCTGTGGCGGCGCGCGGGCGATGGAGCGGTTTGCTGCCGGTGCCGTTTTGAGGCCGCCGGTGGGAGGGTGTGGCGGGTGAGGGCATGAGGAAAAGGCAGTTGCCGTCCGGCGAAGGGCGGGTAATGTTTTGGCCGAGTTATGATTCCGGCAGGGCGCAGCGTATGGCGGCGATTGACGCCGCGTGAAATCCGGATGTTGTGCTACCTGGGGGTGCTGCTGGGAGTGGCGATCTGGAGATTTGCCCCGCGACCGTGGCATCCGGCCCACACCGTCGAAGTGCCGCATTATGTCATCCAGTCCTCGGCCACGGAGTTGCAGACGGCGGAGGCGGGTCAGGCGTTGGAGATGCTTTACAGCGCCTATACGAGCCGCTTTGAGGGGTGGGCGCAGTTCAGCCGGCGCATCCGAAGTTGAAGGTCAGGCTGTTCCGGGATCGGGCGGAGTTTCGCCGGATCAATCCCGGCCTGGGGTGGGCCGAAGCCTTTTATCGGAAGCCATATTGCCAGGCCTATTACGAGGCGGCAGAGATTAATCCCTGCCATGCGTTATTGCATGAGGCGGTGCATCAGCTCAACGAAGAAGTGACCGGGGTGGCGCTGGCCCAGTGGCTGGAGGAGGGATTGGCCACCTACTTTTCCACCAGCCGGATGATTTCGAACCGGCTGGCGGTGGGCCGGATAGATGTGAATACCTACCCGGTGTGGTGGCTGGACGAGCTGGCCGTCAGCCCCCACCTGGCGGAGAACCTTCGCAACGGCAGTGTGATACCGTTGTTGGCGATTATCACGAATCGCGGCGGCCCCAGCCTGAACCGGCGGGTCAACTTGTATTATCTGCACTGGTGGACGCTGGCGCATTTTATTTTTGAGGATTCGCAGTACGGCCAACGGGCGGGGTCCCTGGTGCGGCAGGGCGGGGGACTGGAGGCGTTCGAAGCGACGATCGGCCCGGTGGAGAAGGTGCAGGTGGAGTGGCATGATTATGTCCGGCGGCTCAAGGCGGCGTGGACCGCCGGTGACGTGAGGTTTTTCAGGGACGGGATACTTCCGGAACCGGCGAAACCATGAGGGCGGGAGAGGAGGGAGGGGTTCCCTGGGCGGCCACGATGAGCGGGGCGCGCGCGGCAGCGAACCGCCGGCGGCCGGCGGATGGCGCGAGTGACGGGGCGGCGGCCCGGCGCGGGGGAATGGGCGATGGAATTGACCGAGGTCAAGGCGGCGGGAGGCGGGATGCCGGAGGTTGGGCGTGGCGATGATGAGCACGGATGTTACGTCGGCGGCCGGTTCGGGCCCGCGCCGGGGCGCGGGGCGGCGGGTTGCGAGCCGGCGGCTGGAGCGCGAGTGGCGGACGATTCAGGCGATGGTGCGGCTGTATTGCCGCGCGCATCATGCGGGCGGCCGCGAGCTTTGCGCGGAGTGCCAGGGGTTGCTGGCCTATGCCGCCGTGCGGCTGGAGCGCTGCCGGTTCGGGGCGGAAAAACCCACTTGCGCGCGATGCCCGGTGCATTGTTATCAGCCAGCCCGGCGGGAGCAGGTGCGGGCGGTGATGCGCTATGCGGGGCCGCGGATGGTCTGGCGGCATCCGGTGTTGAGTTGGTGGCATTGGGTGGATGGATTGAAGCGGCCGGCGGGAGGCGGACGGCGGGGCAGGGGATGAGCCGGATCGGGCGGCATTTCCCGGAGGAGGAGCGGGTTCGGCTGCCTTGAGGCGCCCGGTGGCGGGCGGGGGTTATTCGCGGTTGCCGGGGTTCAGGCGCGGCGGGGTTTCGACTGGAAAGGCCCCGATCATCTGGCGCACCTCCGTTAAGACGGTTTCCACGGGAAGCTGGGCCAGGCCCGCCGGGTGGCGCAGCACGATCATTTTTTCACTGGGCGGCCGCCAGATTTCCACCGCGGTTTCACCCCACAAGAGCACTCCCGGGAGGCCCACGGCGGCGGCGAGGTGCGAGATGCCGGAATCGTGGCCGATGAAGGCGCGGCAGCCGGCCAGGTGGCGCGCCAGTTCGGCCAGGGGACGGCTCTGCGCCACGCGCACCCGCGCGGGCGGCAGGGGGGCCGCGAGGCGCTTCAGCCGGTCGCCCTCGGCTTCTCCGCCCACGAGCAGCAACTCGAAGTCCGTGGCGGTGGCCAGATAATGCAGAAGCTCCGCCCACCGGGCTTCCGGCCAGTTTTTGCGCTCGCTGCCGCTGCCGGGATGGAGGGCCAGGGGGCCGGGCGGCGCCGGGGGCGGAGGCAGGCGCAGGCGGGGGACGGGGTCGGCGTCGAAGATGGCCAGGCGTTCGAGCGGCTGGAGATAGACTTTGGCGGCGTGCAGGCCGCCTCCGTCCATGGCCCGGTGCGGTCCGGGGATGAAGTCGGCGCCGGTGCAGAGGGCCACATTCGTCCGGAAAATGCCGTCCGGGTCGTAGAGATAGGAGACGATGACATCGAATCCGGCGAAGTAGCTGATGAGTTCGGGGGCCAGCCGGCCGCCGCGGGCGAAAAAGCCGGCGAGGTTGGCGGCTTCGATGGGTTGAACCCGGTTGACCAGGCCGCCCGCCAGGGCCAGTTGGGCGATGTGGGGATAGCCGAGGATTTCCAGGTGCGCGGCGGGGAACTGCCGCCGGAGCGAGGCGATCGCCGGCAGCGTGAGCACGAAGTCGCCGATGGCCCCGCCGCGAATCACCAACAGTTTGCCCTGGCCAGGATTCACAGGCGCAAGGGATTCGGGGAGGCGGCGCGGCTCAGGAGACGGTGCGGAAGACCGTCAGCCCCAGGGCCGCCACGAACAGGCCGAACGCCAGCCCCAGGCTGCAGGCCACCTGGGTGCGCTGCGGGGTCGCGGTGCCCCAGGCCAGGAAATCGCGCAGGCGCCAGGGCGAAATGGTGAGCCAGATGCCGGCGAGGACCAGCCCATAGGCCCAGGTTTGGTTGATTAAGACCCAGTGCGTCTGGCTCAGCAGGGGGCGGCCGCTGTCCACCATCAGTTTGGCCAGCAGGAGCAGCACGATGGCCAGCCCGCGCACGGCCAGGAAGTCCTGCACGAATATGCAGGCGCCCAGGCCGATGGCCGCAAAGCCGACGAACAGGTGGCTCTTGAAACGGGCGAAATCGGCGATGGACTCCTGGCTCAGGTTCCACAGGAACCAGGCCGTGCCCAGGGCCATCAGGGCCAGCCCCCACGGCAGCGAGCGCGGGAACTTCCGCACCGCCGCGGCAAAGGCCGCGGGTTTGGCCAGGCCGTAGAGGAGCGGCAGCCCCACGCCCAAACCGAGCAACAGGCTCAAGGTCGAGAGTTTCAAAGTCATTTCAGCAACCGTGCGGAGGATGGGCGATAAGCCCCCGCGGCGCAAGCTGGGAATGGCGGCGTTTCGCTACTGTTCCCGCGGGGGGTGGCCGGTTTGGCCGTAGAGCGTGAACGTGCCCGCGTGCGAGATGCTCACGTCCAGGAGCTGGCCGCGGCAGTGCGGCGGGCCCTCGAATACGACGATCTTATTGCAGCGCGTGCGGCCGGTCAGGCGGGAAGGGTTCTTTTTGCTCGGCCCTTCCACCAGGACCTGGACCGCCCGGCCAACCAGCTTCTGGTGCTGGCGCGCGCCGGACTCATTGACGGCGGCCAGCAGCCGCTGGTTGCGCTCCTCTTTTACCGCCTGGCTGATTTGCCCGGGCATTTGCGCCGCGGGCGTGTCGCGCCGCGGCGAGTATTTGAACACGAACGCCTGGTCGAGCTCGGCTTCGCGCACGAGCCGGAGGGTTTCCTCGAAGTCCGCCTCGGTTTCCCCGGGGAAGCCGGCGATGAAGTCGGTGCTGATGCCGATGGCGGGCTGCACGCGGCGCAGTTTCCCGATGATTTCCAGGAACCGCTCGCGGGTATAGCCGCGGTGCATCCGTTTCAGCACGGAGTTGCTGCCGCTTTGCACCGGGATATGGGCGTTTTCCACCAGTTTGCCGAGCCGCCCATAGGCTTCCACCAGGTCATCCGTGTACCCTTTCGGGTGGGGCGAGCTAAAGCGGATCCGCTCCAGGCCGTTGATTTCATTCACCGCTTCGAGCAGTTGCACGAAGGGGGTGCGGCCGTCGCGGCGGGGGATGAGGCCCCGGCCGTAGCTGGTGACGATTTGGCCCAGGAGGGTGATTTCCTTGACGCCCTGCGCGGCCAGCTCGCGGCATTCGGCCACGATATCGCGGATGGTCCGGCTGCGTTCCTGGCCGCGGGTGTGGGGGACGATGCAGAAGGTGCAGAATTGGTTGCAGCCCTGCATGATGCTCACATAGGCCGTCACGGATTTGCGGGCGTTGCCGTCGAGCAAATGCTCGCGAATCGCGGCTTCACTGCCTGCTTCCGCCGCCACGTCCACGACTTTCCCGCGCTGGCCGGTGAAAAGGCGGTCGAGGTGCTCCGCGGTGCGATGCAGCTTTTGCGTGCCGACAATCAGATCCACGTCCGGCAGGCGGTGGATCAGCCACGAGCCCCGGTTCTGGGCGACGCAGCCCAGGAAACCCAGCACCACCCGGGAGCGGCGGCGGCGGGTTTCCGCCACGAGGTTTTCCATTTTGCGCAGCGCTTTCTGCTCGGCTAAATCGCGCACGCTGCACGTGTTGAGCAGGATGACATCGGCCGATGCCTCGGAGGGGGCGAGCGAATAGCCCTGGGCGACGAGCTGCGCGGCGACCGCTTCGCTGTCGCGCTCGTTCATCTGGCACCCGTAAGTCTTGATATAAACGCTCGGCATAGGGGCTCGGCGAGTTTGATCAAATTAAGCCGCCCGCGCGGGGTTGAAAAGGTGGAAGTGGCCGGGTTAGCGGGGAGTTTCTGATTCCCGCCGGTTCAGCAGCCAGCCCAGCAAGGTGAAGGCGGGCCATGCGAGCGCCGGGATGTAAAGCCCGAACTCATAGAGGCTCTGCAAGCTCCAGCCCAGCACGCCCAGCCAGGCGGCGAATGCGAGCGCGTATTCCGGCCCGGCCGGGCGCCCGGGGCGCGCCCGAGGGAATCCCCAGACCAGCGCGCCGAGGATAAACCCGGTGTAGGCCAGCAGGCCGGCGATTCCGGAATCGGAAGCCTGCTGCAAGTAGTCGTTATGTGCCAGGCGCGCCATTTCGGATTCGGGCCGTTTGACCTGTTGATAGGCGATGGCGAATGTGCCCGGCCCGGTGCCGAGCCAGGGGTGGGCGCGGACTGTTTGGGCGGCGGCGCGCCAGTAGTCGAACCGGGCGACCACGCTCGTTGCCCCTTTCCGAAAAAAGGAGGCGTATTTCCAGAAGAAGCCGGCCAGTCCGGCCAGCAGGATCGCGGCCACGAGCAGGGTTTTGAGCCGCCGGCTGAATGGCACGCGCAGCAAAGCCAGCAGGCCCAGCAGGAGCATCAGCAGCCAGCCGCCTTTCGAGCCGGACCAATACAGGCAGGCCAGCCCGGCCATCCCCGCCAGGCTTATCAGAAAGGCGCGCGCGGCCGGGGTCAGAAACGCGCGCAGTTGTCCGAGGGCGGTGAGGAGCACCGGCAGCAGCAGCAGCAAAGCCCCGGCCAGGGTGTTGGGATAAAACAGCGTGCCAAAGATGCGATCGCTGGTGATTCGCTTCAGGTAGTCGGGGGATACGGTTTCCAGGTGGGGATACACGTAGAGGAAGAAATACTGGCGCGATTGCCGGAGTCCGCCCCAATGCTGCTCCCAGCCGACCGTCAGGACCAGCAGCAGCGCCCCGAGCAAGCCAATCCAGAATAGCCAGGCCTGCTTGACGCGGCGGAGGGAGAAGTAGCCAAGGTAAAAACAAAGCACGCACGCGCCGAAGTGTTTGAGGGTGGCGGTGGAGAGGCTCGGATCGGCGGACGCGGTGGCGGCGAGTCCCTGCCAGCCCAGCCAGATCAGCGGCAGGGCGATCAGCCAGCCGGGCGCGGGGGACCGCCAGTGCGCCACCGCCGCGCCCAGGACGGCGACCCCGGCCAGCATCCCATACGCCCAGGCGATGGGCCACGGATAGCCGAACAGGAACTCATATATCCCCTCCGGGGGGACCACCCACTGTTCGGTGATGGGCGGGTTGCCAAACTTTAACAGCGCCAGGCCGAGGAATGCGCCCCACAGGGCGGCAAAGAGAGCCGTCGGCCACCCGGCCCGCGGGGTCTTGGCGGCTGGCGCGGGGAAGCTCAAGCTACAGGTGGAGTTTCAGCAGCCCGACCTCCAGGGCCAGCGCTTCCTGGACGTTGGTCTGGAGGTAACGCTGGAGTTGTTCGAGGATGCACAGGTTCTCCCGTGCCGCTTTGGGCGAAAGCCGGCGCGCCACCGGGTGCGTCCCCGCCAGTTGAGGGAAAGCCAGCAGGGAGCGGAGGCTGGCTTGGGAGCCGGCGGATTCCCCCAGGGACAAGAGCCAGACATCCCGCAGCCACCATTGGAGGGCCAACAGAAATTCACCCCGCTGACGGCGGTATTCGGCTTCCACCGCGGCGTTAAGCTCCAGCGTCCATTGGTCGCGCAGCGCGGCGTCCACCTCCTCGTATTTCTCCAGCGGGGAACGAGCGTTGAGGTCTTTTTCGATGTCGTCCCGGACGGTTTTCAGTTTGCGGAGCAGCACATCCATGAGGCGGTAGCGGCCCAACAGGCTTTTCTGGCTGGCGGCCGCCATTTCACTGAACGCCGTCAGCCATTCGAGTTGCGCCGCCGCCCAGGCTGGGGGGCCTTCGCCGGCAAAATTCAAGCGCAGGCAGCGGGAGCGGATGGTTTCCAATAAACGCTCCGGCTCGGTCGTGAGCAGAATCAGCACCGAATGCGGCGGCGGCTCTTCGAGGGTTTTGAGAAAGGCGTTGGCCGCCTCCTCCGTCATGCGGTCGGCGGCCACGATGATGCCCACCTTGTATTGGCTTTCGGTGGGCTTGAGGTTCACCACGTCCAGCAGCACGCGGGGCGGGCTGTTGTCGCGATGGACAATCTGGCCGATTTTGATTTGCCGCAGCTTGGATTCGGGGCGCACCCAGAACACGTCGGCGTGCTGGCCGTCGCGCGCCTTCCGGCAGCCGGAGCAGCGGTCGCAGCAATCCACCGCCGCGCCGTTGCGCCGAACGGGGTGCTGGCAGTTCAAGGTTTGGGCCAGGGTGCGCGCCAAGGCTTCCAGGGAATCGAGATGGGGGCCGGCAAACAGGTAAGCGTGCGCCAGCCGCTGGCGCTCGAGTGAGCGTTGCAGCAGCTCCACGCCTTGCGCTTGCGCGGGAAAATCTTTGAATGCCATCCGCTCTGTTATAAATCCCCGGCTGCGGGAAGGGAAGCGGGCATTTTAACGGGAGTTGACGGCGGGGGGGCTCAGCGCTTAAACCCTTGCCATGGAATGCAAAAAGTCGCGCAACGTACAGTTCTGCAATTGCACCTACCCGGGCTGTGAAAAGCATGGCATCTGCTGCGAGTGCCTGCAATATCACCTGGGCATGCGGCAGCTTCCCGGCTGCTGTTTTCCCAAAGAGGTCGAGCGCACGTACGACCGGAGCTTCGAACGTTTTGCCGCCCTGGTGAACGCGGGCCAGGTCTAGCGGGCGTTTTCCGGCGCCTCCGCTTTTCAAGCGCCTTCCGGGGTTTATTCCAACCGGCATCTCCGAGCGCCTCATCTGGCGCGCCGGGATTGAGGACGCCCGGCCGGGGACCGTCCGGCCGCGGCCCGTGAAGCGGCATTGGTTCTGGCGGCGCATTTTTTCCGGAGGAACGGGCGCGGCCGCGGCCATTCCCGGCCGGCAAGCCCTCAAGGGTTAACGGGTCAACGGGATGCGCGCGGAAGAGTTCTTGCTCCGCAGCGCCTTTTCCGGTCAGGATGGCTGCGCATAATGAAGATAAAGGGACTCCGCTGGTACATCGCGGGACTGCTATGCCTGGCTTCGGCGCTGAACTATTTGGATCGGCAAACCCTTTCCGTGCTGATTGGCACCATCAAGGAGGAACTCAGCCTGACGAACGCCAGCTATGGCGCCATTAACGCGTGGTTCTTGGCCAGCTACGGGGTGATGTACGCCGTCAGCGGGCGCATCATAGACTACATTGGCACGCGCCGGGGATTCGTGCTGTTTGTGTCGGGTTGGTCGCTGGCCAACATTCTCCATGTGGTGGCTGCCACCGTGGGCCAGTTTTCGTTCTTTCGCTTTCTGTTGGGAGTCTTCGAGCCGGGCAGTTTCACGGGCGGGGTGAAAGCGGTCGGCGAGTGGTTTCCCATGCGCGACCGCGCGCTGGCCATTGGCATTTTCAATGCGGGTACGGCGGTGGGTTCGGTGGCGGCGGCCCCGATCGTGTCTTTCATTGCGGTCACGTGGGGCTGGCGATCAGCTTTCCTGGTCACCGGGGCGCTGGGATTTGTCTGGCTGGTGCCGTGGCTGCTGTTCTTCCGCCAGCCCAAAACGCATCCGCAGCTTAGCGAATCGGAACTCCGGTTGATTCTGGAGGGCCAGCCGGAGGAAACGGCGCCGCCGCCGCCGCCGCGGCTCCGGCAATTGCTGCAAATGCGCGAAACCTGGGGTTGCGTGCTGGTGCGCGCGCTGACCGACCCGATCAGTTACTTTCTCCTGTTTTGGATCCCGCTCTACTTTCAAAAGCAACACGGGTTTTGCCTGCAACGCATCGGCCTGTTCATTTGGATTCCCTATGCCGCGGCGGCGTTGGGCAACCTTTGCGGCGGCATCATCCCGCGAACGCTCATTGGCCGGGGCTGGTCGTTGGACAAAGCGCGCAAGGGTACGATGATCTTTCTGACGTTCACGCTCCTGGTCTGTTTGTTTGCCGTGACCCGGACGGCTAATCCGATGGCCGCGCTCCTGCTCGTGGCGGGCATGACCTTCTGTCATGGTGGCTGGGGCAACATCACCCTGCCGGCCGAGGTTTTCCCGAAAAGCGCCATCGGCACGGTCACCGGCTTGGGCGGGGCGCTGGGCTCCTGGGTGGGAGCCCTGGCGATGCTGAGTACGGGCCATGTGGTGGATGCCTATGGCTTTACCCCCATCTTTATTACCTGCGCGCTCTTTTACCCGCTGGCGCTGCTGCTGGTGTACGTGCTTATTGGCAAGCTCGGGGTGGTTCGGGCCCTCCCGCAATGAAAGGAAAGGGCGGCGCGTTTGGCTGGAGAATCAAAGGGGCGCATCCGGCCTGGGGCCGACCGCGGCCGGGAAGCGAAGGAAACGCGCCGCGGCGTCAACATCCTTGAGCCCGTGGCCGGTGATCAGGAGCACGATTTGCTCCCGGCGGCCCAGCAAGTCCGTGCCCTGAAGCCGGCGCAGGGCCGCCACGGTCGCGGTGGCTGCGGGTTCGGCGAACACACCGGTCTTCTCCGCTAGCGTCCGTTGTCCCCGCACTATCTCCCGGTCGGTCACTATGAGGGAGAATCCCCGGCTTTCCTGGACCGCCCGCCGCGCCAGGTGCGCGTTGGCCGGAACGGAAACGGAAATCGAGTCGGCAATCGTGGCGGGTCGCCGGGCGTTCTGGTATTTGCCCGTGCGGATGTAATGATGGATGGCCGCCGAGCGTTCCGCCTGCACGCAGATCAAGCGCGGCAACCGGGCAGTCAGCCCGGCGGCTTTCAGATCGAGGAAAGCCTTGTGCACCCCGCTGATGATGACGCCGTCGCCGACCGGCACCAGAATCGCATCCGGGACCTTAAACCGGTTTTGCTCATAGATTTCCAGTCCCACGGTCTTTTTCCCCTCAAGGGTCAGGGGATGATAGGCGGTATTCCGGTTGAGGCCGCCCTTGTGCGCGGTGTATTCCAGCGAAAGCTGGAACGCGTCATCGTAGGTGCCGCGCACGGGAATGACGCGGGCGCCATACAATACCATTTGCACGAGCTTGGCCTTCGGCGCGCTTTCGGGCACGAAGATGATCGCCTGCCGGCCTGCGGCTGCGCAGAGCGAGCAGCCAATACACAGGGCCGCGTCGAAGCACGGCACCTTGTTCCGGTTGAGGGTGATGGCCTGATACGGGCAGCGCGTGCAATTGCCGCAATGTTCACACAGTTCAGCGTCCACCTGCGGCAACTTCTTGGTCGCCGGAGAGCCATAAAGTCGGTAATCGGATGCGGCAGCGCCGCGCCGATCAATTCTTTGACGGACTTGAATCCCCGGTCCTGCATGAGAAAACTGAGCCCGGAGTGCAATTCATTCACGATGCCCAGCCCGTATTTCATCACGATGGTGCAAAACTGCACCGTTTGGGCGCCCAGGGCCAGAAAGTTGGCCGCCGCCTTGTAGTTCATCGGGCCGCCATTGCCGGACACCGCGATGCCCATGCCCGACACTTTCGCCAGCGTCAAGTTGCTGATCGGCAGCACCCCTTCGCCGGACATGCCGACCACCACCCCCTCTTCCCAACGCCGGTCCTCGGCCCGCCGGAGGGTCAGTGACGGGAAGCTGGTGGCCAGGGTGACCCCGGCTTTCTTATGAGGATACTGGGCGAAAACCTGCTGGATGTACTGGATGATCGGCTGAATGGCGGTGACTGCGGCGGTGAGCTTGAACAGTTTCGGGTTATCCGCCGAGCTGGCTTCCATGACCCAGCCGATAATTTTGGCCGCCAACTCCGCGTTCTGGGAAACAATGTCGCCCTGCGCTCCATCGCCGCCTTGGGGGCAAGAAAGGCTGTATTCAACACCCATGGCTCCCGCCGCTTCCAGTTTTCGCGTATTCGACTGCCAAACAGCCTTGTCGGCCTGATCCTGTCCCGTGACCGGTCCGCCGGTCGAGGCCAGTGCGAGCCGGTCCGGGAATTCCCGCACCAACTGCCTTACTTCCCGGCAAACACGGTCGAGTTCATGACCGGAGACATTGTCGCAGTTGGCATAGGTCGAAGGACCCAACACGGTCATGTATTCGGAGGGAATATGGATCGGCACCTTATCAAAGGTGGTCTTCATCACCCCACCGGCCCAACCCGCCGCGTATGCCTTGCGCATTTGGGCATAACCGTCCGTATGCGGCGCCGCCGAGAGCAGAAAAGGTGATCGAATTTTACGCCCGAAGAACTCGGTTTCGAGCGGCACAGGATACAGTTCCAAGCCCGCCAGCACGACATGGCTCTTGGCGCGGTTCTTGAGGCGAGGCGGCTTTTTGCCCAGCAGATAGGCCTCGGCCTCCAAAGCGGCGTTCTTGCCGGTAGCCACTGACTCGACAACCGTCGCCGAGCCTAAAACCATTTCGCCGGCGTAAAAGACGCCCCGCACTTTTCGGATTGGCAGCGAGGATCGGCTTCTGGTGGCGATGATAACCACATCAAACTCCCGGAAGATCGGGGATTCTCTCCGGTTGACCACGAAGTTCTGCGGCCGGGGCGCTTTGCCCTTCGGGAGCATCATCCGGGCGAGGCGCAGGCCGGTTATCTTCTGGTTCCGATGCAAGATCTCGAGGGGCTTGCAGCAACTGGTGATTTCGATGCCCTGCTCCAGCAGTATCTCTCGCTCGTAAGCGGTCAGCGGCATATCTTGCTGCCGGCGCCGGTAAACCAACTCCACCGATAACGCGCCGTGCTTTCTGGCCGTCATGGCACAGTCAACAGCGACCGCGCCGCCGCCCAGCACGGCGACCTTCCGTCCGGCTACCGCGATCTGCTTCTGCCGTTCCAAATACTCCTGCCAGGAAAGCGCGTATTCCTCGCCCGGGATGCCCAGCCGCATCGGCTCTTCCAGTCCGGCGCTGACGATGACCGCCTTGTAGTCCTTGAGCAGCGCAGCCGGATCGGTTATGCCTTGGCCGGGTCGGAAATCAACGGCGCCAAGGGCCTTGATAAACTCGATATCCCGGTTCGTGACTTGCGGGTCGAGCCGGTCATTCGAGATGAGCCGCATCATACCGCCCAGCCGCTTCCATTGTTCGTACACGGTCACTTGGTAGCCGCGCTGCGCGAGCACGCTGGCGGCGCCGAGACTCGCCGGCCCCACACCGATTACCGCAACCTTTTTGCCGTTGCATTAAGGTGCCGGGAAACTTCCTAATCCCGCTTGGTGGCGCGCTTCATCACGCTGGCCTGAACCGCGGGAATATTGATCGGCTGGTCAAACGTGCGGCGCACACATGCCTTCATGCAGAAGTAATCCCGGACAGACGACTCCGCAAACCCAGCCCAGGGGATTCGCTCCCATGATCAGCGCCCCCGCCCGCCGGTAATCAGAAGGCGCTCCCATGCGAGCCGCAATGATGAAGTCCGCCAGCGAGCAATCCGCCGGGCAGGCGACCTGACATGGCTTTTCTTCGCAGTATTCGCACCGGTTAAGCTCCGCCTGCAATTGGGCGGCGGTAAGTGATCCGTCGTTGTTCTTCATGGCCATTTTACCGACAGCAAGGGCTCTCATAATGACACTCCCTTCGGAAGACCGTAACCATACTCCGGTTGGCCCTTGCTGACCATCGGTTGACCCTGTTCGAGCGGGCAATCCGCATTCATTTCCTCACCCCCGCCGACTCGCGCCGGCGCGGTTATCCATCCTCAACCGCTTTGGCAGCCTCGATGAAGGTTTTGACCCGGGCGTGATCCTTCTTTCCGGGGGCGGCTTCGACCCCGCTCGATACATCCACGCCATAAGGCCGCGCGCACTGTATCGCCTCGGCGACGTTTTCGGGGGACAGTCCCCCCGCCAGAAAGATTGGGCGCCCCCAGTCGCGGGCCTGCCTGGCGAGATTCCAGTTGAATGTTTCGCCAGTGCCCCCCGGCAGGCCTGGCGTGTAGGCATCGAACAGCCAGGCATCTGTGCGATAAGCCCGCACGGCCTCCAGCGATGCCCGATCACGCACGCGAAAAGCCTTCATGCTCATCAGGCCAAATCCCAGGCAATACTCCGGAGACTCGTCGCCATGAAACTGCAGCAGGTTTAGCCCGCATTCCCGGGCGGCGTGCAGAACCAGCCCCTCCGGCGCATTCACAAAGACTCCCACTTTGATCACCGACGCCGGCAATTTGCGAATGACGCTGGCAGCCGCGTCCACGGAAATATGGCGCGGGCTGGGCTCGTAGAATACGAAACCGAGCGCATCCGCGCCCGCTTCGGCCGCGGCCAGTCCGTCGGCCTCATTCGTGATGCCGCAGATTTTGACTTTTACGGGCATGCTGTTGCGGCAGCATACCCGCTTTCCCGCTTGGGACAACCGCGTAATGCGCTGCGCGCGGCTTTTCGTATCTCGAAAAGGGAGCAGTTGCGTGCGCCGTTCATACCCACCGCCAGCCCTCCGCCACGCCGGCACGTTCGCCCGAAAGACCATTTGCGCCCGGCTTTACTCAGGCCTATACTGCCGCTTCTGGCTGCCCCCATAGCTCAAATGGATAGAGCGGCGGTTTCCTAAACTGAAAGTCCTAAATACGCACCAATCCGCCGATCTCGACTTCACCCGCATAAAACAAGGGGATTTATTGGCTTTTTCGACGGTTTTTTCGGGGTGTTGACCATCCCCCAAAACCGGCAAAATCGCCGTTGTAGGGGGGCAAACAAGGGGGGCAAAAATGGTAGCCCCATCCAGAATTGAACTGGAATAACGCGTTTAGGAAACGCGGGCTCTATCCATTTGAGCTATGGGGCCGAGACCCGGACAAGATTACTCTCGCCCATGTTAAGGGCAAGTTTGATTTAGGCGGACAGGGCGTATCGGAGGCGACTCTTGGGGTGACACGCTGGCCAGTGGTGAGTGAACGCGACTACAGGCCATGCAGGCGTCGGATTCTGTTCCCCCGACCGGGAGAAGGATGATTACTACCCCACACCGCCAGCCGCCATTTCGGCGCTCCTGGCTGTCGAGCGATTTGACGGCCGGATTCTGGAGCCGTGCTGTGGTGACGGCGCAATTTCCAGGGTTCTGGAGGAAGCAGGGTACGAGGTCCACTCCACCGATCTAATCGACCGGGGATACGGAGTCGGCGGCTTGGATTTTCTGTCGCCGGCGTATCCAGCGACGGGGTGCGAAAACATCGTCACGAATCCACCATATAGGCTTGCTCTTGAGTTCGTGGAAAAGAGCCTGAGCCTTACCAGCGGCAAGGTGGCAATGTTGTTGCGCCTGGCATTTCTCGAAACGGAGCGGCGCCGGAAACTGTTCGAGCGCACGCCGCTGGCTCGTGTCCACGTTTTCAGCCGGCGTATCACGATGCACCCTGCCGGCATCCCGCGTAATCAGGGGAAGGGCATGATCGCTTTCGCCTGGTTTGTTTGGGATCACCGCCACCTGGGCGCACCGACCGTGAACTGGATTTAGCGGCTCCGATAACGCAAGTGGTTTAATTCCTGCTGAATAGCCGGGCAAACCTCGATCCGGTTTCACCATAGCCCGATGCGAAAAAAGAAAAGTCATGCCCACAGGCGGAAAAAGACCGCCGGAAAATCCAACTCCCAAAAACAGTCTCCTGGCGGCAAGCCCGCACAAAAGCAGCCCGGACAGAACACCGCCCAGCCTCCTGGCGTGTCTGAGAATTTGGCAATCAAGGAAGATTTCGAGACACTGCGAATCGAGGAGGCCGGCAAAGTGGCGAGCAAGCCGCGTTTTTTGGTACACAGCAAATCCGTCATCAATACAGAGAGCGAGTTCAAAGAAAAGCTCCTCTGCGACGGGCTTACGTTCACGGCGGGACATTCCTGCGTCTTCTCATGCCGATTCTGCTATGTGGAATCAATGATGATGAAGAACAAGAGGCTGAGGGTCATCCTGGCGAAAACGAACCGCAACTTTGAGGATGTGGCCGTTGAAATCGCGAACGCGCCCCAAGTGGCGAGGGCATGCCTGCTCAGCCGGGGTAAGGCGCGATTCGCCGACCCAGAAGATAAGCGAGTTATTTTCGCGTCGCCTCTGGTCGATGTCGCCGCAACAATGGCTCACGTTCGGAGCACGATTGAGATCTGCCGGGCAATCCTGGAATTGACACACTGGCAAATCCGTCTCCTGTCCAAAAGCTCGCTTCTCCTACAGGCCGCCAAAGAAATTCCTGCGGAGTTCAAGGCCCGCATGATTTTCGGCTTCTCAACGGGAACCCCGGATTCATCGCTGGCGAGGATTTACGAGGTCGGGACGGCGCTGGTCTCAAAGCGGCTGGATGCGCTCCATTGGCTTCAAGACAACGGCTTTCGCACCTTCGGCATGGTCTGCCCGGTCTTGCCTCAGAGGGATTACGATCAATTCGCGGCAGACGTGGCGGAGAAGATCCGCGTCGGCCAGTGCGAGCATGTCTGGGCAGAGGTACTGAACAAGCGTTGCGACTCATTGAAGGCCACCAGTCTTGCGCTCCGCGAAGCAGGGCGGTCGGATGAAGCCGACCGGGTGGATGCCGTTGCAGCTGACAGGTCGGCCTGGGATGATTACGCCCGCAAGACCTTCCTGGCCTTGGGCAAGGTGGTCCCTCCCGACAAGCTACGGTTCCTTCAATACGTCACCAAAGAGACTCGCCCTTGGTGGGAACAGCACACCGCGCAAGGCGCAGTGGTGCTTGGGCTCTCGGCGACGCCAGAGAATGGAAAAGCCGCCGCCCTAGTGGAGCCGCTTAGCGGGGTTGAACGCAACAAGCTCAAGCAGTTGGAGAAGATCGTTGCCGATGACATGGGCCGATTTATCAGGGTTGGGATGGCTCTCGCCGAGATTCGAGACTTGCGGCTTTACCGGGAGACGCACACCACTTTCGAGGCGTACTGCCGGAACAAATTTGATATGTTACGGGCGCACGCCTACAGACTGATTTCACAGGCGAGCGTGGTCAACGAACTGTCTCCAATTGGAGACATTCCCAAGCCTCAGAATGAGGCTCAGGCCCGCGAGTTGGCCAAGGCTCCCAAAGAAAAACGGGTCGAGGTCATGAAACTGGTCGCCGCGAAAGTTGGCGATGGCCCGCTGACAGCTAAAGCGATTCAAGTCGCCGTTCATGCTGTGAACGGGGCGAGCACGGCAAACAGAAACGGGTCGGGGAAGCACGTAAACGGCAAACAGCGGTTTGTAACGGTCGAACTACCTGTGTTCTTGAAGTGGGTTCAGACCCTCAAGAACCTGGCTCGAATTGGCCAGCAAGGCGATCTTCTACGACTGTTGAGCAAGGCGGAAGCGGAACAAATGATTTCCGTGGAGGGTGAACCGCCAACCGCACCGGAGGACAATTGAAACCTGGCTCCTTTCCGCTGGCCGGAAAGGGCGCGTAGCGACTCGCCGTGCAGCGGGGTTCCAAGGGGCTCGCCCCTTGGCGCGGGTCTGGGGCCGCGCAGCCCCAGCGTAGAAATCAAAAGGGCGGAGCCTTGCGACTCCGCCCATGGTTCAAGTCCGCTCAGTTTCGCGAGCGGAAACTTTCAGCCAATGCCCAGATGCCAAGGTTAATGTCCACATTGGACCCTAATCCCCTGATTGGTCGCATGGGCCGGAAGGGTTTGCCGTTCCGGCTTGCTCGCGAAGTGTCGCGCATCCCGCCTCTGAGCAGGTTTTCTTGTACCCTGTTCGTGATGGCCCAGAGATTGTTGGCGGCGTCATCGATGCGGCGGGGTTCAAGTAGTTGCTCGGCCCTGATTGGGGCCAGTTCCGGGCGGGCGTAACGTAGGGTAAGTGCCTGTTCTGCAAATTGCCTGGCCGCGCTGTCGCTCAGGCCAAAGGCGCGGAAGCTGGCAACCCGTTCGGCAAGCCTCGGCAACTGTCCAAGGATCGTGAAGCTGGCTTCAATGATGCGGTTTAACTCCTGGCCCGTGTGCCTCACGTAGATTGCCGGAATCAGGCTGTCGGCAACCATCAGGCCGTTGCGGCAGACAAAGCGAAACATCCCGGCTCGGATTTCATAGCCACTGCTCCGGTCATGGCTATTGAGCAAAACCACTTCCGGCGCAAACTCGTCAACCTCGGCAACTTGATCCCGGCGTTGAAATCGAACCTGGTGCATCTGGTAGCCCCTGCGGGCTTCCATGCGTGGGCGGGACTGCCGGGCTTCAATCGGTTTCCAGCCTTCCTGGCGCATAGCCTCAACGATGCGAGCGGTTGGCAAGAACGTGTATTTGCCAGACACACCGGGCATTGCGGTTTGGGCAAAAATGCTGGGTGCGGTGGTCAGTAATTCAGCGTCGGTGAGTTCGAGGGCGTGACTGTTACTGCGATTTTCGGTGGTGAACATAACTTGAACCTTTCGTTAGAATTCGATTTGGAGCGTGATTGCTCCGCTCTGGCCCCGGTGGTCGAGGCCAGACCGGGGAAATCATTCGTCGGCGGGGACTGCGCGGAAGGGCTTCTTAAAGGCGGCTACGCGGTCCAGGGCTTCTGCTTCGCTGGAGGCGTGAACGAATCCGTAAACCTCCTCACCCACAAACAGGTTGTATTTCCTCTGCTTACCCGATTGTTCGGATCGAAGCTGAGCCCCTTCATTTTCGGTTTGGTTTGTTGTGTTGGTTTTCATGGTCTTTTTTTTATCCGCTTGTTCGTCTCGTTCATCGCCCTTCGCTGGAAGGAGACCGCCAGCAGGGGCGGCCAGCGGGAGTAGTCTTCAGAGGGCACCGCGTCCGGCCCTCCTGCTGAAAAGCGGTCGGAAGAGGGCGATGAATGAGGCGACAGAGGGAAAAGACCTGAACAACGGAACAACACAACACCGACAGGGAAAGCGGCCAGTGGCCTGTCGACCCTGCTATCGAGCAACGCGAGCTTGAATCCGCTCGCTCGGGATGTTTCGCAGTGAAGCCGTAGCGGTGCCAGGAGGGTGGCGAGGCCTGGCGGTAGCGGAGGCGGAGCGAAGAAAACTCACGAGGGAGCGCCACCGGGGGAGCCAAGTCTTGCAGGAATCACGGCGGAGTCCGCTTGCGGGGGAAGTGAATCGTGCAAGTCTTGGCGACGGGGTGTGCCTCGTGCCGACCTGGGGCAAAGGCGCTAAAGAGGCTGGCGGCCTTTCGACCGCCAGCCCGAAGGGCTTACGTCCGTTTGCCGGCTTTCCGCTGGCTGGCGATCCACTCAAAGGCCCGCGCCGCTAGAAGGCTCAAGAGCAGTAGGTTGTTTCGCCCGAAGCGCCGATAAAGAGATCCAGAGGGTGCCGCCCTTTGGCAAAGGCTTTTGGCGAGCCGAGCCGTAGTTCGCGAAACCCTCTCAGGGACGGCAGGATTCCCGGCTATTGGCTCGGCTTCCTTCTGAACCGTGCTTGAATCGGGTCATTGATTTCCTCTATACTATGTTTTTCAACCGTTATTAGTAGCGTGAATAAAATGTAAAAAGAGAAAAGTAACGACTTAAGAAAACAAGCGATTTGCGTCGCTTCATCCGCTGCTCCACACCAAAACCGCCAGTTTTACGATAGGAAGACAGCGCTTAAAGCACGCCCCGAATTGGGGCGTGTTGAAAGCGTTCTTCCATGGGCGCCTGGCGGTGCCCGGTGTGGGGCGTGAGTAGGCACGTCCCACTTCTTCTGCATGTTCTGGAGGAGAGGCCACGCCGGCAGGAACGACGAAGCTAATACTGTTATAATGGCCATGGCTCTCCCAACTTCCACCCTGCGACTCCGTATCTTGGTTCTTGAAGACGAAGACCCCGTCCGCGACATTCTCACCCGAGTGCTCAAAGCCCAAGGGCATTCCGTCGAGGCCAGCAACCGTGGCGCGGATGCTCTCGCCATCTTTCATCGTGACAAGTTCGATCTGGTGATCACCGATTTGGTTATGCCGGAAATGCGCGGAGATGTGTTCGCAGCGATTATCAAAGCTACTATTCCGGCGCCCCCCGTTATCATGTTTACAGCAAACGCAGTTCGACCGTTGCGTCAGCCTCAACCGAATATCGATTATCTCCTCCCAAAGCCCGCTAGCGTGGAGGATCTGTTGGAAGCCATTGCCCTCGTGACCTCAAACGCCACTTTCTCCGGTGAGTCTGGAGACGCCCCCAGGTGAGATCAGGGAATGCTGACAGGTGGCACTAATCGTATTAGCGGAGAACGACTCATGCCGCCTCCCGAACCATGTCCTGGCCACCGAACGGATTGGGAACACGCTCGGCGCATTCGGGATCGTCGCACCATGTTCCGTCTACGATAGAACGCCCATTATGGTTCCGCTCGCCGGAAATGCGCGGAGCAGTTGGGCCTGTCCGAAAGAGGAGTCCAGAGGGCATTGCCCTCTGGCGCGGGGCCTGGGGCGACGCGAGCCCCAGCAGAGTCATGGGCGACGGCATTCCCGGTTGTTGACCTGGGCTTCTTCGTAGGTGTCATAATAATGGAGCGGTTGGCCACAGCCTACGCACGTATGCCAGTGACACCCGGTATCGCGGCTGTGTGGACTTCGGCTGTAAAATCGGATGCCGCACAGCGCAACCTGGTCGGGAATCTTGCGGCGGCGTTCAATCTCGCGGATGGCCCGGCGTCCGATCTTGTCGAGTTCGGCTTTCCGCTTGGTTTCGGCCTTGGCCGCCAGCGCGGCTTGCTCGGCGGCGACCATATCGCGCTCAAACGAGAGAAGGGATTGCGAGGGGCGGCTTTTCATAGGGGAAGTGCCCCGGCGAGCACAGGCAGGCCGGGGCGGTGGCGTCAATCTTCGTCGGGCAGTGCGACCGTGATGGTGGGTTGTGAATCGTCAATGTCCAGCGGGCCACAGGTGGCGATCAGCTTCACCAGCCGGGGGGCGTCGGTTGTCGTTGCGCACATAAAGCGCAAAGTGCAGTCGCTCCTGGTCAGGCTGCGCTTTGTGGATAGCGAATCGCAACATGGTCAAAATATCCCAGAGTCTTCCGGCTTCATCCTGGCCCGCCACTCCGGGCGGAACCGTCACGTAAGCGTCATAGGCGGCGCGGGTCAGAAACACCGGAAAAAGGATTCCGGCTTCGCGGGCAACCTTGGAAACCTCGACTTGGAAGCCGTCCGCAACGGCTTGGGCACGGGTGTAGGCATAAACTACCGGGCCGAAAGGCTCGGTGTCGTGTTCGTTGTGGTCGTTCATGGCGTGCGTGTTTTCGTGGTGGCTCCTAACCTCTCAGAATCCAAAGTACCCAAGCTCGCGGAGCGAGCAGTGATTCGGGTTGCCGATGATTACGTGGTCGAGGACTTCGATTTTCAAGAGCTGTCCGGCGCGGATCAGGTCGCGAGTGACCTTGATATCTGCCTCGCTTGGTTGAGGCTCCCCGCTTGGATGATTGTGGGCCAGCACCAGGGCTGGGGCACTGGTGGCGACTGCCAGCCGAAACACTGAGATTGGATGCACAAGGATCGTGTCGTGCGTGCCAATCGAAACAATCTGGTGGCCTTTAACCTTCCTGCGCGTGTTGACCAGAAGGACAGCAAAACACTCGCGCTCCGGGTCAAAGTGGGGGCCGGCTTGGACGTGCAAGCGCCAGTAATCGGCGGCTTTCTGCGGTGTGTCGCAAAGCTGGAGAGAATCAGGCGTTGGGCATTCACGCAATGGCATCACCTTGTATTCATACGGCTGCGCCGGGAATCGGAAGGGCTTCACGATGCTTTCGAGGCCGGGCAGGAACGGGGTGGCGTCCATTAGGCAACTCCTTTCGTCTGGCGGTAAATCGCGAGGTAGGATTTTGCGAGCCGTCGGCAAAGGGGACCCATGTCAGAGGTCGGCCACCATTGGCGGGCCATACGTCCCCAGGCGATTGCCTGCTGGCGGTAAAAATAGCTGGTGCGTGTCCGGTCATCGTCTGCCGTTGAGGCCGGGATCACGCTTCCAAACAACTCGAAGTGCCGTTCAATTTCGTTCCGTGCCATCGGCTTTACTCGCATTGCGATCCGGTTCTGGAGCCCTGAATCTGGGTTTTTGGTTTTCATGGTCTTTTTTTTAGGAACTCGCTTTGCGCTCTCGGTCTATCGCCCTTCACTCGAAAAGGCCGCGTAGGCAGGGCGGGCCTGGGGAGTAGTCTTCAGAGGGGACCCAGAGCCCCCCTGTTGGAGTCGGCCCGATGAGGGCGATAGATTGAGAGCGACTGCGAGAGGAAAGACCTGAAAACGCGGAATTCTTACTCGTTCACTTGTGGAGCGAAGCGACCTCGAATGCCCAATGCATTTCGCCTGGCGTGGCCGCATCCGTTACCCTGTAGCTACAGCGGAGACTGATCTGTTCGGTCTCGCCATCTGGGCCGGAATTGGCCTACATTCGCGGCATGACGCGGCGAACGTGGATAGCGGTTTCTGTAATCTGCGGAGTTGTGCTCCTGGTCGCGTTCTGCTGGTCCCACCAGGAGCCGCGCTATCACGGCAAATCGCTTAGCGGCTGGCTCAGAGATTTCGAGAATGAAAAGCCTGAGGTGCGCTGGCAAGCTGCCGAAGCTGTGCGGCGTATCGGCACAAATGCGCTACCCTCGCTGACTTCCAGATTGTGCCGTCCGCCGCAAATTCGAGAGCCATGGTGGAAGGAAAAACTTCGTGTTTTGGCAAGCAAACAATCCGTTCTTAAAATCGATCTGCCCCGTCCGGCGAACACAAGGCTCGAAACGCTTGCCGCCCTTGATGCTCTTGGCCCGGTCGCCAAAGATGCGATACCCGCTGTGGAAAACCTCCTGCATCAAACCCCACCCGACCCGCAGGCCCTTCTTGTCCTTGCTCGCCTGGGGCCTGACGCCGTTCCGGCTTTGACAAGAGCGCTGACCAACGACGAAAAAGCAATACGGCTGGGTGCTCGCGTGTGCCTGAATATGCTTCAATCCCACTCCGGGCCAGCGTTCCCGAAGGCTGGGCAGGACGCCGAATTCATGCGGAGAACGTGCGAGTTTAATCAGCGGGTGCTGAAGGCCGCCTTTGAAGATTTCAGGGCGCGGCACCCTGAACAGTTCTCAACCGACGGGATGCCGCGACCGAGTTTGCCGCCCGGATTCGAGCCGCCGAAGTCGCCGTGAGCCGGTCCTAAAGCCACGCGCATTATGGTGACCGGCAATTTAGCAATAGAAGCGGCAGCCCAGTGCAGTCACAGCTTCAAGAAAAGCTTGTATGGCCGAACCCCAAGCGCTTTTGCAATTCTGAGAAGGATCGTGATTGTGGCAGAACACTCCCCGCGTTCGATTCTACCCACATAATTGGGGTGAATGTCCGCTTTCTCCGCAAGAGCTTCCTGGCTCAAGCCTGCTCGACGACGATACCGCAAGACAGCTTTGCCAATGATTTCACGTTCCGATTTGGCCACTCAGGCCACGGAAACAGAAACCACGAAATCGCACCACACACGCCCAGTGTAGTATAGCCATTTTTTCCTTGCGCCTGTAGGAACCGGAAGCATCATGGCTCCGTTGGTAAGTGGCTCTGAATCGTTAACGTATGAACATTAAAGCTTATGAAGTATGTAAGTAAACTAACTATAGCAGTGATAGCAGTCTTATCGGCTTCTCTTGGGAGGTCATCTGCTGTCGTGGGGCAGGCTCTGGAAATTCAAGGAACAAACCTAGTCCTCTCCTGGCCAAGTTCAGGAAGTTATCAGCAGTATCTTATTCAATTTCGCGAGACTCTTGATCCAAGCACACCTTGGACGCAACTCGCGAACGCCTACCCGGCCAATAGCACCAACAGGACTTCGTACACAATTTACGGAGTAGTTCCGCCACAACCGACTGGAGGCGGCGGCGGAGGTGGAGGAAATATACCGCCTTTTCCACAGTCCGCAGAAGCGTCGGTTCCAACTGAGCCAATGGTCATGCGGGCTGACGGGAGTGGGTCGATTGTGCCGCTCGCGATCTATCCTCCTGGTTTTGACTTTTCGAACTTCTTTATCTTTGATCCCGCCACGAGCGCGGACTGGTTCAGCGGTGCCGGATACATTCGCCCGATGCCTTTGGCCAGCAGTTTGGACGGCCCAACCGGCAATGGGCCAACTGGTGACGGACCAGGCGATGGCCCCGGTGACGGCGGCGGTTCCGTGACATCCGGCTTCTTCCGCGTCTTCCATATTCCCAACTGGGCTTTCAATGTTACCAATTATACTTATGATAGTTCGTGGTTCTTCCCAATAGATTTCAAGGATTACCGCGAGCGTGTGGAGAGGGTAGAATTACTCATCAACGGGGAGCCAACCGCTTACGCAGAATACATGCCTTATGCCTCAGGAGGTCAGACGAATTGGGGGTTGGGAATTGATTTTGACCGATTGGCGAATGGCACGTATCAAATCCAGTTGGTGACAACACTGGCGCTAAACGATGAGACGGGCCGCGCAAATTTTTTTCTGTAAAATCTTTCATAGCGTCAAACTGAGGGCTGGGGATGGTTTTCCATGTTGAGGTAAATTTTGGCGCTCTGCCAGTCGTCATCGATTTCGTTGAGCAGCGCCGAGACCAGGCGCAGGAGCGAAGCCTCGTTGGGGAAGAGGCCGGCGAGGCGGGTGCGGCGTTTAAGTTCCAAGTTGACCCGCTCCAGGGCGTTGCTGGTGCGGAGGCGGCGTTGGTGGCTTGGAGGCAGGCAAAAGACCGCCAAGCCCTGCGGGAGGTTGTTCTCCATCCACAGGGCCAGCTTGGGGACGCTCTTGGAGTAGAGCTGGACGATTTCTTTAAGCCGGCGTTGGGCCGAGGGGCGATCCGGGCTGTTGAAGACCGTGCGGATGGCTTGAGCGACCTCGGCGCGTTGGTCGAGCCGGGGAACGTAAGCCTGGGCGTTTTGCTGGAGATGGAACTGGCAGCGCTGCCAGGGGACGGCGGGAAAGACGGCGGTGCGGGCGGCGCCCAGGCCGGCATGGTCGTCGCTGACGATGAAGCGGACGCCCGAGAGGCCGCGCTGCAAGAGGCTTTGAAGGAAGGCGCGCCAGTGGGCTTCGGCTTCGCTCAGGGCGGCGCTGACGCCCAGGATGGAGCGTTTGCCTTGGGGATCGATGCCCAGGGCGATGAGGATGGCGCGGTCCAGGAGTTGGCCCTGATGGCGAACCTTTTCATAGCGGGCATCGAGCACGAGGTATGGAAAGGCCCCCAGCGGGCGGGATCGCCAGGCTTGGAGTTGAGCGTCGAGCTTGGCCGCGCACTGGCTGACCTGGGTGGAGCTGACCGAAGAGCCGCAGAGTTGCTCGACGATGGCGGAGACTTTGCGGGTGGAGACGCCCTGGACATACATTTCGGCCAAGGCCAATTTAAGCGCCTGTTCGCTGCGGATGCCTTTTTCCAAGGCGCTGGGATAGAACTCCAAGCCGCCGCGGACCTGCGGGATTTGGAATTGAATGGGGCCGACGCGGGTGTCGAGGGTTTTAGGTTTGAAGCCGTTGGCGTGGCCTTGGCGGGTTTGGGTGCGTTGATAGGGTTGGGCCTGGAGGGCTTGGGATCGCTCCTGGCGCATGGCCTCGTTGACCAAGAGGCGGATGCCTTCGGCGAAGCCGGCGGCGCCTTGCTCAGTCAGGAGTTGCAGAACGGTGTTCAAGAGTTCAGGATTGGTTTGGTGGGTCGTCATGGATTTGCTTTGGATGTGTTTGATGACACCCCAACAGGAAACCATGATGTCCCGCCCTCGACCAGTTTTTAGCGCGCGGAGCGCCTCCAGCTCTTCCGGGGCCGGCTGCGCTCGGCTCGCTACGCTCGCCATCGCTCCGCCGGCCCCGGAAGGGCTGGAGGCGCAGGGAAAGGCGAAGACAAAAGACATTTACAGAAAGAACTTTACACCCCCATGAGACGGGCGATAACGCAGTTTCCTTGCTCCTGTCAAACAGTGTGCAATCGATTGTCGTATTCAACGAGGTCACGTTCCCAGATTGGAACGAGTTCATGCAGGGGGACACGTATACCTTCAAAGCACAACTCGCCAACCCCAACACCGACTGGACTATTGATATCTACGACGTGTATGGGCAATACGTGAACAGTGGCTCAGGGCACACTTCCAACGGCCAAGTCGAGTGGACTTGGAATCTGTACGATTGGATGGGCAACAACAGGGATGACTTTGACAGTGATCCTTACTTCTACAGCTACATTACCTTTGATTCTGGTGCTGGCCTAGCTGGTGCAGGCATGGATGGTCCCGAAGGAGCCTCAACTACTAAACCGACTCCACCGCCAATAAAGGGCTACCCCAATGTGGGTGAATGGCTGATTTCATTCCAAGACCGTTGGTATAGTGATGCGTGGGGTTACCCGTCAGACTTGCAAGGTCGCTACGAGGATGCGTTGGATGCGATTTGGGGCGGACCGATACTGATTGGAGATACCGCTTGGTGGCACCCGCTCAAATTTGGGACCAACTACACGCAAATGGAGCGGGAACACTCATGGACTAACCTGCTTGCGTGGGTTGGTGACCTTCACGTTCGGAACTTCTACTATCATGGTCACGGCGGCGCGAACTCCATCGGGTGCGACAAGCACACGTTCTCGACAAACGGGCTGGTTACCGGTGGAACGTTCTCTTACCGAGGAAGCCGCAGTTTGATGGAGAGTTGGCAGATCGCCAGCAAGACAAAATACAACCGTTATCGGTTCGTGTTTTTGGACGGATGCAATTGAGCGTGGTCTCGGTATTTGATGGCGGCCTGTTCTGACTATAGGTCTTCAGGTAAGCAATGTCCGTGGCGGTGGCAACTCCGACGCGAGAAAGAAGCCTTTCACCAGGCGTTCATCTTGGGCCGCCTGCTTCAACCCCGCTAGCACACGGCCCTCCAGGTCAACTGCACTCTTGGGGGCGTAGTTACACAAGCGGCTATGTTTAAGCCAGCTCCATACCGGTTCCACCGGATTGATCTGTGGCGCATAAGGGGGCAAGCGCTCCAGGCTCAATCGCTCGGAGTAGTGTTCCAGGACCTCACGGATCGGACCTCCCTTATGCATGGGCCCGCCATCCCAAACTACTATGACCTTCCCGCCCACCTCATGGGTCAGCGCTTCCAGAAACAACGCTGAGTATTGGGGATCGAAGAACTGGTTGGCCAAGGTCTGGAAGGAGAGTCTCAGACTCTTTCGGTCAGGCGGCAGCCACAGGGCAGCCGCCACCGAGACCTTCTCGCGGCGGCCAGCCCCTTGCATCATCACTGGTGGATGCCCTCGCGGGGCAAGAGTTCGCCGCACCAACGGGGCCATCAACAGGCCACTTTCGTCCACAAGGGCTATGGCAGCGCCTCGACGGTGGGCTTTTTTTTGATCCGTGGCCAGTCCTCGGCTAACCAAGCCGCAATCACTTTGGGATCGGCCTCCCGCGCTCGTCGTTGCGGTTTCTGGGGAGTGATGCCGCGTTGCCGCACCCACGTGCTGAGATAATGCGGGTGGAACTGAACCCCAAACTCCCGTTGCACTAATCCAGCCAGCCGCTCTGCCGTCCACAATTGGTTGGCGAAACCATGTTCGATGGGTGACTCCCCTAGCCAGCGCAGCACGATTTTCTCCTGCGTGTGGGTCAATTTGGTGGGCCGCCCGGACACTGGCGCGGCCGCCAAGCCTCTGGTCCCTTGCTTTCGAAAGACCCTCTGCCATCGCCACACGCTCCGGGGAGCGACACCCAGAAAGTCGGCAACCTCCTCGACGGTGTAGCCTCGCAGCAACGCCCGAATCGCTATCCCATGACGTTGTTCCAGCTCGATACGTGAACCGCCCCGTCGCATCCATCAATTTACAGCCTGCGCAGTTTGGTGATATTGGGCGAATTACTGACATTACTTTCCTGACTCCCTATAAATGATGGACCAGCGCTTTGGGTTTGAGTGCGGTGGATTTTTCGCTTTTTTGCTGCTCCAGCAGAAGGATGAGACCGGACGGCCTTCGGGAGGAAGACCGTCCGGCCCTTCTGCTGTTGGCAGGCTTCAGTCGGCGCTCGGGTTGCGTCCCCGCAGAGCCCTATCCTCCGCTGAAGCAAAGGGTGGGGGTTCAAGGCGGCGGCAGCCATTTCCCGTTTCCGTTTCCTTTAGGGTCTATAGGGCGGGAAACGGGCAACGGGAGTTTGAGTTGGTAGCCACGGGCGTCCCGGATGACCTGGCCTTGGGCGGTCAGTTGGGCCAAGGCGGAGCAGATTTTGGCGGTGCGAATGCCACAGAGTTTTTGGAGCTGCTGAACCGGGATCGGTTCCTGGAACTGGGTCAACGCCTGGCGCACTCTTTGGGTGGGAGTGGGGTCTGGCTCGGGCTCCAGCGCGGAGCGTTCCATCACCTGCAAAGCCACCCCGGAACCGGTCTGGGCAAGCTGGAGCGGGAGGTGGTCCTGGGAGGGAGCGGCGCGATGCTCGGTGGAGAGAGTCAGTTGCGCGCCTTTGCGGCGCATATACAGGTTGGAGTCGCCCCAGCCATGGAGTTCGCTGGAGCCGCGCAGGGCCTGGCCCGGGCGGCTGGAGTGCGAGTCCTTGCGGGCGTGGTGAACCAGCAGCACGGCCAGTTGGAACTGCCGCTGGAGGTCGCGCAGATAGGAGAGGAGCGCGGCGATTTGGGTGGCGTCGTTTTCATCCAGCCGGTGCAGGCGAATGAGTGGGTCCAGGATCAGCAGGACCGGCCGTTGCTCTTGTATGGTCTGAGTGAGGCGCTGCCGGTCGGCGGGGGTATCCAACCGGAGCGAGGGAGCGGTGATGACCTGCACCGGCAACGAAGCAAAGGGCGCCTGGGCGGCGGCGGCAATACCCTCCAGGCGCTGGCGCACCACCGCCAGCGAGTCTTCGGCTGGAAAGAGCAGCACCGGGCCGCTGCGCCGCACAGCAAACTGGCGCAGGCAGGCCGTGCCGGAAGCGACGCTCACGGCGATATCCAAGGCCAGGAAGCTTTTGCAGCATTTGGGTTCGCCGCCCAGGATGCCGACGGCCTGGTCGGTCCACAGATCTTGGACCAGCCATTGCGTCTGGGGGCCGTGGCACTCGAGTTGGCTGGCGCGTTGGACGGGTAGCGGGTTCATGGCTTTTTGCCGGGCTTGGGATCGAGGGCGAAGACCTCGAAGTAGAGTTTTTCGTCAATCACCTCCCGTTCCTGCTGGGAAGCGGCCACCAACAGGTCGTTGGCCATATTCATGAGCAAGCGCAGGTTGCCGGCAGCATGTTCGCACAGGGTCTGAATGAGCGAGGGGCTTAAGAGCTTGGGATTGCCGGCGGCTTTGAGCAGGTGGTTGAGGCACTCCTGCAGTTGCTTGGGCGAGAGGGCCTCCAGGCGCAGGCGGCTGCGCATCCGGCTGGCGATGGGCAACAGGTCAGGCTCCTCCAGGCGGGCGGCCAGGCGCTGGTCGCCGGCCAGGATGATGGTCAGGATGGAGCGCGAGTCCAGGTCGGCGCTGGCGAGCAGCCGCAGTTCCGACAGGACCAGCGAGTTCATCTCCTGGGCTTCATCCACAAGCAACACGGGCCGATAGACGGCGGCCTCGATGTGGGCGAGCCATTTTTCGCGCAGGCTTTTGGAACTGTGCCAGCGATTGCTGGGCGAGAGTGTGACGCCGAAGAGATAGCCCAGTTCGCGGTAGAAGTCCGACATCTTGGCCTGGGGCCGGGTCAGGACCCCGACGCACAGGTCGCGCAGGCCGCCCAAGTGCTCCGAGAGCAGGCGCAGGGCGGCGCTCTTGCCCACGCCCGGGTCGCCGGCGACCAGCGCGAAACCGCCTTCGCCGATCTGCTGTTCGATGCGCCAGCAGAAGCTTTGGATTTGCGGGGTGGCGCACAGGGCGCTGGCCGGCGCCTGGGAGGAGAAGGGATTGAACTTGAGGCTGTAGAGATTAAGGAGGCGTTTGTTCATACGGAAGGTTGCGGGGGTTGCGGTTGAGGCAGATAAGCGGGGGGCAGACCCGTGAGGGCATATTCCTGGAGGATCTTTTGCAGCAGCGGCGCCATGCCCGGCGAGGCTGGCGGGGGCGCACTCGGGGCGGAAGCTCTGAGGGCGCGCCGGCCCTCGGCATTCTTGGTTTTGTCCACCGGATAAATGCGGCAGAGAATGGCGCCGGTTTTGGCGTCGGCCAGATAGACGGCGCTCAGGTCCCAGGAGGCGTAACGCACCCACAACTCGCGCAGATGGCCGAACCGGGAGGGGACTTCGAAACGGATGCTCTCCAGGGTGAGCGTGCCATCGCTGCGGCGCTGCACCCGCTGCTCTTCGCGGGTGAAGGCCACCTGGAGCTTTTCGGTGGCCGGACAGGGCTGGGCCACGTTCTTGTCGTTGAGGAAGCGCTGCAAGGGCGGCTGGCCGATCTCGGAGTGGACTTTGCGGTTGTATTCCAACTCGACCCATGCCTGGCTGGCTTCGTTGAGCTGGTCCAGCGTCAGATCGGCCACGCCTTCGAGCATGGGCAGCAGCCGCCCTTCGATCTGGCCCCAGAACGACTCCTGCTTGCCGTTTTGATACGGCGAATACGGCAAGGTATTTTCAAATATAACGCCCAGTCGGCCCAAGCCCGCCTCGGTCTCCTCGGCGACCATGGCCGCACCATTGTCAAAGAGCAGGGACCTGGGCAGATCCCGTTTCTGAAATGCCTGGCACAGGCCGTGGCACAACTCGCACGCCCCTTCGGCCAGATACCATTGCAGATGGCAGCAGAGCCGCGAGCGGTCATCGAGGATGCCCAGCAGGATGGGATAGACCCAGCGGCCATCATTCAAAAGCACCCGCAGCGAGCCGTGATGGAAATCCAGATGCCACAGGCCGTTGACATACTCGCTTTCGTAGCTGCGGACTTCCCGGGCCTCGAAGCGGTGCTCCGCCGCCCGGGCTCCCGGACTGTGCGCCGGCCCGCGCCGGGGACGTTTAATCAACCCATGGTGCTTCATGTAGCGCAAGAGCGAGACATACGCCGGCAGGGGGCCCAGTGCGGGTTGCTGCTCCACCAGCGCCGCCAGGTTGTCGGCGTGAAGCTGGTAGCTCCAACTGGGATGCAGGCGGTGTTGTTGAACCAATACCTCAATGAGCTGTGGATTAACCGAGGGATGCTGCCCGTGGTCGGAGCGGATTTTGCGTTTGAGCGCCTCCACCGGGCCGGCTTTGGCGCGCAGCGCTTTGTAATACCACCGCTCGATCGTCGAGCGGCCGAAGCTGACCCACTCTCCTGAAACCGGGCGCCGCCACTTTTTGGCAGCCAGGTCCTGGAGTTGAGCCGCAAGCTCGCCTCGGGAAGGAGGCGCAGCCAAAAGCGGTCCGATGACGCTGAAGCGAAAATGCGCCCAGCGTTCATGCGGCCGCAGGTTTGATGATGTCTCTTGCATAGGATGCCGTGTTTTTTGTTTTTTTCCACCGCCTCGGCGGTGTGGCTAAGGTTTACACGGCCCGCCCTGATCTTGTCCCCCGGCATCCTCTGCGGGCCAAAGCGCCTCCCTCACAGAAACCGCGCCAACGGAATCGAACCGGTGGTGATTGGAGCCAGGAACCGCAGCAAGTCCAGCAACCGGTCGCGCCGCTCTTCGACCCGGAAAACCTCGCACAAGCTGCGGGCTAACCGCTGGGTGGGCAGCGGGGGAGAAAACCGGGCACGAGCGGCGTTCCAGAAAGGGCTTTGGACAAAGGCGTGCAGCCACCACTGCCGCCAGCGCTCCACGGTGCGACGGTCAACGCCCAGGCTCTCGCGCAGCACCTGCAGCCGTGGCGGAGTCAGTCCGTGGCTCATCGCCGAGACCAGCACCACCACAAAACCCCAGTAGACTTTGCGGCCCAGAAAGCGCACCGACGGCGGGGTATGCCGTTTGCGGCAGCCATCCTGGTCACAGCAAAAACTGTGGCGATAGACCTCCTCGGAGCGCTGCCGATCCTGCCGGGGCTGACCCCGCGGCTTGCGCCGATACCGGGCGCTGTGCAAGGCGCCTGAGCAGTGCAGGCATCCGCCCTGGCGCACCTTTTGCGCCAAGTCGGCATCGACTATGTCCAGCAGTTGAGGTATTGCTTGATCGGCCAGGTAGCACTGGCACTGGTTCTCTAGCTTTGCGTTTTTCAACAACTTACAAAGCAGAGAAAAACCCCCGCGAAAGCAGGTAGTGTCCTAAAAGTTCTGCAAAAAGCAGCGGGTCATGGTAAGCCACTGGGGTGAATAAAGAACCCAGAAACGAAAGGCAAAGAACCATGACCCGAAAGGTTGAAAAGAACGTAAAG
>Ga0209200_1000924_pt1 | contig 31733 bp, 20 predicted proteins | sample AD_UKC033_MetaG_FD_184406 | JGI IMG/M metagenome (GOLD analysis project Ga0209200, IMG submission 184406) | Active sludge microbial communities of municipal wastewater-treating anaerobic digesters from USA - AD_UKC033_MetaG (SPAdes) (version 2) | ecosystem: Engineered > Bioreactor > Anaerobic >... | reverse complement strand
GGTGGGATGCGTCCAACGCGGAAGCGATGATGGCCCTGGTCAGCCTTCACCACAGTGGCCTGTGGGCGACGTACTGGAAATCCGAGCGAGCGGCCGCCTGAGAGTGCCAGGATTCATCCTCACACACCCCACCGCGGATCGGCCGTGATTTTTGTTGCCTGCCCCGGCCGAAGGATGTATAAATGAGCGTTCTTCGTACGCCGGGCACACCTGTGGGGGATTTGCTCTGGCCCGGATGTATACGCAGGAGGTGCCATAAGGCCAGCGGCGATGGATTGCCATTGAGCTAAGTTCTTTTTGTGTCGGCTTTTACGAAAGATGGAGAAGCTATGAAGCGTAAGATGGTGACGATTGATGGAAACAACGCGGCCGCGCACGTTGCGCACGCAACGAACGAAGTGATTGCGATCTACCCGATCACGCCGAGTTCTCCGATGGGGGAGATCGCGGATGCGAAGACCGCCAAGAACCTGCCGAATATCTGGGGCACCGTTCCATCGGTCACCGAGATGCAGTCGGAAGGGGGAGCGGCCGGCGCGGTTCACGGAGCCCTCGCGGCCGGTGCGCTGACGACGACGTTCACCGCTTCGCAGGGCCTGCTGCTGATGATCCCGAACATGTACAAGATCGCGGGCGAGCTGCTGCCCACCGTCTTCCATATTACCGCTCGCTCGATTGCCTGCCAGGGCCTGTCGATCTTCGGCGACCATTCCGACGTGATGGCCTGCCGAGAGACGGGATTTGGCATGCTGTGCTCCTGCAACGTGCAGGAGGTCATGGATTTCGCACTGATCTCGCAGCAGGCGGCGTTGGCCTCCCGCATTCCGTTCCTGCACTTCTTCGACGGTTTCCGGACGAGCCACGAGGAGCAGAAGGTCGAGGAGTTGACCTACGATGATATGCGGGCGATGATCGATGATGCCCTGGTGGCCCAGCACAAGGCCCGTGCTCTGACGCCGGACCGGCCCGTCATAGGCGGAACCGCTCAGAACCCCGACGTTTACTTCCAGGGCCGCGAGACGGTGAACAAGTTCTATCTGGCCGTGCCGAAGATCATGCAGGACGCGATGGACAAGTTCGCCAAGATCGTCGGTCGCCAGTACAAGCTGTTCGACTACGTCGGCGCCCCCGATGCGGAGAAGGTGATCATCATCATGGGCAGCGGCGCTGACACCGTTCACGAGACCGTCGAGTACCTCAACTCGCAGGGCCAGAAGGTCGGCGTCGTGAAGGTCCGCCTGTACCGGCCGTTCAGCACGAAGCACTTCATGGCGGTGCTGCCCAAGACCGTCAAGAAGATCGCGGTGCTGGACCGGACGAAAGACCCCAGCGCGTTGGGCGAGCCGATGTACCTGGACGTTCGCACCTCGATCGGCGAGGCGATGGCCGACGGGCTCGCTCCATTCGACAAGTACCCGGTCGTGGTAGGCGGCCGCTACGGCCTGGGCTCGAAGGAATTCACGCCTGCGATGGTCAAGGCGGTCTTCGACAACCTCGATGCCGCCAAGCCCAAGAGGGGTTTCACGGTCGGCATCATCGACGATGTAACGAATACGAGCCTGCCGGTGGACGATTCATTCGAGGTCCCGGCGCCGGGCCAGTACGCCGCGATGTTCTACGGTCTCGGCTCCGACGGCACCGTCGGCGCCAACCGCAACTCGATCAAGATCATCGGCGACCAGCTTCAGGACAACTATGCCCAGGCGTACTTCGTCTACGACTCGAAGAAGGCCGGTGCGATGACGGTCTCGCACCTTCGGTTCGGCAAGAAACCGATTCGCCAGCCGTACCTGATCAGCCGTGCGGACTTCATCGCCTGCCACAATCCGAGTTTCCTCGAGAAGTACGATATGCTCTCCTCGGCCCGCAAGGGCGGGACGTTCCTGCTGACGACCTCGCACCCGGCCGACCAGGTGTGGGACACCCTGCCCCAGGAAGTGCAGAAGCAGATTGTGGACAAGCAGTTGAAGTTCTACGTGATCGACGCGATCTCGCTGGCCCAGGAACTCGGACTCGGCGCCCGCATCAACGTGATCATGCAGACCGCGTTCTTCAAGATCAGCAACATCATCCCGATCGAGGCTGCGGTTGCCGCCATCAAGGCCGCGATCAAGACGTCCTACGGCAAGAAGGGTGAGAAGGTCGTCCAGTTGAACTACGCCGCCGTGGACGGCGCCCTGGATCGGATGCACGAGGTGAAGGTGCCGGCCAAGGTCACGAGCAAGGTCAAGATGCCGCCCGCCGTGCCCGCCGAGGCGCCCGAGTTCGTGCAGACGGTCACCGCCGAGATCATGGCGATGCGCGGCGATTCGCTGCCGGTCAGCAAGATGCCGGTGGACGGCCGGTTCCCGACGGGCACGACGCAGTTCGAGAAGCGGAACATCGCGGTGAATATCCCGGTCTGGCAGCCGGAACTGTGCCTCCAGTGCGGCATGTGCTCGTTCGTCTGCCCGCACGCGGCGATTCGCATCAAGGCCTACGATGCCAAGAATCTCGCCGGCGCGCCCGAGTCGTTCAAGAGCATCGACGCCAAGGGCAAGGAATTCAAGGGTCTCAAGTTCACCGTGCAGGTGGCCCCGGAGGATTGCACCGGCTGCGGCGCCTGCGTGACGACCTGTCCCGGCGCCGAGCGCGACGCGAACAAGCAGCCCACCGGGCGCAAGGCGATCAATATGGAGCTGCAGGAGCCGCTGCGGGACCGCGAGCGGAAGAACTACAGCTTCTTCCTGTCGCTGCCGAACACGGACCCCTCGCTGTTCAAAGCCAACTCGGTCAAGGGCAGCCAGTTGGTTCAGCCGCTCTTCGAGTACTCCGGCGCCTGTGCCGGGTGCGGCGAGACGCCGTACGTCAAGCTGCTCACACAGTTGTTCGGCGACCGGGCCTACATCGGCAATGCCACCGGCTGCTCGTCGATCTATGGCGGCAACCTGCCGACGACGCCGTACACCAAGCGGGCCGACGGTCGCGGCCCGACCTGGGCCAACAGCCTCTTCGAGGACAACGCGGAATTCGCGATGGGCATGAGACTGACCGTCGATCAGTTCCGCCTGATCGCGTTGAATCTGCTGGACAGGGCCAAGGATTGCCTCGACAAGGACCTGGTCGCTGCGATCCGTTCCGCGGCGCTCGCCAACGATCCGGAGCAACATGCGATCGAGGAGCAGCGAGCCCGCGTGGCGCAGCTCAAGACCCAGTGCGCCAAGTGTGATTGCCCCGAGTGCAAGCAACTGCTCACGGTGGCTGACTACCTGGTTCGCAAGAGCGTCTGGGCGCTGGGCGGCGACGGGTGGGCGTACGACATCGGTTACGGCGGTCTCGACCACGTCCTCGCCAGCGGCAAGGACATCAACATCCTGGTCCTGGACACCGAAGTCTACTCCAATACCGGCGGCCAGATGTCGAAGTCGACGCCTCGCGCCGCAGTGGCGAAATTCGCCGCCGGCGGCAAGCCCGCGCCCAAGAAGGACATGGGCCTGCTGGCGATGACCTACGGCAACATCTACGTCGCCAAGGTATCGATCGGCGCCAACGCCCCGCAGACGGTGAAGGCGTTCACCGAGGCCGAAGCGTATCCGGGTCCCTCGCTGATCATCGCCTACTCCCACTGCATCGCTCACGGCGTCAACTTGACGAACGGGTACGAGGAGCAGAAGAAGGCGGTGGCCTGCGGGCACTGGCCGCTCTATCGGTTCGACCCGAGACTCAAAGAGCAGGGGCAGAATCCGCTCCAGCTCGACTCGAAGCCGCCGACCATGGCGTTCGAGGACTACGCTTACGGCGAGGACCGGTATCGCGTGCTGAAGCAGTCGAAGCCGGAAGTGGCCGCGGAGCTGATGAAGCTGGCCAACAAGGACGCCGTGGATCGATATGCGTTGATGGAGCAGCTCGCGAAGATCAAGTGCGAGAAGAATGGGCAGGGAGCCGCCGAGTCCGAATCGAAAGCTTGAAGACAGACGATAGGAAACTGACATGGCCGCGAGGGTGATTCGCAATGTCGTTCTGATCGCGTGCATGGGTTTGATTCTCACCGGCTGTGGCCGGCAGGTTTCTCAGGATCCCTCCCAGGATCCGGACCTGCTGGCCACAGGTCCGTCTCACGGTGATACGCCGATTCCGCGGCCCTTCGTAGCGGCTTCCATCGAAGCTACAGGCGGCCTGCCGGTGTGGACACGGTGTCGCAAGATCCAGTTCGGCGCGATTGTGACCGCGAATTACCCTGATGGCGGCCTGTACCTCACCGAGCACGAGTTCACTGTCTATCCCTGGTCGAGTGCGATTCGAGCGGAGGCCGGCGAGCCCTTCGCCCGGTTCACCTGGCAGGTGGTCCAGGGACGCTATTCGTTCGAGGGCGACGAGCAAGTGGATGTCTCCCCGCTGCGAGGCTCCTATCCCGACTACAGCGAAGCGGTGCTCCAGATCGTGACCGCCCCGATCCGCGTGCTGGCCGAGGGGGCGTCGCTCAGCCGCAGGGCTCAGTCCGTGCAGCTCGCAGGCCAGTGGTACCAGCCGATCGACGCCAGGTACGAACGCCGCCAGATTGTCTCCGAGGAGAGGGGGCGCAAGAAGAAACGAGTTACTCTGGTCGAGCCGTCCTGGACCCAGGGCACGTACTTCCAGAATCAGGACACGCTCTTCATGGACATGATCTGGCTGGCCAATCCCGTCGCAGGGAAGTTCGTTCTCGTTCGCGGCTACGACTACTCCCGGCTGCCCGACAGCGAGGTCCTGATCCCCACCAAGATCGAGGTCTTCCGGTCCGGTCCCCAAGCCGAGTGCGGTCCGCGGATCGCGCTGATCGACCTGAAACCGTGACGTTGCATCACACCTGTCTGTGAACTATCATGCGGCTGGTACCGTAAGGTGCGTAACCGTATGGTTTTGTGCAGATGAGTGGCTGCAATGGTCGTCGGGGTTCGATGCGGTCGATCCGGGCTACAATCTGGGTGTTCTTGAGTACTGTCCTTGTGATGGCTCTCATTGCTTTCTTCGTGCGCCGAGGCGGGTTCGGGCGGGCGCCGGCAGCAAACCTGCGGACGCCCGTTTCCGATGCGAACCAGACCGTCGCAGCGCCTCAGTTCGACGGGACATGGCCCATGTTCCATGGCGGCCAGGGCCTCCTGGGCCGGGCACAAGGGACGCTGGCTGATTCGCTGACCCTCCTGTGGAAGTTCAAGACCGGCGCCGAGGTCAAGTCGTCCGCCGCCATCGAAGGGGGACGCGTGTTCATCGGTTCGTGCGATAACCACCTCTACGCCCTCGACCTGCGAACGGGTGAGAAGCTCTGGTCCTATGAAGCCGGCGATGCGGTCGAATCGTCCCCTTGTGTGCTGGAGGGCCGCGTGTTCGTGGGGTCTTCGGACGACTTCCTCCACTCACTGGACGCCGGGACGGGGGAACTGAAGTGGAGGTACGAGACGGACGGCCAGATCCTGGGCTCTCCGAACTGGACCCGCTCGCCCGATGGGCACAAGACCTGGATCGTGGTCGGCAGCTACGACAATCGCCTGCACTGCGTGGACGCCGAGAGCGGCAAGGCGGTCTGGACCTACGAGACGGGTAACTACGTCAACGGTTCGCCCGCGGTGGACCAGGGCAAGTGCGCCTTCGGAGGCTGCGATGCGATGATCCACGTCGTGTCGCTGGCCGATGGGAGGAAGGTCGCCGAGATCGACAGCGGGTCCTATATCGCTGGTTCTGGGGCACTTCTCGACGGGCAGGTGTTCGTCGGCAACCACGCGAACATCTTCCTGTGTGCCGATCTGAACGAGGGTCGGATTCGCTGGCGTTACGAGCAGAGCGATGCGGCGTTCTTCTCCTCGCCGGCTGTGGGCGAGGATGTGGTTGTCTTCGGAGGCCGGGATGAGTACGTCCACTGCGTCCGTCGCGACAGGGGCCAGCGGATCTGGGCATTCAAGACGCTGGGAGAGGTGAACAGCTCGCCCGTGATCTGCGGGGACAAGATCGTCGTCGGCAGCGACGACGGCCGGCTGTACCTGCTCCGCCTGGCGGACGGCGCGCGGGTGTGGTCGTACGAGATGGGTCAGCCTGTGACCTCGTCGCCTGCGGTTGTCGGCGGTCTGGTGGTTACAGGGTGCGACGATGGCTACGTCTATGCCTTCGGTCCCAAGCAGGCCGATGGGGGGCCAGCACAATGAAGATCATCCAGATCTGTCCCGGTTCGGGCGACAATTTCTACTGTGAGAACTGCCTGCGCGATGCGGCGCTGGTGAAGGCCCTTCGCGGGCTTGGGCATGACGTCCTGATGGTGCCCCTGTACCTGCCGTTGCAGGCGGACAAAGTCGAGCCGGTCAGCAATGCGCCGCTGTTCTTCGGCGGCGTGAACGTCTACCTCCAGCAGAAGCTGTCGCTGTTCCGCAAGACGCCGCGATGGATCGACCGATGGTTCGACTCCCGCGGACTCCTCGAATGGGCCGGACGAAAGGCCGGGATGACCAGCGCCCGCGACCTGGGCGAGACGACGATTTCCATGCTGCAGGGCGAGCATGGCCGGCAGGTGAAGGAACTGGACCGTTTCGTAGATTGGCTCGTGACCGAGCCCGAGAAGCCCGACGTCGTCTGCCTGTCCAACGTGCTGCTGGCGGGCATGGCCCGACGGATCAAGGAACGGCTCGCTGTGCCGGTCGTGTGCCTCCTGCAGGACGAAGACGGCTTCCTCGACGGCCTGACCTCCCCCTACGCCGAGCGGGCGTGGGCGGTCGTCCGCGAGCGGGCGCGTGACATCGACGCCTTTCTGGCCGTCAGTCAGTATTACGCCGACGCCATGCAGGAGCGTCTCCAGGCGGATTCCTCGCGGATGCACGTGGTCCACATGGGCGTGGAGATGGGCATGTACACGCCCGGCGATAGCGGTCCCGTGACGCCGACGATTGGCTTCCTCTCGCGGATGTGTCCCCAGCGCGGGCTCGAGACACTAATCGATGCCTTCCTCCTCCTGAAGAGGAACAGCGAGCTGGGATCAGCGAAGCTCCGGATCTCCGGCGGCAGGAGCGCCGCGGACGAGCCGTTTATCTCCCGTCTGCGCGACAAGCTTGCGGCGGCAGGCGTCCTCGACGACGTCGAGTTTCTGGCGGCCTTTGACCGCGACGCCAGATTGGAGTTTCTGCGTGGTCTCTCCGTATTGTCGGTGCCGGAGGCGTCCCCGGTGGCGTATGGACTGTACGTACTCGAGGCCCTGGCGATGGGCGTTCCCGTCGTCGAGCCGGCGATCGGGTGTTTTCCGGAGGTCATCGCCTTGACGGGCGGCGGCATTCTGTATGAGCCTAACACACCCGAACGCCTGGCCGAGGTCCTCGAACCGCTGCTGCTGGATTCTCAGGCCGCTCGCAAGCTTGGCGCCGAGGGCCGCGCCGGAATGCTCAGGGCGTTCGATATCGCGAGGACGGCGAAGGAACTGGTCGGCGTCTATGAACGGGTCGTGCGACGGTGATTGAGGCGAGGGCAGGGATGATCGAGCTTTGTGATGTGACGAAGACCTACGGCGCCCCGGACGATCCGGCGTCTGTGAGCGTTCTCAAGGGGGTCTCCCTGAAGATCGAGCAGGGCCAATCCATCGTGATCGTCGGCCCCTCAGGTTGTGGCAAGAGCACGCTGCTGAACATCATCGGCGGGCTGGATCACGCGACGAGCGGGCGGGTCCTGTTCGACGGTCGGGACCTTGCTTCGCTCCGTGACGACGACCTGGCGAGGATTCGTAGTCGCGAGATCGGTTTCGTGTTTCAGTTGCACCATCTGCTGCCCCAGTGCACGGTGCTGGAAAACGTGCTGGTGCCCACGCTGGCGGGACGGGGCGTTGCATCGGGACCCGCCGTGCGAGACCGGGCAAGAACACTGCTCGCCCGTGTCGGACTGGCGGATCGGATGTCCCACCGGCCGGGCGAACTGTCGGGTGGGCAGCGCCAGCGGGTCGCGGTGGCGAGGGCGCTCATCAACAGGCCCAAGCTGCTGCTTGCCGATGAGCCGACCGGCTCGCTCGATGAAGAATCGGCCCGAAGCATCGCCGGATTGCTCGCGGAATTGAATCGCGACGAGGGCGTGACGCTGGTCGTCGTGACCCATTCGCGGGACCTGGCCTCGCGGATCGGGCACGTGCTGGAACTCCACGGTGGCGTCCTGAGCGAGAGGGGCCGGCCATGAGTCTCTGGCGGCTGGTCGCGCGAAGCCTCCGATTCTACTGGAGGACGAACGCCGCTGTCTTTCTGGCGGTGATCGTCGCCACCGGCGTGCTCACCGGCGCCCTGGCGGTCGGCGACTGCGTCCACTACACACTTGCCCGGATCTTGCAAGCCCGCTTGGGCGACGTCGAGTTCGCAGCCTCGGCGTCCGGGCGGTTCTTCCGGGCGGCCCTTGCCGATGACCTCCAGCGCGATGTGGGGGGTGACATCGCCGCTGTCCTGCAGATCCCCGGCATGATTGCCAACGACGAAGGCTCGCGCCGCGTCAACCAGGTCCGAGTCCTCGGCGTGGACGAGAGGTTCTTCACCCTTGGCTCGGGACGCGATCCCTTTCCGCCAACGGCGGGCGAGGGAGTCGTCCTGAGCGAAGCGGTCGCCAAGCGGCTCGACACCGCCGTCGGAGGGGAGGTCCTCCTGCGGATCGAGAAGGTCGGGACGATGCCTCGCGACGTCCCCCTGGTCTCGGATGCGGACCGAACCATCGCTTTTCGCTTGAAAGTGCTGGCGGTGGCTGACGAATCGGCCTTCGCCCGGTTCGACCTGGCAGCGAATCAGGCGGCGCCGTTGAACGTGTTCGTCTTGCAGAGTTGGCTGGCGGAGAAGATCGGGCAGCCCGGACGGGGCAACATGCTCCTGGCGGCCGGTCGGAAGCCTGGGGGCATCGCCGACGAGCTGAATGCGGCGGTGAAGAAGGTCTGGGAGCCGGCGGATGCCGGCATTGAACTGGCGTGCCTGGCCGAGCCGAACGCGATGGAGCTTCGCAGCCGCCGGATCTTCATCGAGGAGTCGCTGGGCCGGGAAGCGATGAAAGCCGATCCCTCCGCCGCGGGTATCTTGACGTACTTCGTCAACGAGATTCGACTGGGAGGCAGGGCGACGCCGTACTCGATGGTTGCGGCTCTCGATGCAGATTATGGCGACCTGCTCCCCCCAGGGATGCGGGGCGACGAGATCGTCGTCAATCAGTGGCTTGCCGACGATCTGGGCGCCCGCGTCGGCGACACGATCGACCTTGCGTACTACGTCATGGGAGTCGGGCGGGCGCTGCGCGAAGAGCGGGGACAGTTCAGAGTCGTCAGGATCGTCCCGCTGGAAGGGGCTGCCCGCGATCCTTCGCTGATGCCCGCGTTCCCCGGCCTGGCGGATGTGGACAACTGCCGGGATTGGGAGCCGGGAATCCCGATCGATCTGGACACGATCCGCCCCAAGGACGAGCAGTACTGGGATGAATATCGCGGCACGCCCAAGGCATTCATCACCCTGGAGGCCGGCCGGTCGCGATGGGGCAATCGATATGGCGACCTGACGGCGGTCCGCTACCCCTGGCGGGACGGACTCGATGGACAGGTGGCTCGATACCTCACCAGTCACGTCGATCCCGCGTCGGTGGGTTTGTCCTTCCAGGCGGTGCGGGAGTCGGGCCTGCGTGCGGGTCGCGAGGGCACCGATTTCGGCCAGCTCTTCCTGGGCCTGAGCATGTTCCTGATCGGCTCGGCGGTCGTCTTGATCGGACTGCTCTTCGTCTTCGGGGTCGAGAGTCGCAGTCCGCAGATCGGTCTGCTGCTGGCGGTGGGCTGGCCCGCCAGACGGGTCCGAAGGTTGTTGCTGGCCGAGGGCGGGATCGTCTTGCTGATCGGGACCGTCGTCGGCGTTGCGGCCGGACTGCTGTACGCCCGCCTGATGGTCCTGGGTTTGTCCACGTTCTGGGGCGGGGCCGTTGCGGGTGTCCAGATCCGCTTTCACGCGACGAGTCCGACGCTCTTCGCGGGCGGTTTCGGCGGCTTCGTCGCGGCGTTGTTCGCCATCTGGATCACGCTGCGAAAGCAGGGGGGGCTTCCCGCTCGCGAACTGCTGGCCGGCGGCGAGGAGCATCTGCCGGGAGCCGCGTCCCGCGTCCGGGGACGACTCGGTGTCTTTGCGGCGGTTTCCGCATTCGTCGGTGCGGCGGTCCTTCTGTCGGTGGCCTCCGGCGGCGACAGTCAGGCTATGGCGGGCCTGTTCTTCGGAGCCGCGGCGCTTCTGCTGCTCGGGACGCTGGGTTTGAGCCACGCGGTGCTCTTCATCGCGGCGGGCGGTTGGGATCGGCCGCTGGTTTCGTTGCAGGGACTGGGCCTGCGGAATGCGGCGCGCCGACGAGGCCGGAGTCTGGGGATCATCGGCTTGCTGGCCAGCGGCGTCTTTTTGGTCGTCGCCGTCGGCGCCAATCGGCGAGAACTGCTCCGAGGGCCGCAGAGCAGAGATTCCGGCACAGGAGGTTTCGCCTTCTACGGCGAGTCATCAATCGGTATCCTGTACGATCTGAACAGCGAATCCGGTCGCAAGAGCCTCGGTCTGACGGACCCCGAGCTTGACGGACTGAACGCTGTGCAATTCCGCCTTCACGAGGGCGACGACGCGAGCTGCCTGAACCTCAACCGTGCCCAGCGTCCGCGATTGTTGGCGGTGCAGCCGCAGGCCTTGGGAAGCCGGGGGGCATTCAGATTCACAGGCCAAACCGCGACGAGCGACGAAGAGGCCGGGTGGGACTTGCTCACGATGGACCTGGAGGATGGAGTCGTGCCTGCGATTGGCGACTATCCGACCGTCTTCTGGGCTCTGGGCAAGAACCTCGGCGATGAAGTGGAGTATGGTGACGAGATGGGTCGGCCCTTCCGTGTTCGGATCGTCGGGATGCTCGCCAGTTCGATCCTTCAGGGCAGTCTTATCATCGCCGAGAAGGAGTTTGTCACGAGGTTTCCCTCGGTCGATGGATATCGGGTTTTGCTAATCGATGCTCCATCGGATAAGATGGAAGCCGTGTCGCAGAAGCTGTCGTCCGGCCTGACGGATTCGGGGCTGGTGCTCACGCCGACGTGGGAACGATTGGCCGCGTTCGGTGCTGTGGAGAGCACGTACCTGTCGATCTTCACGGCTCTCGGCGGGCTGGGACTCGTTCTGGGCAGTGTCGGGCTGGGTCTCGTGGTGCTCCGCAATATGCTCCAGCGACGGGGCGAGTTGGCCATGCTCCGTGCTGTGGGGTTCGAGAGGGCCAGGATCCGACGTATGGTCTTCTATGAACACTGGGGTCTGCTGCTTGCGGGTCTGGTCTGCGGGGGTGTCTCCGCTGTCGTGGCGGTGCTTCCCGCCCTGCAATCGCCGGGGGCCGAGGTGCCTTATGGCTCCCTGCTGGCGACGGTCGTAACGATCGCGGCCAGCGGCGCCGCCTGGGTCTGGCTGGCGGCGATGCTGGCACTGCGTGGGCGCCTGCTCGATGCGCTCAGACAAGAATAGGGAAGAAAGCACGAAATCCGAAGATGAAGAAACTCCTTGCCAACATGATCCCCATGGCGTTTGCCGTCGCGGGCGTGCTCGTGCTGATCCAACTCTGGCTCGGCGCGGATGCGGCGGTGAGTCTCCAGGAGCGTCTGCCCGGCGCGGACGGCAAGCCCGCAAACGCTGGCAAGGTGGACGAACCCGCGAAGATCGCAGGGACGCTGACGACGTCGGACGGGACGCCGGCGGATTTGCCCGGCGCCTGGCCGCGATTTCGAGGCGCCAACTTCGACGCGATCAGTCCCGAGAAGGTGCCCCTGAGTCGGACGTGGCCGGCCGAGGGGCCTCGCGTGCTGTGGTCCGTGGACGTGGGGGAGGGCTATGCCGGCGCCGCCGTGCTCCAGGGACGGGTTTACCTCCTCGACTACGACCAGGCCAATCAGGCGGATGTCGTCCGTTGCCTCTCGCTCAACGACGGCAGGGAGATCTGGCGGTATTCCTACCCGGTCAGGATCAAGCGATTCCACGGCATGAGCCGCACCGTGCCGGCCGTGACAGACGAGCACGTCGTTACCATGGGACCGAAAGGCCATGTCACCTGCCTCGACTCCAAAACGGGTGAATTCCGCTGGATGCTGAACTTGGTCAAGGAGTATGGGACCGAGATCCCCCAGTGGTACACGGCCCAGTGTCCGCTGATCGACGACGGCAGAGCGATCCTCGCTCCCGCGGGGAGCGTCTTGATGCTGGCGGTCGATTGTGCGACGGGCGAGATCGTCTGGCAGACGCCCAACCCGGACGGGTGGGTGATGACGCATTCGTCCATCGTCCCGATGGAGTTCGCCGGCAAGCGGTTCTACGTCTACTGCGGCGGCTCGACCAAGGCCGGCGGTGTCGTCGGCGTCGCCGTGCAGGACGGGCAGGTCCTGTGGAAGACTGAGGAATGGAAGGTCCGCACCAATGTGCCGATGCCGGTGATCGTGGGCCAGGACAGGATCTTCCTGTCCGCCGGCTACGGCCAATACGACTACGGCTGCACGATGCTGTGTCTGACCGAGTCCGAGGGTAAGATCGCGGTGGCCCGCGAGTTTCTGCACCCGACCAGCGTCTTCGGCACGATGCAGCAGACGCCGATCTTCTATGACGGACACATCTTTGGCATCGGCATGGACGGGCAATTGGTGTGTCTGGATTTGCAGGGCAACGTCGTCTGGACCAGCACGAGTGTCCACACGTTCGGCAGCGGTCCCTACGTGATCGCCGATGGGCTGCTCTATGTGCTCGACGATTCCGGCGTGCTGACTGTCGTCGAGCCGAGCGTCTCCGGGTACAACCCATTGGCTCGGGCTAAAGTCATGGATGGATTCGAATGCTGGGGTCCGATGGCGATTGCCTCCGGGAGGCTCATCGTCAGGGACCTCAAGCGGATGGTGTGTCTCGATATCGCTCAACCGTAGCACGGGCATCCTGCCCGTGGAACTTGCGGTGCTCGCAGGTTCTCGTCGTGTAGAGGTGTAGGGTTCGATCATGCAGGGAATGTCAGGGAGAATCGGCAGTGACTGGCTTGTCGTCGTGCTGGTCATAGCGGCCATCGTCGCGGCGGTGGTGGCCGTTCTCCAGCTTGACACGACCGGCAAGACGGGCAGCGGGCTGAGCGAGGCATATGCCTACGACCTGAGTCGGCTGGCCAAGATCGACCCGAACCTGATTCTCTATGCGCAATCGGGTCCGACTATCCGGACGGGCCTGAACCAGTCCCGCGCGATCACGGTCGACGCGAAGGGCTGGATCTACGTCGCCGGCGACAAGGCGATTCGCGTGCTCGGCGACGACGGGAAGGTCGAGAGCGAGATTGGCCTGGCGGGCGAGCCGCAATGCCTGGCGATCTCGGACGACGGCGCCATTTACGTCGGCATGAAGGACCACGTCGAGGTCCTCGATGCCCAGGGCAAGGTGGTCGCCTCATGGGAAACCCTGGGCGATGAAGCGGTTCTGACGAGCATCGCGCTGCACAAGGACGCGGTCTTTGTGGCCGACGCGGGGCATCGGATCGTGCTGCGCTACGACGCCGCAGGCACGCTCATCGATCACATCGGAGAGAAGGACCCCGACCGCAACATCCCGGGGTTCCTGGTGCCCAGTCCACACTTCGATCTGGCGGTGGGCCGAGACGGCATGCTCCGAGTGGTCGATCCCGGCCGAAACCGAATCGACACGTTCACCATCGACGGCGACCTCGAGTTCTCGTGGGGCGAGCGTTCGGTCGGCATCGAGGGTTTCTGCGGGTGCTGCAACCCCGCGAGCTTCGCCCTGCTGCCAAACGGGGGCTTCCTCACGGCGGAAAAGGGCCTGGTCCGCGTGAAAGTCTACAACAGCGACGGCGGCTTCGTCGGCGTCGTCGCGGGTCCCGATCCGTTCGCGGGCGGCAAGCAGATAAAGGTCTACGAGACGCCGGAAGAGGCCCAGGGCAGCGGGCTCGATGTCGCTGCCGGACCGGACGGCCGGATCTATGTCCTCGATCCGGAGGACAGCACGGTCAAGGTATTCCAAAGAAAGGAGATGGCCCTGTGAGTGGATTCCTGAGCAGACTGCACGCACGGCGGCAGTTCATCACGCGGGTCCTGCGCGGCGCGAGCCTGGCCCTGCTGGGGATTGGCGGGGGCGCTGTGGTCCTCAAACGGCGCAGGCTCCTGCGGGAGGGCAAGTGCCTCCACAGCGGAGTGTGCCGCGACTGCGAGGTATTCGCCGATTGCGGCCTGCCTCGCGCGCTCTCGACCCGCGAAGCATTGACGAGGGTTCGCCATGGCGGATAAGCAGGAAAACGTAACGCGGCGCAAGTTCCTTCGGGACGGTCTGTGGGGAGGTTGTTTGGCCGGCGCGGGGGCCGTCGCCGGGTTGAGCGTCGCACGGAACAACCGGGACAACCTCGTCTGGCAGATCGATCCGTACAAGTGCATCGCGTGCGGCAATTGTGCGACGTACTGCGTGCTGGAGGATTCCGCGGTCAAGTGCGTCCAGGCCTATGCGATGTGCGGATACTGCGATCTGTGCACGGGATATCTTGTGCCGGAGCCCAAGGCCCTGGACACCGCTGCGGAGAACGCACTGTGCCCGACCGGCGCGATCAAACGGACCTACATCGAAGACCCGTACTACGAGTACACGATCGATGAGGCGCTGTGCAACGGCTGCGCCAAGTGCGTCAAAGGGTGCATGGTGTTCGGCAACGGATCGCTCTATCTCCAGGTCCGCCACGACCGGTGCAAGAACTGCAACGAGTGCGCCATCGCGGCGGCTTGTCCTTCGCAGGCGTTCAAGCGGGTCCCTGCGGACCAGCCGTACTTGCTGAAAGGGATGGATCGCAAGGAATGAACCCCTTCGTTCATATCGCAGCCTTTCTGACGGTTCTGCTGGCCGCCGGCGCGGAGACGCAGGGCGAAATCCGCTTTCCCCCGCCGGAGTTCGAAACCGGCTACCAGTTTCCCGAGACGACCACCCCGGCGCCGCAAGCCGTCTGGCGTGAGTACCTCGATGCAGGTGTGCTGGTGTTTGCGCTGCTGCTCGCCTCACACCTGGTCTTTGTGCGACGCAGTCGTCGGGCGGCGTTCGTCCTGATGATCGCGGCTCTACTGTACTTCGGTTTCGTGCGGGATGGGTGCATCTGCCCGATTGGCGCGATCCAGAACGTGACCTTGACCGTCTTCGACAGCAGCTATGCCATCCCGATTGCCGCCGCGGTCTTCTTCGTGGTTCCGCTGGTGTTCACCTTGTTCTGCGGTCGGGTGTTCTGCGGCGCCGTCTGTCCCCTCGGGGCGATCCAGGATGCGGTCCTGATTCACCCTGTGACCGTGCCTCGCTGGTTGGAGAGCGGCCTGCGACTGCTGGCCTACGCTTATCTCGGCGCAGCAGTCCTCTTTGCGGCCACAGGCAGTGCGTTCATCATCTGCCGATACGACCCGTTCGTGGGTTTCTTCCGCATGGGCGGCAACTGGAACATCCTGCTGGTCGGCGTGTGCCTGCTGTTGATCGGGCTGTTCATTGGGCGGCCTTACTGCCGATTTCTGTGTCCCTACGGCGTGATTCTCCGCAATCTGTCGCGTCTGTCCAAGCGACGGGTCACGATCACGCCCAGCGAGTGCATCCAGTGTCGCCTGTGCGAGAATGCCTGTCCGTTCGGTGCGATTCGCGAGCCGACCGGCGACTGGCCCGAGGGGGAGTACAAGATCGCCAAACGAAGGCTGGCTCTGTTTCTCGTGCTGCTGCCGATCCTCCCAGCCGGGGGCGCCTGGGGGGGCTACGCGTCGAGAGGGCAACTGGCTCGTGTGAACCCGCGGGTCCGCACCGCGGAGCGAGTCTATTTGGAGGAGACAGGCCAGGTCGAAGGGACGACCGACGTGAGCGATGCGTTCCGAGCCACAGGGCAGACCACCCAGGTGCTCTATGCGGATGCGACGGAGATCCGCGACCGGTTCGGCGTGGGCGGAGCACTGCTGGGCGGGTTCGTCGGTCTCATTGCCGGCGGCAAACTGGTCGTCCTGTCCGTCCGTCGCAGGCGGACCGAGTACGAAGCGGACCCTGCGAGCTGTCTCGCCTGTGCGCGATGCTATCGGGCCTGTCCGAAAGAGCACGAGCGAATCAAGAAGAACAAGGAGGCAGCCGCAAGGCATCGATGACACAAGAAACGAAACAACTGAATATCTGGTATCAATCGGCCAGGACGACGGCTGTTGTGGGCGCGGTCTTCGCAGGCCTCTTCACCGTGTTGCTGGTCGTCAACCTCTTCGGCAGCGCCGTGCTTGGACCTTCGCGCGAGACCAGGCTGGCGGCCATGCAGCACCAGGCGCAGAAGGACCCGACGAATGAGACGCTCCTGTCCGAGGTCCGCCGACTGGATCTCAAGATTCGACAGGACCGGCTCTGGCGGCTGGATTTTGCCGAGCGAACCGCCTTTGCCTTGCTCGGCAGTGTGATTGTCCTGCTGATCGCGGGCAAGATCGCATACGATCTGGGCAAAGAGCCGCCAAGGCCGCAACATGGGACGACAGACCGAGGAGAGATGCAGGTGAGAGAAGGCAGGCAGGCCCGCTGGGCCGTCGCAGGGGGATTGGCTGTCCTGGCGGTGGGTATGACGCTCCTCGGGATGATGGGGCACGTCCGATTCGCGCAGGCGCAGGACGCAGAACCTCCTTTTGCGTCGATGCAGGACAAGCAGGGACAATGGCCTCGATTCCGAGGCCCCGGCGGAGCGGGCGTTAGCGCCTACGCCAACATCGCCACCTCCTGGAACGGCAAGACAGGCGAGGGCATCCTCTGGAAGACCGCGGTGCCGATGCCCGGTCGGAATTCGCCGGTGGTATGGAAAGACCGCGTCTTCCTCGTCGGCGCGGACCCCAATGCACGGAAGGTGTACTGTTTCGACGCGAGGTCCGGCCGACTGCAATGGACAGGCGACGTCCCGACGGTGCCGGTCGAGGAACCGTTGGAACTCATGGAGGACACCGGCTACGCCGCCTGCACGGCCGCGACGGACGGCCGGCGGATCTATGCGATCTTCCCGACGGGCGACGTGGCGGCGTTCGACTTCAACGGCCGTCGCCTGTGGCACAAGAACCTGGGTATGCCGGACAGCGCCTACGGGTACGCCGCGTCGCTGGAAACGTATGAGAAGCTGGTCATCATCCAATACGATCAGGGGGACGGCAGCGAGGGCAAATCGAAGGTCATCGCATTGGACGGGACGAACGGCCGGGTCGCCTGGGAGACCAAACGGGATCTGCCGAACTCCTGGTCTTCGCCCGTCGTGGTGGAAGTGGAGGGGAAACCTCAGTTGATTACGGTGGCCGATCCGAATGTCGTCGCCTACAACCCTGCGGACGGCAAGGAGATCTGGCGGGCCGAGTGTCTCGGCGGCGATGTCGCGCCCTCCCCGATCTATGCCGGCGGGCTGATCCTGGCGATCGAGCCCTATGCGCAGTTGGTCGGCATCAAGCCGACCGGGCAGGGCGACGTCAGCAAGACGCACGTCGTCTGGAAGATGGAGGAAGGTGGGCCGGACATCTGCTCCCCTGTCAGCGACGGGACCTATGTGTACCTGCTGGAGAGCGCCGATCTGCTGATCTGCTGCAGGATTGAGGATGGGCACAAACTGTACGAGCAGAAGATCAAAGGTGATTTCCGGGCGTCCCCGAGCATCGTGGGGGACAAGCTCTACATCCTGGATATGAAAGGCGTGATGCGCATTGCCCAGGTCGGGCCCGAGTACAAGGAACTGGGCAAATGCGAACTGGGCGAGGAGTGCTTTGCGTCGCCTGCGTTTGCGGACGGGCGGATGTACATTCGAGGAGTCGAGCACCTCTACTGTATCGGAAAGGCCCAGTAGGATCGGATCGTTCGATATGTCGAATCAAGAACCAACAGAACCACTGGACCTGACGTTCGTCGAGGAGACCGTCCAGCGGGTCGGCGCCGGCAAAGAGAAGGTGCTGGAACTGCTGCAGGCGATCCAGGGACACTATGGCTATCTGCCCGAGGAGGCGCTGCGTCGGGTGTGCGAGCTGACGGAGATCACGCCGGCTTCGATTGCCGGGGTCTCGACGTTCTACGATCAGTTCCGCCATCGTCCCGCGGGCAAGCATATCATCCACGTGTGCATCGGCACCGCCTGCCACGTCAAGGGCGCCGAATCGGTCTATGAGGCGTTCCGCACCCACCTGGCGATTCCCGAGGGCGAGGATACCGACGCCCAGAAGCTGTTCACCGTCGAACGGATCGCATGTCTGGGCTGTTGCACGTTGGCGCCGGCCGTCCAGATCGACGGGGTGACCTACGGCCATCTGACACGCGAGACCGTGCCCCACGTGCTGAGCGATTTCCTCCGACAGGAGCAGGCCAGAACTGCCTCGTTGGGCAAGTCGCGCAGATTGCGTCCCGCAAAGGCGGGCATCCATGGCGAGGTCCGAGTCGGACTCGGCTCCTGCTGCGTCGCCCGCGGAAGCGGCAGGTTGCACAGTGCCCTGCAGGAGGCCCTCGCCCAGACGGGCGTTCAGGTCCCCGTCAAGCGGGTGGGTTGCGTGGGGATGTGCCATCAGACGCCTCTGCTCGAGATCGTGCAGCCGGACCAATCGTCGTATCTCTATGCGAGGGTGCAGCCCGAGGATGCCAAGCCGATCATTCAACGGCACTTCGGCGTCGCGGGTCCCCATCGAAGGCTCACCAACGCGGTCTCCACCGCCCTCGACCGCCTGCTGACGGATGAGAAGTGGGAGCCTGTCACCCGCTACTCGATCCACGTACGGGACCAGGCGGTCTCCGACTTCCTCGGTCGGCAGATCCACATCGCCACGGAGCATTGCGGGCACATCGACCCCACCGACATTGACGAGTACATCCGCAGCGGCGGCTTCCTGGGCTTGGAGAAGGCGATCAAGGGGCTGACCCCGGAGGCGGTGATCCGACAGATCGAGATCAGCGGTCTTCGCGGCCGGGGCGGCGCGGGCTTCCCGACGCACCTGAAGTGGTCCGCCGTCCGTGCAGCAGAGTCCATGAAGAAGCACATCGTCTGCAACGGCGACGAGGGCGATCCCGGCGCGTTCATGGACCGCATGCTGATGGAGTCCTATCCGTATCGGATCATCGAGGGCATGGTGATCGCGGCCCGCTGCGTCGGGGCTCATGAGGGATTCCTCTACATTCGCGCGGAGTATCCGCTCGCGATCCAGCGGGTCACCGAGGCATTGGAGAAGTGCCGCGAGCACGGGTTCCTGGGGAAGAACGTCCTGGACACGGATTTCTCCCTGCAGTTGAAGATCGTCGCGGGCGCCGGCGCGTTCGTCTGCGGCGAGGAGACCGCCCTGATGGCCAGCATCGAGGGCCGTCGCGGAATGCCGAGGCTCCGCCCGCCGTTCCCGGCGCAGAAAGGTCTGTGGGGGTTGCCCACGCTGATCAACAACGTCGAGACCTACGCATGCGTCCCCTGGATCATTCGCAATGGAGCCGAGGCCTTTGCAGACATCGGAGTAGGCAGGAGCAAGGGCACGAAGGTCTTCGCTCTGGCGGGCAAGATCGCACGCGGCGGGCTGATCGAGGTCCCGATGGGTATCTCGATCCGCCAGATTATCGACGAGATCGGCGGCGGCATCGCGGGCGGCCTGAAGTTCAAGGCGGTCCAGGTCGGCGGGCCCTCCGGCGGATGCATCCCGGTCGCACGGGACAACCTCTCCGTGGACTATGAGTCCCTTATCGAAGCGGGAGCCATGATGGGTTCGGGCGGTCTGGTCGTGCTGGACGAGACCGACTGCATGGTGGATATCGCCCGGTACTTCCTGCAATTCACACAGAATCAGTCGTGCGGCAAGTGCACGTTCTGTCGGATCGGAACCCGGCGGATGCTCGACATCCTCGACCGGCTCTGCGCCGGGCAGGGCGAGCGGGCCGACCTCGACGAGCTGGAGCACCTCGCGAAGATGATCAAGCAAGGCAGCCTGTGCGGACTGGGCAAGACCGCTCCGAACCCCGTCCTCTCGACGATGCGGTACTTCCGCGAAGAATACGAGGCGCACGTGCAGGGGCGCTGTCCGGCGGGCAAGTGCAAGGCCCTCATCCGCTACTCCATCACGGACGATTGCATCGGCTGCACGATCTGCGCCCAGCACTGTCCGACCGATGCGATCGCGATGAGGCCCTATGAGAAACACGAGATCGATCCTGAGAAATGCGTCCGGTGCGGGACGTGCAAGAGCGTCTGTCCCGCCAACGCCGTTCGGGTTGAATGAACATGCCGAAGATTACGATAGACGGTCGCGAAGTGCAGGTGGAGGCGGGCGCAACGATCCTTGACGCTGCGGGCAAGCTGGGGATCTCCATCCCCACGATGTGTCACCTGCAGGGCCATGAAGCGACGACGAGCTGCATGGTGTGCATGGTGAAGGTCGCGGGCATGAACGGCCTGGTCCCCGCCTGCGGCACGATTGTCGGCGACGGGATGCAGGTCGAGAGCGACAGTAAGGAGGTCTTCGACGCCCGCAAGGCGGCTCTGGAACTTCTCCTGAGCGACCACGTCGGCGATTGCATGGGGCCGTGCCAGATGGGCTGTCCCGCCCGGATGAACATCCCACTGATGATCCGTCAGATCGCGGCGGGGCGGTTGAAGGACGCCATCGAGACGGTCAAGCGGGACATTCCGCTCCCTGCGGTGCTCGGGCGAATCTGCCCGGCGCCCTGCGAGAAGGTGTGCCGGCGCAAGCAGCACGACGAAGCGGTGTCGATCTGCCTGCTCAAGCGTCACGTTGCCGACGCGGATCTGCAATCGGATCAGCCTTTCAGTCCGACGCCGGCCCCCAGACGGGATAAGCGGGTCGCGATCGTCGGCGCCGGTCCGGCGGGCCTGTCGGCGGCCTACTACCTTCAGCTCGATGGGTTCGATTGTACGATCTTCGATGAGCGTGCCGAACCCGGAGGCATGTTGCGGTACGGCGTGACGGAGAGGAGCCTTCCTCGGGATGTGCTGAACAGGGAGATCGATCAGATTGCCAGGCTCGGCGTGACATTCCAGCTCCGCACTCGCGTGGGAGTCGCCGTCCTGCTGGAGGAGATTCGCAAGCAGTTCGACGCCGTGTTCCTCGCCACCGGCGAGCTGAAGGCGGGCGATGCGGACGCCCTCGGTCTCGATGCATCCTCCGAAGGCATCAAGGTCGATCCTCGGACGGGGGCCACGAGCGTTCCCGGTGTCTTCGCCGGCGGCGACGCAGTTCGAAAGCGCCGACTCGCAGTTCGCGCCGTTGCCGACGGAAAGGAGACGGCCGGGTCGATCCGCCAGCTCCTGGCAGGCGAGCCGGTCGTCGGGCCCGCCAGGCTGTTCAACAGTCGAATGGGCAAGCTCGACGAGGCAGAGATGTCGCTGTTCCTCCGCGGCGTCAATCCTCAGCCTCGCTCTCCGCTGACGCACCCTGTCGAGGGGCTCAATCCCGACGAGGCACGCACGGAGTCGGCACGCTGCCTGCGCTGCGATTGTCGCAAGGGAGATAGCTGTCTCCTGCGCCGCCATGCACAGGCGTACGACGCCAGACAGACCCGCTACAAGGCCGAGCGGGGGCCGTTCGTCCAGCAGACGCAGCATCCGGACGTCGTGTACGAGCCCGGCAAGTGCATCGATTGCGGCATCTGCATTCAGACGGCTTCATCGCTCGGCGAGACGCTCGGATTGACCTTCGTCGGGCGGGGCTTTGACGTGCGCGTGACTGTGCCGTTCGGTGAATCGCTGGCCGAAGGTCTGAGAATGGCGGCGGCAGAATGCGTCAAAGCCTGTCCCACCGGGGCACTGGCGTTCAAAGACAGCACCCGAAGAGACTGACGGGCGGAGTTTCCGCGAACCCCGTTGCCACCGCGAGTATATTAGACTACGATGGTTCCGAATAGGGTTCAGGGTTTCTGTGCACACAGGTGAACGGTATGAAAGGGAAGTTCTGATGTCAGGAGCGATCAAGGTCGTTGCGGTTTTCACCCTTGCTTTGGCGGTCTTCCCGAGCGTTCTTCAGGGCGCGGATTGGCCGCAGTGGCAGGGACCCAACCGCGATAACGTCTGCACGGAAACAGGTTTGCTGAAAGAGTGGCCCAAGAGCGGTCCGACTCTGCTGTGGGAAATCTCCGGCCTGGGACCCGGCTACTCGACGGTTGCCATCAAGGACGGGAAGCTCTACACCATGGGCGACCGGCGGGTCGGCAGCGAGAAGTCGCAATATGTCTACGCCTACGATCTGAGCACGCGGAAGGAACTCTGGGCGGCCAAGGTGGGCAAACCCCACGACGACGGTCCTCGCTGCACGCCGACGGTGGATGGCGCCTTCGTATACGCGATTGGCACGAGCGGCGACGTGGTCTGCATCGCCGCCGACAGCGGCAAGGTCCTCTGGACCCGGAATCTGCTCACGGACTTGGGCGGGGCGGCGAATCCCGGCTGGAGATTCAGCGAGTCGCCTCTCGTTGACGGCGACAGACTGCTGTGTACGCCCGGCGGGCATAAGGCGGTCATCGCAGCCTTGAACAAGAAGACCGGGGAGACGATCTGGACCTGCCCCATGCCGGACATCGGCGACAATGGCAAGGACGAGGCCGGCTATTCCTCCATCCGGATCAGTCACGGTGCCGGTGTGAAGCAGTACGTACAACTGACGAACGAGGGCCTGGTCGGCGTCTCCGCGGACGGCAAGTTCCTGTGGGGCTACAATCGCGTCGCCAATGGCGTTGCGAATATCTCGACCCCTGTGATCGACGGGGATTACGTCTTCACCTCCACTGCCTATGGGACGGGGTCGGCATTGCTGAAGCTCGTGCGCGACGGCGCCGGGGTGAAGGCCGAAGAGGTATACTGGCTCGATGCCGGGAAGTTCCAGAACCATCACGGCGGATTCGTCAAGGTCGGCGACTGCATTTACGGCGGCCACAATCACAACAAAGGCGAACCCACCTGCATCGAGATGAAGACCGGCAAGATTCTCTGGAATGCAGATCAGCCCGGCAAAGGCTCCGGCTGTGTCTTGTATGCCGATGGATGTCTGTACTTCCTCTACGAGAACGGCGTCGTCGCGCTCGTGGAAGCTGCTCCCGAGAAGTACAACCTCAAGGGCACGTTCAAGCTGCCCGCTGGTCGTCCCGGCGCCGAGGGGACCGCCTGGGCGCATCCGGTGATCTGCGACGGCAAGCTCTACCTGCGATGGGCGAATGTGCTCTTCTGCTACGACGTGAAGGCGAAGTGATAAGGGATTCCGTCATGAAAGCAGCAGCGATCTCAGGGTTCGGCGGTTCGGACGTCCTGCACGTGATGGACGTGAAGGAGCCGGCGACTGCTCCCGGCGAGGTCGTGCTCCGGATTCTCTGCGCGGGCCTGAACCACCTGGATATCTGGGTCCGCAAGGGCCGGCCCGGCTCGCAGTTGGCAATGCCTCACGTGCTCGGGTCCGATGCGGTCGGCGTGGTTGCTGCGGTCGGCGAGGGGGTGACCGAGCCAGAGATCGGGGACGTGGTGATTCTCTATCCCGGCCTGATCTGCGGGCGGTGCGAATTCTGCCGACGGGGGGAGCAGAGTCTGTGCGTCGATTTCGGAATCGTCGGGCTCGTGCGTCCCGGCACCTTTGCCGAGCGAGTGGCGGTGCCGGCGGGGAATTGCTATCCCAAGCCGGCTCACCTGGGCGACGAGGAGGCGGGTGTCCTGTCGCTGGCCCATGTGACTGCCTGGCGGATGCTCATGACGCGGGCGCAGATCAAGCCGGGAGAGACCCTTCTGATCCATGGCATCGGCGGCGGCGTCGCCATTGCTGCTCTACAATTCGCGAAGATGACCGGCGCGGAGGTTCTGGTAACCTCGTCGTCCGACGAGAAGCTCTCGCGAGCGAGGCAGTTGGGCGCCGATCACACGATTCACTATGGCCGCCAGAATGTTGCCGAGCAGGTCTCTGAAATCACAAGTGGACGCGGCGTCGACGTGGTGCTCGATACCGTCGGCGCGGCCACGTGGCCGCTGGATAGTGCCTGCGTCCGCAAAGGCGGGCGAATCGTCCTGTGCGGCGTGACGACCGGAGCGAAGGCCGAGACGGACTTGCGCTGCTTCTACTGGAACCAGCTCAACGCCATGGGCTCGACGCTGGGTTCGGCCGAGGATTTCCGGCAGATGCTCCGCGCGGTCACAGTCAACAAGCTCAGGCCGGTCGTCGATACGGTCTTGCCCCTGGACAACGCCTGCGAGGCCATGGACAGAATGGAAACCGCTGGCCAGTTCGGAAAGATCGCACTGAGGGTGTCGAAGTGAGGTTATGAGTCCGGCTGCCACGCTCAAGGGAGACTACGGATGGTCAGGTCGTCGGTGCTCACAGCCGTTGTTGTCATCGTGACATGTGTGGCGGTTCCCTTGTTCGGGCAGGCTGGGCCCGCCGCGGATGCCAATGCGCCGCGAACGCTGTCGCAGTACTTGCAGTACGCGGCGATCCACAATCCCGGCCTGAAAGCGGCATTCGAGGAGTGGAAGGCGGCGCTGGAGCAGATCCCCCAGGCCAGGGCGCTGCCTGACCCCCAGTTCACCTACGGCTATTTCATCGAGAAGATCGACACTCGCCAGCGCGCCGGGATCATGCAGGAATTCCCCTGGTTCGGCAAGATCGAGGCTCGTACGGACGCCGCGACCGCCGCCGTGAAAGCCGCCCAGAGACGCTATGAAGCCACGAGGCTCGAGCTGTTCTCCCAGGTCAAGGTCGTCTTCTACGAGTACGCTTACCTGGCCGCCGCGATCCGCATCGCGGGAGAGAGCGTCGAACTGATGCGGCATTTCGAGGAAGTGGCAAGGACCAAGTACATCACGTCGACTGCGACGCACCCCGACATCATCCGGGCGCAGATCCAGCTCGCCGAATTGCAGGACCAGTTCGTGGCCTTGGAGCGGCGGAGAGATCCGACCGTGGGACGGATCGATGCCGTGCTCAACCGTCGGACGCCGGCGCCGCTGCCGTGGCCTGAGGCCGGGCCGGTGCAGGAGACGCACGTGGATCGAGCCAGGCTGGTTGCCGCGCTGCGAGAGTCCAATCCGCAGCTCCAGGCGGCCGCATTCGACGTGGAGCGGCTCGGTAGAGAAGTGGATCTCGCGAAGCGGGACTTCTATCCGAGTATTGGCGTCGGCGTCGAGTGGATGGACATGGATGACGACGCAATGGCCGACACCGTGAAGAACGACGAGGTCGTAGTGGGCGTCGGACTCAATCTGCCCATCTGGCGTCGCAGCTATCGGGCTGGTGAACAGCAGGCACGCGCCGCGGCCCGTCGGGCGCGGTACGAGCGAGCGCAGTTGGAGAACGACTTGGTCGCACGTGCCGAACGAACGCTGTACGAGTTCGACGACAGCGGCCGCAAGCTCCGTTTGTGCGAGACCGTGCTGGTACCCAAAGCCCAGGAATTGATGAGGGCCTCCGAGACCGCCTATACCGCAGGGACAGTCGATTTCTTGAGCCTGATTGATGCGCAACAGACGCTGTTGCAGTATCAGCTTCAACGAGAGCGAGCCCGTGCGGATCGTCAGCAACGATTGGCGGAACTGGAGGTGCTGGCTGGAACGGAGTTCCCCAGGGCCGCTGTGCCGGGGGGATTGAACTGACGCGGATCGGGTGGGGCTCCCAAATGATGCCGAAGTTCTGCGAACACAAATCCTATTGCGCTAGTATAGATGCCACAGACTGAAGGACTCGTGGAGGTCCACATGAGTGTGGTTGGCGTTTTGCGGCGTGTGGCCGCAGTCATCTTGTTGGTCGCAGTTGGGGTGCTGGCGGGATACCTGGTTGGTGTCTCCGCGTCGGCCGGCAATACTGATGTTGTGCATTCCCAGGCGGACGCAGGCTCACGGCGGTGGTACTGTTCGATGCACCCCCAGATCATTCGGGATCGGCCGGGATTGTGCCCGATCTGCGAGATGGAGCTGGTCCCGATGCCGGAGAACGTCGCGGCGGAGGACCACCCGCGGGAGCTGACAGTCTCGGACGCGTCTGCGAAGCTGATGAACGTCCAGACCTCCCCGGTCGAACGGAAGTCCGTCGCGACCGAGATTCGCATGGTCGGCAAGGTGCAGTATGACGAGAGCCGGGTGAAGTACATTGCCGCCTGGGTCTCAGGCCGGCTGGATCGCCTGTTCGTCGATTTCACCGGGACCACCGTTCGCCAGGGCGACCACCTTGTGTCCCTGTACAGTCCCGACCTGATCAGCGCACAGGCGGAGTTGCTCCAAGCCGCGAGAACGGCCCGGAAGGCAGGGGATGCGGCGCCTGAGTATCTGGCGGACTCCGCGGTTTCGACCCTCGATGCCGCCCGCGAGAAGCTCCGCCTGTTGGGATTGACCGCAGGGCAGATCGAGGAGATCGATCGCTCGGGAGAACCCCTGACGCATCTGACGATCTACTCTCCGATCGGGGGAGTGGTGATTCAGAAGATGGCCAGCGAGGGCATGTACGTCCAGACCGGCACGCAGATCTACACGGTGGCCGATCTCTCGCAGGTCTGGATCAAGCTGGATGCCTACGAGTCGGATCTGGCGTGGATTCGCTACGGCCAACACGTGCAGTTCACCACGGAATCGTACCCCGGCGAGACCTTTCGCGGGTGGATCAGCTTCCTCGATCCGGTGCTGGACCCGGTGACGCGGACGGTCAAGGTCCGCGTGGAGGCCCCCAATCCCGACGGGAGGCTCAAGCCGGAGATGTTCGTCCGGGCCGTGGTGGCATCGCAAATCGCCCAGGGCGGCAGGGTGATGGAACCCGAGATGGCGGGCAAGTGGATCTGCCCGATGCATCCCTCGATTGTGAAATCTGAAGAAGGCGTCTGCGATATCTGCGGCATGGACCTGGTGACGACGGAGTCGCTGGGTTACGTGGCGGCGTCGACCCCTGAGGCGCCGCCCCTGGTGATTCCGGACACGGCGCCTTTGATCACGGGCAAACGGGCGGTCGTGTACGTGCGGAAGCCCGATGCGCAGATGCCGACGTTCGAGGGACGCGAGATCGAGCTCGGTCCCAGGGCGGGGCGTTACTATCTTGTCGTCTCCGGGCTGCAGGCAGGCGAGCAGGTCGTGACCAGCGGCAATTTCAAGATCGATTCGGCCCTGCAGATTCAAGCCAGGCCGAGCATGATGAATCCGCAGGACGTTGCCAAGTCGTCTTCTGTTCCACTGGCGGGGATCGAGCAGAAGACGTGCCCGGTCATGGAGGGCAACCCCATCGATCCGAGTATCTTTGTCGAGTACAAGGGCAAGCGGGTGTATTTCTGCTGTCGGGGCTGCGACAAGAAGTTCCTGGCGGATCCGGAGAAATACATCGTTAAGCTGCCGCAGTTTCAGAAACAAGGAGATCCCAATGAATGAACGAAAGAGATTCTTCGCACGGGCTGCGGTGTGCATCCTCGTAGCGATGGCGGCGATAGTGATCTTTGGCGGTTGCTCCAAGAAGCAGCCGTTGCAGGAGAAGCCCGTCACAGCAGGGCAGGCCTCTTCGGCCCAGCCGGCCGCCGAGACGGTGGCGATCGAGCAGAAGACCTGTCCGGTCATGGAGGGCAATCCGATCGATCCGAACCTCTTTGTCGAGTACAAGGGAAAGAAAGTCTACTTCTGCTGCAAAGGGTGTCCGGAGAAGTTCCTGGCGAACCCGGAGAAATACCTGGCCAAGCTGCCGCAGTTCCAGCAGTGACGTGAGCCGGCATGACGCCCGAACGCATGAACGAGAACCGGTATGAGCCGATCCCCGAGCAGAAGTCCCTGGTCGGCAGGGTGCTGGGCTTCTGCATCTACAACAAGCTCATCGTGGGCCTGGTAGCCCTCTTTCTGGTTGTCTGGGGGATTCACGTGGCCCCGTTCGACTGGGAACTCGGAGGACTTCCACGCAATCCGGTGGCGGTCGATGCGATTCCGGATCTCGGGGAGAACCAGCAGATCGTCTTCACGGAATGGCCCGGCCGATCCCCAGGCGACGTCGAGGACCAGGTTACATACCCGCTGACGACGGCTCTGCTGGGCATTCCCGACATCAAGACGATTCGCAGCACGTCGATGTTCGGGTTCTCGTCCATCTACATCATCTTCGACGAATTCTCGTTCTTCGAGCGTCTGGTGCAGGGCAAGGATTTCTACTGGACCCGCAGCCGGGTGATCGAGAAGCTCAGCAGCCTGCCTGCGGGCACGCTCCCCGAGGGCGTGCAGCCGACCTTGGGTCCCGACGCCACCGCGTTGGGCCAGATCTTCTGGTACACCCTGGAAGGGCGAGATCCGAACGGCAATGTCACCGGCGGCTGGGACCTCGAAGAGTTGCGTACCGTCCAGGACTGGCAAGTGCGGCTGGCCCTGCGGTCCGCCCAGGGGGTCAGCGAGGCGGCTTCGGTGGGCGGCTTCGTCCGCGAGTACCAGGTGGATGTGGACCCCGACGCCATGCGGGCGTACAACGTCGGGATTGGCGAGGTCTTCGAAGCCGTGAGGCGATCCAACATCGATGTGGGCGCCCAGACCATCGAGCTGAACCGGGTGGAGTATCTGATTCGCGGACTCGGTTTCGTCAAGAGCATCGAGGACATCGAAAACAGCGTGATTGCGACGAACGAGAATGTCCCGGTTCTTATCAGGCATGTGGCAAAGGTGTCGCTGGGACCGGAACCGCGTCGCGGTGCCCTGGACAAGGGGGGCGCGGAGGCGGTGGGCGGGGTCGTGGTCGCCCGCTATGGAGCGAATCCCCTGGCCGTCATCAAGGACGTCAAGCACAAGATCGCGGAGCTTGCGCCGGCCCTGCCCGTCAAGGCGGTCATCACTGATCCACGTGTCACGCCGCAGCAGGTTCGCGAGTTTGCCCAGCAACACGGTTTCGAGGCCGACGCGGACGTTGGGTTGAATCAGCCGGCGTGGCTGGAGTACCTGCGCGCGACGCCACAGAGACAATGGCCCGCCTGGCTGACGCGAAGTCAGGTCGCCGTCGTGCCGTTCTACGATCGCACGGGCCTGATCCATGAGACGTTGGGGACTCTGAACGCGGACATCGTCCAGGAAGTGCTGGTGACCGTTCTGGTCATTATCCTCATGGTCAGGCACCTTCGCAGCAGCATTCTGATCAGCTCCGTGATGCCGCTGGCCGTCCTGGGCTGCTTCGCCATCATGAAGGTGTTCTCCGTCGACGCCAACGTCGTGTCCCTGGCGGGCATCGCCATCGCGGTGGGGGCGATCACCGACATGGGCATCGTGATGTGCGACAATATCCTCCGCCATCTGGAGGAGGACCCGCCGGACATGCCCCGCGCCGAGGTGATCCACCGCGCCGCCAGCGAGGTCGGCAGTGCGATCGTGTCCGCTATGGCCTCGACGATCATCAGCTTCATTCCGGTCTTCTTCATGACGGGTCCGGAGGGCAAGCTGTTCAAGCCTCTGGCGTTCACGAAGACGTTCGCGCTCTTTGCATCTATCGTTCTGGCTCTGACGGTCATTCCGCCCGCGGCCCATCTGTTGTTCTTCGCCCGCAAAGGGGGCGGCAGGGGGTTCCGGCTCGTCCTCTACGGATCAGCGACTGCGGCGGCTCTGGTCGTGGGGTGGGTGTTCAGTTGGCTGGTCGCCGCCGTGATTCTCGCCTTCATCGCATACCAGATGGTCCGACCAATGCTCCCTGGACGAATTGCGGAGCTGACTCCCTACGTCGCCAATGGAGCCGTCTTGGTGCTGGTGGGGTGGTTGCTGACGACTCAGTGGGAGCCGCTGGGCCCGGAGAAGGGCCTCGGGCGCAACCTCGTGTTCGTGGGCGGGCTGATCGGCATCTTCATGGCGTTCATCCTGGTGTTCGAGCGGTTCTATCCTCGCATTCTCCGATGGTGTCTCAACCACAAGATCGCCTTCATGTCCATCCCGGCGGCGCTGCTGCTGCTGGGGGCGACGATCTGGCTTGGGTTCGAGCGGGTCTTTGGGTTTGTGCCGCAGGAGCTTCACGCCGGCCCGGTGTGGTCCGCCGCCCGGCACAGCTTCCCGGGGTTGGGCAGGGAGTTCATGCCGCCGCTCGACGAAGGGTCATTTCTCTACATGCCCACGACGATGCCTCACGCGTCGCTGGGCGAGGCTCTGGATATCCTGCAGAAGCAGGACATGGCGATTGGCTCGATCCCGGAGGTCGAGTCCGTCGTGGGCAAGATCGGACGTGTGGAGTCGGCCCTGGACCCGGCGCCGATCGGGATGATCGAGACCGTCATCAACTACAAGAGTGAATACGCGACCGATGCGGCCGGCCGGCGGATGACCTTCCGCTACAACGACGCGGTCGGCGAATTCATCCGGGACTCAGCAGGCCGGCTGGTCCCTGATCCTCATGGGAAACCCTACCGCCAGTGGCGAAGCCACATCGAATCGGCCGATGACATCTGGAGGGAGATTGTCGAAGCGGCGGATATCCCCGGGACGACGTCGGCTCCGAAGCTGCAACCCATCGCTGCCCGGCTCGTGATGCTCCAGAGCGGGATGCGGGCGAACCTGGGCGTCAAGATCAAGGGACCCGACCTGGCGACCATCGAGAGAATAGGCCTGGACCTCGAACGAATGCTCAGAGAGGTCCCCGGCGTCGATCCGGGCACGGTGATCGCCGACCGCATCGTGGGCAAGCCCTATCTGGAGATCGTTCCCGACCGCCAGGCTCTGGCCCGCTATGGGGTGCCCATCCGACAATTCCAGGATGTCCTGGAGGTGGCCGTCGGCGGCATCCGGGCGACGACGACCGTCCAGGGACGCCAGCGGTTCCCCGTCCGCGTCCGCTACCAGCGAGAACTGCGAGACAGCATCGAGGCCCTGGAGCGTGTGTTGGTCCCGTCTTCGGGCGGCGCCCAGATTCCTCTGGTCCAACTGGCCGAGGTCCAGTACGTCCGCGGGCCGGAAATGGTCAAGAGCGAGGACACCTCTCTCGTCAGCTACGTGCTGTTCGACAAGATCTCAGGCGTCGCGGACGTCGATGTGGTCGAAGCGGCGGGGCGGCTGCTTCGGGAGAAGGAGACACGTGGGGAATTCGTGCGTCCAGCGGGGGTGACCTTCTCCTTTGCCGGCTCCTATGAGAACCAGCTCCGCGCCAGCAGAACGCTCCGACTGCTGGTCCCGCTGTCCCTGTTCACCATCTTTCTCGTGTTGTACATGCAGTTCCGGAGTGTCTCGACGACGCTGCTGGTATTCCTGGGCGTGATGGTGGCCTGGTCGGGTGCGTTCTTGTTCCTCTGGCTGTACGCGCAAGACTGGTTTCTGGACTTCTGCGTCTTCGGCGTGAACATGCGAGAGTTGTTCCAGGTACACCCGATCCATCTGAGCGTGGCGGTCTGGGTCGGGTTCCTTGCCTTGTTTGGCATCTCCGACGACGACGGCGTGGTCATGGGGACCTTCCTGAACCAGACGTTCGACCGGCGCAGGCCGCGGACCGTGGCGGAGATCCGCGACGCAACGGTCGAAGCGGGAAACCGCCGCATCCGGGCGTGTCTGATGACCGGGTCCACGACGATCCTCGCACTGCTGCCGGTGTTGACTTCCACCGGTCGGGGCTCGGACATCATGGTCCCGATGGCCATCCCCTCTTTCGGCGGCATGGCGATCGAGATCCTCACGATGCTCATCGTGCCGGTCCTGTACTGCTGGATTCGGGAGATCCGAGCTGACTGTACCCCTTCCTTAGTACCACTTTAATTGTTAGGATTCCCGACTTCAACTGTTATCTTTTGAGAACCTCTTGCATTTGGTCTTGCCTCGGTTACCCTGAATGGGCCGGCCGGAGGATAGGG
>Ga0209200_1000923_pt1 | contig 31740 bp, 26 predicted proteins | sample AD_UKC033_MetaG_FD_184406 | JGI IMG/M metagenome (GOLD analysis project Ga0209200, IMG submission 184406) | Active sludge microbial communities of municipal wastewater-treating anaerobic digesters from USA - AD_UKC033_MetaG (SPAdes) (version 2) | ecosystem: Engineered > Bioreactor > Anaerobic >... | reverse complement strand
GCCGGAGCTCGCTTGGTAGTGGATCCCCGCCAGCGCGCTGTCGTCGCTGGTCTCGTAGTGTACGGTCACAGCGCCGGTGGAGCTGCAGCCGCGTCGCACGGTGATCAACGCCACGCCGTCGTTGTCCTCCACGTCGAACAAGGGTTGGGTGAATTCGACCCACTGGCTGGCCGGAGCAGGCAGCAGCCAGCGGCCCTGGGACATCAGCCCGTAGCCCACGAAATAGTCGCGCGCCAGTTGCCCGGTGTGCATGTCCAGTTCCATGATGCTGACGCCGTCCTGCACGAACAGACAGGCGGCGCTGACGTCCAGGTTGAGCATCGTGGGGGGGCGGGGAAGCGCGATTGCGCTTCCGATGTTGTACGACACGACGTCCTCCGGATCGGCGTTGACCTGCGTCGCGTCGAAGGCGACGACTTCGCCGGGGACGCCGGCCGACGGCTGGCGTGTGATGTAGAGCGTTGCGCCGTCGGGGCTGAATTCGATGTCGTTGATGGAGTCGACCACCACCGTGCCTACCATGCGCCCCGCTGGGTGATCCACCGTGCCGGTGGGGTTGTAGATGGCGATGTTCTCATAGGGAAGGTGGGTGATATAGATCAGAGAGCTGCCCGGCTGACGCACCACCTCTCTGGGCACGCCGATCTGAGCCGACACGCGCTGGGCGAAATTGGGGTCGGTCAGGTCTACCATGCGCAGGGTGTTGTTTTGGAAGCTGCCCACGTAGAGCTCGGTCCCGGAGGCGGAGAGCGCCAGCCCGGTTGGAAAGCCGACGCCGACCTGGCCGACGATGGCGTTGCTGGCGGCGTCGATCATGTAGACCAGATTGCCAGTCGCGCAGGTCACATAGACGCGCGCGTTGTCGTCGCTGACGATCACCGCCTCCGGGTCACAGCCGCCAAGATGGGCGGTTCCCGGCGACGGCAGCTCAATGTCCGCGATCTGCTGGTTGGCGGCGGTGTCGATCACCACCAGCGTATCGGTGTAGTCGTTGGTGACATAGGCCCGCGTTCCCGCCGGATTGACGGCGACGCCGAAGTACAGCCCCGCCTGCATGGGAACGTTGGCCAGCGCGGTGTGCGAGTTGGTGTCGTAGGCGATGGTGTTGAAGCCGTTGCTCTGCGGCAGATAGGCAACCGGGCCGACGGGCGCGTCAGCCGACACAGGGGCGAAACTGCCCATAAAAAGCATCCCCAACAGCAGCACAAAACCCAAAAAGATCGAGGACGAGTTTCTCGTCAACATGACAGACTCCTTTGCGAGGCGAGAGGTGGATGTCTGGAACGAACCGTTTATCGTTCCCTGGTTGACCTCAGTGTAGCAGCGTCGGTTGGTCATTTCCCAGGTCATGACTTGCTCAGTTCCTGTTCGCTTTCTGCTTATCTCGCCGCGCTTTTGGCCTGCCGTCGGGTGCGAGCATGTTGGTTGAGTAGGCCGCTGTATCGAAACCAACGTGCTCGCACCCGGCGGCTGAGTAGCTACGCGGCCGAAACCGATCCTGCGGCTGAACGCGCCAACTACCAAATGCCCCGGCCACATTGTGCGGTCGGGGCATCTGGTAGAGAGTGGAACTGTCCGGTGCTCGGTTATTCCATGGGCATATCGGCGACCGGGATCATGATATGCTCGAGGTCGGTGCCGGCCCACATGATGTAGGGATAGCCGGACATGTGATCGGTGGTGAAGTACTTGGTATCGAAGCCGCCTGGAACCATGAACATCAGGTGGGCCGGCGAGGTGACCCAGTCCTCGCCCGGGGCGGGACTGGTGGCCATGGGATCGGTATTGCTTGCGTCGGAGCCGCCGGCCAGCATGTAGGAGAGGCCCGCACTGGGCACCGTCCGCGCGGCGCCGGTCATGAAGCCGGCGTCGCTGATGGGGTCGTTGCATGCCGGATCGTTGCCTGGCGACGTGGCGAGATCGGGATAGCAGGTCCAGCCGTTGGTCCCCTCTTGCAGCACGACCATCTCGCCCCCTTCCACGGTGGGGTTGCCCATGATGGTGGCGTTCTTGACGATGCCGGCCGGCCCGGCGCTCATGGTGTTCTGCATCTCGGCGCTGACATCGCTCATGGCTTCCAGCGAGATCGGCGTCACCGGTACCATCAGGTGCTCGTAGGGCGTGCCGTCCCACATGATGTACGGCTCGTCCTGTTTGGGCGTGGCCGAGAAGTTGGCCGCATCGAAGCCGCCGGGCGAGAGCAGCATGACGTGCGCCGGCGTGCTGATCCAATCCTCGCCCGCGGCGGGCGCCATGGCAAAGGGATCGGTATTGGAGGCATCGCTGCCGCCAGCCAGCATATAGGCGACGCCGGGTCGGTCGACGGTCAGCGGAGCGCCAGCCCCCAGCGCATCGTTCCACTTGGCAAACATGTCGTCGATGCACATCGGATCGTTGCCGGGTGAGGCTGGCCAGTCGGTGATGCAGGTCCAGCCGTTGGAGCCCTCGCGCAGCACGACCATTGGCCCACCCTCCTCCGTAGGCCAGTCGAGGATCGTGGCGTCCTTGCCGATGACCGTGGGTGCGGCGCTGACGGCGTTGGCGATGCGCTCCTCAGCAGATGGTGCATCCGCTGCAGGCGCAGCCGTCGCGGCGGGTTCTTCTGTGGCTGGCGCGGCGGTGGGTACCTCGGTGGCTGGCGCGGCGGTGGGTACCTCGGTGGCTGGCGCGGCAGTGGGCACCTCTGTGGCTGGCGCGGCGGCGGGTACCTCTGTGGCTGGCGCGGCCGCCGGTTGGCACGCCGCAAGAATCAACACACACAACAGTGACAGAATAGTGAGTCGTTTCATGGTCTTTTCCTCCGTGAATTCGAAATTACAGGTCACGACAAGATGCTGGGTCACAGCATGGCAGAAGAATGGTATTGCCTGAGTCGCTGAGACGGCTTGTTCGGCCTCGGCGTCAGACGGCAGACGGCAGATCACACCGGTTGGCTGACGTCAGCATCCGGCGCTTCGAGTTTGCTGGTGAGATACGCCGCCAACGGCGCCCAATCGCGGAAGTAGCGCGTTTCGCCGGTCAGGATGTGTTTGGCCTGCATGCGCACCTCCCATTGACCCGCGTCCACTGGCTCGTACCAGAGGCGCACGGTGAAGAGCTGCGAGCGGATCCAGAGGTCGTCGGTGCGAGATTCGAAGTCCATGGTCACCTCCTGTCTCATCAGCCGACCGCGATTGCCCTTCAGCCCTCATGTGCCGAGTTGCGCAGCAGGATGAACAGACAGCAGATCAGAGCCAGTTCGACCAGCTTAGAGACCGTATCGACCATGCCGATTGCCTCGACCTCGCCGGCCTCCGGACCAAACGGAACCCCCACCGTGCGAGTGAAGGCCCAGAAACCAACGATCAAGACGTTGCCGACGATCCCGGCCACCAGCAAGGTCCGGCTGGCCGGTCGGCGCAGCAGGAGTACCGCATAGACCAGTTGCGCCAGTGCGACAATGAGAAAGAACAGGCCGTAGCCGGGCCATTCCTCGAAGTGCTCAGGCATGACCAGCAGATGTAGCAAGCCCGCCGCGACCGACAGCCCTGCCGCGGCATAGAGCCAGGCCTTGCTGCGGGTCATCGTCGGTAGTTCGGAAGTCGGTTGGTGCTGCATGATGGTCTCACTTGTCTGCCAGAGTTGCTGCACAGTCTAGCAGAGGGCGCGTTCTAACAGCGTTCTAAGTTGCGCGTTTTCAACGTGTTTCCCGCCGTAGTACGTGTGAAAATGGAATGGTCTGCCCCCGATCCCCTGCCGCCACGATCTGCCACCGAGCGTTTGTGTCAGCGTCCCCTGTTGCTGGCGTCGCGCAAGCCATCCCCCAGCACGGCAAAAGCCAGCGCGGTCAGCATAATCGCCAGGCTGGGCACACCGGCCACCCACCATCTCCCGCCCAACACATATTGCCGGCCGCTGGCTATCATCATCCCCCAGTCGGCGGTGGGCGGCTGCGGACCGAGGCCGATGAAACTCAGCCCGGCCGCCGCCAGGATGACCACGCCCAGGTCGACCGTCGCCTGCACCAGCAGCGGTCCCAGGGCGTTGGGCAGCAAATGCCGCCGCATGATGCCCAGCGGCGGCACGCCGGTTGCGCGCGCCGCCTCGACAAAGGGCCGGCTGCGCAGGCTTACCACTTGCCCGCGCACCAGCACCGCGTAGACCGGCCACCAGACCACGGTCAACGCCAGCACGGTGCTCGCAAACCCGCCGCCCAACACGGTCACCAGCAGGATGGCCAGCAGCAAGGGCGGAAACGCCAAAAAGACGTCGGTTGTGCGCATGGCCGTCTCGTCGGCCCAGCCGCCGGTATAGCCCGCCGCGAGGCCTACCGCGATCCCCACCACCACGCTGCTGCCCACCACCAGCACGGCCAGCGCCAGCGACGTGCGAGCGCCGTAGAGCAAACGCGCCAGTACATCGCGCCCCATCTCGTCCGTGCCCAGCAGATGCACCGACGAGGGCGGCAGCAACTTGTGTACCATGTCGGGAGTTCCTGCGCCTTGGTCCGCGTAAGGGGTAAGCCACGGCGCAAAGACCGCTGCCGCTACAAGCGCAGTCAAGAACAACAGGCTCAAGCAAGCACCTGGCAGCCTGATCACCATCCGCAGCCGATTCGACCGGCCTCGCATCACTACGCCTGCGCGGCGCGGCGAGTCAGCACCGTTTGTTTGCTCAGCGCCAGCGTAGCTACTCATCACCTTGTCACCCGCGGATCAAGCGTTACGCGCAGCAAATCCATCAGGAACGTGACTCCGACGAAAATCACCGTGCTCACCAGCGTCACCGCCAGGATCGGAGGGAAGTCCTTGGCAACGATGGCATCGGCGACGTACTTGCCCACGCCCGGCCAGCGAAAGAGCAGCTCCACCAGGAGGGTGCCGGTGATGGCGTAGGCAAACATCAACCCGGCGATGGTCAACACCGGCAGGATGGCGTTGGGCAGCGCGTGGTGCAGGAGAATGGCGCGTTCAGACAGGCCTTTGGCGCGCGCCACCGTGATGTGCGGCTGATGCAGCACATCGACCATGCTGTTGCGCATCATGCGCAGGACAATCGCCAGCGGATAGACGGCCACCACCAGCGCCGGCAGGATCAGGTGTCCCAGTGCGTCGCGCCAGGCTACCCAGTTGCCAGTCAAGGCCGTATCCACCAGCAGAAAGCCCGTGACGAAAGTGACCGGATGCGCCAGGCTCACCTCGGCGCTCAGCCGGCCGTTGAGCGGCAGCCAGTGAAGCTGGTTGAAGAACACGTGCTGGGCCAGCAGCGCCAGCGCAAAGACCGGCGCCGCCGCGCCCAGGATGGCCGCGACCCCGGTGACCCGGTCGAACGCGCCCCGCTCGTTGACGCCCGCCAGGATGCCGGCCGGGATGCCGACGACCAGCGCCAGCGCAAAGCCGCACAGCACCAGCTCCAGCGTTGCCGGCAGGAAGATGCCCAGGTCCTCGGCCACACTGCGCTTGGTGACGAACGACCGTCCCAGGTCTCCGCGAGCCAGACTGCCCAGGTAGCGAGCGAATTGCTCGGGCAGCGGCCGGTTGAGGCCGAGCTGGCTGCGGATGGCAGCCACCTGCTCCGGCCGCGCCCGTTGGCCTGCGATCAGTTGCGCCGGATCCGAAGGCAGGACGCGGGTTAGGACGAACGTCAGCGTGAGGACGCCGAAAACCACGATCAGCGAGGTTGCCGCCCGGCGCAGGAGATGGTCGGCGCGGATCATCGATCACTCCTTGCGGCGCACATCGTACCAGATCACCAGGTGCGAATAGGAAGGATTAGTCACGAAGCCCTGGATGTCATCCGCGATGATGTTGAATTCCGGAAGGTCCGACGCGTAGATGGCAGCCGCGTCGTCGGCCAGCATTCCCTGGGCGTCGACGTACAGAGCACTGGCCGCCGTCTGGTCGACGGCGCTCTGCCGGCGGGCTTGATCGACGAGGGCATCGAAGGCCGGATCGCTGTAAAATCCCAGATTCCATAGCGGCTGTTCCTCGGAGTGAAACATATTGAAGAGGTAGGAATACGGATCGACCACGTCCGGCGCCCAAGTGAGTAGAAAGGCATGGGGGGCCTTTTCAGGTGCGCTCTTGGCCGCGTCCCATCGGATGGGAAAATCGGCGGGCTCCAGCTTGAGCTTGACGCCGATCTTGGCCAGGTTGGCCTGCCAAAGCTCGGCCATCGTCTGCTCAGTGGGGTCGTAAGAGAAAGTCAGTTCCAGCCCGCTGGCGTAGCCAGCCTGTTCCAACAAGCTGGCCGCCTGATCCAAGTCCTCGATGTAGCGCGATGGTTCGGGGTCATGGCCCCACAGACTGGTGGGTACGGGGCCATGGGCCAGCGTTCCTTTGCCAAGCATGGTGTGGGCCATGACTGACTCGTAGGGGAAGCTATAGGCCAACGCCTGCCGCACACGCAGATCGTCGGTGGGTGGATGGCGGTGATTGAGGAAGATCACCCAATTGCCGAGGCTGGGGGCGGCGTCAAGCCGCAAGCCGTTATGCCCGTCGAGACTTGCCATTTGGTCTGCGGTCAAAACGACCTGGTTGGCAAAATCGAGCTCACCTGCGCGCAGCATCTGTTCGGCTGCCACTGGGTCGTCGATCATCTCGAAGATGACGGCGTCGAACTGATCGGGCTGCCAACCGCGCCAATAGTCGTCAAAGCGCTGCACCACCAGCCTTTGCCCCGGCTCGTAGCGTGCAAACCGGTAGGGCCCTGTGCCGGATTCGTTGCCGGCGGCAAACCAGGCCGCGTCCTTATCGGCGGCGCCTGGACTCATGATCCAGGCGCCGTACGGGCTGGCCAGGATAGAGTCCAATGGCGCCGGATAGGCCAGGTTGAAGACAACGGTGTAGGGGTCCGGCACCTGAATCTCGCTGATTGGCTCCAAGAGAAAGGCAGCGCACTGGCCGAGCTCCTTGGTGCGCTCGATCGAGCGCTTGACCGCGCTGGCATCGAAGTTGGCGCCGTCGTGGAATTTCACCCCTTCACGCAGTTTGAAAGTCCACGTCATACCCTCGTCGGAGACGGCCCAGGACGTGGCCAGCCCGGGTTCCAACGCATCTTGGCTGCCAAGCGGCGCATAGCGTGTCAGCGTCTCGTAGACGTTGACCAGAACCCAGAGCTCGGATGTGCAGGCGGAGCTGGGATCGAAATCGGCAAAGGCGGCCGGTTCAATAGCAGCATGGGCGACGTTCGCGCCGGCGGCAAGTGCGACCTCCACAGCCGGCGGTTGCGCGCGGGCCGGCGCGAGCGGAGCGGTGACGCAACCGCTGAGAACAGCCAAAAAACACAGTGACACAAGCAAGGCATATCTGGGTTGCATCGTCGATTCTCCCGATCCTATGATTCAAATCGGATGGGTGCGGTCAAAACTGGTTGACTGCAGACCCTTCGGGCTTCCGTTGTCGGCCACGAATCGCCGGAAACGCAGCCGACTTGTCGACCACGAGTCACCGTTAGCACACGGAAACCCGAAGGGTCTCAGCCATTTTGAATGCACCTCTGATGTTTCTCAGGACAATGGCGACACTCTAGTAGACGGTGGCGTAAGTGCGCCCATAGTTACCGCTCTATCGCTCTCGCCGGTTCCGTGAACCGGCGAGGTGTTACCGCTCTAGCCGGTTCCGTGAACCGGCGGGGTGTTACCGCTCTAGCCGGTTCCGTGAACCGGCAGGGTTGGCCGCCAACGCCGCCGGTTCACGGAACCGGCTAGAGCGAAATACACTGGGACAACTTACGCCCGATTGTACTAACGAGTACGTCAGCGGCCGCACGCAGGTCGGGCGTGTCGTGACCCTCCGAAAACCCGTTGTAGACCTTCAACAATGCGTGGCGACCATCTTGTCCGCGGCCACGGCTGTGTTGGAGTTGCGCAAGGCGGGTGGCTGCGCGCAGCGCCGACACCTGGGCGCCCAGCCGGAGCGCCAAGGCTAGCGCGTTTTTGTAGCACTCCTCGACCAGGGTGTAACCCGCGTTCAAAACGAGCAGAGCGTCCCCTTTGAGCGTCCACAAGTCCGGGGTGCACAACAGGTCGTGATACGTCTCAAAGCGACGGATGCCCTCGTTCAGCGCGTCGATGGCCTCTTCGTGCCGCCCCGCGGCAATGAGAATCTCGGCCAGCAACGCGGTAAGCTGGCTGTAGTGCAGCCGCAAGTCGGTCGCATCGGCGTCATCCATGCCCTGGCGAGCCAGGGCCAATCCCTCCGCCACCTGGCCCTGCATCGCCAGGCTCCACCCCAACAGCACTGCGCTCAAGATGCGCGTGTAAGGATAGCCTTTGTCAATGCTGATTTGTAGGGCGGGCTCGGCAAAGGACCCGGTGCGGGCCGGGTCGCGCAACAGGTGACAAAGGAATCCGGCGTAGCTGTATGCGTCGGCGATGTTAGCCGGAAACGTGAGCTCTTTGGCAAGGACCACGGCGCGCGTCATCCGGTCGAGCGCTTGGTCCAGGTAGCCCATATTCCACAGCGCCAGCGCGCTTTCGTACAGCGCACATGCTCCGGCGTCGTGTACTCCGTAGTGGATGCTCAAGGGCTCATGCAGCGCCCGATCATAGATGGCCAACCCGGCCTGCATGTGCTCGAAGGCTTTGTCATAGTCGCCCAGGAAATAGTAGGGACCCCAGACGGCATGGTGTGCCTCCAACAAGAGGCCGGGATCGCCAAGCTCCGCGGCGATCTCCAGGCATTGGTGGGCGAGCGCCAGACTCTCCTCATACTCCACCCGATACAGCGCGACCTCATGAAGGCCCCACAAGACAGTGAACAGATAGGGTTTGTTCTCGACCTGGCGACAGAGTTCCAGCGCCCTGGTGTAGGCGGCATCCGCTTCACTGCCGAGATAGCTGGTAATCGCCGCCCAGGCGGTGCACAGCCTCATCTGCAGCTCTAACTCAAACTCAGTCGCAGCGGGACCGGCCGGCAGCATCCTCACGAGGGACACGGCATGGTCGAGCATGGCGATGGCATCCTGATAGGCGAACAAGCGCAGGGTCACTTCGGCGGCGCGCTGGTAGTAGATCAGCGCCTGCTGAATCTCGCCGGCCTGCTCATAATGGTTGGCAATTTGCGCGCTGAAAATGTCAGAGTCGGCGCCGTAACCTTGCTCCAACGCATGCGCCACCCGGCGGTGCAGGGAGCGCCGCAGCGCCGGGCTGATCTCGGCGTAGGCCACATCACGGATGCGGTCATGGCTGAAGTCGTACGTGTTGGCCCCCTGCTGGCGCACAACGCGGCGCTGCCAGAGCTCATCCAGACTGCGCACGGCAACATCTTCGCTTTGCCCATAGGCGCGCGCCAGCACGTCGAAGGTAAAGGCGCGCCCGATCGTCGCCGCCAGGGCTGCCAGCTCGTGCGCAGCGCCGGACAGTTGGGCCAGCCGGGTCTGTATCACCGACTGCACCCTGGGCGGAAGGATGGGCAGTGACATGCCTTGCGTCGGCGCCTCGACTGGCTGCGCCAGCAGAGCAGCGTCCAGGTTGGCGCGCACGGTTTCGACTACAAACAGCGGGTTGCCTTCGGTGAAATGGTAAAGCGCCCGCCCCGCGGCTGCATCGAGCGTGTGGTCGGCCAGTTGGTCGGCCAAGGCGTGCGTTTCCTCCGCCGATAGCGGCGCCAGGGCCAACTCCGTCAGCAGACCCGCACCGCGCAGGTCCAAGAGGAGTTGCGCTACAGGATGGCCGGCGTCGATCTCGTCGCTGCGCAGGCAGCCGATGATCAACAATCGCGCCCGTGGCTCGAAACGCACCAGAAACGAAAGCCATTCCAGCGTTTCGTTGGCATACCATTGCATGTCGTCGAGCACAAGGACAAACGGACGGTTATGCGCGACAAAGATGCGCGCCAACGCTTCGAACAGCCGCTGGCGTTGCCAGCGCTCGTTGATCGGCTCAGGTCGCGGCAGGCGCGGGTCCTCGGCGAGCAATTCCGGGAGAAGCCGCGCCAGTTCGCTGCGCCAGGCTGGATCGAGCCGCCGCACCAACGGAGCGACTGGCTCGCTGCGCAGACATTCCACCAGCGCCGCATACGCCAGGCCGCGACCGGCCGCGAAACCCCGTGAGACTGCGGTGGAAATGCCTTGTTGACCTGCCCAATGCATCATCTCCTCGGCAAGGTGGGTCTTGCCGAGGCCAGCCTCACCGCTCAACACGACACACTGGACCGCGCCGCGGTTGGCCGTGCGCCAGGCGGCCTGCAATGCCTGCCATTCGCGCTGCCTGCCCACCAGGCCAATGCCTGCGTCGCGCATCCTGCCGGGCGTTCCAGCCAGCGGCTCTGCCGTGTCCCCCGTAGCGTTGATGAGGCGCTCGTAGAGCTCGCGCGTGGCTGTGCTGGGTTCGACGTCCAGTTCTTGCGCCAGCACTGCCACGCAGGTGTGATAGACCCGCACAGCCGCGACCCGGTCATTGTTGAGCGCGTACAGGCGCATGAGACGGCGGTAGGTGGCTTCGTGCAAAGGATCGGCTGCCAGCAAGTGCCGCGCCCAGTCGATCGCCTGTGCATACGTCCGCCGCTCCTCGTTCAGCAGCACACACTGTTCCAACGCGGCGAGGTGCTGCTGCGCCAGCCGCTCGCGTTCGGCCTGGATCCATTCGTCGTAGCAGTCGGGCGCCAGGGCCCCCCGATAGACCGCGGCTGCCTCTTCGAAAGCCCTGAGCCGCTGATTCCCCGTCGTCTGTTTGGCGCGCGCCAGCGCGGCTTCGAACTCGGCTACGTCCAGATAAAGCGATGCATCAGCGCGCCAGCGGATCGTGCGCTCGTCGACGAGGAGGGCGTCGGCGACTGCGGGCAGACGGCGGCGCAGGGCGTGCAGAAGCTGGCGCAGATTGGTCTGCGCCTGACGGTCGGAGGTGTCGGGCCAGAAGAGAAAGGCCAGTTGCTGGCGCGATTGGGGGATCGCCCGATTCAGGAGCAAATAGATCAACAGGGATTGAATGCGCGCGCTGTTCAGGCCCCTGACAGACTCGCCGTCAACGACCACGCTGAACTCGCCGAGGAGCCGGATTTGAAGCGAATCTGACACGCAGGGTTGATCTCCTCCTGCCGGCAACAAGAACATCCGGGACCTGGACAGGTCACCCCTGCAATCAACGAACGGATGCCTGTCATCCTATTCAACGAAACCGATGTGGATTTTGCGCGCCAGGAGGAGGAATCCCATCAGGGTGAAGCCGTGAAGGAAGACGACGGCCGGGCCGGCGCCGGCTTCCTCCACGTGGAGACGGGTTCCGTTCAGTTCGAACACCCTGGCTGCACCATGTTGGCTAGAAGGGATAGCCCTGCAACCCCTGCAAGCCCTTCACCACCGAGATCTCACCCGTGTGCGCGGCGGCGTTGAGCACCAACAGGTTCATCAGGAACGAGCCGAGAGTCTGCTGGCCCAGGCCCACCGGCGTCATGTCGATGGGCGTCGCCAGATCGTCGTCGTTCAGCAGGGCCAATTGCTCGTCCACCGCCGCGTAGGCGGCATGGGCATAGCCGCGCAGGACGTCTAGGTCGATGCGCACCGTGTGCGCCCACCCAATCCAATCGCCTTCCATCGGGTACGGCTGGTCGAAGCCAGTCCTGCCGGCGAAGGACGAGAGGGCAAGGGGAGTCTGCTGGCGTACGAAGCCCAGAAACAGGAAGTCGAGCGCGATGATGTGATGGGCGTACTGTGCGCCGATGGGGGCCACGCGGCCGCCGGGCGGCTGCCAATGCGCCTGCTCCGGCGTCACGCCCTGCATGGTAGCTTCCAGCCAGCGATGGTGCGCAGCCTGGTACTGGGTACGGATGACATTGACAACGTTCTGTGACATGGTTCGCTTCTCCTATTCGAATTGCAATCAGCCTAGCGGCGGAAAATGGCCCAACTGCATCATGTAGCCCAGCCCATCCGAGTAGTTATGACCTTCGTCGGCCTTGCCGTCCGGGCCAACGTGCCAGACCTCGCATATGTCCAGCGAAAAGGGCTTGTGGCTGGCCGGAAAGCCGGGGGGAATCGGTCCGTCCTGGGTTCCTACGGCGCGGAAGCGGGCCGTCACCCAGTCGCCGGCGTCGATGTAGTGCGCATCGACGATCCTGATGTCCGACGAGGTGGCGATGTGACCTTCCAGCCAGCTCTGGAACTCCTCTCGGGACGATACGGTGATGCCGCGGCCGTGGTCGACGAAGCGGACGTTGGATCCGACCCCGATGGCGGCTGAGCGGGCGCAGTCATGGGCGCTGAAGGCGTCGTGGGCTGCGCGCAGGGTAGCGACGTTCTTGTTTTCCATTGTGGTACTCCTGGTGGCGACTGGGGACGTGAAGTCCGGTAGAATGGTTACGCTGTGGCGTGGGCTGCGGCGCGGGCCGGCGCCTGGCTGCGGCGCAGGTTCAGACCCAGCAGCACATACCACAGCGGGTTGAGGACGAAGCCGGTCAACGCGGCCGGCAGCAGCACCAGCGGGCTCGACGGCGTCAGCACGATCAGCCGGCCCAGGTAGACGATCACCAGCAGGGCGGCCAGTGCGAAGGTCAGCGCCGTGAAGCCGCGGCCGAAGCCGGAGCTGCGGCGCAGCAGCAGGCCGGCTACCAACAGCGCCAGGCCGGCCACGCCGAAGGTCAGCACGCCGCGCGGATCGACCTGGTTGGGCAGTCCGGCCAGCGCCGCGGGAACCTCGCCGGGCGGGTTGAGCACGTTGGCCAGGTCGTACGCGCCGTGGATGGTCGCGCCCAGCGCGCTGACCGCGCCCAGGATCAGGCCCAGCAGCGCCAGGCTCGAGTCCACCTCGCCCAGCCGCTCGAAGAGCGCCACCAGGGCGACGACCGACAGCAGCCCGCCCAGCATCAGGCAAAGCGAGTAGAGCAGCGGGTTCTGCAAGACGACGAACGCTATCGAGTAGAGCAGGCCGACAAGCGCCGCCAGGATAGCCGCCACTCCGGCGGTGCGATCAAAAGATGTGGTTCTCATGGCATCACCTCTGACATGTGAAAGCTCCTTCTGTGTGGTACGGACTATGTTGCTGATGACGCCCGAAGAAGATGCAACGATTGACCAGGAGGCTGACCGTGGTGGCGCAGGGGGCGACGGCGTCGCAACTGGCGCCGGGCATGCCTTTGCTCCTCGACAGGGTTCTCAATCAGCGGCGAAGCGTGAACGGACAAAGGTCGGCGCCGGCGGCGCCGGCACGGCCGCGCGGGCCTCAGGCGTGGCCGCCCGCCGCCGCGCCAGCTCCAGCAGCAGGCTCTCATAGCCCTTCTGCATGGCCCAACGATGGTTGGCCTCGAAGATCGGTTTGAAGAGCCATGACAGGCGACGCAACAACGGCTTGTCGGCGGTCACCTCCCACAGATAGGTGATGTCCACGAACTCGCCATCCTGCTGGAAGGTCCAGACGCCCCGGCCATTCAGATCGCCGAAGGCCGCCAGCTCGAAGCCGTGCGGCGTGTTGTTCCTGGTCACCCGAAACTGCCAGCGCAGGATGTAGGGCAGCCAGCCCTTGGTGGTCAGGCTGACTTCTTTGCCCACGCCGTTCTCGTCGCCTGCCGTCAGCTCTTGCACGTCCAGATAGACCGACGGCCACCAGCGCGTCAGATCGGGCGCGTTGGCCAGAATGGCGGAGATTTCCTCGGCGGTGCTTTTGACGCGCCAGCGGGTTACGAAGTGATACGCGTTGCTGCTTGTGGTTGTTCTCATCTGGTGTGCAGGTTTGAGCCTCGGTCATTGTCCTCAATCAAGGCAGCCATCCGTCGATGGAAAGGGCGGGCGTCGCCCTTGCAGGCACAGAATACACCCCGCGGCTGCCCGGTTTCCAGTCCATCCGTTGCTCAATCTCTGCTCAACTTTGGCGGATGTGCTGACCCCACCCGCACAGCAGCCCCCGAATCGGCCATGCATGGCGCAGCAAACAGACGAAGGCAGGCCAATAGCCTGCCTTCGTCTGTCGTCCGCTGGAATTGCGCTGCCAGCGCAGCCACCCCCGCCGCCGGGCGCTTCTACAGATCGGGCAGAAGCCCCAGCCCCCGCAACATACCGGCCACGTCCCAGATGGTCAGCGTTTCAATCACCTGGCCATCGCGCAGCAAGAGGCGGTTGACCCCCCGCGTCTCCACGCGGCGGCCGCTGGCGGGGATGTTCAGAATCGGCCCTTGATGCGTGCCGCGGGCCGTCCAGAAGAGCGCCACCCGTTCGCCGGTCACAATCACATCGTCGGGCGTGATCTCCAGGTCTGGGAACGCATGGTAGTAGGCCGCGAACATGCCCTGTACGCCCAACCGGCCGCTCAACGGCTGGGCGATGGCCACATCCAGAATGTGGCAGTCATCGCTGTAGCGCTGGGCCACCAGCGCCGGATCGTGGGAATTCCACGTCTCGACAAGTTGGACTATCAATGCTTTGGTTCGTTCGGACATGATCGATCTCCGCACTATCTGCTGATGGTACCTGCTCAGCCGTCGGCGCCAGGACCTTGATGCGACTTGAGCGATGGCTCGTGCATGGTCACGCCAACCCATGGCCAGGTGAAAGCGCCCGGCGCCGATGGCTGAGCAGAAACGCTGATTTGCTTGTTGGCCAGTGTACTCCATGAACAGACCGGCGTCCAGACCAAAAGACGCTCATTTCCTGTTCAATTGTCGAAGCCGCCCAGCTCGGCCTGCCAGAGAATCTCGCCGATGCGCGCCATCCCTGACTTCAGGTGGCGCCGATAGGAGCTGAATGGCACATCCAGCAGCTCAGCGGCCTGTTCCTGGGTGGCCGCCGGCTGGATATAGGTGTGATAGACTGCCCGGTAGAGCTTGTTTTCCTTGGGCGCAGCGCGCATCTGCTCGGCCGCGTCCTTGAGCAGGGTGCGCAGCGCGGCCACCCGTCCGGCGTCGCCCATCTCGCGGCCGGCCCGTTCACCGACCATGCGCGAGCGCAGCAGCGCGTTGCCGCGCAGCACATCGGGCCGAGTGTAGTCGCGCAGCGCGCTTTCTACCAAGCCCATGAACTCAGCCTGGCTGAGCGCCGCCGCGGCCGGCGGCGGCGCCGGCCTGATCGCCTCAGGCGACGCGGCGATCTCGCGTTGGCCCAGCAGCTCCAGCCAGGCCGACGCCGGCGCCGCGCGCCAGTCGTGGCCATAGACGCCAAAGCGCCGGCCGCCCACCTCGAAGTCGAGATCCTCCATGCGCGCCAGGTCGGCATAGGCAAAAACCGGCTGCCAGAAAAGCGGGTCGGCGCAGGCGTAGAAGGTATAGGCCAGGCCAGGGGCAAAATAGCTCCGCACCATGTTGATGAAGATCACACTCTGGATGGAAGAGACGGCCTGGTGCGTGTCGGCGGCCAGCCAGAAGCGAAAATAGACGGCGCTTTCGCCGGCCCGCAGCGGCGCCTGCTGGCGCAGAAACTCCGCCGCGGCCGCCATGGCCGGGTCCACCGCCAGCTCCTGGGGGGCAGCGCGCTCCACGGCCAGGGCGGCCATGAAGCCGGCGGGCAGGTCCGTGCTGTCGCGCAGGACGATGATGTTTTCCGGCTGGCGCGCCAGCCAGTGGCGCGCCAGCTCAGCCGATTCCCTGCCCTCATGACGCTCCACCATGGCGACCAGCGCCTCCACGTCGGCCGCGCGCAGCCGGTCGGGCGCCGTGCGCCCGCTGGTCTGCCACTCGAAAAAGGGGCGCACGGCCGGGTTGTCGCGGTGCAGATAGACGAAATCGAACAGCGCCAACTGCTGTTCTGGCCCGCGGCTCTCATGCAAACGGCGGGTGTAGTGGACGCGCGCCCGGCGGTGCAGCTCGGCATACCAGCCAGGGTTGCGCCAGCGCAGATCGACGGTCAGCGCCTCGCGCGCCACGTCATGGGGGAACAGACCGCCCGGCCGCGTCTCGACAAAGGTCAGCTCGCGCAGCCATTGGAAGAGATCATGCGCGTCGGCCACCGTCAAGAGCTCGGCCAGCAGCCCTTCGGTGGTGACCCGCACCAGCGCGCACGCTTCCAGCGCGGCGCGATGGGCCGGGCCCGGCGCGCGCTGCAAGAACTGCTCCAGCAGCGGCTTGACCACATCGGGCGCCTCCAGCGGCTTGAAGTGAAAGCCAGGGCGCTGATCATAGAGGTCGGCCACCAACGACAGCGCCAGGGGGTAGCTGTGGGTGAATTCCAGCACAGCCGGCACATCCTCGGCCGGCACGTTGCGCTGGGCCAGATAGCCGCGCCCCTCGTCTGGCGCCAGATTGCGCAGGGTGAGGGTGCGCAACAGTGGCTGCCAGCCCAGATCGGCGCGCCAGGCGGACGCGGGGGGATGGCGACTCGCCAGCACCGTCAACACCCGCTCAGGCAGTTGGGGCAGAAACAGGTCGCGCAGCCAACCGTCCAGCGGCGTCAGCAGCTCATAGGTGTCCACCAGCAGCACGCCGCGGCCGATCTGTGCGATGGCTTCGGCCGGGGGCTGGGTTGGGTCGCTGCCCAACGCCTGCGCCAGACCGGCCTGGAAGGCGGCCGGCGTCGGCTCCAGGTTGCGCGCATCCAGACGCCAGACGGCCACCCCAACCTGCTCGGCCAACTGGCTGAACTGGCCCAGCAGGCTGGTCTTGCCCACGCCGCCAGGGCCGTGTACGAAGAGCAGGTTGAAGGGCAGCTCCTCCGCGTCGAGCGCCGACTGAAAGAGCGCCAGCTCAACACTGCGGCCGATGAAGCGATCCCGCCGGGCAGCGCTCAGGCGCTCTGCAAGACGCGACATGACGATCACCTCAGACCAAACGTGGACGCCTGTGGCATTAGAAGGGATAGCCCCGCAGCCCTTGCAGGCCCTTCACCACCGAGATCTCGCCTGTGTGCGCGGCGGCGTTGAGCACCAGAATATTCATCAGCAGGGCGCCAAGAGGCTGATGGCCCAAGCCAATCGCCGACAGGTCGATAGTCGTCGCCAGGTCGTCGTCGCTGAGCTGGGCCAGTTGCTCGTCCAGCGCGCCATAGACAGCCTGCGCGTACTGGTGCAAAGCATCCAGATCGATCTGCACCGTGCGCGCCCACTCGCTCCAATCCCCCTCCGCTGGGTAGGGCCGATCAAAGCCGGTCTTGCCGGCGAAAGCGGAGAGGGCCAGCGGGGCTTGTTGGCGCACAAGGCCCAGAAAGAGAAAGTCGATGCCGACGATGTGATGGGCATACTGCGCGCCGATGGGCGCCACGCGGCCGCCGGGCGGCTGCCAATGGGCCTGTTCCGGCGTCACACCGCGCATGGTGGGTTCCAGCCAGTGCAGATGGGCGGCGTTGAACTGGGAGCGGATGGCGTTGACAAGACTTTGGGACATGACGATAGGGTCCTTTCGCAGAAAACATCGGTCAAGATCACGCAAGGCCCGGCGCGCGATGGACGAACCCGGGCAGCAGGCAAATTATAGCCTATTTCCAGTTTCATGCAATCAATCGCAGCAATTCCAAATATGGGCGGAGTCGAGGCTTCAGCCGGGTCCGAACGATGCGAGTTGAGCGTGCAAACCCGGCTGAAGCCTCGACTCCAGTTTGGCAGTCGCCATATTTGGAATTGCTGAATCAACGCGGTAGCTCTTGACTTCAGTCAGGCATACCGGTATACTGTACGGTCAGAGTCGATCCCAACAAACATACACGTACTGATGCGCCGGGCACTGTCACTTGGTTATGTAGAATCAACCGCCCGGCGCTGCTGCTCAGGCATCGCAGCAGCGGCTCATGTCCAACCTTTGGCGGATACCCGATCAATGCCCGTAAATCCCTCGAACCCCATGGTCGTTCAAAGCGACCACACCGTGCTGCTGGAGGTGAACAACCCCCACTACGCCGAGGCGCGCGATGCGCTGGCGCGCTTCGCCGAGCTGGAGAAAAGCCCGGAGCACATCCACACCTACCGGCTTTCACCGCTCTCCCTGTGGAACGCCGCGGCCAGCGGGCTGAACGGCGACAGCATCGTCGAAAGCCTGACGCGCTACAGCAAATACGACGTGCCCGGCAATATCCTGGCCGATGTGCGCGACTATGTCAGCCGCTTTGGCCGGCTCAAGCTGCACCTGGGCGCCGCGGGCGAGCTGCTGCTCTCCTCCGACGATCCCCTGCTGATGTTGGAGGTCACCCGCAACCGCAAGGTGCGCCAGTTCATTCGCGGGGAAATCGACCGGTGTACCGTGCAGGTGGACCCCGCGCTGCGCGGCCACATCAAGAAGGCGCTGGTCGATATCGGCTTTCCGGCCGAGGACCTGGCCGGCTATGTGGACGGCGCCGGGCTGCCGCTTCATCTGTTGACCCTCATGCGCGGCAATGAGCAGCCCTTTGCCCTGCGCCATTATCAACAGGATGCGGTGGAGACATTTCATGCCCAGGGAACGGCGCGCGGCGGCTCCGGCGTGATCGTGCTGCCCTGCGGCGCAGGCAAGACTCTGGTGGGGATGGGGGTCATGGAGAAGTTGCAGACCAACACCCTGATTCTGACCACCAACACCGTGGCCGTGCGCCAGTGGATGAGCGAGCTGCACGACAAGACCAGCCTGGATCCGGCTGAGGTCGGCGAGTACACCGGCGACACCAAAGAGATCAAGCCGGTCACTGTCACGACCTACCAGATTCTGACCTATCGGGAGCGCCGCAAGCGGGGCGCCAACGGCGAAAGCTGGTTCGACGAGACTCCAGACGGCGACGACGAGCTCAGCCAGCCGCTCACGCCGGCCAACTTCCCCCATTTCGGCCTCTTCCGCCAGCGCAACTGGGGCTTGGTGATCTATGACGAGGTGCATCTGCTGCCCGCGCCGGTGTTCCGCATGACGGCCGAGCTGCAGGCCCGCCGCCGGCTGGGCCTGACCGCCACCCTGGTGCGCGAGGATGGCAAGGAAGACCACGTCTTCGCCCTGATCGGCCCCAAGAAATACGATGTGCCGTGGAAGGACCTGGAGCGGCAGGGCTGGATCGCCACCGCCCATTGCCACGAGATCCGGCTGGACATGGCCGCGGGCCAGCGTCTGGGCTACGCCATGGCCAGCGCCCGCGCGCAGTCGGTGTTGGCGGCCACTGACCCGGCCAAGCTGCCCGTGGTGGAGCAGCTCATCGCCAAGCATCCTGACGATCAGGTGCTGGTGATCGGCACCTACCTGGAGCAGCTCGAGGCTGCGGCCACCCTGTTGGATGCGCCGCTGTTGACCGGCAAGACGCCCACCAAAGAGCGCCAGAAGCTCTATCAGCAGATGCGCGAGGGGACGCTGCGCCGGCTGGTGGTCTCCAAGGTGGCCAACTTCGCCGTCGACCTGCCCGATGTCAGCGTGGCCATCGAGATCAGCGGCACGTTTGGCTCGCGCCAGGAGGAGGCGCAGCGGCTGGGTCGCGTGCTGCGCCCCAAGCGCGACGGCCGGCCGGCCCATTTCTACGCCATCGTCATGCGCGACACCAAGGATCAGGACTTCGGCGCCAAGCGGCAGATGTTCCTCACCGAGCAGGGCTACAAATACGAGATCCTCTACCGCGATGACCTGGCCAGCTACGATCCGGAGCGTGACCATGCCGCCTGGTGAAAATGTGCAGCCCTTCCCTGCCCAATTGGAGATGCTGTTGTTGGCGGACCTGCGGGGCCATCTGGAGGAGAGCACCGTGCAGGTGTTGCGCCAGATCGCGCGGCACTGGGGCTGGTCGCTCAAGGGCACAGCCAAAGCCCATCTGGTCGATCAGATGCTGGGCTATCTGAGCGACGCGACGCGCATGGCCGAGGCCATCCAGACCCTGCCCGACGACCAGATCCTGGTGCTCAGTTGGCTGGCCGTCATGGGAAACGGAGACGTCGGCAGCACCCAGGTGCGCGGCGCGCTGCTGGCGGGCAGCGGCCTGCGCATGTCGAAAAAGGCCATCGAAGCCTCGATTCAAAACCTGATCGACCATGGACTGCTCTTTTACAACGAGTCTTATGGCGTTCGCATGCCGGAAATCTATCGTGTGTGGCTGCCCCGGCCGAACACCTCCAAGCTGTTGGCCGCGACTCCCGAGCGCTTGCAGCCTTTCCCTCTCCATACCCTCACCGACCTGATTGGTCTCACCCAGCAGTTGATCAGCGTCGTGAGCGCGGAGCGACCGCCGGCGACAGTGCGGCCCAAGATGCCGCCCACCTACGCGGGCGGCTCCTCGCGGGACTTCGACCCGCGCCGGCCCAGCCTGGTTTCCGGCAACATCCTGGCCCGCTGGGGCTTTGGCGATCCGTTCGAGCAACATCAGGTGCGCTTTCTGCTGGAATTGATGGTCAATGCCAAGCTGCTGCAGGTCAGCGTCCAGTCGGACCAGGCCGTGCTGGTTCCGATCGACGCGTCCACCCGGGCATGGGAGGTCGCCACCAACGGCGAGCGCATCGAGCGCCTGCGCCGGGCCTATCTGAGCCTTCCAAAGGAGGGCGTGTCCCGGCTGCTTTCCTGGAGCGAGTTGGACATGGTGTTCGACCAGGAGCAGGGCGACAGTCTCCGGGCCTTCGGCTACTATATCTCGCTGGATCAACTGATGCAACAGGTTCAGCTCTTGGGCATCTGGTTCGCCGGACTGCTTTTCGGCTTGGAGGCCGACACCTGGTACAGTCTCGATCAGTTCTGCCGGCTGATCCATCAGGTGCAGCGCAATCTGTTGCCTCCCTCCAACTCGGTGTCAAGCTGGAGTTGGGTGCTGGGGGAGCATCTGGTGGATCCAAATCATGCGTCCTACGAGGTCTGGATGAAAAGCTATGGGCGCATCGTCGAGGCCTGGCTGATCGGCCCGGCCAGTTGGCTGCTGCTGGCGCAGGTCAGCCAGGCCGACGGCCAGCCCACAGCCTTTCGCCGGCCCACGGCGGCGCCGACCGGCGAGGCGCAGCAGGCGCCCCCTGGCTCGCTGCGCTTCATGGTTGATGGCACGATCGGGCTGACCAACGACTGGCGCGCCAGCGACCTGCGCCGCCTGCTGCGTTTCATCAGCGTCGAGGCGGCGCGCGACGCGGCAACGACGCTGATGCGGCTGGATAGCAGCACTTTTCGCAGCGCCTTGCAGGCCGGCCAGGATGTGGCCAGTCTGAGCCGCTCTTTCGCCGCCGCCGGTTTTCCTCTGCCCCCCGCAGTGCAGGAGACGCTGCAAGCCTGGCAGAACCGCGCCGGCCGCTATCAGCTCTATGATCAGATGGTGGTGGTGGAGTTCGGCGAGGATGTGCTGCCGGAAGAGCTGCGCGCCATCAGCCGGCTGAGCAACGCCGAATACTATCAGCCAGCGCCGCGCTGCCTGGTCTTCCCCGACCTCCAGGTGGCGTCTGGCCTGGTCGAAGAGCTGCGCCGGCGAGGCTACACGCCAAAGGTGCTGCCATGACCCCGCCAGAACTGGCCCGCGCCCTGAACGATTTCAACACCCACGAACTGGGAGAGGTCTTGAACGCGGCCGGCGTGAAGGCCCTGCCTAAGTCCAAGGCCGAAAGAGTACATATCTGGATCGAGTTGGTGGGCGATGCGGCCCGGATTCGGCGCGCCCTGACCAGGTTGACGCCGGCCAGCCGCCGCGCCTTGGAGCTCCTCCAGCATCAGGGCCAGGAAATGCCCACCGAACGCTACCGCAGTCTGCTGGTGCGCGCCGAGGTTGTCTCGGCCAAGACGGCGGATTCCTTCGCTGGCATCTACTATCGTCCTCTCGCCCGTCCGGAGACCAAGGCAGGGCAGGAGCTGCCGCAGTTCAGTGCTGTGATCAAGGAGCTGCTGGTCGCGGGGCTGATCTGGACTCACTCCCTGAAAGAGGGCAAACCTGCCACCGCCAAGATCGATTTCAGCGGCGGACGCTTCGTCTACATCCCGGACGAGGTGGCGCCACACCTGCCGCCTCCGTCGATCAAGGAATGGTCCGCGCCGCAGGTGGTCCAGACGCTGGAGGGCTCGGCGCGCACCTGTCAGCGCGATCTCTACCTGTTCTGGAGCGCCGCGCGCGAGACGCCTTTGCAGCTCACCAACGCCGGCCTGCTGCGGGTCAACGATCTCAAACGACTGGCAGGCCAACTGTTGGTAACTGAGTCCTTCACCAAGGGAAACAAGGAGGACGATCTTCGTCGCATCTTGTTCCTGCGCAAGCTGGCCACCGCCCTGGAGACCGTGCAGCTCGACGCGTTGGGCCATCAATTGAAGGCCCAGCCGGCGCCGACGTTCATCTCCCAAGCGCCGTCGGAGCGGGTGCGCATCAGCTTTGAGCGCTGGCGCGACGGCTGCTGGTGGAATGAGCTCTGGGTTACCTGGAACTCCTCCCACCGCGTCGGCACGAACGAAAATCCAGGCGCAGATGCCGCGCCGCGGGTGGCCCGCGCCCGGCGCATCGTGCTGGACATGCTGGCGCAGCTTGTCCAGCAAGCTGCGCGCAAACAGGGCATCCCCGCGCCCTGGATATCCCTGGACGAGATCAGCGGCGTCCTGCGCGAACGCAACAGTGAATTTCTGGTGACCCGCGAGGCGATGGAGCAACGCAGCAGCGACTATGGCCGTTACAGCTACAGCTTCTATTCGCCCTACGAGTACAACGACCTGGGTTGGACCTGGTCCGGTTATCACAACGATGAGACGGCAGGTTGGAACGGGGTGGAGCGCGCCTTCATCCGGGCGGTGTTGACCGAAGGTCTCTACTGGTTGGGATTGGTGGATCTTGGCTATGCCAAGCCGGTGACGCCGCAGGGCGGCGCCGCGCCGGCCGGCATGGTCGCGGTGCGGCTGACCGATATGGGACGCTGGCTGTTGCTGAACGGGCCGGCGCCGGAGATCCCGGAGGAGAGCGGCCGCGTCGTGGTGCAGCCCAACTACCGCATCTTCGCCTTCGACCCCATCTCCGACACCGTGCTGGCCCGGCTGGACAGCTTCGCCACCCGGCGCAACGCCGAGCGCGCCATCGAGTATGAGCTCACGCGCGAGACGCTCTACCGCGCCCAACTGGCAGGCCAGAGCGCGGATCAGATCCAGACCTGGCTGGAGCAGGTAACGGGCGCGCCGCTGCCGCAGAACGTGGCCCGCAGCCTGATCGAATGGCAAGCTGCCTTCGAACGCATCACCGTCTACAGTCGGGTTGGCTGGCTGGAGGCGGCCGAGCCGGCGCTGATCGACCGCCTGGCGACGGACCCGCGCTGGAGCAGGGCGATCGTCAAACGCGTCAGCCCCACCGGGTTGATCGTGCGCGCCGACCGGATCGACGAGCTGGAGCAGGCGCTGCTGACTATGGATGAGCTGCCCTCGCGCAACAGCGATCCGGAGCTGGCCCGCCGCGCCAGCATTGCCTTGGATGACGCGGGGCGCATCACCTCCCTCACAGCCGTGCCCAACATCTACGCCGCCGGCATTCTGCGCCTGTTCTGCGAGCAAACCCCCACCGGCTGGCAGATCACCGCGCGCAGCGTGGCTCAGGCCAGCGCCGCGGGTTTGGACGCGGCCGCCATCCTGGCCTATTTGCAGGTCATGGCTGTGGGCGGCGTGCCGGCCAAGCTGCTCGCCCGAATCAAAGCCTGGAGCCAGCACTACGGCGCGGCCACCGTGTATACCCTGACGCTGATGCAGTTCCGCGATCAGGATGTGCTGGACGAGTTGCGCAACGATCCCCACCTGGCCCGCAGCCTGAAGCCATTCAAGCCGGAGGCCAGGTTGGGACTGGCCGAGGTCGCGCCGGCAGATGTGGCGGAGGTCATGGCGCTGCTGGCGGATTATGGGGTGGATGTGCGCCAGTAAGCCCCGATTGTCATTTGCGCGAATTGACAGATTGCTGACTTCGGAGATACTTTGAGCAGCATCCTCGTGCACAGCACGTTCAAGCTATCTTTCGGAAGGAGTCATCGACATGGATTTGCCGGTTCAACTGCAAAGCGATGAAGAGGTTGTCGAGGTGATCAGACGGCACCCGGCCAGCCTCTGGGGCCGCCTGGTGCTGATCGCCCTGGTGTTGATCGTCGCCCTGTTCATCTGGGCCAACTTCGGCGGCAGCGGCGCCTTCAGCTCCCTGCTGGACATTGTCCTGGTTCTGGTGATCGTCGGCGGCTTGTTGATCGGTTTCATGGTCTGGTATCGCTACCGCAACGACCTTTGGGTGATCACCAGCCAGCGGCTGATCGACGTGACCCGCTCCACCCCCTTCAACCAGCAGATCACCACGGCGTCGCTGCGCAATGTGCAGGACATCAGCATTCGCCGCAAGGGGATCTTCAACACGGCGTTCAACTTCGGCGATGTGATCTGCCAGACTGCCTCGGCGGCCGGCAACACCTTCGCCCTGGTCGGCGTGGCCAACCCGGAGCAGGTGCTGGACGCCATCGACAACGCGCGCGCTCAGGTGAAGCGAAGCGCCTGATCAGCCCTGACCGGCTGGCAACTGTGCCCACAAAAAAGGCCTGGCGAATTCGCCAGGCCTTTTTTGATCTTACAGACCAGCCCCCGATGCGGAGTCGAAGTGTTCGCGGGGGTTGACCCGTGCGCAGCGAGCGCGCTGCCCGCCCAACGACCCGATTTCCGCTGGCCAGCCGGCGCTTTGGAAGTGCTGCCTGAGGTCGCGCCAGCTAACGGCGACGGTTGCCGACGACGGTGACTACCTCGCTGATGGTGAAGCTGGCGACCTGCTCGCCGGGGGTGTAGCTGCCCTGGTAGAGCCCATGGCCCAACGCCTCGCTGGCGCTGCCGCCGTAGTAGACCTCGATGGCGTCCCCCATCGCCAGCGCCGGCGAGGAGAAGACGAGGGACTGGAAGGCCTTCAGCGGCGCAAAGGTCAGCAAGCTGTCGCCGCTGCTGGTCTGAATGTGGATCATCGTCCCGGCCGGCAGCATGGCAGGGAAGTTCAGCATCAGCGAAGGCTGGCCGGAGGAACGGCTGGGCGCCTGGGCCATGCCGATGCTGCCGGCGGCGGCCAAAAAGCCGCCCGAGATGTCGAAGGTGGCGTCGTAGTCCAGCGCGCCGTTCATGTTCTCCGTGGGGCCGTTGATGATCACCACGCCGTCGGTCATCTCGATGCTGCCGTTGACGTCGATGCCGTCGCCGGCCGCATTGACCGCGATGTTGCCGCCGTGGATGAACAACTGATTGCCGCCGCTGTCGTTGCCGGCCGCGTTGATGCCATCGTCGCTGCTGACCAGGTCGATGTCGCCGCCGTTGATGGTGATCAGCACGCTCTCAATCCCTTCGACCGACTGGGTGATCCGAATCACGCCGTCGTTGATGATCAGCGTGTTCTCGGCATGGATGGCGTCATCGCCGCTGGCCAAGGTGAGCTGGCCGCCGTCGATGGTCAGGCTGTCGTCCGAGTTCAGCGCATCGTCGGCCGCATCCACCGTGATGACGCCGCCGGAGATGGCGATGCTCACATCGGCTTTGATTCCTTTGGCCGAGGCGTCGTCGCCGAGAAAACTGCCGCTGCCGCCGCCCGCGGTCAGCGTGAGCTGGCCATCGCTGATCAGCAGGTCGGTCTCGGCCGTGAGCGCGTCCCCTTTGGCGGTGACGGTGATGACGCCGCCGGCGATGACCAGACGGCCCCGCTCGCTGGCGATCCCGTCGTCGTAGTTGCCTGTGACCGTCAACGCGCCGTTGCCGGCGATGGTCAGATCGGCATTGCTGAAGAGGGCCGCGTCAGGCTCGTCCTCTTCCGGGTTGGCAAAGAGATAGGACGCGCCGTCGGTGAGGGCGTTGACCGCGCCGTCGGCCAGGAGAATCTCCACCGCCCCGGCGTTGGCGATGACAAGGGGCGCGCCGCTGGCGTTGGTCAGCTCCAGGCCGTCCAGGATCAGTTGCACCTGCCCTTGGCCGGGAACGTCCACCACGATCTGGCCGTCGCTCAGCGCGCCGCTGAGACGATAGGCGCCGGCGGCGGTGATGGTGGCGCTGGCGCCCTGCACGGCGACGCCCGGCCCATCCGCGGCGATGGCGTCGCCGGTCAGGGTAATTTGCACCGCCGCGCTGGCCGCATCGACCGGCGCGCTGACGGTTGCCTGCGCCTGGCTGTTCTCCGTCGGCGTGGCAGTGGCCGCGACGGTGTTGGTGGGCGCGGGACTGCTGGCGGGCGCGGCGGTGGGGCTTGCTTCCGCCGTGACCGCGGCCGGGCTGGCGGCTGTGATGGCCTCAGCCGGGGTCGTGGTGGGCGGCAGCGTGGGCGCGTTGCTCTGGCAGGCAGCAAAGGTCGCCAGCGCAAGGATGCCGACCAGCGCCAAAGATAACATGCGTCGAATCATGATGTCATTCCTGTTGTGTTGCCTTGAATCTTACAGATCGTCGCTTCCCACGATCAAATCGAAGATCGAGCCGAGTTCTTCTTCCGAGTAAAAGTGAATCACCAGCCGGCCGCCGCGGCGGCTGCGGTAGAGGTTGACCTTGGTGCCCAGCGCGTCGCGGAAGCGGCTCTCCAGCTCACGGGTTTCGGGGCTGGCCTCCTCTTCGCCGCTCGTTTCCTCCACCTTGGGCTCGGCCGTCTGCTGGTTCAGACGCCGCACCAGCTCCTCGGTCTGGCGCACGGTCAGCTCGTTTTCCAGCACCAGTTGCAGCGCCTGCTCGATCGCGGCGTCGCCGGAGAGCCCCAGCAAGGCGCGGGCGTGGCCCTCCTTGATCTGACCGGCGATCACGGCCTCCTTGGCGCGGTCGGGCAGGCGCAGCAGGCGCATGGCGTTGGTCACGGCCACGCGGCTCTTGCCCACCCGCGCCGCCACCACGTCCTGGGTCAGGCCAAACTCCTCCACCAGCGCCTGATAGGCCGCGGCTTCCTCCAGCGGGTTGAGGTCGGCCCGCTGCACGTTCTCCACCAGCGCCAGCTCCAGCATCCCCTGCGGCGACACATCCTTGACGATGGCCGGCACCGTTTGCAGGCCAGCCAGTTGCGAGGCGCGCCAGCGCCGCTCGCCGGCCACCAGGTGATACTGCACGGCCGCGCCGGCCGGCGCCAGCGTCAACACCAGCGGCTGGATCAGCCCGTGGGTGCGGATCGATTCGGCCAGCTCGGCCAACGCCTCCGGCTCCATCTGGTCGCGCGGCTGGCGCGGGTTGGGGGCGATCTGGTCCACCGGCGCCTCGGTCAGGCCCGAAGGGGGCAACGCCGAGGGCGCCGCACCCGCGCCCGGTGGGATCAAAGCGCTCAGGCCCTTGCCCAGACCGCTGCGTCGTGGGGTATTCATGGTTTCTCGCTCCCGGATTGACGCTCGCGCGCCTCGCGTGCGAGCAATTCATGGGCCAGGGCCAGATAGGCGCTTGCGCCCGGCGAACCGGGGGCATAGCTGAGAATCGGCTGGCCATAGCTGGGCGCCTCGCTCAGGCGCACGCTGCGCGGAATCACCGCGTCGAAGGTCTCACGGGGAAAATGTTGGCGCACCTCGGCCACCACGTCGGCCGCCAGGTTGGTGCGGGCGTCGAACATGGTCATGACGATGCCGTAGATGCGCAACTGCGGGTTGAGGTGCTCCCGCACCAGGCCGATGGTCTGCGTCAGCCGGCCCAGCCCCTCCAGCGGCAGATACTCGCACTGGATGGGGATGATCACGCCGCCGCTGGCTGTGGTCAGCGCGTTAACCGTCAGCAGGCTGAGACTGGGCGGACAATCCAGCAGCACATGGTCATAGCGATGCAGCACCGGCGCCAACATGCGCTGCAAGATCCGCTCGCGCGCGATCATGCTGACCATCTCCACGTCGGCCCCGGCCAGCTTGGGGGAGGAGGGGGCCAGGTCCAGCCGGAGCTGCGGGGTGAGGGTGATGATCTGGTCCAGCGGCGTCCGGTCGATCAACGAATCGTACAGCGTCTGCTCCAGCTCATCGGCGCTGACCCCCAGGCTGCTGGTGGCGTTGGCCTGCGGGTCACAGTCCACCAACAGCACGCGGTTGCCGGCCGCGGCCAGGTAGGCGGCCAGATTGACGGCCGTGGTGGTCTTGCCGACGCCCCCTTTCTGGTTGGCCAGCGCGTAGACTCGGGTCATGCTACCACCCATGCTCCGCCAGATAGGCCTCGACTTGGGCGCGCTCAGGCATGGCGCCGTAGCTGGCTGCCTCGATGCTGAAGGAGGCTGTCACGTTGGCAAAGCGCGCCGCCTTGATCGGATCGCCGCTTTCGTGAAAATAGATCAGAAAGGCGGCGGTGAAGGTGTCGCCCGCGCCGGTGGGGTCGACCTCCCGCGCTGGCCGGGGACGGACGTGGGTCACGTGACCGCGGTAGTAGACATCTGCGCCGTGCATGGCGCGCGTCAACACCACCAACTCCACCTGCTCGGCATAGCAGCGGGCCAGCGAAATGTCGTGGTTGACATCCTCGGTGCTGACCACCAGCACATCGGCGAAACGGAGCAGGTCGGCGTCACAGGCAATCGGCGCGTGGGAGACGCGACCCTGCGCGTCCCAGCGGCGCATCCAGCCCTGCGGCACAAAGCCGCGCAGCGCGTGGGGGAAGAGCTCGGCCACGCCCGGATCCAGCTCGCCCGCCAGCGGTCCCAGCAGGACGATGGGCGGTGCGGCCTGCACCACGGCCGCGGGCACATCCTCCCGGCCGATGGCGCCGGCCAGGGCGTGGATCGTCTGCACGCGACCGGCGGGGGTGTAGACATTCTCGAAGGTCAGCGTGTGCTCCGAAGGCAACGCGAAGAGCTCGATGTCGTCATAGATGGGGGGCAGCGTCAGATCCGCGCCCACCCGCGCCAGCACTCCTGGCCGGCGACCCAGTCGCATGGCCGCCGCCGAGGCATAGGTGACGGTTCCGCCCACCGCGTAGCCGCCAGGAATCAGATCTTTGGTGATATTGCCGATAGTCAGGAAGTCCATGGCGGCCATTGTAACACAGGCCCCGCGCGCGGTCAAAGCAAGGACATAAAAACCGTAACTGTTCAGCCGGCGGGTGCGAACACGTTGATTGAGTAGGCCGCCGTATCGAAATCAACGTGTTCGCACCCGCCGGCGGGCCAGGGCGCCCGACGCGTGCCGGCCAGACCCGGCTGAAGCCTCGACTCCGCGCCATATTTGGAATCGCTGCACAAAAACGACAAGTCTGCCATCGGCGCCGGGCACTTGATTCCATGAAAAAAGGCTTGACTTATCATCAAGTTGATCATATAATGAAGGCAGCCGTGTTTTGTTCTGTGGCAGTGCGGCCACTTGTTAGCTCGGGAGGATACCCATGAAACGACGTTCGCGCACATTCCTCACCTCATTGGCCATCGTGGTTCTATTGGTCGTGTCTGCAGGCGCGGCCGGCGCATCGGGCGGCGGCTCGATGTCCGACTGGTCAGCCTGGCAGGCCTATTTCACCCCCATCGTCCCAGCCACACCGCACGGGCCGGCCAGCCCGGCCGGGTTGCCTATTCCCACGCAGTCACCCTCCAACGCGCTGCTGCAAGCCTGGGTCAACATGATTCCATCGCTGCCCCAGCCCGCACAGCAGGCACACGCCGAGGAGGTGGCACGCGGGAATTGGCATCCGAGCATCATCGGCCACGGCCCGGCAGTGACCGGCATCGCCGCCGGCAACCAGTGGGCCTACGGCAATCAGTTGCTCAATTCGGCCAACCCCGGCCCCTTCTTTGAGACCTTCAACAACTTCTACGGCACGACATGGCGTCAGATCCCGCACCTCTGGGGCGGCTATGCCTACCGCGGCGCGGACAACGTGGTGCTGACGGCTGAGAAGGTGGTCAAGGACGAAAGCCCCTACGACGGCAGCTACTCCATGAAGATCGCCGGGTCAGTGCCCTTCGAGGCCGGCGTCTCACGCGAGATCAAGGTGTCGCCCGGCGCTGAGGTCAAGGTGCGCGTCATGTACGCGCTCTATGACCACGGCGGCCTGCACAATGGCAACGTGCTGACCTACGACTGGGCCGCCCTGGGCGTCAAGGCCGACGACTTCGACGCTGAATGGGTCAACGGCCCCTGGCATGGCCAGTGGCTGCCGCTGGAGCACACCGTGACCGCGGGGCCGGAAGGCCGCATTATGATCTTCCTGCAGGTCATCAGCCCGCTGGCCGAGAACGTCAACGCCTACTTCGATGACGTTCAGGTCTGGGTGGACGGCGAGCCGTACCAGGGTTAGCTTCCCCCTCTGGCAGCAACGAACGGCCAGGAGTCACGCTCCTGGCCGTTTCTTTTGGGTCAAGACCAACGCCTGGGCGGGGCGCCCGGCCGCCTCAGCCGGCGCGTCTTTCGATGTGTGCGCCCAGGCTCAACAGCTTCTGCTCCAGATGCTCGTAGCCGCGGTCGATCTGGGCGATGTTGCCGATCTCGCTCACCCCCTGGGCGCAGAGGGCGGCAATCACCAGCGCCATGCCGGCGCGGATGTCAGGGCTGACCACGGTGCTGCCGCGCAGCGTCGATGGTCCCACCACCACCGCGCGATGCGGGTCACAGAGGATGATCTGCGCGCCCATGGTGATCAGTTTGTCGGTGAAGTAAAGGCGGCTTTCGAACATTTTGTCGTGGATCAGCACGGTGCCCTGGGCCTGGGTGGCCGTCACCAGTGCGATGCTCAAGACGTCGGCCGGAAAGGCCGGCCAGGGCGCGTTGTCGATGGTCGGCACCGCGCCTCCCACGTCAGGCTGAATGGCCAGCTCTTGCTCATCCTCCACCACCAGGGTATCGCCCTCGTAGTGCATGCGCACCCCCAGCCGCTTGCTGAACACCATGTCAACCATGCGCAGATGCTGGCGATCGACGCCGCGGATGCGCACCTCGCCCCGCGTCACCGCGCCCAGCCCGATGTAGCTGCCGATCTCGATGTGATCGGGGCAGATGGTCCACTCGCCGCCGTGCAGCCGGTCGACCCCCTCGATCACCAGGATGTTGCTGCCGATGCCGCTGATCTTGCCGCCCATGCGGTTGATGCACAGGCACAGGTCCTGCACGTGCGGCTCTGAGGCGGCGTTGCGGATCACGCTGGTTCCCCGGGCCAGCGCGGCCGCCATGATGGTGTTCTCCGTCGCCGTGACGCTGGCCTCGTCCAACAGGATATCGGCCGCGGCCAGCCGGCCGGCGTGCAGGGCAAAATCGCCGTTGTGGCTCACCTGGGCGCCCATGGCCTCCAACGCCAGCAGGTGCGTGTCGATCCGGCGGCGGCCGATCTTGTCGCCGCCAGGCAGAGGCAGGTGAATCGAGCCGGCGCGGGCCAGCATGGGGCCGATCAGGGTGATGGAGCCGCGCGTGCGCCGGAAAAGGTCGGGGTCGGGCGTGGTATGGCGCAGGGTGTGCGCGTGCAGGGTCAGGGTATTGTCAGCCTGCCACGCGGCCGTCACCCCCAGCTCCGCCAACAGCTCAAGCTGGGTCTCGATGTCGCCGATGCGCGGCACGTTGTGCAGGATGAGCGGCTCGTCGGTGAGCAGGCAGGCCGCCAACAGCGGCAGGGCGGCGTTCTTGTTGCCGCTGGGTGTCACCTCGCCGTTGAGGGGATGGCCCCCTTCGATGATGAATTGTTCCATGGGTTAATCTCCGAGGGATGCAATGGGGGTATCGATGCGTGATGTGTAACTTGTAACTCGTAACTCGTAACTCGTAACCGGAATGGCGGGAGTTGGCTTCTCGTAGCGGGGTTATGTGCCGAATGTCAGGCGCCGAATGTCAGGCGTCGAATGTCAGGCGCCGAATGTCAGGCGTCGAATGTCAGGCGTCGAATGTCAGGCGCCGAATGTCAGGCGCCGAATGTCAGGCGCCGAATGTCACGCGCCAGGTGTCACGAACCACGTTTCACGCCTCACGCATCCACCGCTGTGCACAGCCAACTCTCATCCTTGCACACTCCGGGTTACGCATTACGCATTACGCACTACGTGTCACGCAAAACCACCCGAACAGGTTCACCGGCCGCCAGGCCCAGCCGTTGGGCCGCGTTGCCGTCGCGCATGGCCACCTCCAGCGTGGCAGCGCTGCTG
>Ga0209200_1000922_pt1 | contig 31764 bp, 23 predicted proteins | sample AD_UKC033_MetaG_FD_184406 | JGI IMG/M metagenome (GOLD analysis project Ga0209200, IMG submission 184406) | Active sludge microbial communities of municipal wastewater-treating anaerobic digesters from USA - AD_UKC033_MetaG (SPAdes) (version 2) | ecosystem: Engineered > Bioreactor > Anaerobic >... | reverse complement strand
TGTCAGCTTACGTACCAGCTCACCTTCATGGGTATAGAGGTAGAGTGAATTCCAGCCGTCACGCTTACTCTGAGCGATAAATAGATCATTCTGACCCGGAACAAAGGTAAAGGGGACTAAGGGTTCGGTATATTGCAGGCTTTGTTCTTCGTAGAGTGTCCTGATTTTATTGCCTCTGTCGGGGTTATAGGCGTTGAAAGTGGTGTGATTCTGGTCGCGGTTGATCTCAGCGATATAGATTTCAGACTCGTCGGGTGCCCAGCAGATATTGGTCAGGTAGTGTTCAGGATCTCCGCCGGTCTCCAGATAAATGGTCTTTTCGGTCTTCAGGTCAAAAATCCCCACGGTAACGTGATGACTTTTGCGACCTGCCATCGGGTAGTAGATGTCATTGACTTTAGCGGGTGTGACGGACCAGTCAGGGATGGGATATTTTTCAACCATCGACTGATCCATGCGATAGAAGGCCAGTTTATTGCCTTTGGGGCTCCAGAAAGTACCCTTGCTGATGCCGAATTCGTCGCGGTGGACAGAAGTGCCATAAAGGATGGAATCGCTGCCCTGAGCTATCATAACAACATTTCCGTCGGGCTTCTGTACATAAAGCGCCTGATTACGTGAAAATGAAAAAGCATTGCCGGTACCATCAAGCATATCTGCATCATCCGGGGTCGTAACGACCTTAGTCAGCTTCTTATCCTTCATATTAAAGGAAAGTCGATCCCTTCCGCTGCTAAACTCAAACTCATCCATGTCGCCCAGTTTAAACCTTGGTGCGGATTTCAGCTCATCGTATCCGGCTGCTTTAAGTGCCGGATTGAGGAGGGCGACGATATCCACAGAATCGGTCGTATTCTTTTTGGCATCGTATTGATATATAAAATTTCCACTGCGGGTATAGTAGAGTGTGTTGGATAGGTGTGACCACTGTGTATTTGACCAGGTGGCAAGTCGCATATCCTTGCTGCCCAGAATAGCCTTGTCGAGGGTTAATACTTCTTTTTGGGCTTGAAGGTTTTGACATAAAAAACAAATAAATAAAAACAGAAAAACAGACCTGAACATTTTTAAATTTTTTTCAAAAATAGATTAAAATCCTCATATTTCTAAATATAGAATTGATTGTATAATTTATTTGCCAGTGCGGATTAACCTAAATCACATCTAATAAAATACATCAACCAGATACTCAAAATCAGGATTCATTAGCCAGAAATAAATTTATTTTATTGAAATCATTCACAAATAAAGTTTTCAAGATATAATGCCAGGATGTACCCATGTTACTTTAAACATGCTAAAATATGAGACTGTTAGTTTGATATCCATATATTTGAATAAAATTTCTATGATATGTCAAATGAAGTAACCTTGTATGAAAATAAAAAACAGGACATATCTATTCATATATTTGGGCCTTACGATAGATTTAATTTCGGAGATTTATTATTTCCTATAGTTCTTGAACACTACTTAAAAGTAAATATAAGCCAAGCAAATTGTTGCTTTTTTGGAACATTCAATTTCGATCTGACAAAAAGAGGTGGATATCACGGTAGAGGGTATACAGAATTAATCAAATCACTTAGTAAACAAAAAAATAGAATTGTGATAGTTGGGGTGGAGAAGTTCTTGGTGCCTCATGGCATATATTATATTTTTATAAAAGCCAATGGTATTCATTTTTATGTTCAAATAAATTCTTCAAAAAGTTATTGATAAAATTAAATATATCTAGAATTCTTAATAAATCGAGGACAAACATGCCCTTCAATATAAATAAAAATGATTTTCCAATAAATACATTAGCTATTTATAATTCTGTTGGAGGAATATATTTAGACGACTTCAGTGAATTCAAAAATCAATCTTTCATAAACTTATTAGGTGTCAGAGATAATCTAACATTTAAAAAAGCAAAAACAGCTGAAATTGATAATGTAGGATTATATCCGGATTCCGCAATAATGATATCCAGTATTATAACAGATCAAAGGCTCGATAACGATAAAAATATACGACCCTTCATAAGAGAATTTCAAAACAATCAATTCTGTGTTTTTCAAATTTCAGATCACCATGCTAAAGAACTTGTCGACAAAATCTCTGAACAATTGACATACATTGCCGATACTTTGAATGTCCGCATTTTACTTTGTCCCTTCGCTAAATTGGCAGGGCATTCCAATCAAATACCATTAAAGCAAATTTTAAAGAAATCAAAGGGGAAATTTATATACATTAATAGCCCATCTTTATCAGAGATTGTTTTCTTGATAAGGCACTGCAAGTTTTTCATAGGGTCTAGTCTTCATGGCATTATTGTATCTATGAGTTACTCAAAGCCTTATTTTGCAATAGGTAAAAACCACACGAAGTTACAAGAGTACTTAAAAACATGGGGCCAACATGAATATAGTGAAGTTAGTAATCCTGAGAATTTTGCACAAAAAGTTGTAAATTCTGACTTAGAAGAAACAAAAACGAATTTACTAAATGAAACAGCTAATCAAAAGCAATTATACCTGGAATTCATTAAGAAAATCAGCAAACTTATCCTAGATACTGCCAACCATGAAAAATAATGTTGTAACGATTATAGTTACCTATAATGGTGCGTCTTATATACAAAAGTGTATTCAAAGCGTTTTAGCATCGGACACCAAGACAGAAATAATAATAGTTGACAATTGCTCGACTGATCAAACTTGTGAAATAATATATGAAAATTATCCTCAAGTCAAATTGATTAGATTGAATAAAAATCATGGATTTGGTTATGCTAATAATATCGGAATAAAACATGCTTTTGAAACCGAAAAGTATTCATATTATTTTTTATTAAATCAAGACACTGAAGTATTTAAAGACTCTATCGGAAAGCTATTGAAAGCTTCTAAAAGCAATAGCGATTACTGGATATTATCGCCGATTCATCTATCTGAAAATGGTAAGACAGATAAGAGATTTGAAAAATATATAAGTTCAAATAATGAATTAAAAATAAACTCAAACAATCCAGCTGATGATAAGATTTATGAAGTGCCATTTGTAAATGCTGCTGCCTGGTTTGTTAAAGAAGTGTGTATCAGAAAGATTGGAGGGTTCGATTTCGGGCTGTTTTTTCATTATGGAGAAGATGAAAATTATTGTCTGCGTGTTTTATATAATCACAAAAAAATTGGCATCATTACGAATACATCGATAATCCATTTCCGGAGTAATGAAGTAACAAAACGGGATGAAGTCCATGACCTTAAACAAGTGTTACTTTCAGCTAAGGTGGCTATGTCCAACATAATGATTTCAGACAAACAAGCCTACGGGCTTTATAATAATCATATTTACAAAGTAATATTAGTTTTCCTGAAAAGCATTATTTTATTCAAATGGCAAAAGACAAGATTCCTATTCAATGAACTTCTCAATGGTAATATCTTTTTCAAAAACAGATTGAAAAATAGCCGAAAGATAAACTCTCAAGAGGGATTAAATCACTTGAGCTTTGATTTACCTTATAATGACGAGTTTACCCCATCCTGAGGTAAAATATTGGTCAATATCTTTTGATATTTCCAATTTCTCGTAATCTTTTTTATTCTGATCCTTGATATAAAACTTATAGAGATAGACCCCATTGGCCAGTCGGTCGCCAAATTGGTCGGTTCCGTCCCAAACGAAATCAGTCAGATGCTTACCAATTTTCAGCGGGCCTAATTCATCCTGAGATATTTCTCTTACTACTTTTCCACTCATTGTCATGATTCTTATACCATAATAAGTAGGAAGCTCATATCCGGTCAAAGTATATACAAATCGTGTTGCAGTAGAGAATGGATTGGGGTAATTAAACACTTGTGAAACAGATTTTTTATTAATAATTTTAAATCGTTTTTCGAAATCGTATTTCCCGGATTGGTTTCCTGCTTTGTCTGTAGCTGTAATACGTAAGGTATATTCACCATCCTGATTATAATCAGAAGGATAACTCAAAAAATCAGGCGAAAATTCTATGACAGCTTCATTTTTTTGGTTCAGGTTGCTAGTCTGCGCAGGGAAAAATTTGATAGATTCTGAGTTCATTGGAATCAAAGTGTCTTGTTGGAAACTATTAAGGAGAAACACGTTGAATAAGTCAGGATTATCTAATGGGAAATACTTATTTTCGTCTCTGATTGTAATTTTAATTTTGGGTTTTGAGGAAACGATATCTCCATTAAATATGTGCTGCCCATCAAAGGTAACATCAACCAAAGGATTTTCTGAATCACGCAAAACATGAATATTTTTTAAAAAAACATTATTACCATGATATGATTCAGGTTGGTCATCATTTGGATTCATTTCAACAATTAAACTGCAATCACCACTAAGTGTTTTTGTGTCAAAATCTGTGGCATAGTGTGCTATTGAGTCAACAGGTAATTTGTTGAATCTGATACTCTGTATTTCACCATTAGCCGTCAGGTTAAGAATAGAGAATGAGACCAACATACTATCCATCGGGAGTCGCCCTATATTTTTTGAATTTATGGATAACTCGATAGGCTCTCCCTGATTTATACTATCTTTGTTGAGCCTAAAACTATTAGAAAGCAATGTAGCTTCCGGTATTTCATCGGCAGTGAGTCTGAAAAAATCAAACCCATCCATTATCCCTCTATAAAGTCTCGAATCCTTGACATAGATTTTCAATCTCACATGAGGATATTCTCTTGCATTAATAGAGCTGATATCCTGCGTTATTAAATCTTCCTGCAAGGTAGTTATATCTGATACGACATAATTAAGTGCAGGATCTGATTGATGGATTGCGGTAATCTCAACTTTCACTGTATCCTTTTGTTCCAACAAACTTTTGGGGAGAAGTTCAAAATTATACCATTTGCCTGCCGGTCCGAAGGTTTGAATGATTGTCGCTTCATCACTATGGCAAAGTGTTGTAACATTATTGTTTATAACTTCAAAATTTTCTGAAAGCTCTTCACTTTGCAACCCATCCTTTTTACTAAAAACCAAAGTATATGGACGATCACCCAGCGTCAGTAATCTGCGAATTTTTCCGGCTCCATACTTTTCAAGGGTGTTAAACAAATTGACCCCATTATGAGATAAAGAGTCGTTTTGCCAAAGTGGAAGCCCCAGATCACTATCCTCCTTGTTCATATATGTAAAAAAGGTAATCAGGTCACCATCACCGGCAACGTTTTCTATGAAATTGATTAACGAACTGCGACTATCGGCATCGAAGGGGTCAAACATCAGATAATTCCGTCCGGAAGCACCCGGAACAGGCATAGAACCGTATGGATTAGTATCTATAGGATAACTTCGGAACATCGAATCTTGTATATACCATAATACACCAACAAGCCCGGTAGGATAATTACTGAAAACATTGAAAGGTCTGCCTGAATTGACTGCCGCTCCTTCTCTTATCAGACCCATCACATTTTTATCTTTTTCGACGATACCGTTTCCATAAGAAAAAATCATGGTGCGAGTTCCAAACTGCAGGTTGTTACCACTTCCTACAACCCTCAGGTTCCTTAACACATCTTCTCTGAACTGTCCATTATGCGACTGTGAAAATCCTCTCTTGTCCGCAATATAAATAAAACTGGAAGTAGAAGATAAGGCCGGTTCCTCTGGTGACAGACTATCACGGGATACCCGCCAGTAATAAACCGTATTTGCTTTTAAATGAATATTCGGATTCCATTCCAGATGACCAACCGGATACACTTCTGAATGGGTCAACAGTATAGGAGAATTAAAGTCTGCTGTTGTATCTATGGCCCATTGGATGTGTTGTTTGTCTGATTTAATCACATTGCCAAAGGCTGAAAGGGTGACTACCGGAGTATCTATAATGGCATACCTGTATGGATACACAGGATCCAACAGGGAAGACTTGATGTAAAATTTATAACCTTTGCTGCCGCCGGGATTGATATAATCATTGTTCAATTCCGCTATCGGAGCCGGTGATTCGGAGATTTTGTTTTTTGGATCAAGGGTGATGTAGATGGTGTTTTCGCCGGAAGTAGAGGTCTTGTCCAGCTGGAATTCAGCATATATGACGTTTTCGGAATTAGGACGGTAGATAAACGATGAATCTACGGATACGACTTTCTTATCCCCGTTTTCATAAGTCACCCGGTAAAATAAGGTATCCTCTACCGATGTGCCAAGGTTTTTGACGGTAAACTGAACCGTGAAGGCATTGTCAGTCGATGCGATATTCTCCGGTATGGTCTTCACTTCACCCGGGAGAATTGTAAAGTCAGGTCCGGGGAAGGGCTGCACCATCAGCGCCGGATCGCCTACATACAACTGTTGTATACCTTCCTGAGAATTATTGAGGCCGGGCGAATTAAAGGTAGCCTGAAACAGTTCACCAAAAGTCTTTCCATACATGTCACCACCCCATAAGGTATAAAAACGGTGGGCCAGCATACTCAGCGAATACAGCTCACTGTCAGAGATACTGCCGATGACGGCCCGGTAGCCGGAGTTTTTGTAGCTCTCTTCATAGAGGAGCTTGGAAGGATAGGACGAACCATCCCTCTGGCAATTGCCCGTCTTACAACCCTTGATAATAAGGATAGGCAGACGTGGGCTGTTGGAATACTTTGAAGGCAGGTCTATCGGGTATTCCAGTGTGGACAGGGCGCCATGACCGAAGTAATCCACGACGGCTACACCCTGATTGACCAGCTTGAAAAAGTCGTCAGAAGCCTTGCCGATGGTCTCATTGCTGCCTTTGACAAAGGTCTCGACGAAGCCGGCAAGTTTAGAAGACTTGATCAATGCTTCTACATCTTTTTGGGCGTTAGATATTGCTGCCTGATCCGGCTTACCAATGTTGCCACCATTAACCTGAACTATGGTCTTGGTCCATTGCCTGGAAGAATTGTCTCCCGGTGCATTGTAAGCAGCATCACTCGCCCGGATCTTATTCAGGTAGGTAATGACTTCGTCTTGGGTTACCGCCGGGAGCCGGCCTACAGCTAAATTCATGTCAACCTTGTGGAAGGACTTTGACACGAGAAGATTGTCAGATCCAAAGTCTCCAAAGGTAGGCACTCCATAGCCCTTGCTTATCGCTGTTGCCAACTGATTATTGGAACGAATTTCTTTATAATCCCTGCCTCTGCCAATGATAAAAAGGAAGCGTGAACTACCTTTAAGGCCTATAAAATTGGCAAAATTCTTGATGGCCATCGGATTATAATCCAGCCCGTATCCAAAGGAATTGTAAAGATCACTAACGTTGACCACCTCAACATCGTAAGCACCTCCGGCTGCGGATCTTCTGTAAGCGGCGTATTGTTCTACTGCAGAAGGTCCGTTGTTATCTTCCATCAGTAAATTGTGGGAGAGTATGATATAGTCGGCATTCAGGTTATTAAAATCCTTCATTTTTACCTGAGTCATAGATGAAATAGACTCGGCATCGTCACCGGGTCTATAGATCAACCGGCTTGTCACTGTAAATGCCGGAATCCTGAACCGGATTGTATTGCCGGTCACCGAGCCGGGTATCCTCCACGTCCCTAAGGAATCTGTCAGATAAGGCGCGGTCGGCACATCACCAGATGCAATAAAATCGAGCAAACGATCGGAAGCCTTTCCCTCCAGGAAAAAAGATTGGGTCCTGGTGGCATCGATGTTCAGGTCTGACGGGTATTCGATAGCTACATACCCTGTTTTGATAAGATCCAGGGGGTGGCCGTTGGTGAGGCTGTATTGGTTGTCAGATGCAGTAATGACACGATTGGTATCGACATAAGTAAAATTGACATACATCACCCGCTGTCCGGTGGAAAATACACTGTACATCTGCTGCCCCTTCATAGAGAATTTCAGGTCGTGACCAAGATTGACACCGACATTGCCGGCATTGGTTATGCCGCGATAGCGGAAAATAGGCAGTCTGGAATCCGGCAAGAGGCCAGGGCAGGACAACTTGTATGTTTGGTTGTCCGCAGAAGTCACCATGCCTTTTCCGGGATAAAAAGGGGTGTTGACAAAGGGGTGCTGGCCTACATATTCCGTTTTAGTATTCAGTATTTCCCTGAAATCCATTTCGGATATCCTGATGATGTATGGTTCAGGAGAGGGAGGGTTGATGAGGTTGTTAGGGAGGATATTGGTACGGAGATTGTTTCCATCCGGATTGATGGTGAGGAAGTAGGTGGCGGTATCACTATACAAGCTGGCTTTGGGATTCACGATATCATTGACGCCATTGGGAAAGGAATATTTGTCCATTTCCGATTTGTTGTAATAACCGTGAAACGTTAGAAAGTCACTATCTGACCATTGTCCGTTGGCGGATACCGTGATGGGAATTTCTACCCCGTTTCTGAACAACCGGAGTTGGCTCCCGACTATTTCGCCGTCTATTCCTGATGCCTTGAGTGCATTGAAATCGATTTTATAAAATCCATCTTTGCTGATCCTGATCTTATAATATTCACGACCCGGCACAATCCATTCGTTGCCGTATTTTGTAACGCCGTTGTCAGTCATTTGAGCAAATGAAGCAAACACTATGAGTGAAAATAGCAGAATCAGACCGGATCTCGTCTTCATATTACAAATATATATAAATTGTAATTCGTTTGTACATCAAATATTATGCAAAGATAACTAATCAATTGTAAATTTACCATACATTTGATATTATTTGCTCTGTAGTATGTTCAACATCGTGTTAATCATCGGTATCCTGTGTCTGATTATACAGTCGGTATTCTGGTTGGCATGTACTGCCTTACTGAATGTAAATAAACGTTCATCTACGGAAAAAAGTATCGTTCATCCTGCGGTTTCCATTGTCATCTGTGCGCGTAATGAAGCGGAAAATCTGCAAAGAAACATACCGGCCTTTATGGGGCAGAAAAATATCCTGCTTGAAGTCATTGTGGTGGATGATGCAAGTACGGATGAGACGCCACAGATTTTAGACCGGATGGTGCAGGAATTTTCGGCATTGAAAATCATTCGGATGTCGGAAAAGACAGGGGCTGGAAAGAAATCCGCACTCATGCAGGGAATCCTACATGCGAAATATGACACCGTTTTACTTTCCGATGCCGATTGCTTTCCGGCAAGTGAAAACTGGGCAGAGATCATGACAGCAGAAATCGGATCAGGACATGTAATAGTGGCCGGCTACAGTCCCTTCCTTGAAGAAAGAAACAGCCTGAATACCTATGCACGCTACGAAAATGTAATGACTGCCCTGCAGTACATTGGCCTGGGCAGGTTGGGCTTGCCTTATATGGGGGTAGGCAGGAACATTGCTTATCAGAAAAGCGCTTTGGCGGAAATCGGTTATTTTAAAAGCCATTCTGATTTGATCGCCGGGGACGATGACCTGACTGTTCAGGCTTTGCTGGTGAAGAGAGGTCCTAAATCCATGACTTTTGTAACGAATGAGGAAGCATTTGTATGGACTAACGCGCCAAAGAACCGGAATGAATATTTCCGGCAAAAGCTGCGCCATTACAGTGTCAGTGGACATTATCCATTTGTCATTGGAGCAATATTGTCTTTGATCCATATTTCATGGCTCCTTTTCTATATAGGTTTGATTGTTTTGTTGCTTTTTGGAAGTGTATATTACTTTGCGTTTTTGTTGGTGGCTTATGTCATGATACGTCTGATAGGATGGCAAAAAATTGAAAAAGGGCTGGGTCAGCGTTTTACCTTGAAACAAAAATTGGTTTTGGATATAATTTATCCGGTGCTTACACTGATTCTGACTATTTTTGGGCTTCTTAAAAAAAATCGCAATTGGACATAATCCTCAAATATTTCACGTCACTGACCGATGAACAGCTTAGGCAGATAGAAGCATTGATGCCTTTGTATCGGGAATGGAACGAAAAGATCAACCTTATATCCAGAAAGGATATTGATAGTCTGTATCTGCATCATGTGCTGCATAGTCTGGCCATAGCGAAATTTGTTTCTTTCAGGGCCGGAGCTCGCGTGATGGATCTTGGTACCGGAGGAGGTTTTCCGTCTGTTCCGTTAGCCATCCTTTTTCCGGAAACGGAATTTATGGCGGTGGACAGCATTGGCAAGAAGGTACGTGTGGTCCAGGACATCAGTGAGCGCCTGGGTCTGGGCAATGTCAAACCAGTGATTTCACGGGCTGAAAGTCTGAAGGTCGATGTAGACTTTGTAATTACCCGCGCTGTGGCGAGTCTAAAGGATTTGGTCACCTGGTCGATGAAGCATATTTCAGGCAAGTCTGCACACGCCGTACCCAACGGATTGCTGGCGTTGAAAGGACCGGCCTTTAGGGAAGAAGCCAAGTTACTACCCAAAAGTGACTACATGGAGAGTTATGCCATCGGGAAATGGTTTCCGGAGGCCTATTTCGAGGAAAAGTATTTGGTGTATATCCAGGGGAGGAGATGAATCGATGATAACCCTATTCCAATTTTGAAGCCTTCAACTTTTTATCCCCCATACGCATGGTTTTCCTCCATCCGCTTTTGATTGCCCTTTAAAGTATAGCTAAAGAGGCAAGGGTACACCATACGTTTTAATCTAAGTTGCGCTTTTGCGGATGAAATCCTGCGCAGATTGTAAGGTTCCGGAGGGTGGTGTTCAATTTTGTGTACTACGGATTTTTTCCTGACTTATATCGTTTAGTGTGGTGATAAAATTTTTGAAATCACTCTTTTTCATTGATCAGTTGGGTGAGCTTCGATAGATGCTGCTTTGTTGGATACTTGATTGTAAAGGATACCATCTGTAATTTTTTGGCTCCCCAAATATTTCAAAATTAAGCAATATGCACTTTTTTGCACATTATTGCAAACAATCCAACATATTGTTATCCTTCCAAATTCTTTCCATTGAATGCATCAAGTAAAAGTCTGTAGAAAAACAGAATAGAGGTCAGATAAAGAAAGAACTGAATCTGTCGGTCAGAACTTTCCGGCGCAATACCTTGTATCATTCAGGTTACAGCATCAACATTATCACCTGCCAAAATATAAGTGGACATCAATCACAGCCGACATATTCATAGGTAAGAACATCCGTGCTCAACTGAGTGAAATCAGGAAGAGAATAAGTGCTTACCGACATTTTTAGCGGATATCTTCCTTTAACATCTTTTGGATCAATAGTATACTCCTTGAATCTTCTCGCCTTATAATCCTCAACTATTCTATCCTGAAAATAATCTACCCCTTTGGGGTAAATTTCTTCAAAAGGGCTGATATAGCCTTCTGTAAATTTTTGGTATAACTGAACGACAGACTGATTCTGTTCACTATAAATATAATAGTAGGACAGATTGCCATAATTGGTATAATCAAATACTTCTGAAGAAACTCTCCCGTCAGAACAGGCATATGCAATACTCACCGGAATTGTATTTGTAGCATTGTAAGAATATGTTCCTGTGCAACAATCATTTACAGAGCTGCCACAATATTTGACAGATACCAATTTACCCCGGTCATTATACTTGTAAAAAGTCGAATTATAATCATCTTTAATGGATGCTATTCGTCCATTCTCGTATTCAAAATATTCAGTCCAATCTTCCCGAACAACATTATTCTGGTAGTAAAGAATATGGTCAACCTGATAACTATTATCACGATAGATCACCTCCCTGTAAAGAACATTTTTGATGTATTCCTTTGAAAGATGACACCTTTGGAATGCAGGCTCAAGCAGCGAATTATCATTGTCGGTTTTACTACATGAATAAAAGGAAACTGCAACCAGAAGAAGTAAGGTATGGATTTTGATCTTTTTCATCTTGATAGAAATATTTTATTTGAAATTAAAGAAATGTAACATTCAATGGCGATTATCTGCCGGCAAAGTGATAGTGAATTCCCAACATAATCTGGATTCTATTCCAATTCAACGATTCCTTATATGAAACACCCAGGTATTCGGAAGATTTGTACTTTCCTATATTGAATCCGAGGGTAGCATCACAAGAAAGAAAAGGAGAAATAAAGTATTCAATACCGGCGCCACTATGAAACCCTAATCCTTTTAATTTGATATCCACAAAATTGCCATACAATTCCTGGTAAATATTTATTGTACTGTGGCCAATCAGTCCGCCTGCTTCCGCCATATATCTCAACCGGCTTGAGGTAGAGCCAGCAATATATTTGACACCAAATGCAAAATTCTGATGTTTGACTTTATCCGTAAACAACAGAAATCCGACTTCAACGGGACTTAGCTTTGAGGAGAATAAATACTGGTATGAACCGAATACCGCAATATTCTCTGACAGCCCAAAAGAAGCCGTGAAGTCCGGTCCTATGGTCGTAGTATACTTTTTTGAAACCACTTTTCCTTTCCAGACATCAGCCATAATGGATGTCCTAAAGCTAAACCCCTTATTGACCGATCTTTGATAACCCTCTTGTCCCACGCAAATAATCGGCAAAGACATTAAGAGGAGAAGTAACCATCCATGAAGCGGGCATTTGTACATATCCCAAATACAAAAGTTATCAGTTGTTTTCATGACACTTATTTTACATTTACATTATATTGATAGCTTGAAGTAACCGGATAAAAAATGATTCCCTTCTGATCCTTTCCAATTTTAATATCAAAATTATCCAGATTGGGACTTTTCAATTTTGTATTGCCTGTGGTATAAATATCCGGAAAATGAATTTTTATTTTATCTCTGGTCACTTTTTTGACAACTGCCTGAACTTTTTGTCCTTTGCGCAAGAAGACATCTCCATAAGACAAAACATCATCCGCCACCACAAACGAAATCTTGCTACCGGAGCTCAAAGCCTCCGGATTGCCTATATCCTCGTTGAGCATCAATGGTATGGGTATATTGGGCTTTATAGTGACTGACCTGGATTTAGTTTTCTCCCTGCTCTCTGATGGATTCATTATTCGTGTCTCGACTGATACAGGCTCGGCTTTTTCAGACTGAATGTTCTCCTTGGCGGAAGAGACATTTTCAGACTGATCAATCGGAGTTGTATGATTTTCTTCCGGTGTATTAGTCTGTATGGCCGGGGAAGAATTATTTACAGGAACGGTTTTTGCTTCAGTCCTCAAATTGGCGGCAATTTTCTCGTCGGTGGAAATATCCCGGGTAGCATGTAATTTATCATTAACATTATGATCACTATTATCAACAGTCTGATCCTGAATTGAATCAACAGTCTGAATAGCTTCCTGTGAAAGCGCCGGTGGATTGTTTCCCTCTTTCTCTTTGCCTCCTTTAGAAAGGGCAATTACCAATAAAACTACACCAATGGCGAATATTGCAAGCAAGGGATAAAGAAAAGCACGGGATTCTTTCTTTTTTCTTATTGAAATGCCTTCTGTATCATCAATGAGTAGAGGCGGATCTGATATTGATTCTGATGTGATGATAGGTTCCGGGCTATCCACAACTTCACCCAAAAAAGTAGCACGTTGTTGAGGATTCAATTGTAATGCAGCCAGAATAATTGCGTTGAAGCGAGTAAAATCGCCATCTTCAAACTCAATGATTTCCTCCAGCGAATGATTACCACTTTTCATCAGAATCAGCTGTCCCAGACCACCTTCACCATTAAAAGGCAATGAATTATAAATAGCCTGATACACCGTAACACCTGCTGACCAAATATCGGAAAAAGGCCCGGTCTTGTTAAATTCCCAGTTTTTATACTTAAATGATTCCGGACTGCGGTATGCCATCGGAGTAACTCCTTTACTTGAATCTACAATAGAGTCTGCTCTAAGAGTTTCGGTAAATCTTTGTATTAATTTGGTAGAAATACCGAAATCAGTGAGAAAGTAATTACCATTTTCGTCTATGAGAATATTATCGGGTTTAATATCCCCGTGAATGACAGGAACAGGGCGACTGTGTAGATATTTCAGTGCCGAGCCCAATTGACGGATAAGATCCTCAACCTTTGCAGCATTCATATTTCCCAAGTGATCGGCAAGTGTGCCTCCGTTCAGAAATTTCATGACAAGATAAGGCCGATCGTCTGAGACATCGAAATGGAAAGGGGTAAGAATATTAGGATGTTGAAAATCAAAAGTCTTGAGGTATTCTTCTCTGCACAAGGCAATACCCTCTGAATCCTGTTGCCTGAACACCTTGATGGCGACCTCCACCCCGGAACGCATATCGAGCGCCTTCCATACTTCAGAAAAGCCTCCCCTGCCAACCCTTTGGAGCAATTCATACCTTGAATGAAACACCTCTGATATATTCATTGTCATTCCTTTTGTAATTTGATTATTGCACTGGGAAATTGTCCGGATGCAATGAATTTATTTGCTTCATCTTCATCCTTGAAGCCATTGACAGTAACCTCGTAGAGTGCGTTTGAACTATAGTTGATCATAAAAACATAGTTGTTATATTGATTTGATAGTTGTTCGAGATATTCTTGTGCTTTCAAGCTATCATTAAACCCTTTCAGCCTAATAAAATAGAATCCCTGAGATTCAACAGGCATACCGATGTCTTCCTCTGCAGTAGTATCAGGTGAGACAGGCATTGTTTGCCGGGAATGAATTCTGTCATTTTCCTGTAAAGAAGTATCGTTACCAGATTTTAGTACTAGAAAGACCCAAATAAAGGCAATGATTAAAAAAATACTGAGGAGGATTAATTTGAGGGGAATTTTATTCTCACTCTTTTTACTTCCGGCAGGATGTTCATTCTTAATGAAAATCTTAGCCCTGGCAGGATAATCCTTTAACCGAATGCCGATACAACTAATATTGTCATGTCCTCCCGCTTTGTTGGCAGCATCCACCAGAGATTGGACCATAACTTTCAGATCACTGTGTCTGTTGCATATTTCAAGGATTTCAAAATCTCTTAGCATACCATTAAGGCCATCCGAGCACAATAAAAGGATTTGATTATCTTCTAGGCTATATTTTTCAAAGGATGGAATAATATTTGACATGCCCATGCTTTGATTGATGATGTTTCGATTTGGATGGTAGAAAGCCTCCTCTTCTGTAATAGAGCCTTCATCTATGAGGCTCTGCACCAAGGAATGATCGTGTGACAATACTTTGATGCTGTTTCCATTGACTAAATAACAACGACTATCGCCTACCCAGCCTAAATACAGCACACCATTCCTGACAATAGCAAGTACCACCGTTGACCCCATTCTATTATCCTCCGGATGTTCATTCAGGTGATCCAGCAGCCTTTGGTTAGCTTCATAGATGGCATTATTGGTGAAGGTAATCACATTACTCTCCAGGAGATGTTTGTTACAAACAGCAAAATGCCGGAGGCCATCAACGACCAATCTGGATGCTAATTCTCCGTGAGGTCCACCGCCCATGCCATCTGCGACTGCAAAGAGAGCGCCATTGATATCATCATAGAAATATTCATCTGTAAGGCATTGGTTGTTGAGAATCAACTGAGGCATCGTCAACGTGTTATCCTGTTGAACAGATCGGCTTAATCCGATATCGACGATGGCTTCAAATTGAAATAGCACGACTAAATCATTTATGGCAGTTATTTGTTATAGATTCGATTGATGAGGTTCTCGATAACATAGATCTGGTTGTCAGCATGTAATCTATCAATCCTTTCTGATATCAGGCTGTAGGCATACATGAGAATAATGCTCAAGACAAGAGCTATCAATGTAGTGTCAAATGAAACACTCAACAGACCGGTTACATAGTCAATCCCTTCCTGGCTGCTGATTTGGTTGGCCGCTCTGAGTGAAGCACCGATACCTATAACAGTACCGATGAGTCCTATAGATTGGCATGCCCATGCAAAATATTTAATCAGATTTTGCTCTGAATCGGTATTCCTCAGATTGATTTCAGTCTGGACTGAAACGATACTGAGTGATTCGCTGACATTCTTATTGGACCGAAACTTGGTACAAGCCTTCTTGATCATATCCACAAGGAGAAGAGGGTTAGATTTTTCCAATTCAATCATTTTTAACTTGATATCATTGACTTCATCTGCTGATATGACGAATTGTTCCTTTTCCGGCAACAAATTGAGTGAAAGTCCTTTCTTCTGAAATTCAACAAATTTCTTGAAACGCAAAACTTCTAACATACCAAATATAAAGAAAAAATAGGTAGCCAGCTGGATCAATCCATAAGGCACTTCCCCGCCCAGGAGTTTCAGCAAACGATTGGGAAAAAATGAATAGAATATAGTCAGGATAAGTCCCAGCGCTGTAGTAAGGATGATTGTCAGAATGAAGTTGGTAAATCTTGTATTCATTTCAATTATATCAAATTTTCAAACAAGTAAATCAATTGGGATTCCAACCAATATCATCACCGGAAACCGTTAATGTGCCTAGTTTGGTGCTCCCACTGTTGTCTTCAAAAGGAGGTTTGGCAACATTTATCTTCCGGCTTAATATATTGAATCTCTTGACCGGTCCATCATTTATTTTCATCGAAATAAAACCTGAAACCTCCACGCTACCTGTCTTAGCGGAGGCCGTTTGAGCATATATTTCATAAGTTCCCGGTACGAGGTTATCATTTTGAACAATGGCTTCATAGGGAAGGTCTTCGTAATTTGCCAAGTTGTCATCCCAGGTTCCGAAACCGGCCTTTCTATGGTTATTCTGATAAAAAACCCAATTGCTTGTACCTGCTGACCGCATATAAAGGTGGACCTTGTCATCCTTATCATCCCAATTGATCAAAATTATCAAAGGAGGCTCTTTGCCCATGGCCGCATCACCCCTGCTAAGTGAAGCGTCGGGTGGAGTTATCCCCGGGGATGACTGTTTGCCGTTGGCGACTAAAGAAACATCAGTGGGACCCGGACTGAGAGCAGTTTGAGCAGCCTTTAACTCTGCCTGAATCCTTTTTAATTCTTCGTCATCCGGATTACCCGCAAGCTGTTGCTGTATGGTTCTGATTGTCTGCATAGCACGATCGTACTTCTGTGCGACATGGCTATATTGAATTGTTTTAACATTCAGGGTATTCTGTAGTGTTCTGATTTCAGATTTTAAATTTTCTATGGAAGATTGAAGGGACACAGAACTTGCGACCAGATCGCGATATTCCTTTTCAGGTACAATGGACTCAAGCTTAGCAACCATACTGTCCATATGTGCCTTTTTGACATCCAGTGAGTCCAGTGCTTTTAATTTTTTCAAATCAAAAAAAGACATTTTGGGAACTATAATAAACAAAATAATCGTTGCGCCCAAGGCTCCAGCCAACATGTCAATAAAGGAAATATTGACAAGATGAAATTCTTTCGCTCTACGCATAATATTCTATTAAAATGAATACTCAGATAATTTTTATCGATGTATTCCCTATAGTTATAATATCGTTTTGGTATAGTTGAAATCCTTCTTCATCATCTATCTTCAAGCCATTGACATAGGTGCCATTTTTTGAAAATTTCCAGTTACCTCCATCTTCTATCCATTGTCCATCTCTTAGATATACCGCGGATCCAATGGTTTCGAAGGTGGCGTGTCGCCGGGATATATAGTTTGAAATGGTTTCCATAATCTCAATTTCATTATCATTGAAGGAAGTTGCTCTACCCATACGTGCAAATCCATCCAGCCGGATATGATATTGTCTGTCATATTCTTCACCATCCAATATCTGCAAGGTAAATGAGGACTTGACAGGTTGCTTTTCATCCGATGCACCTGGTCTTAGAAGAGCAAAAATTGCGTCCGTATTTTGAAAGCGACGTTCCCTGTCCGGGTTAAGGCATTTAATGAGAATTTCTTTCCATATCGGAGATAGATCTTCTTTTATCGGGCCGGTCATTCCACTTGCTGCGCGTCTGACATATGGATCAATATCGTCGTGAGACTTCCAGGGTCCGAAAGGTAATGAATTGTGAAACATTTCAAAGCACAGGACTCCATAGGAAAAGATGTCGATTGTGGGCAACAGCGTGTTTTTTCTTTTGATTGGTGAAAGTTGCTCAGGTGCCATATAGGCATAACTACCGAACACCTGTTCGGGGTGATCATCCTGATTGACCACAGTCAATTGAATATTGATATGCCCGGATATGCCAAAATCAGTCAGTCGTGGACGTCCTTGATCATCAAAAAGAACATTTTCCGGTTTTAGGTCTCTATGAATTTTTCCATTACGATGAAGGTCGTTTAATCCCCGGAGAATCCCTTTGGCTATAACAATAGCTTCATCCTGTGTAATCCCGGCATTAATCTTTCTTTCGAGGTTGCCTCCGGGATAATAATCCATAACAATAAAAGGAATACCTTCAATCTGATCCATTTCAATAGTGTGCACCAGATGATCACTTTTGATTTGTCCCGTTTCAAATTCCAATTCAAATCTTCTGATCAAATTCATTTGGGCATGTTGAGGAACCGACCACACCTTCAGCAACTTAACAGCGACCGGATGTCCCGTATTCCGGTGTTTTGCTTTATAGACGATACCGAACCTACCTTCCCCCAATGTTCCTTCAATGATGTAATCTCCGATAACATCAAGGGAATCCAGGATCTGGCGGCCTGATTGTTCGTTTATATTGGCTGCGGAGATCATTATTTCCTTGAAAATTTAAAAATCTTATTGCCCATTAATATGATATCTCCGTCCCTTAATTCCATCTCACCCTGGACTTTTACAAAGGTAGTCTGCATGCTGCTAGTATCCCTAATGAGCCATTTTCCACCCCGTTGTTGCACAATTGCCTGACTGGATGAAGTGATGGTCATGTTGCCGGGGTCAAGTTTGTCCCGATTAAGGTTATTTTCAGCGTTTACCAATGAGATTGGGTCACCTGAAGCGGAATAATCACTTTTCAAAGGAATCAAACAAAATTCATCCGGGATGACAGGTTGTTGTGCCCAAGGATTGATGGTCATGTTTAAAGAATCTGCCTGTTGATCAGGTTCTTTCCTTTCCGGGATCTTATTTGGAGCTGGTTGCTTTTGGGTATTGATTTCTTTGGATGGCTCATCCTTTGGCACCGTCGGATTTACGGATAACAATGGTGTATGACATTTGACACACTCATTAGAAATGGGCTGATTCGGATAGGAGCAAACAGGACATACATTTCGTCTGGGTTTTCTTTGCTGAGGAGCCGGAGGTGCACTTTCTGACTTAATTTCTAACTGGTCCGAAGATTTTTCAAATCCGGAAAACCGGGGATTGGCCAATTGTGCCTTGCATTGCCGGCAGTTGGTCGCATTTGGGGGATTGATTGATTTGCAATTATTACAGATTATACCATCGGAGATTTTAGGGTCGGAAATATTCATATCAACCACCATTGATCCAACAAGTGGCACATTGCAATGAATACATTTCAAGGCATGGACGCTATTATTTGCACCGCAGTTTTTACATCTCATGATACTATAATTTAAAACTGAAAATATCAACTCCCAAATAAAAAAGTCAGGTAAATGAAATTTACAAAAATCGTCTATAAGTAATCTGAATTGTACTGACCTTACCAATCAAGTATTCAGGCCAAATAAAATCAAGCTTTCAATATATATCCCGCCTTCCTCTAATTACAAGTACAATCAAGCCAAAATCTGCAAGTAAAAATAACTGATAGTTGACTAAAAGTGGCCTTTAAACCATGTATTCATGCCAAATGTAATCAAATTTTCTCACCTTTCATTACAGAATTTAAAATGTTATCCGGATGTACTTTCCTTCCTGCTTGATAAAATGTCAGAGTTTCCTGACAGGTAAATTGGGAGTGTACTGTAAAATTGCCAATTCAACATCAAAAACATCTTGTCAATCAGATTTATTGATCATTAGTTGCCCACATATTAGGCAGGAGAATAATAATCCACCAACATCGGGAATCAGCTCATTTCAAAGACGTGAAAAAAATTGCTCTTTGGTAAGGCCATCTTTTAAATTATCTTCTTCCCAGCGAATCAATAGTTAAATTATTGATTCAAAATGACTTACCTGCTTCCGTAGTCCTAACAGACGGTCTAAAACAATCACCGTAGAAATTTGATACCATTGCAGAAGCAACATCTCATCAACCTTGCAATATATCAGCTATTTCCTCTTTAAACCTGGCATAAAGAAACTTGCGTTTCAGCTTAAGGGTAGGTGTAAGCATACCGGATTCGATGGTCCACTCTTCAGAAAGGAGGCGGATTTTTTTAATTTGCTCCCACTTGCCGAAGTGGACATTGAGCCGTTCGACTTCCTTTAACATCAGTGCCAACACTTCAGGACTATTTATCAAATTCTGATTGGAAGATGTGCTGATACCCATATCAACCGCCCAGGCATTTAGTTGTACAAAGGAAGGCACGATCAATGCACCGATATATTTGTAATCGTCACCGCCGACAACCATGATTTGTTCGATGAAGCGACTTTCCTTCATCTTATTCTCAATCGCTTGCGGTGCGATATACTTACCACCTGCCGTCTTGAAAAGTTCTTTTTTTCTATCCGTAATCTTGAGAAAATTATTACCAAAATGCTCTTTCCACTCACCGATATCGCCTGTATGAAACCAACCATTGCTATCGATCACTTCAGCTGTGAGGTCGGGACGATTAAAATATCCTTTCATGATGTTGAGGCCTCTGGCCAGGATCTCACCATCCTCTGCCAATTTTATTTCCACACCGGGAATCGGCATACCGATGGTCCCCAGGCACCGCTCACGTTCGGAGATGCGGTTGACAGTTAGAACAGGAGACGTCTCAGTCAAGCCATAGCCTTCAATCACATTAATCCCGGCGGCACTGAAGATCGTAATGAGTCGCGGTTGCATCGCTGCGGCACCGGTCACTATGAATTCTACACGTCCGCCCAAGGCTTCGAGCCATTTTGAAAACACCAGTTTCCGCGCAATTCGTAATTGCAACCGATAAATCAAACTCCCCGGATGACCAAGCTTATACCGGCTCCCAACCCTAACGCTCCAGAAAAACAAACTCTTCCTGATGCCTGTCAGCTCGTGACCTTTGGCCATGATCTTCTCATAGACTTTCTCAAGTAAACGCGGCACAGTAGTAAAGCAATAAGGTTGAACTTCCTTCAGATTGTCACCTATGGTTTCGAGGTTTTCGGCATAATAAATATGGATATTCATCATCAGGTAAGCGTAAAATACCGTACGCTCAAAACTGTGACACAAGGGCAGGAAGCTGAGAGATTTTTCACCGTCCCTGAATGGCAATACCTTGGCAACGCCAGTAAGGTTGCTTACGATATTTTGATGCGTGAGCATAACTCCCTTGGGATTGCCGGTGGTGCCTGAGGTGTATATGATAGTTGCTATGTCCAGCTCGACTATAGTTGATTTGATGGCGTCAATATATTGCCTACCGGGATTCTCTATTTGCTCCAATTCATCCCAAAGCCATCGGGTGCCATTTAATTTATCAAAAGTCACAATGCCCTTCAACCCATCCAACTTGGCCATTAAAGGTAATACCTTCTGATAAATGGTGTCATTTCCAACAAATGCAAATTTTATGCCAGAATCCCTGAAGATAAACTCGTAATCTTCTTCGGAAATTGTAGGGTACATAGGCACATTGACGACACCTATCTGTTGAGATCCCATATCCACAAAATTCCATTCCGGTCGGTTTTCACTGATGATGGCAATCTTATCGCCCTTCTCAATTCCTGCATCGAGCAACAACCGGCTAACCTTATCTGCATTGTCCTGCAAATCTCTATAGGAAAAATGTTTCCATTGCTTATTATCATCAAAGAGTGTCTTCTTTACAGAAAGAAAATGTAAATCAGGATTCCTTTCAAGTTGATGAGTAAGAAAGTCAAATAATCGTTTTATCTCCATGATTTATTATTTGATGAGTTTGCTAATAGCTTTGAATTGATCAGTACCTGCTCTTTCCATAAGCATAAAAAGGATCATTTCAACGGAAACGATGTATATGCCTGACTGGCGCATCCGTCCTATTGCCAGATCCTTATTTTCCGGTGTACGCGAAGAAACAGCATCGGCAACCAAATGCACGGTATATCCCCGGGATTCCGCATCAAGAGCGGTTTTTAGCACGCATATATGGCTTTCGACACCACAAAGGACGAGATGCTTTTTCTGCTTTGTGAACAAAAAATCGCTTACATTGGGCTGCAACAAACAACTAAAGCAATCTTTTTCGAAGATGGGCGGGTTCGACGATCTATCAATTTCTTCTATGGTATTGCCGAGGCCTTTCGGGTATTGTTCCGTGATCAAGGTATCTACACCGAGAATTGCTGCCCCTCTAATCAGGGTGTTAATATTGTGGGTGACACGATGAGAATCGTGAATGACAGGCATTAGTCGCTCCTGAACATCAATCACCATCAACATGGTTTCACTGATAGTTGGGAATACTGAATTGATCTTGTTCATTATTTAATTTTTAAAAAATCACACGCTGATTGAGCCCTTACGAAAGTCTGTTTTTCCGATGATTGCATTTAAAATAAATGGTATGTTTTTTCGCCTACTATCCTTCGCTACCTGAATAGCGTCCTGCCATTTGTCCAATGAATCGACCCGAATACCATCGCCTTCAAATGCACGGGGGATGATGTGATAATCGCTATATGCCAGATTCATAGCGCAGTCACTCTTGAGGAATTCCACCTGATCCCTGGCTATCTGGCTCCAGCAGGCATCGTTGCCAATAATCGAGACAATCGGCAAATTATGTCTTTTGTAAGTATCATATTCCATCAAGCTGTATCCCGCACTTCCATCTCCAAAGATGATCCACACCTGCTTTTCGGGAAAAACCAACTGGGCGCCCAAGGCAAAACCGGCTCCCACGCCTAAGGTACCATAGACACCCGGATCCAGCCAGCTTAACGGTGTGCGAGGTTTAAGTATATAGGATGCCGTAGCAACAAAGTCACCTCCATCAGCGACAAGAATGGTATCATCATCCAATTGGTTTTCAAGTTGACGAAACAAGGCCAATGGATTCATTCCGGTAGTGACGGGTGCGGCAGCCTGCTCCTGAATGGATTGCTCCCGATTATCGTTGAGCGATTGTAACACTCCAAACCATTCAGGACACTCTGCCTGGAAATAATCAGACAGGGCAATCAAAAAGTCCATTGGATCACCAAGAATAGGCAATGTCGGCCGTTTATTCTTAAACAAGTCGGTCTTGCTTCGGTTGACAGAGATGAATCTGCGTCCTCCGATGTGATTTCCATAGTCCAGTCTGAAATCATTCGGGACACCGGCAAGAATAATCAGGTCGGAGCCCTTAATGGCTTCCTTCCTCTTATGCCGCATTTGCAATTTATTGTCTCTGCCAAGCAAGCCTCGGGCCATACCGCTCAGATAGACCGGGATACCCAGACGTTCAACAGCCTGTGCCAGATCACCTGCCCTGGCAGCCTGCATCATCGCTCCTGAGCCAATGATAAGGAGTGGTTTTTTTGCTTTTCTCAACATCTCAGCCGCCTTACTCACATCCATTGTACCATGAATAGGAAAAATGGGAGCAACAACCGGCTTGTCAAAGTCGACCGAATCTTTTCCTCTAAAAAGCCTGTTGGCATGGAAGTTGACGTACCAACGCAAGGCTTTTTCCCTAAAATTTTTAGCCGGCTCCTGGTTACTCTTTGCACCATACCAATCCCGAACCAGTTCTTCACCGTACAATACATCAATCGGGCACTCTACGAAAACAGGACCGGGAACGCCTTCCTGTGCTATTTGAAAAGCTTTTTCGAGGGTCGGCACAATATCTTTAACCCTGGAAATACTGGCTGACCATTTGCACACCGTTTTCATGATGGATAGTTGATCTATATCCTGAAGGCTGCCTCGCCCCTTTAGAATCGTTGCTGCAGCACCGCCCAGTAAAATGAGCGGTGACTGGGCAAGTGAAGCATTCTTGACAGCAGAAATGGTGTTGGTGACACCGGGCCCCGCAGTCACAGCAGCAACGCCGACAGTACCGGTCAGTCTCGAAACTGCATCGGCAGCAAAAACGGCAGTAACTTCATGTCTGGTATCAATGACACGGATTCCCGCTCTTTCAGCACTCACAAAGATTGGCGAAATGTGACCGCCACACAAAGTAAAAAGAAACCGTACACCATACTTTGTCAAAATGCGGGCAATCATTTCTCCTCCATTCATAAAAATCAGCATTAGTTAATATCTACACAAACCGTGAAAATAGTCAATTTTGTAAAATGTTAAGTGATAAATTACCATGTGCGTTAATAGCCATAGCAGATATCATCAGCAATGACGAAAGATAGAGTATCCGAATAAAGATTACAAATTGAATTGGCGAAAGATTATTGATAATCTGCTTTTTATACATTTTGCATCTTTCCTCAATATGAATAAGGAAAAAATGTAGTCTTTCTAAAACTCGATGTACTGCTCCTACAATAGATAGCTCAAAATACTTACTGCTCATTATTTTTAGCTTCCTTTTGGTGGTTTGAAGGAATGGTGTCCTACTACTTTGAATAAACAGCGATTAAATGTGGGATAGCACCTGCTACTGACAAAATTTAGTTCTTGACTATTTATGAGCCTCTCATCACATCATCCTCTATTGCAACAACAAAATAAATGATCTAACCGAATTTGGCTCCCTTTCCTAAAATATTGTAATAACGATACGTGTCCGGTTCCTTGCAAAAACAGTTTTTAGTCTATACTATTTCTTGTTGCATTCTGTAATTATAAAGCACAGATACTTTGGCCGTGCAACCTATGTGGTTTATTCGCTTTCCCAAACCTTGCAACCTTCTGTACAATTACGGCAAATATCTATCTGGTCACGCCCGGCCAGAATTTTTCTTCTAAATCCGTCATATAGCTTACCATACCAGATCTTCCTGAAGCTATCCTTCTTTAGGTCGCCAAGCATGTATTTGGCATCCTTATCGAAACAACAGGGTACCACAGTTCCATTCCATGTAATTACGCAACTATGCCACAGCTTCCAGCAATGATTGAGCAATTGGTTTTTAATTCTATAGGTGCCATTAGCTTGTTTCCTATAGCGACTGTACTTGTCGATCGATGGAATCAATTCGTTTCCTTGTTCATAATCATATATCTGGGCGGTTTTCAATTTGACTTCATCCACGCCAATTTCTTTTGCCAGCCGGTATATTTCGGGGATCTGGTGTTCATTGGGTTTGACGACCAAAAACTGAAATATGATGTGAGGGGTGGGTGAATTCAGTTCGTTTTTCCATCTAACGAGGTTTCTGGCTCCATTCAGTACCGTTTCCAGGTTGCCTTCCCGTCGATAACTTTGATACACTTCCTGTGTTGTTCCATCAACTGAAATGATGATGCGGCTGAGTCCTGATTCGATGGTTTTTCGAGCATTCTCATCATCCAGGAAATGGCCATTGGTTGAGGTGATGGTGTAAATATTTTTCTGAGAGGCATAGTGGACCATCTCGAGAAACTTTGGGTTGATATATGGTTCTCCTTGAAAGTAAAAAATCAGATAAAACAATTTGTTACCGAGTTCATCGATGATCTTACGAAAAAAATCCTCTTTCAAATTTCCTGTAGGTCGACTGAAAGCCCTCAGGCCACTTGGGCATTCTGGACAGCGGAGGTTGCAAGCGGTCGTTGGTTCAATACTAATGGTAAAGGGTAAGCCCCACTGAATGGCCTTCCCGGTCCATCGGGTCAAGTAGTAGGAGGCAACAACTTTGGCAGCATTTAGCACCTTGGCAGGTCGTACCAAGGATAAAAAACGCCATGTATCTGTAGCAAATAAATTCATGGTTGGCCCGGAACAGACTTATTCCCAAAAAGCCGGAGGGCATTTTCGGTCGTGATGGAAGAAATCTCTTCAACTGAAGTTCCCCGGATCTCTGCAATACGATTGGCTATGATTGGGATATAGGAGCTTTCATTTCTTTTGCCCCGGTACGGTACCGGTGTAAGGTAGGGTGCATCGGTTTCCAGGAGGATACACTCATCAGGAACAGCCATAATCACAGGAACCAGATTGGTATTTTTATAGGTTGCAGAGCCTCCAAAACCCAAATAAAAACCAAGGTCCAAGGCTTCTTCAGCCTCCTCTAAAGAACCTGAAAAGCAGTGTAATACACCACCTGTCAGGACATTCCTATTCGCGTAGAGCACATCAAGGACTTCCCTTGTACTTTCTCTGGAATGTATACAAATGGGCAGATTATATTCATTGCCCCATTTGATTTGTTCCACAAAGGCTTCGACTTGGATGTCGAAGGTTGATTTATCCCAGTATAAATCGATGCCAATCTCGCCAATCGCAGCGTAAGACCTTTTATCAAGCCATAGTTTCAATTGAGCAAGATGATCTCGGAAATCCTCTCTTACTGAACAAGGATGAAGTCCCATCATGGAAATACAAAAGCCATTGGAGGAATCTTCCAGTCTATGCATTGCATCAATGCTAGCGAGGTCGATGTTGGGAAGATAAATTTGTCGAACACCTACGTCTTTGGCGCGTTGCAGCATTTCAGGCCTATCGGCATCAAATTCGGCTGCATACAAGTGGGCATGGGTATCGATCATGGTATAAATCAATTTTCCAAAGAACAAAGGTAAGCAGATAAGGTTGAATGAAAGAATATGCAATTAAAAACCGAATAGGGGGGAGAGGGTGTGGAAGTGGGATCGAAAAAACGAAGTATGTAGATGATTAATAGGCTCTATGTCATTTACCAGTGTATTTGAAAATAATCTCTTAAAAAAATATAAGTTATTTTGTAAAAATTATAGCTGGTTTTTCAGCATGTCTCACTAACATCAATATTTGTGGTTATTAATCATCTACCTACTACTAATTTTACAACAGATATCCATTTTTCACTGATGTTTCTCCATTTTGATACCGACATAAATCCTTTTATCGTATTGATTAAACATAATAAAATATAAATATGTATAATTTCAGGTGATAAATAAAAAAAGCTCCTACATTCAAAGCAGGAGCCCTAAGACCTCAAAGAATATGGATATTAATTCTTATAAGTTACTCTTGCTTCAGTTTCAAACAAAGTATAAGTAACGACAAGTGTATTAGAATCCATTGATTCTATATTCAATATAATTGGAAAAAAAACAGTATTAATCGTGAGTTGCTTTTCATCAGCACTCAAAGTCCATGTTCCGGATTGCGTAGAAGATCCACTACACTTCTCTCCATCATCAGTAACCGTAAAATTTCCATCTGCAGCAAATCTATTGCAGTCGTCAAGTTCACAGGTTTCATAATTTTCCTCAGTCACATCAACATATTTGCCTGACTCGTCCTTTTCCTCATACTTTGAAATTTTCCAGCAAGAGGTTGCAGTAAGTAATTCTTTCCTTGAGCTCTTATCTTCTTTCTTACAAGATGACATAAGTCCGAAGACTAACCCCAAAATCAATAAAAGTGTTAACTTGTGATTCATAACTTAAAATAATATTTGGTTAAAAAATTTACAAAAAACGGGTGAATAGCTTTAAATTTTCCGGTGTTAAATGTTTTGCAAAAATAATTAATAATATTTATATTATCAAAAAAAATATAACAAAATGAGTATTTCAAATCAATATCCCAATTAATTATTTTATTTTACAGAAAACATAGAGTAATAAAAATCAGTAAATTACCTAATTAAAATGTATCCCGACTGAAAAAACAGTATAAAATCCAAGACTTGAAAACTCGGTATTCAAACATACAAAAAAATCAATACCAAATAAAATATCTAATAAAAAGTACAAAAAATTAGAGGCTCAATGGCATTGTCCAACATTTACATCCAAACACCTTGGAAAGTGGAAGTTTAATCCGGCCTCTTACAACCAAGAAGGTATTGAAAATAGATAATCCTTTCGCACAATCAGGAAGTTAAAATGAATTAAAGGGCTTCACTGACAAAATCGGTTGCAAAAATTTTCTGTAGATAACTATACTGATGTAAGTAAAAAACTTTTATGATCCAAATTTTTGAAAAATATCTTTGAATTTATAACCAACAAGTCATTCTGACACTTCCACCTTATTCACAACTCTTTTGTTTTTGGAATAAAATATTTTGCAAAAGTCAAACAGAAAGGACAGGACTCATTGTACTATAATCAGTGCGCTATCATCATTCTCTGCGTCATCGGCTTATGCCTGACCATTCTCGTAATAATATCATCCAAAATCTCTCCTTTCATGCGATGCCTGTTATATCGGTAACAGTATTCATTGAGGTAATCCTGTAGATATGTGACATAACCATGTCGTGCGTACAACCAGTTAAGCATGTTTCTTACCACCCGTTGATCCAATGCTTTGTCCAGCCCTTCACATCCGCTCGTCTGTTGACCATAGCAGCATAGCTGGGTGGGTTGATCCATGTTGATCATTGCCCGGCCATCGATCTTCCGGGTGATAAATGCCTGCGATCTCTTTTTGGAGGCGTGCCCGATGACGCTCACATAGCTCCTGGCTGCACCACCTCCTTTCTTTTCAATTCCAATCAGAATTCTGGCTTGTTTGAACTTCGGCTTTTTACCCTTGTCACGCCTGATGATATCTACCACAACCTCCACCACATCGACATTGCCTTCCAGAGGGTGTCGGTCCGTACTGGCCATAGCCGCCATCACCTTCCTGTGAAACATCAGGCAGGTCTTTTGTGTAAGACCGGTCTGACGCGCCAATTGTGTGGAAGGGCTACCTTTCTTGTCTGTCACGATCAGGTATAACATGTAGAATGCTTTGTCCAGCGGTATTTTCATGTTTTGGAATAAGGTATTCACCTTGGCACTTTCCACCTTATTGCATCGGGTGCATTGCCGGGAGCCGTAGGCGAAACCTTTACAGTATTTCGTGTGGCCGCATTGTTTGCAGGAGTAGCCTCCGGCCCATTTGACTGATGCGATGTAGTCAATACATTGTTCTGCTGTAGAGAATCTTTGCCTGAAATTGTCGATGGTCAGTGATTGGAGTTCTTCATACATGGTGATCAAAGTGGGTTAGTGATTATAAAATAAGTTTACGAGGTGAAGGTAGTAAAAAGATTTGGGATGACCAAGGGGTGGGTGGGGAAAAATTGAAGTATGCACTTGTTTAATAACCTCATACTCAACCAGTGCGCTTATTTCTGCTTATGAATAAAAATAAAACAATTGAAAAAAAAGAAAAAAAAGAAGGACGAGGTTAGAAAAATCACACCAACACGAAATCTAAACCTAGTAAACATCTACCTACTTCAGGGTGACACCTCCCTCACCTTGAAAAGAAGAAGTATGTACTTGTTTAATAACCTACAACCTCGTCAGCATACAGGTTTCAAAAAATTGTCAAGAATAAATTTATTGAAATCTTGCAAAATATTATTAACAAAGCCCGGAATGAATTATCAACACTTGATTCAACGCTATTAAACATCTACATACTTCATTCAAAACACCCCCCTTACCAATCCTCTCCAGGTCCAATCTCACCTGCCTTTTACCAACCAGCCACTCCCTGCTAAATTACCAATATTGCTATTTTTACTCAATCAAATCTGTTTGGATCAAAAGGCTTCAAATCTATTTCGGGCTTTTCTCCATTGGCCAAACCAGCAATCAGCTTTCCCGTTACAGGCCCAAGACTCAACCCCATCATGGCATGGCCACCTGCAACAAGCAAGTTGTCATGCCTGCGAGATGAACCGATGTAAGGCATCCCATCCGGAGAACAAGGCCTGTATCCATATGAAACCTGATGCATATCAGGCATTTCAACTCGGAAGTTATCAAAGTATCGCGGCAAGGATTCCACAATCCCTGCAACACGGTTCATGTTGACACCACCCTCTCTAATCCGGTCAATTTCCATTGTCCCACCAAAACGAATTCCCCCTCCCATCGGTGTAATGGCTACTCTGGCCTCACAAAGAATAGCAGGTATATTCAGCTGCGCCGGCGGGTTTGCTTGCATGAAGGAATAACCTTTGCCCGGCATCAAAGGAATATTCATCCCTACCATTTTAGCCAGGTCAGGCAACCATGAACCATTGGCCAAGACAACCAGATCCGTATCCATCGCCCCTTCTTTGGTCTTTACCGAAGTGATCCTCCCGTGATTTTGAGTAAAACCTATTACTTCCCTATTTCTTTCGATCAATACCCCTTTATCGGCCAATAGCCCCATCAACTGCCTCATGAGCCTGTCCGGATTCAGATGACCATCACAACGATAATGTACGCCCCCCATGACATTAGGCTGGACTGCAGGCTCAAGTCGACTAAGCTCCTGCGGCCCTAGAACAATCGCATCCAAACCAAGTTTGACAGCTTTTTCAGCCAAATGCACTTCTTCATCACCGGTTTTTGAAGAATTGAAATACATAATTATGCCTTTGCGCTCATATCCGAAGTCTAATTCCGGCATTGCGGCCCATGTGTCGAAAATACTGCGACTCAGAAGACTCAGATCTCTCAGAGGTTCAGCAGCATTACTCACATGACTATCATTGGCACTTCTCATAAATTTTAACCCCCATGAAATCAATCTCCCACTCAGAGTCGGCCTGACGTAAAAAGGACTCTTCCGGTCAAACATCCATCGAATGCCTTGCGACACCATGCCCGGAGCTGCCAATGGCACAAAATGACTCGGGACGACCATCCCAAGATTTACATACGAACAATTGTGCGTCATGTCGCCCTGATCTACAACTATGACATCCCATCCACTGCTTTTCAGGAAAAATGCTGAGCTCAACCCGATAATGCCCCCACCTATAATTACTGCTTTCATTTCCGCAATCTATTTAAAACAGGTGACCTAATTCGTTATAACAATTGGTTAAATTACTTGAAATCCAAAAGCAAATGGATCATCCTCGTCATCAATACTGATGGTGTTGTAGCCGTATATACGTGCCCAACCTTCGATTCCGGGCCGTATGGCAGGCCTTCCTGCAACCGTTGTTACCTCCTCTATCGTACCAACAAATTTCGACCCTATGATGCTCTCGTGTACAAAACGATCACCGGGTTTCAGTAAGCCCTTGGTATACCATTGTGCCATTCGAGCCGAAGTCCCGGTTCCGCACGGACTTCTGTCGATCGCTTTATCCCCGTAAAACACTGCATTGCGAGCTGTAGAGTTTGGGTCGAGGATTTTTCCTGTCCACAGGATATGTGAGCAACCACGGATAGTATCATCTTCAGGATGAACAAAACTGTATCTCTCATTGATATTGCGCCGTAATGCCCTGGCCCAGGCTACCAGCTTGTCTGCAGTATAATGCTCGATCCCGGCAAAGTTTTCTTGAACATCGACGATAGCATAAAAATTTCCGCCATATGCAACATCAACTCTCAACATACCCAGATCCGGGCATTCTGCTTCCAACCCTTCCGAATCTAGATAAGCAGGCACATTTATCAACTTGACACTTTTGACCTTTTTACCTTCTTGATGATAAGTCACGAATACCAGACCGGCAGGTGTCTCCATCCTGACCTTTCCGGCTTCCCTGGGCCTTATTAAACCCTCTTCTATGGCAATAGTGATAGTCCCTATGGTGCCATGGCCACACATAGGCAAGCAACCGCTTGTCTCAATAAAAAGTACTGCGACATCATTTGCCGGATCATGCGGCGGATAAAGGATACTCCCGCTCATCATATCATGACCCCGCGGCTCAAACATTAGTCCTTTTCTAATCCAATCATACTCGCTAAGGAAATGCTGCCTTTTTTCACTCATATTGGCCCCGATCAATGCAGGCCCTCCACCTGCAACCAGGCGAACC
>Ga0209200_1000911_pt1 | contig 31936 bp, 29 predicted proteins | sample AD_UKC033_MetaG_FD_184406 | JGI IMG/M metagenome (GOLD analysis project Ga0209200, IMG submission 184406) | Active sludge microbial communities of municipal wastewater-treating anaerobic digesters from USA - AD_UKC033_MetaG (SPAdes) (version 2) | ecosystem: Engineered > Bioreactor > Anaerobic >... | reverse complement strand
GAATGCAGGTCGATTCCACAATACAACCTCTTCATCATCCGCCTCCTTTCTGCCGTATCCTACACAGTTACAAAGATACCGCAACTGCGTCGATTCGGCAGCCGAAAGACCGGCTAGATGATTATCACATCTTGCAATCTAGCATCGGCTGTGTGTTCAGGCCAGACATTATGCTGTTCAGGATGAACTGCGAGATCACATCACAAAGCTCAGCTTCGAAGACTGGCTAGTGATGACGCGCGAAAAAAAGGCGGGAATTTCTCCCGCCTTTTTTTCATGCAGCTTGTTTCGTCTTTTCTATTCGGCCTTGAAGTAGAAGTAGCTGCCGCCGGCGTTGCCGTCCTGGATGTAGATGCTCACCATCTCGCCGCTCTTTATCCTTGAAGCGGCGGCCTTGAAGTCCGACACCGACCCGACCGGCTCGCCGTTCACTTCGGTGATGATGAGGCCGTCCCTGATGCCTTTCGAGAAAGCGTTTGACTTGGGATCGACGTTTCTGATGAGGACGCCCTGGATGTCCTCGGGGATCCGGTACATCTGCCTGGCGCGCTGGCTCAGTTCTTCGACGGTGATCCCGAGAGTGGCCTTCTTAGCCCCCTCGTCGTCATCGTCGTCGCCGGCCTGCTCGCCCTTCAGCCCTTCGGTCCTGTCGGCGAGGGTGACATCGAAGCTCTTCTTTTTTCCTTCGCGGTAAACGTCGAGCCTGATGGTCTTTTTCGGGGCGAAGCTGGAGACCTTGTGGACGAGTTCCCTGCTGTCCTTTATATCCTTGCCTTCGATCGCGGTTATGATGTCGCCCTTGAGGAGCCCCGCCTTCGCGGCCGGCGTCCCCTTGTCGACGCTCTGGATCAGCGCGCCGCCCCTGACATCGATGCCGTGCCTGCTCTTGAGGTAGTCCTTCGCGTCTGCGTCGACGGGTCCGACCTTGACTCCGAGGTAGCCTCTCGACACTTTTCCGTGGGTCTTGAGCTGGTCCATCTGCTCCTTCACCAGGTTGATCGGGACGGCGAAGCCGATCCCCTCGACCACCCTGCCCATCTGGTCCTGCCTGGTGATCGCCGTGTTGATGCCCACCGCCTCGCCTCTCAGGTTGATGAGAGGGCCGCCGGAATTGCCGAAATTGATCGCGGCGTCGGTCTGGATGAAATCGTCGAGCGCCGAACTGGAGATCCTCCTGCCCTTTGCGGAGACCACGCCGGCCGTCACGGTGTTCCTGTACATGAGAGGGTTACCGATCGCCATGACCCAGTCGCCCGGCCTGAGTGCCTCCGAATCGCCGAGAGGAAGGACCGGCAGGCCGGAGGCTTCGATCTTCAGAAGCGCGACATCGGTCTCTTCGTCAGAACCGACCACCTTGGCAGAGAACTCCCTGTCGTCGTTCAGAGTAACCGTCACCTTGTCGGCGCCATCGACGACATGGTTGTTGGTCAGGATGTAGCCGTCGGAGGAGACGATCAGGCCGCTCCCGCCGCCCTGCCTGAAGGGCGTCTGGCCCTTGGGCATCGGGCTCTGGTTCGGGCCGAAGAAAAATTCGAACGGGTTGAAGAAGAACTCCTCCTGTTCACCGAACTGCTGATTGCCCGACCTGGTGGATACCGTGCTGACCGCCACGACGGCGGGATAAGCTTTCTCCACGATGTCAGCGAAGGAGGGGTAGCCGGAGGGCGCGGGCTGGAAAGCCGGCCTCGATTCCGGGGCGGCCGAGCTTTCGGCCTTGACCGTCGGAGAGCCGAGATCCTTCATCTGGGCTAGGGCGAACCCGACCATCACCAGAAGCATGCCTGCCGATACCAACATCAGGAATTTTACAGTTTTCATGAATGGCTCCTTTCCTCGTTTCCTTTAAATCCGTATTCGCTCAGTTTCCTGTGAAGGGTGCGAAGCCCTATTCCGAGGAGCTTCGCCGCCTGTGTCTTGTTGCCGTTGGTCTCGTCGAGGGCCTTCATTATCGCCCTGTTCTCGAGCTCGCCGAGGTTAAGCGACGGAAGGCGGCCGTTGTCTCCCTTGCCATTGCCCGCCTCCCTGCCCGGGGGGAGGTCCCTCACCATCTCGACCGGAAGGTCTCCTGTGTTCAGTTCGTCGGAAGTGGAAAAGATCACCATCCTTTCGAGCATGTTCTTCATCTCTCTGATGTTCCCCTTCCAGGGGTAGTTCTCGAAATAGTCGAGAAGCTCCGTGGAGACTTTTTTCACGACCTTGCCGTGGAGCTTTCCGTACTCTTCGAGGAAATGCCTCACCAGGAGCGGTATGTCCTCTTTCCTTTCACGGAGCGGAGCGATGCTCAGTTCGACGACCTTCAGCCGGAAGTAGAGGTCTTCCCTGAACGATCCTTCGCGGACCCGCTCCGAGAGGTTCCTGTGCGTCGCGGCGAGGATCCTAACATCGACCGGTATCCCTTTCGTTCCCCCGACCTTGTGAATCACGCGATCCTCGAGGACCCTCAAAAGCTTGGCCTGAAGCTCCGGGGCAAGTTCGGCCACCTCGTCGAAGAAGATCGTTCCGCCGTGCGCCTGCTCGAACTTTCCCTGGTGCGACTTCTCCGCGCCGGTGAAGGACCCCTTCTCGTGGCCGAAAAGTTCGCTCTCCATCAGGTTCGAGGGTATGGCGGCACAGTTGATAGGAATGAAGGGCCCGCGTTTTCGGTCGGAGTTCTGGTGGATGGCGTTGGCGATAAGTTCCTTTCCCGTCCCGGATTCCCCGAGGATGAGAACGGTCGCCCTCGTGCCCGCCACGACCCTCACCTGTTCGAGAAGCTGCCTCATTCTGACGCTCTTTCCGATGATGTTCTCGAAGCCGTACCTCCTGTCGAGCCGGGATTTCAGGTGCTTGTTCTCTTCCGAGAGCTTCCTCTTCTCGACCAGCGCCTCGACGCGTTTCCTGAGCTCGTAAACGTCCACCGGTTTCGCTATGTAGTCGTCTGCTCCGGCCTTCATCGCCTCGACGGCCGTCTCGATGCTTCCGAACGCGGTTATCAGGATGACCCCTAGGGACGGCTCCCTCTCCTTGACCCTTTTGAGGATCTCTATACCGTCCATTCCCGGCATCTTGAGGTCGGTAAGGACTATGTCAAAATTGTCATGGTTTTCAAGGTGCTTTATTCCTTCGACCGGATCGGAGAACCCGGTCACTTCGAAATTAACTTTTTGCAGGGCACGGGTTAGCGTGCTGAGGTTCTCTTTTTCGTCTTCGAATATGATAACTCTTCCCTGTGCCATTTTGGCGCACTCCTTGATAAGTATTCCATAAATGCAATATGTTTGCCAAGAACCACCCGAAGATTCTGATGTCGTCCAGAGTAAAGTTGAAATATTTGCTCTTTTATCACATTATAGGTACATGGAAGGAGGCTCTGAAATGAAAAGAAAGGCTTTTTGGCTCGCGATTCTCGTGATTCTCTCCCTTCCCGTATTCGCGGGAAGGATAGTTTACACCGTCGATCCATCCACGGCCTCGCCGCAACCGGCGACCGTGGTGGCGGGAGGTGAAGGAGAGGTAAAGGTGATCTTCAACGCTTCCCAGCTCGAGAGCGGCATGGTCTTCACCTTCACGCTCGACCTTACCGCCAGGGGAGACAACGTCGCATACCCCGTAACCGTGGGATTCAAGGAAAAAGGCAACAAGAAGGACCTCGACATCGCGTTCGAGCCTGCCGAGCTCACGCTGGGAGACGGCACGACGCCTGTCTCGACGCTCGTTACCGTGACACTTCCCGAGGACGACTACACGGACGTCAAGAAGCTCAAGACCAAGTTCAAGGTTGACGCGCCGAAGGGGGCACACCTGGGGAACAGCGCCGGAGTCAAGGTGATCATCATCAAGGCAGCCACCGCGCAGGAATTCCTTGAAGCCGTGACCGAGGAGATCGGAGACCTGGTCATTCCCGAGCAGATCGAAACAAAGTGATACAGAAGCTCGTATCGTTTTTCCGCAGGGGGCGCGACGCGTCCCCTTTTTTTATATTATAATCAGGCGTGAAAATGTCCGGGAGGATAAGATGAAGAAAGCGCTGATAGTGATCGTTGCACTTCTGGTCCCTCTGCTGATGTCTGCCCTCGAACCTCCGAGGCCTTTCGAGATAGAGGCGTTGAAGGCGAGCGGCCAGTTCGAAGCCAGGCAGGAGTTCGTTAAGAAGCTCGGGAACCACATCATGAAGCTCAGGGCTCCCGGCGTGGAGTCCGCCGGAGGGCCGAGCACTCTGCCCAGCATCGGAAATCCGAAGATGTTCGTCCTTCTGATAGAATTCCCCGACTACCCCCACAGCATAGAAGCTTCCACCATCCAAAACATGCTTTTCGGGCAGGGAAACGAAAATCACTACCCTTATGAGAGCCTGAAATCCTTTTACGAAAGGTCGTCCTATGACAAGCTTCACATCGAAGGAGACGTTTACGGCTGGTACAGGGCGGCCAACAACAGGTCCAGTTATACGGACGACGCTGAAGGTCTCATAGAAGAAGCGATGGCGTACTACCATTCCCAGGGAGCGAGGTTCGACAAGTACGACAACGACGGCAACGGACAGGTCGAATATTTCGCGGTTTTCTGGACAGGCCCGGACACGGGATGGGCCACCTTCTGGTGGGGCTGGCAGGGCTATTTCTACGACAACGAGTTCAGCATTGACGGGATCACGCTTGGCGACTTCTCGTGGCAGTGGGAGGAGGACAATCCCGGCACCATCATCCACGAAACAGGCCACGCCCTCGGTCTTCCCGACTACTACGACTACGACGATTCGACGGGTCCGCGGGGAGGGACCGGCGGCCTCGACATCATGGACGGAGTATGGGGCGACCACAACGGTTACAGCAAGTGGGTGCTGGGCTGGCTGACTCCGCAGGTCGTGACCGACGCACAGGAGATCACTCTGACACCCCTATCGACAACCCCTTCAGCCGTCGTAATGGCGAGGGATTTCAACGGAAGCGGATGGGACGGGGAGTTCTTCCTGATACAGAACAGGGAGCCGCTCGGCAACGATTACGACCTTCCCGGAAGCGGATTCCTGATCCATCACGTGGACGCGAGGAGAGACTGCGACGGCTACACGCTCTTCAACAATTCGTATACCGAACATAAGCTCCTGAGGCTTATGGAAGCCGACGGGCTCGAGGAGATAGAAAAGAACAAGTGGGGCGACGCGGGAGATTTTTATCCCCAGGGAAACAACGGATCGTTCACGCCCTCTTCGTTCCCCTGTTCCGACCTCTACGACGGAAGGTCAAGCCTTGTTAGCGTTTCCGGTATTCCTGCGGCCGCCGAATCGATGACGGCGCGGTTTTCTCTGACGGGAGCAGCCGACCTGTCGGCTCCATACATCACCGCGCCCGCCAACGAAGCCGTCGGCATGGGAACGACGCCGGAGATCCGCTGGAGCGCGGTGGAGAACTCGGCGGGTTACGAATTGGAGGTCCACGAGGGCGTCAACACCATATACAAGAGCGGAAGCCTTGCCGGAGACACTCTCAGCCACACCATCCCGCAGGGGAAACTCTCCAATGACAGGGTCTACACGATGTGGCTCAAGGCCAAAGGCGACGGAACTCAGCACGGCTCCTCGGAATACGCGAAGAGGGCGGTATCCACGGGCTGTTCGGACAGGCCCTACTGGATAACCAGGACCTTTTTCGACCCTCCGTGCGACAGCTACTACGCCGGCCTCGCCTACCATCCGCCGACCGGCACTGTCGTCCGCTTCGGCGGCAACACATCCGACCACACTTTCGAGTACGACGGCGAGAAATGGACCGAATATTCGACCTATCCCGCCCCTCCCGACCGCTACTACGCCGCGATGGCATACGATCCTGCCACGCAGAAGATCCTTCTTTACGGAGGCTGGGACGAAGCGGCTCAGGATGTCTTCGGCGACACCTGGCTCTACGATCCGTCGAACCACACCTGGCAGGAGATGAACCCCGCAGGCGGTCCTCCCGCGGACTGGGCCTTCAAGGCGGCGTCCGACACGCAGAGGAATGTGGTCGTCCTGACTGCACCCGGGCAGACCTGGGAATGGAACGGCAGCGACTGGAGCTTCGTCACCTCCTCCGGCCCCGGTTATTACTACGGGAGCATGGCGTTCGACGCCACGTCCTCGAAAGTGGTCTATTTCGGAGGCTACCAGTATCCTCCCGGCGTTTGCAGGAACGAGACATGGGCTTATGACGGCGCCGGCTGGCAGAAGCTGTCTGTCTCAGGCCCGCCGGAAAAGAGGAGCGATTCGATCCTTGTTTACGACCAGAGGCTGCAGAAGATGGTCCTTTTCGGAGGCTCCAACGAGTATTACGACCTGTTCAACGATCTCTGGAGCTTCGACGGAACGGCCTGGGAAGAGATCGATCACTGCGGAAGCGCTCCGGAAGGATATTACATGACCCTCGGTGCCTACGATGAAAGGCGCGGCAGGCTGGTGGCCGCGAAAGCATCCGGCGAGACGTCAACTTTCGAACTTGTCGGCCTGGGCGGTTCCTGCATCCCCGTGATCGATCCGCAGTCGAGGAATTTCGGCGCCGAAGGAGGGATCGGGACCGTAGGGTTGACCATCACCGCCGGCTGCCAGTGGACCGCCAAATCAGATTCGGCGTGGATCACGATAACCTCTGCCACGAGCGGCACAGGCACCGCGGCTATCAACTACTCCGTCGCGGCGAACACCGGACAGGCGAGAAGCGGGAACATCAATATCGCCGGCCTCCTGTTCGCGATAACGCAGGACGCGGGACAGGGGCACGAGAACCCGAAGATATCCTCCGTGTCGAAAATGGCCAGTCCTTTCAGGCTGAAGGTCCTCGGGTCCAATTTCCAGAACGGCATAAAGGTTTATTTCGGCGAAGGCTCCGGAAAGATCGAGTGGACGAACTTTTCCCGAAAGAACTCCTCGACCCTGGTCCTGAAAAAGGGCGCCTCCCTCAAGGCTCTTTTCCCCAAGGGTGTAGGGGTCAGGATCACCGTCGAGAATCCCGACGGCGGCGATGCTTACACGGTCTATACCAGGCCATAATTTGCATCTGAAGCAGTTTCTAGAAGGGCCGTCCTTCGGGGCGGCCCTTTTTGTTTCATCTTCCCGGAATGCTGACTTTACTCAACTAGCGATATAATGATCCTTGGAGTTACAGGCAGGATGATGAGAAATAGGAAAACGCTTAATGTATGGCCTTTATTACGGTGAACTGGATAGCAAGGAAGGTGAAATGAAATCCAAGACTAAAGCGCTAGCCCTTTTTTTGCTTGGAGGAGGTAATGCATAATGCATGGCCTGACCCCTTTTGTATTTGTGGCCTGACCCCTTTTGTATTTGGGTGAAAATAGGACAAGCTATTATTCCTTGATTAAAGGAGTTTTTTATGAAATGCATGATAGTTATATTAATGATCACCGCTTTAGTTGCGGCCTTATCATGCGGTCCTTTCAGCCTTTTTCAGTGTGAGAACCATATCCTCTTTGAATCCTCCTCGCCAAATATGGCATACAAAGCCGTAGTATTTTCTCGAGATTGTGGGGCAACATCCTCTCTTTCAACTCATTTGTCAATTGTACGGAAAAGTAAAAAACTTCCAAATAACTATGGAAATGTTTTTCAATGTGACACTAACCATGGTAAAACGCCTTACATCCCCGGTCAAGGAGCACATATTGAGATTAAGTGGCTTTCCGAAGATGAACTCCTTGTAGTATATGATCCCAATTGTCGAGTTTATGAGAAGGAATTAAATTACAAAGGAATAAGAATCAAGTACGAAACACATTCATGGACAGAAGAAGAATTGATGAAAATGAAATCTAAACCCTAGGGGTCAGTGCTTTAGTCTTGAATCTCGCGGGATAAGGTAAATCATTTCGCCTGTCGCGGCTTCGAGTTAATGGGGTCACATCTTGCAATCTAGCGAGTTAATGGGGTCACATCTTGCAATCTAGCATGATGATTCAAGCTTCAACGACGAGATCAATTGGGAAGCAAAAAGGGGGGAGGCCATGCCCTTTTTTAAGCATGAACCGTGTGCCGATCTGACATGGTTCTTACGGTCGAAATGCCAGATAGACATTGACCGTTAAGATTGGCTGAGAATCGTAACTGCTTGAAAAATAACGATATTGACCGCAACGGGTGACTTGGCACGGAGGTTGCTATTAGTTTATCTCGCGTTTTCGAGCCGGAGGTGGAACGATGAAGAAAGGAAATGGAAGGCGCCCGGCACGGAAAAGCAGGATTTAGTAACTCCCCTCATCCCTCCCTTATTTATGCCCCCCAAGGCCCGCCTGACCACAGGCGGGCCGCCTCTTTATGGTAGAATTGCCTTTGCATTGGGGGGAGACCCATGAAGATAGCGATAGGTTCCGATCACGCCGGATTCGAGCTCAAAAACCACCTGAAGGAAGTGCTTTTCGGGAAAGGACTGGATGTCCAGGACCTCGGCTGCGCGGATGAAAGTTCCGTGGATTATCCCGACTACGCGGAGAAGGTCTGCACGGCGGTCCTTACCGGAAAATGCCAGAGGGGAATACTGGTGTGCGGGAGCGGGGTGGGGATGAGCATCGCCGCGAACCGTTTCAAGGGCATCAGGGCGGTCCTCGCGATGAACGATTACCTCGCGGAATTTTCCAGGCGCCACAACGATTCCAATGTCCTATGCCTTCCGGGCAGACTTCTGGAGAAACCCGCAGCGGAAGAGATCGTAAGGATATGGCTTGAAACGGCTTTTGAAGGCGGAAGGCACGAGCGCAGGGTCAAGAAGCTGGACGACCTGGGCTGATATCAGGCGGGGCAGGCTCGCAGGGAATTTAAGTTTGAAATGAAAGGAATTGCGGCGTTGATCTTCCAGATTTACAACCAGAGCCAATCAAAATACAATCTTCTTTTTAGGGAAAAAGTCATGGGGCAGTGATCCTGCCGGAGGAAAAACATGTCGAAACCGACAGAGAAACAGATACTTGACAGCCTTAGAACGATAATCGACCCCGATCTGGGCAAGGACATAGTGACGCTGGGGTTCGTGAAAGACATGAAGGTCGCGGACGATTCGGTAAGCTTCTCGATAAACCTTACGACCCCGGCATGCCCGATGAAGGCGCAGTTCAAGAAGATGGCAGAGGACGCCGTAAGGAAAGTGTTCCCTTCGGCCGGGAAAATAGAAGTTACCATGGAAGCAAATGTTCGCCAGTCTCCGAGAGCGCAGGGACAGCTCGAAATCCTTCCGTCGGCGAAGAACATCGTCGCGATCGCTTCGGGAAAGGGCGGGGTGGGGAAATCGACCGTCGCGGTAAATCTGGCGGCGGCGCTCACGAAGCTCGGCGCCAAAGTAGGCCTCCTCGACGCGGACATCTACGGCCCTTCGGTGAGCATGATGCTTAGGACCGACGAAAAACCGAAGCTCAATGGCGAAATGATCCTCCCGCTCGAGAAGGACGGGATCCACTACATTTCGATGGGATTCCTCATCGACGGCTCAACGCCGATAATATGGCGGGGACCGATGGTGGCGAAGGCCATCGAACAGCTGCTCCAGGAGGTGGAGTGGCCGGAGATGGACTATCTCCTCGTGGACCTGCCGCCGGGAACGGGCGACGCGCAGCTTACCATAGCCCAGAGGGTTCCTCTCACGGGCGCCGTCATCGTTTCCACCCCCAACGATGTCGCGCTGGTGACTGCCAAGAGAGGGCTCGCGATGTTCGAGAAGATGAACGTGCCGATCCTCGGCATGATAGAGAACATGTCCTTTTTCGTCTGCCCCCATTGCAGCAAGGAAAGCGGGATATTCACCAAGGGACGGGCTGAAGAAGAAGCGGCGAAGCTGGGCGTCGCGTGTCTCGGAATGATACCTCTCGAGCCTTCGATCGCGGCCAGCGGGGAAAAAGGCGTTCCCATCGTGACGCTTGACCCGTCGTCATCCACGGCAACGGCTTTCATCTCCGCCGCGGAAAAACTGGCGCAGTCTATCGCGAAGCTTTCGAAAGAAAAATAGATGGCGAAAAGGAAGCCTGAAGAGATCGAGATCCTGAAATGCACGTACCCGATCGTTAGGGATGAACTCTCGGGCCACGGGAAGGCGCTCGAGATACTGGAGAAATCGCTGAAGAACGGGACGTTCCCAGCGACCGTCCTGATCTCCGGCCCGCCGAGGGTGGGAAAGACATCTCTCGCATACATCATCGCCGCCGCGCTCGAATGCGAAGCCCCCACCCCCTGGGCGTGCGGCGAATGCCTCTCCTGCAGGAAGATCAAAAGAAGCCTCTTCCCCGATCTCAGAATCATTACCCTGGAAGAGAGCGACAAGGGAAAGCTCAAGAGCCAGATCCTCGTCGAGCAGGTCAGGAAAGAAGTTCTCGAGACCATCGAGCTTCCGCCCTACGAAGGGAAGAAACTTATCTTCATCATAGAGCCTGCGGAGGCGCTCAACATAAGCTCCCAGAACGCTCTTCTCAAGGTGCTCGAGGAGCCGCCTTCCTACGCCCATTTCATACTGATTGCCAAGGACTTCGGGCCGCTCCTTCCGACCGTCCGTTCGAGGTGCCAGGAGATCCATCTTTCGGAAGTCGAAGACTCCGAGATGGAGAAGATCGCCCTCGAAATGAACATCAGGGGCCGGAAAAGAGAGGCGATCGATGTTTCCAGGGGCAGGCCGGGCATCCTCATCAGCGGGGAGTGGGAGGATTTCCTTGAACTGCGCGGCGCTTTGGAACAGCTCCTCGTCCTGGGCTCGTCTCTCGAGGATTACCCGAAGCTGGCCCCCATGTTCGACGTGCTGTTGGAATACCAGCCGCTGGTCGTTCTCGACGAGGCGGCCTACATGATCAAGGAAATGTCGCGCTCGCTGGAGGATCCCGAAAGCGGGCGCTCGGAAACATGCAGGAAGATCCTCGGCGCGGGAGGTAGGGAGAACCTCTTCAGAAAGGCGAAGCTCATACTGGAAGCCCCGTCTCTGCTCGTAAGGAATGTCCAGCCGAAGCTCCTTTACCAGTCGATCTTCCTGGATTTGGGAAGAAAGCCCGATACGGGCCTTAATTAGGAGAACCAGACATGAAGAAAATGTTGATCGCCGCCATAGTGATCCTCTCGACAATGACCCTTTTTTCCCAGGAGATGAAGTTCGGGATCAGGGTCGGAGAGGAACAGTTCGACGGAGCGGGGGTCTTCGTCCCCGAATACAGGTCGAAGCTCGAGGCACCGATGATGGTCACTTTCATGTTGAAGGACGGCTGGGACCGGTCGCCTTTCGATGAGAGGCTTGACGGTCTCGTTGAAAAGGGGGCCGCGTCCGGACACTCAGTCTCGCTTGTCGTCCCGTGCCCCAAGAGCGGAGGAGAAGATAAATACATTTCTCTCGTCAAGCTTTCGGAGAGAGGAAAAGGGAGCGTGGCCGCTTTCGAACTGCTTCTCTCGAAAGAGGATTTTTCGGAGGAAGAACTGTCGGACCCGCAGAAACTGGCATTCACTTTGAAAAAGCTGATCACTTCCCTGAGGGGCGACTCCAAGGCGAAGATCTACATCGGCGGGCTCACGGCGGATCTTCTCCCCGTGCTGGAGCCTCTTTACAGGGAAGACCTCACCGCCTATGTCGACGGCTATTCTACATTTGAGGTGGATGAAGGCGGAGAGCCTCCGTCCGAGGTGGCCGATTTCGTCCAGAACAACCATCTCGGAGCTCCGCTGAGGCTTCACCTTCCGAAAGTGAAGAACGCTCTCGGCGCCCAGACCATGACGATGCTGGCGCTCTCGAAAGGGGCGAAGGAGACGGACATTTACATAGAATACCCCGGCGAGGGTTTCAGGGATCTTTATCACTTGAGGGAGATCGTTCCCGGGAACATGCTCGCGGGATACACGGTAGGCGGCGTCCGGGTCATGGAGGGGACGGACTTCAGACACGACATAGCGGTCCTTCCGTTCCTCGATTCGGACGAGATGCTCCAGGGATTTTTCCTCGCGCCCAACATCGCGGCCAGCAGGGCTGCTTCGGTCGACCTTCACCTTTCGACGGCCGACATCACCGAGCCGAGGGCCTATCCGCTTCCGAACGGCGAGGTGAAGAAGCTGGGTTTTACTTCCGACCAGAAAAAGGGTGCGGCGGACCTGCACATCGCGTGGGACGGCAAACCGCAGTTCATCCTTCTTGAAAGGCTCAGGACGGGGACGGTCGGAACGGACGAAAAGATCGTCGTCACGGGAAAATACAAGATCCCGGTGGAGCTGATAATAGCCCGCCACCAGGCGGTCGAGCAGGCGCAGTCGCTTCTCCTTCACAACTACACCGCCGACGCGCAGGTCGATTACCACTTCAAGGTCCCCGGCACCACCGGCAGCGTGGACGTCACCTTCGAGAACCAGTTCCTCTTCGACAAGAAGGACGGCGCAAGGTGGATCCAGAAGAACCTTCTAGTAAACGGGGTGAAGTGGAGGGGCAAGACGATCCCGGAGCTTCCCATAGTGGAGCCGGAGAAGATCAACACGCTTCCGCTGGTCCTGACGATGTCGAGGAACTATTCCTATACCTATGTAAAGGAAGAGCTGTTCGGGGGATATCCCTGCCACGTGATAGAGTTCGTCCCCATCGCGGGGACCCAGGAGCAGGACGTGTCCGGACGGGTCTGGATCGACAAGGAAAGTTATGTCAAACGACAAATAAGGATCGTCCAGAAGAACATGACCCCGCCCCAGGTCTCCAACGCCGAGTTCGACAAGTACTCTTTCCAGAAGTCCGAGGGTAGGGATTTCAACGTCCTTTCCGAGATCGAGGCACAGCAGATTTTCACGGTCATCGGCCAGACGGTGACGGGCGAAAAGGAGGTCTTTTTCACCAATATCGTCGTCAACGACAGGGATTTCGACCAGAAGCTGGACGCCGCCCTGAAAAGCGACGCGCCGATTCTTCAGGACACGGAGAAGGGCTACCGTTACCTCGAGAAACAGGAGGACGGTACCAGGGCGATCAGGTGGGAGGAAAAGACCGGGAAGCTGGCCGCAGTGGCAGGAGCCTACTACGACGACAGCCTGGATTACCCGCTTCCCTTCGCGGGAGTCAACTATTTCGACTACAACTTCAAGAAGAAGAACATACAGGTCAACATGTTCCTGGCAGGGCCGGTCAACTCGCTGTCTATCTCCAAATCTGATTTTCTCCCCCGGATGGACGCGGCGCTGAGCGGAGTGTTCTTCCTCGTTCCTTTCAAGGACCAGTACTTCGAGAATGGCATTGAGAGGAAGGACCAGGAGCTCAAGTCGATGAGCCAGCACCTTTTCGGGAGCGTCGGCTACAGGACGACCGAGTTCTCCAAGCTGAAGCTGACCCTCGACGGGCGGTACACGAGATTCTCCGACACCGGCGAGACCGCCGACGGGTTCGAAGTCCCGAAATCCCATTTTGACCTCGCCTACGGGCTTTCATTCGACTATTCGAGAAAAGGATGGCAGGCCGCGGCGAACTGGGAGGGCCATAAGCGGAGCTCTTGGGAGAACTGGGGATACGGTTATATGTCAGACGACATATTAGAAAAGAAAGAGTACGCCCTGTGGGACCTGACGCTTGGAAAGACATTCTACCTGCCCAATTTTCAGAAGGTCGGCGTCTCCCTCTCCTACATGGACGGGGTGGACCTCGACCGCTTCAGCAAGTACGAGTTCACCTACATGGGGACGAAGTCCCTGTCGGGCTTCACCGGAAGCGGGATCCGGTTCGAGAGGGGCGCCATAGCCAGGGCGCTTTACGCTTTCGACGTCGCCAAGGTGATCAGGTTCTCGGCAATCCTCGACCACGCGAGGGTGAAACAGGACAGGAACGATCCCGACTGGCAGAAGCATACCGGCTTCGGCTTCTCCGGGACCGTCGCCGGCCCGTGGAGCACTCTGTGGAGCCTCGACATCGGCTACGCCCTGAAGAGCGACATCCCCGCCGCCGAGCACGACACCACGGTCGGCCTGATCGTCATGAAGCTGTGGGGGAGATGAGTCAGAACTGAAGGCTGATGGCTGAAGGCTGAAGCAAAAAAAAGATTGTCCCATTACCAAAATGGGATGAAGGCGTATTTTCCATGGTCGTCTTTTCTATGAAGGTAGACGTGGAGCACAGAAGATGGAATTAAAGAAGTTGGACCGGGCGATATATATTGCAGTATTCGCATTTATTGCGGTAGTTCTTTTTATCATAATATCCATACAATATCGGCCATGGTCAGATTGGATGAGTGTAGTGCGCTATCGTGATCAAGTCCAAAAAGAGTATGGATTAACCATGAAAAATATAAAAGTTTCTCCGTCTGGGTATCTCGACACAATTGATGAGTGTATAAGCGTGGATTCTTTGACACCTAATGGAAGAGCCGAAATTCTGGGATTCAGGGTTGGTGATATACCGTTGAGTCCATCAGTAAGCCATGGACCGTTCTTAGAAGAAGGTTGGTTCTATGCAATGCTAGCCCATGATTATGAGTGGGGTCCTCGAGAGCGAGAGATAGAAGTAATTAATTTAGCTGACTTTGACAAGAACTGGCGCGAAAAAATCAGAGTGATTTCACTAGATAATGAGCTGCCTTTAAAAAAAGGTAAATGACCTTGAAACTCCTGCCTGCCCTTAACTTCAGCCTTTTGTTTTAATCCGCCACAAGGGCGTACCACCATTTTTCACTTTTCAATCTTCATTTTTCAATTTGAAATCCCGGCGAAGCCGGGCTTCTACCCTCTCGGCATCGGCAGCAAAGCGCCTCCGGAACAGCAGAGGTCTACGCCCGTGTAGTGGGTTCCGGTTTCGCTGGCGAGGAAAAGCACGCCGTTCACCACGTCCTCGCTTTCCGCGACCCTTTTGAGAGGGATCGGAGCGACGATGGCGGCTTCCTTCACTTTCAGCGTCTCTTCCGACATGGGGGTCCTTACCCATCCTGGCGAAACGACGTTGACCCTTATCTCGGGCGCAAGCTCCTGCGCGATCGAGTAGACGAGAGACTGTATCGCTCCCTTGCTTCCCGCGTAATGGCTGTGGCCGGGTTCGCCCCTCTCCCCGGCTGTCGAGCCGATGAATATGATCGAGCCTTTCTTTATCACATTCGAGGCTTCGCGGGCCAGGTAGTAGGAGGAGAAAGTGTTTACTCTGAAAAGATTCTCAAGCACCTCCCTCGAGATCGACCGGATCGGCCCGTCGTTCCATATCCCCGCCGAATGGACGATTATGTCGAGGCCGCCCATCTTCTTCACGCCCGCTTTCACGATTTCGACGCACCCTTTTTCTTCCGAGAGGTCGGCCTGAACGAACCCGAGGCCAGGGAATTTTTCCTTGAGTGCCTCCAGGGGCTTGGGGTTTTTGTTGTACTGCCCGAAAACCTCGGAACCCTGCTCTAGAAATGCTTCGGCGGCGCAGAGGCCTATTCCGCTCGATGCGCCGGTGACTATGACCCTCTTTCCTTTAAGATCGTGAAAAATGGGGAATGTCATGTGACCTATCTCCTTTCGGCTCATATGTCGAGGATCAGACCGTCGTATGCAGGTTCGACCCCTTCAGGCAATTTAGCATTCAATTCCTCGTAATCGACTTCGTGGCCGAGATGAACCAGGTAAGCTTTCTCCGGCGAGACCCTTTCCACGACTTCCAGCGCTTCTCCGACGGTGAAGTGTGTCGAGTGCCTTGGCGACTCCCTTAGCGCGTTGACCACCAAAACCTTGGCGCCTTTCAGTTTTTCATAGGTCGATTCCGGGACAGTTTTATAGTCCGTGAGGTAGGCGAAATCATCCAGCCGGAAACCTGTCACGCTCTGTTCGCCGTGTTTTCCGTCAAGGGGGATCACTGTCTGCCCGCCGACGGAGAATTCTCCTTCAATTTCATGAAGTTCCAGTTCCGGAAGCCCTCCGCCTCTCTGGATCCCGTCCTCAAATGAATACCAGAGGCTTCTTTTTATTCCCGCGAGAGTTTCCTTCGTTCCGTATATGGGGATGGACATTTTCTGCCGGTAGTTGAAGATCCTGGTTTCGTCAAGCCCGAGCACGTGGTCCGCGTGGGGGTGGGTGACGAGGATCGCGTCGATCCTTTCCATCGCGAATCTCAGCGCCTGCTGGCGGAAATCTATCGTCGCGTCGACAAGGATGGAAACGCCGCGGTTCTCGACGAAGACGGATTGGCGGAGGCGGTTGTTCCTCGGGTCGGATGAACTGCAGACGCGGCACTTGCAGCCGATGACCGGCACGCCCGTCGATGTTCCGGAGCCCAGGAAAGTCACTTTCATCTTCCCTCCAGGGAGGAATTGTAGCACAAGGCTGGACCGCAAAAAAAGATGTCAATAGACATATATTCGCGGATCGAAGCAGGGATTAGTGCTGACAGGCATGATGAATCCCCGGGATATCGATACTGTTGTGTTGTCGGAGATAAATATGTCACAAGACAAACTTGACTAAAGATAAAGCCGGCATTATATTCATCTTTGGAGTTCGAATGCTGCGAAGGTTGACAGTAGAAACAGTGCTTCTGGACCCGATCTCGGAAAAACCGATACTGGTCCTCAGGACAGACAACGGGGAAAAGATCCTGCCGATATGGATAGGGCACACCGAGGCGCAGGCAATCGCTCTCGAGCTTGACGCCATCAGAGCCCCGAGGCCGATGACCCACGACCTCGTCTGCGCAATAATTAACAGCATGGAAGGCAAACTGACGCGGGTTGACATCTGCGACCTGAGGGACTGCACTTTCTACGCCGAACTCGTTGTCGACAGGGGGAACGGGGAATTGAGGATCGACGCGCGGCCTTCTGACGCGATAGCGATCGCCATAAGGCTGAACGCCCCCATATTCGTAGCGGACCATGTCCTCGACGAAGCTTCTCAGAACAGGGAAACTCCGTCCGTTGAAGCCTCTCTGGCGAAATGGCTGGACAGCCTCAGCCCCGAGGAACTCGGCAGATACAAGATGTAGGCGCTCCCGCTTGGCTTCCCTTTCAATCCCGCCACCGTCCCTCTTTTTCGTCGCCGTCACCCATACAGGTTCTATTGAAAAAAATGATCTTGTGAAGGAACTGGAAGCACGATTCGGGAAGCTTCTTTCAGTATCGGACAGCTTCGATTTCAATTTCACCGACTACTACAAGAAGGAGATGGGAGATCACCTGGTGAAATTTATCGCGGCTTTCGCCGAACTGCAGTCCGAGGACCGTCTTGCGGACCACAAGCTGAACGCCATGGAAATCGAAAAACGCTATCTCGACGAGCTTGGCAACCGCAAGGTAAACCTAGACCCGGGATTCATGTCCCAGGCCAGGGTGATCCTTTCAAGCTCCAAGAATTTCGCCCAGAGGATCTACCTTGGAAAAGGGGTGTTCGCCGAAGTCACCCTCCTGTACAGGCACGAGAATTTCACAGCCCTGCCCTGGAGCTACCCGGATTATCAGAGCCCGTTCGTGAAGAGTTTTCTTCTAGAGGTACGGCGGGAGTATACTAGGATCCTGAAGGGAGGTTGAATAAATGCCTTACATGGGAGGTTCCGCCTACGCGATGGCAAATTCTCTTATGGACGGGTACATACTTCCCTCGCCGGTGAACCTCAAGCGGCTCACGGTAGAGGAGCTCCGGGAGCTCTGCTTCGAGGTCGAAAAGCTCCTTCGCGACCTTCGAGGCCAGGTGCCCGACCAGGCCGACCAGCAGGCTCTCATGAAAAGGAACCAGAAGCTGATGAAGCTCCAGTCCGCCCAGAACGCCATCTCAAGCTATCTCCAGCTTAAGATCAGGGGAAGGGTCTGACCGGCACAAGTCTTCACGCTGTTTTTCCGCCTGAAAATTTTCAAATTCATCTTTCAGATTTCAAAGCAGGCGGGGTCCGCAGGGCTGAAGGCTCAAGGCTGAAGAGCTGAAGTTCAATAATGAAAAGATTCCACCATTTTTCACTTTTCAATCTTCACTTTTCAATTTAAAATGGCGCGACAGCGCTTACGGCCGGCCTCGCCGCGCTCGCCTTCCCTTCGGGAAACTCGCGCAATGCTGCGGCTACCAGCAATGAAATTGATTCCACAATTTTAATATTTTCAATTTAGAATTTGAAATTTAATATGAAAGCGAAGCTTGTTAGCCCCCCATGCGAGCAAAGCAGTTTGCTCGCGCTCTCTCCGCCAGTGTACTATCGTGCCGAGCGTCGAATTCACTTCGCGCGGAGGCACATACTTCTACGGGGGTGAATCAGCGAATGAGCTTGCGAGTGAAGCGCCTAAGGAGGGGGCGGCGCCCCCTTCTTCGGGAGCGCGGTAGCGCACTGGCGGAGAGAGGGGGATTCGAACCCCCGGATGGGTTGCCCCATCACACGCTTTCCAAGCGTGCTCCTTCGGCCACTCGGACATCTCTCCGGACCAGCGGATAATATAAGCTAAAACCGTAAAAAATTCAAGGAGATAGCACGGACCGATGATTCGCGGACAGTTGAAGGAGTGGCTTGACAAAAGAGAGTAAAGGCATTATATTCTGATTGTTCTGATTATTCAGAACCTTCAGACAAGGAGGGCGCATGACCCGATCGAAGAAGGAAAGCGGATGCTGCAGGGTGGAAGCGGTAGTCTCGGTGGACGAGCGCGGACAGGTGGTCCTCCCAAAGGAGCTCCGGGAGAGAATGGGCTTGATAAAAGGCGACAAGCTTGCACTTTCGGTCATGGAAAAGAACGGATGCCCATGCTGCATGGTGCTCACAAAAGTCGAATTCCTCGGGAAGAAGATCGGCGAGCTTGTCGGGCTCAAATAAAAAGGAGGCGGATATGTCCGAAGACATCAGGAACGAAGTAAAGAAAAGATACGGTAGGATAGCGGCGAGTCATAGCTCATGCGGATGCTCGTCGTCCTGCTGCGATGGAAGCGCTCCGCAGGATGCCGAAGGCATCTCTTCTGTCCTGGGCTACGAAAAGGATGAGATGGCCTCGATCCCGGATGGGGCGAACCTGGGCCTCGGCTGCGGCACGCCGCTGACATTTTCCGAGATCAAGGATGGCGAAAAAGTCCTGGATCTCGGATCCGGCGCAGGATTCGACGCCTTTCTCGCGGCAAAGAGGGTCGGCCCGAAGGGATTCGTCTACGGCGTTGACATGACCGACGAAATGCTTGAAAAGGCGACCTTAAACGCCAGGAAGGGAGGCTTCGAGAATGTCTCATTCCTGAAGGGTTACATCGAAGAGATACCCCTGCCGGATCAGAGCGTCGACCTTATCATCTCGAACTGCGTGATAAACCTCAGCCCGGACCAGCAGAGCGTCTTCAATGAGGCATTCAGGGTACTGAAAAGCGGAGGCAGGATCTCGGTCTCCGACATCGTCCTGAAAAAGCCGCTTCCCGCGGTCCTCATGAGCTCGAAGGAGCTTTACTCGGCGTGCGTTACAGGGGCGAACCTCAAGAGCGAGTACATCGGGATGATCGAAAAGGCCGGATTCAGGGACATTTCTATCCTGAAGGAGGTCAACTTCCCCTTCGACCTCGCCATCAACGACCTGAAGGACACCGGCATAATCGAATGGGCGAAAGCAAATCCGGAAGAAGCCCGGGAAACACTCGAATCGGTGCTCAGCATAACCGTCAGGGCGGTGAAGCAGTAACCATTGTCAGGCCAAAATGAAAAAGCCCCGGAACTTCCGGGGCTTTTTCGTCACGCTTCAGCGCTTCCCGCTGTCGTTCTTCAGCACTATCAAAGGAACGTCTCTCCCATCCTCTGGAAGGTTACGTTCAGAGCCTTTTCTTTTAGTTCGAGCGCCTTGACATGTATCTCCTTGCATTTGGCCCGCATGTCGTTCTTGTAACCTTCGTCGGAGATGCCGGAAAGGTTGATGAGGACGTTCAAAAGCGCGCCGACGACGCAGGTGTAGGCCATCATCGCGCCCACTCCGCCGTCGCTCTGCGAGTTCTTGTTGCCGTGCTCCGTGACTCCGTCAAGAAGGACGAGAGCCTCCAGCCCAAGCTCGGCGGTCCTCAACGGGACGGAGATGGCGGTCTTGAGGCCTTCCTCCATCTTGGCCTTCCGGTGAGCCTTTTCTTCGGGGGTGTTCTTCGGAAGCCTCATCGCGTCCATGTAGCCCGAGAAGGCGCGTGTGTCGTCGTCAACCTGGATGAGGAGTTCGTCCTTGATCTTCTGCGCCTTGACCGCGATCTCCCCCATCTCGTCGAAATGCTTTTCGTAACCGCTCTTCCCGTGGGTAAGGTTCGCCACCATCGAGGCTAGCGCCGCTCCCAGGGAACCAGCCAGCGCGGCTACCGAGCCGCCTCCCGGCGCGGGGGTTTCTCTCGAAACTTCGTCCGCGAAGCCTTTCGAAGTGAGAATGATAAGATCATTTTCGCAAGGCTCCCTGTAGCCGATAACCTTCTCCTTGATGTCGAAAGGCGCGACATCCCTGAGCCCCATGCTCTGGATGGCCGTTTCGAGGATGTCCTCGACGGGGATGCCCTTCGACCTTCCCTGTTTTTCAAGGTAAAATTCCCCCGACTGCTTGAGCGCTTCGAGAGGGATAAGCCCGACGATCTCAGCTCCCGTTATGACTATGCCCCGCTCTGAGGCCAGTTCCCGGGCCTTTTCGAGGACGACGTGGGGAGGCGTCACCTTGTAGTTGGTCAGGTTGATCGAGATCTGGCACCTGTTGTATTCGGGGATCTCCCAGCCGATCGCCTTGACGCATTTGAAGATGCCGGGCGTCTTGACCGACTGGCCGTCGAGCTTGTCGGGATCGATGTCATTCAGCTCGTAAAGCTTCCTGCCGTCATAGCCGTGGGCTTTTTGAACGTGGTCGAAAAGAGCGGCCGTGTCGCCGGCCGAGAAATCGCAGCCGCCGCAGAGGTATTTCCCCTTCTCGTGCTTGAGGAGCTTTCCCCTGAAGTAGAAAGGCTTTATGTTGCCGCTCCTGACGCTTCGGCCCTTCTCTCTCAGTTCGAAGGCGATGTCGGTGGCGTGGTCCTTCAGCCTGCTGTTCAGGTCTATGTTGAAGGCGATGAGGAACTCCCTCGCCCCCATGACCGTCGCGCCGCTCCCGGCGTTGAATACCGGAGCGCCGAAATCGGGAGCCCATTCCTTGTCCTTCAGCTTCTCTTCGAGCCCCTCGTATTCGCCCCGCCTTATGTTGGCGAGGTTTTTGCGAGCCTCGTTCTTCGCCGCGTATTCATAAAGATAGACAGGGATCTTGAGCTCTTCCGCCACGCGCTTTCCGACGCGCTTCGATATCTCGACGCACTCATCCATCGTGACGCCCTGCACCGGGATGAAGGGGCAGACGTCGGTCGCGCCCATTCTCGGGTGGCTGCCGTGCTGTTTACTCATGTCGATCAGCTCAGCGGCCTTCGCTATTCCTCGGAAGGCGGCCTCCTCTACCTTTTCGGGCTCGCCGAAAAAGGTGACCACCGTGCGGTTGGTCTCCGCGCCGGGATCGACGTCGGCAAGGTTTATCCCGTCTACGGCCTCGATCGCCCTTGTGATCTCGTCGATGATCTTCCTGTCTCTTCCTTCCGAGAAATTGGGGACGCACTCAACTATTTTCTTCATTTGCAGCCTCTCTTTTCCTTTTCGCCCTCTCCTTCATGAACTCGACAACTCCGGGGATGAAGGAGATAACTATCACGAGGATTATTATAAGGTGAAGGTAACGGTCCACGCCGGGGATGCTTCCCAGGAAATAGCCCACGGAAACCATGCTGACGATCCATCCGATCCCCCCGAATATGTTGAAGAAGAGGAACCGCGGATAATGCATCTTCCCCACGCCCGCCACGACCGGAGCGAAGGTCCTGATGAGAGGCAGGAACCTTGCGATGACGATCGTCTTGCCGCCGTACTTCTCGTAGAACCTGTGCGCCCTGTTTAGGTGCTCGGGGTCGAAGAGAAGGGACTTGGGCCTCTTGAAGATGTGCGGGCCCGCCCTGTATCCGATCGAATATCCGACCGTGTCGCCAACGATCGCGGCTATCGAGAGGATGACCATCAGGAGCGGCGCGTTCAGGTAGCCCTGTCCCGCCAGGATCCCGGCCGTCACTAAAAGGGAGTCGCCCGGCAGGAAGAATCCGATCAGGAGGCCTGTTTCGGCGAAGACTATCGCGCTCAGCACCGGATAGCTGCCCACGATGATAAGCTCCTTGAGCTTCTGCGCGTCGTAAAGGTAACTGATCCATTCTTTGAGGTGTTCCATCACGCCTCCCGAGCCGTTTCACAAGCATATAGCCTCTTTTAATATGGAAAAAATGTCAAGGCGAGCCCCCCCGCCTTCCGGGGAAGACATCAGAGCGGTTGTGGTCAGGTCGTGCATTTGTATAGTGCAGCAGGTCAAAAAGGCTGAATTTCAAAAGGAGAATGGATTCCTCTATTTTCCACTTTTCAATCTTCACTTTTCATTTTTCAATGCAAGCGTAGCTTGAAAAGGAACCTCTTTCACCCTCTCTCTCTTATCGTCCCTGCTTGTGTTATCGCCCGCGCCCGTGCTAGAATGCGCCTTTGTTTTGAGGGATTGCGAAATGCGAATTCTTTCGGGGATACAGCCGTCGGGAAAACTGCACCTTGGGAATTACCTCGGTGAAAAATTGGGGTCAGGCCATGCATTATGCATCGAGTGGCAGGGCAAGAAAAAAAGGCTTAAGGTTGATGACCCAAGATCAATAGGGAAATGATTCCACAACTTTAAAATTTTCACTTTAAAATTTGATGAAAAATTGGGGTCAGGCCATGCATTATGCATCGAGTGGCAGGGCAAGAAAAAAAGGCTTAAGGTTGATGACCCAAGATCAATAGGGAAATGATTCCACAACTTTAAAATTTTCACTTTAAAATTTGATGAAAAATTGGGGTCAGGCCATGCATTATGCATCGAGTGGCAGGGCAAGAAAAAAAGGCTTAAGGTTGATGACCCAAGATCAATAGGGAAATGATTCCACAACTTTAAAATTTTCACTTTAAAATTTGATATTTAATATGCAGGCGCAGCCTGTCTTCCCCATCGTTCCCGCTTGTGTTATCGCCCGCGCCCGTGCTAGAATACGCCTTTGTTTTGAGGGATTGCGAAATGCGAATTCTTTCGGGGATACAGCCGTCGGGAAAACTGCACCTTGGGAATTACCTCGGCGCGATAAAACAGCACATCGAGCTCCAGGACAAGGGCGAATCGTTCTACTTCATCGCCGACTACCACGCCCTGACCTCGCTCAGGGACAAGGACGCCCTCCGGGAGAACAGTTTCGACGTCGCGCTGGATTACCTCTCGCTAGGCCTGGACCCGAAGGTCGCCACCTTCTACCGCCAGTCCGACCTTCCGCAGGTGACCGAGCTCGCGTGGTTCCTCTCGACGGTGACCCCCATGGGGCTTTTGGAAAGGTGCCACTCCTACAAGGACAAGGTCGCGAAAGGGATAGCCCCCGACCACGGCCTTTTCGCCTATCCCGTCCTGATGGCAGCCGACATCCTGATCGTCGACGCCGACATCGTCCCCGTCGGTAAGGACCAGAAACAACATGTAGAGGTGACGAGGGACATCGCGCAGAGATTCAACTTCATCTTCGGCGAGACGCTGAAGGTCCCCGAGGACAGGATAATGGAGGACGCGGGGGTCGTCCCGGGCATCGACGGCCAGAAGATGAGCAAGTCCTACGGCAATTCCATCGACATCTTCCTCGAGGGGAAGGAGCTCAAGGACAGGGTGATGAGCATCGTCACCGACTCCGCCCCCGTCGAAGAGCCGAAAGACCCCGATACAAACAACGTGTACAACCTTCTGAAATTCTTCGTTCCCCCGGATGAGAACGAGGAATGGAGGCAGAGGTTCGTGAAAGGCGGCCTGAAATACGTCGAGGCGAAGAAGAGGCTGATCGCCGCGCTGGACGAAACTTTCGGCGCCGCCAGGGAAAAAAGGAAAGAACTGAAAAGCAGGCCCGATTTCGTCCGCGATGTCCTCAGGGAAGGTGCGAAGAAGGCCGGAGAGACAGCGACGATCACTCTCGAAAGAGTCAGGGAAGCTGTCGGACTGGGAAAACTGCCTTGACACTCTGTGACATTCGACATATATTGTATGGCGGAGGGACATGGATGTCGGAGCAGGATAAGCGTGTCGCCCCGAGGGTCGTCATCGAACTCGAAGGAGCCGTGAGCCCCAACGGCAGAACCCGTAAAGAAGTCAAGATCGCCAACATCTCCCAGTCGGGCGTGCTTATCCGCAGTTCCCTCCCCGTGTTCTCCCTTTCCCGCGTCCAGCTCACACTTGTCCTCGACGGAAAATCCTTCGAAAGCCAGGCCATCTGCGTCAGGGTCACCACCAATCCCCCCTGGGAGGCCGGCCTCCATTTCGTAGAGATAGACGAGGAAAGCCGCCGGGCGCTGGACGAGTTCCTCGACAAGCGCCTTTCCACGAATGAAGACAACTGACGGGCTCAGGCTCATCCTGGCCTCGACCGGGGCCAGCGGATCACGGCTCGCTGAAAAATTCCTTGAGATCCTTTTAAATAACGAACGGGTCGGTAAGGTGCACTTCCTGGCGTCGGAAGCTTTCGAGGAGGTGCTCTCGGCCGAGGAATCGACAACCCTCGGCGAAACCATCGACCGGCACCGAAAGAACGACAAGTTTTTTCTCCACGACTGCGACGATTTCGGGGCGCCGTTCAGCTCCGGCTCATACCGTCACGACGGAATGGTCATCCTTCCCCTGAGCATGGCCTCCCTGGGGGCGATAGCCTCCGGGGCTCACCGGGACCTTGTCCACCGAGCCGCCGACGTGACTCTCAAGGAGGAGAGGAAGCTGATCCTCTGCCCGAGGGAGACTCCGCTCTCGCTTATACACCTCAGGAACCTTGTCGCGGTCAGGGAGGCAGGGGCGACGGTCCTTCCGTTCATCCCGGCTTATTACACGAGGCCGAAAACGATCGAGGACCTAGAGAACAACTTCTTCCAGAAAATTCTCGACCATTTGGGTTTGGAAAATACTATCTCCCCGAGGTGGGGTTCTTAAGCTCTCGGGGTTGGGGAGCGTAAAAATGGAGTTCATGACTCTTTTCAGGAGGGTTGCTCTTCTTCTTTTGAGCGTCCCGTTCTGGCTGTTCGGGCTCTTGTTCATCATCTCTTCCTTCGACCCTTCCGCGGCGGCGCAGGGAAAGGTCGCCTCGAGGATCATCCTTGGAGGATTGATGGTGGTCGCCGCGCTCCTCTTCACGGTTTTCGCACTGATTCCGTCCAAGAAGGCGGGCGCGGGTAAGGACGGAGGGCCTGTCACTCAGCAGGAACCGCCCGGCCAGCTCAACATCAAGAAGATCAAGTGCCAGAATTGCGGGGCCGACCTGGACCCCAACTCCGCAGTGCTCGGCTCGGAAGGGACGATGAGCTATTCGTGCCCTTACTGCGGCGGTACATTCCTTCTCGAGGAGGCGCCCAAATGGTAAAGAGGACTCTGTTAGCCCTGATCCTTTTCTTGCTGACCCTGGCGGCGCTTGCCGACTATAAGTTCGAGGTGGTCAGCAACTACTCTACCTACGACATCCAGACGGACGGCTCGGCGATCATCAATTACAAGATAACCTTCAAAAACATAGGCCAGCCGATCGACATAGTGGACATCGGCCTTCCGGACGACAACTATGTGCTGTCCTCGGCTCAGGCCTTCGTCAACGGAGCCAAGCTGGACGACATCAGGAAATCCGAATATGTCGCGGTGGGGGTCGAGGTTCATCTGGGGCAGTACCAGATCCTACCGGGAAACGAGGGGACGCTCGAGTTCTCGATAAGCTCGACGAACAGGGTCTTCGACGACGACAAGGACCCGAATTACGCGAGCACCGAGTTCATGACAACCTTTTACGGTTCCCAGTACACGGAAGGAGCCACGAGGCTCGGTTGCCAGTTCAAGCTCCCGCCGGGCGTCCTTCCCGAAGAGCCGAGGTACCACGCCGAACAGCCGACCAGATCCTTCGTCGACGACAAGGGACGGGTGGTCTACGAATGGATAAAGGAGGGCGCCTCTCCCTACGAGGGCTATACCTTCGGGGCTTCCTTCCCGAGGAAATACGTCACACACGTCACGAAAAAGCCCCACACGCCGGCCTTCGTCAAGGCCATAGGCGGGCTGATCGCGGGCTTTTTCCAGCTCGTATTCGGCAACCTCCCCTGTTTCTGCATCTTCTTTTTCGTGGGATCGTTCATCCTCAGCGCGGTGAACGCCAACCGAAGGAAGATGAAGTACCTGCCGGCAGAAGTGGGAATAGACGGCGTGGAGATCCGCAGGGGACTCACCGTCCCGGAGGTGGCCGCCCTCTTGGAAGAGCCGCTCAACAAGATCCTGGCCCTGATACTTTTCGGTATGATCAGGAAGGGACACGTCAAGGTCCTATCCCAGAAGCCGCTTAAGCTGGAAAAGATAGGGAGCGCGCCTGTTCCCGACCTCTCGTACGAGAAGCAGTTCCTCCTCGCGGTCGAGGGCGACGGGGTGGTCAACGAAAAGGAGGCCGTCGCCATTCTCACGGACCTCGTAAAGAAGGTCGGAGAGAAGATGAAGGGCTTCAGCAGGAAGAAGAGCGTCGAATATTACAGGCAAATAATGAAAAAGGCGTGGGACGAAGTCGGGAAGGACAACTATTCCGAATCCTTCGAGTGGCTTATCCTCGACAAGAATTTCGAGGACGAAGCGGAGAGAAGGTATCCCGGCGGGCGCGTCCCCGTCCCGGTCGTCTTCGGGCCCATATTCCACCCGACCTCGACAGGCAGTTACAGCGGCGGCGGCGCGCCGATCCCTTCAGGCGGCACGGGCCAGAGCGGCGGAGGGATAGTTTCGAGCGCCAACGCGATCGTCTCGGGGGTGGAAGGGTTCTCGAACAACCTCGCCGGTTCGCTCCCGGGACTTGCGACACAGGTAACCAGCAAGACGAATCCCGTCCCCGTCTCGACCGGCGGAGGCGGCGGCCGTTCCGGAGGCGGGGGCTGCGCCTGCGCGTGTGCCTGCGCGGGATGCGCCTGCGCCTGCGCGGGAGGTGGAAGATGAAGATCGTCGACCTTTTCAGGAAACACAGGCATGTCCCCCGGGGCCTATACTCGGGAAGGATCAGGACGGAAGACGCCGCCTTCAGGGCGCACCTCAGGGTCGAGGAGGACGGAAACGGCATCCTGAGCCTGAACGCTTCGAGGATACTGCGGCTCAACCCAACCGCGACGGAGATCGCCTACCATTTCATAAAAGGCCTCAAAGAAGAGGAGACCCTCATCCTTATGAAGAAAAGGTACAGGGCCGGGCGGGAAGTTATAAAAAAGGACATCGACAACCTCTACCGGGTCATGAACACGATGGGGCGGACGGACAACGTCTGCCCACTCACGGACCTGGGGATCAAACTCTGCGAACCGTATTCCAGGGAACTGTCGGCGCCGCTCAGGATGGACATCGCCCTCACATACAAGTGTCAGAACAGATGCTCTCACTGCTACAACGAGCCCGAGCGGAAACTTGCTGAACTGAGCAAAGAGCAGTGGTTCGACGTCCTCAAGAGATGCGAAGCGGGGGCCATTCCGCACATCGTCTTCACCGGAGGCGAACCGACACTGGTCGGATTACTTCCCGAGCTCGTCGCGTATGCCGAAGACCTCGGCCTCGTCACCGGCCTGAACACCAACGGCAGGAAGCTTATGGACGAAGCCTACACGGCCGGGCTGAAAGAGGCCGGGCTCGACCACGTCCAGATAACGCTCGAATCGCCCGACGAAGCCGTCCACGACGAGATGGTGAACGAGAAGGGCGCATACAAAGAGACGATGCTGGGCCTTCGGAACGCCCTGAAATCGGGCATCTTCACGATGACCAACACGACGATCACCAAAGCGAACAAAGACAGCCTGAAAGGAATGCCTAAATTCCTGAAGGAGAACGGTGTCTCGACCTTTGCCGTAAATTCGATAATCTTTTCGGGCAAGGCAGCGTCTTCGGGGAGCCACCTTACAAAAGAGGAGCTTGTCCCGCTTCTTGACGAACTGGGAAGGGGAGCGCGGGAGAACGGCCTAAGGTTCATCTGGTACACGCCGACAAAATATTGCGAGCTGAACCCCGTGGAAATGGGACTCGGAGTGAAGCAGTGCACCGCCGCGAGGCTCAGCATGGCCATAGAGCCCGACGGCGGCGTCATCCCCTGCCAGTCATATTACAAGAGCGTCGGGAACATCCTCCGGGACGACTGGAAGACCATCTGGAACAGCGATCTGTGCAAGAAACTCAGGGAACCACAGAAGCCCCTCGGGGAGTGCGAGACCTGCCACGACCTGACTCTTTGCGGCGGCGGCTGCCCCCTCGAGAACGAGTGCGAATCCTTCACATGCAGAGAAGTGCACTCGGGGGGATGACCGGCTGAAGGCCGAAGGATCATCCGCAGAGGCGATCCACGAATCGCCCGAAAGATCTCTGGAATAGATGGCTGTTCCTATTTATTTACTATTGAAAATTGAAAAATGAAGATTGAAAAGTGGAAATGGACAGGATCTTTGGCCCAGGAATAGAAGAAAGGGAGGAGGCGGGATGATCCGCTTTTTTGTCCATCCTCCCTCGGGCGGATGGACAATGCTCAGAACATAGCAATTGCAAGGGATTTCAGAAAGTGCGAAAAATACTTGACACTACCTTCTCATTTTTTCTCCCCGATCCGGGAAAGCCCACCGGGCCGATATTATCAATTCAAGAACTCCTCGCGCGCCGCTCATGAGGGTATTTTCTCAGATTTTCCAAAAGGAGGACAATCGAGGACGATCGTAAGAGAACTAAGAATTCTTAATTCAAGACCTGATCCCGAGATTATTTTTTTCGTTTCTTGCAGAAAAAGCCATAAGTAACAAATTTCAACTTTTTTCCCTCATTTACAAGCTCTTCCGGAAGAGAAAAATCTTCGTAAAGCAAGAATCCGGAAATTGTCTCACCTGGTTCTACACTCGTAGCGCAACCTGGGCAGTATCCGGTATTAAAATCTTCTAGCGGAAAGCGTTTTTCACCTACGACTAATACAACCCTTCCACCAGCTCCGTCTATCTTCCCCGCTTGATTGGGCCAGTGAGATGGTGAAAAACATACTGTTTTATTATGATCATTGTAATAGCTAAGTTCAACCTTGCGCTCCGCGGGAAAGTCAAGGAATTTGTATTGGATCGGGAAGGCGCCTTTCGATGTTTGTTTGTACTCCGATTGAATACTGCCCCTTATCGTCGAACACCCGACTGCTAGGAAAATGTATAAGACTATTGCGGTTGTTTTCATGGAAACACCTCCTAAACAATGCATAATGCATGGCCTGCCCCCTTTTCCCCCGCCCCCTTTTCCCCCGATCAACAGGTGGTAATGGTTGTCCATGAGGCAGTAAGCGTGGCAGGTCCACCGGTATTTTGCAACCACTTTTGAGAGCAGGCTCAGGAAAAGTTTCCGGTCTTCGTCGCACAGGAAGATCTTCTTCCTTTCGTTCCCTCTGGAGGTAATGTGATACAAAGCTCCGGGATATTCCAATCTCAGCGGTCTAGCCATGCCTGTATTATACTACTTTTCAATTCAATGCATAATGCATGGCCTGACCCCATTTTTTCCTTGCCGGGAGTACTTGCGGCTGGACAAACGCAAGAGCGCCGCCGCTTGCACGTGCAAAGGGGACAAACCGAAGGACGGCTTGGGGCGGGGCGGCAGTTTTCTCCAGCTATTTTTCTTGAACTGGCTGGGAATGTAGTTGAATATTTCCACTTTCATCAACTTCAAGCCAATAGAAGAAACCGTCCGGCTCGGAAGAGACCCAAAGGATATTTCTTGTCTTACTTTTAGTTTCGTTTATTTGAATCATATTTGAAAATGTCTTTTTCTCGGTTATAGCACTATATTTTAGACTGTAAGCCTGCTTGCTAGGTATACTTGAGTCCCCAACAAAGTAACACATGTCGTCTTTTTCCCAAAAACCATAAAAAGCCAAACCCCTACGAGAAGAGTAATCAATTCGGTAACTTCGCCTTTTATGACCACCCAAGTCAAACAGATTTACTTCATAAACATTATCACGAGATTTCTTAATATCACCATTTGATGAATCACGGGCTCTGTTAATATCTCGCCCTATGAAGAAGCCATCATTGATGAACTTCATGGACACAAAAGAGGATGCGTCCTCGCCTTCATTGGTTTCATCATCGTCGTTGAAAGAATAAACCTTCTTTTGTTTTCCAATAATTGCACCATCAGAAGCATAGGAAGTCAAGTAGATATCGTGCCTGCCATCTTTCATGTTACCTTGGGACGACACTATTTGAAATCCATTTTTAGTGGAGCGAATATCGTAATCTTCTATTGAGAAACGACCTTTCTTATTTAAGACTTTCTCATCAGATACTTTTCCGTTTGAAAAGAGAAAAGTCTTGATCTTTTCAAAGTTTTCCAAATGCATTAGTCCAATTATATGCAATTCGCTAGAATCTTGGTAGAAAAAACGATACTTCCCATCTCCCAAATAGAGTAAGCGGGGAGGCGAGCCGCAGATTATTTCATCTTCTTTGATTACGGAATACTGCGGGTTTATTTCTTGATTCAAGAAAATGCAGGATATTCGTGATGTATTTTCCCGATTTTTTTCAATCCAAGATATAACAACACTTTCTGGCGAAGAACGAATTATCCTGACATCGGATATGTAATATGGATAATTGTCCTCGTACTTATGAACAACCGTTGCAGAAAAGGCCGGATCCCATTTTATATAAAGTATTTCTGATTTTTCCTTTGAGAACAAGATGACAGATTTCTGATCCACTAAGAAACACCGATCCTCAACTTTGAAGCCGTTGAATGCAATAACTTTTATTGCTAACATTAAAGAAATAACTGTAACCAGCAAAACAAATATTGTCTTACTATTCACCTTCCGTCTCCTTTGGTCCAACCGCCGGGGATGTCGCTGTGGCTTCGGTTGGCGGTGCTGATTTTGCCTTCGTCTCCTCTTTAGCTTTCTCTTTTCTTTCTTTAAAAGAAGGCTCATCTTCCGAATCAGGGTTAAAAGTGTCTGCGTGTCCAAACAGCTTTTGAATAACTCCAATCACGGTTCTAATTACATGCTCGGCAGGGCTCACATCTCTGAAGATTGTATTTCCTTGAGCATCTTTTCCGTTCGCGACACGGTGCCCCCACTTGTCTGCAATAAAATGGCCAGCCTGACTATATAACCCTACTGCCTTTATCATGTCCCCACCTTGAAGTTCAATTTGTCTTGCTTGGGCAATTTTTTGATCAGCAAGTACGTCCCTGCTATCAATATTTGGGTCAGGATTCATATCAAAGTGCTGGCCAAGCCGAAGTTTACCCAAGCCAACATCTGGTTGGACACTATTACTCTTGATTGTGCTTTCATATTTCGCTGCAAAACGATCTAAAGCATACATTGCAATATCTTGATGCGCAATATGTCCAAATAATCCATCTGGGTCGAAGTATTTAACTGGATTACCGTTGCAGTAAACATACTTGTTCCAAGATTGTGGATCCCCCGCCTGTCCTCCAATCTTATCCGGCTTCATGAATCTTCCTATGTTAGAGCCATAGTATCTAAAATGCATGTAATCATACCCTGTGCTTTGATCACGCTCATGCCCCGTGAATTTGTGGCTGTTCGGGCTGGGAAGGTCGGTGACGTTCCCTGTGTCTCCGAATGGCGGTATCTCTACTCCGAACGGCTCGTAGTCGTGGGTGCTTATCAGCGCGCCGTTGCCGTCGGTAACAACTCGTGTTGTCCCTAGGTGGTCCCAGATGTAATAGCGGACCGCGCCGGTGCTCTCGGGAGTGCCAGAGGCAAGCGCTGAAGGCTGAGGGCTGAAGGCTGAAGTTTCAGTGTTAGACTGCAATCTGTTATCTCCCGCCTTCGATTTTACCGCTTTTGCATTCTTCCTTTCAATAAGGCCTTGCCCTGAGCTTTCTTCCCGGCTTTCAGTCGGCGATTCAAGCTGGAAGTCAATCCCGTACCTATCAGCGTTATTGACTACGATGGTCCAGAAATAATGTC
>Ga0209200_1000906_pt1 | contig 32014 bp, 26 predicted proteins | sample AD_UKC033_MetaG_FD_184406 | JGI IMG/M metagenome (GOLD analysis project Ga0209200, IMG submission 184406) | Active sludge microbial communities of municipal wastewater-treating anaerobic digesters from USA - AD_UKC033_MetaG (SPAdes) (version 2) | ecosystem: Engineered > Bioreactor > Anaerobic >... | reverse complement strand
GACTGACGATCCCGCAACGGCTCCGCTACCTGGAGGAAGTCGCACAAATGTAGTGGAAACTTCGGCCCGCCAACCCCCTTCCCGGGGTCGCTAGGGCCGTTTAGGCTCGACAGGTGTCTAACTTGGGTTAACGGCCTTCTCTTGTAGCGCAGATGACTTGGACCGGCACGCGTCCCCCCCACCCCGCCGGGACCCGCCCAATTCGCTGCAGCTAGCACGGCAGGCGGCGGCGCCCTCCCTCAGATGCTCTCAACCAGCCGCGGGCTCAGCCCGGCAACCTGCAGCACGTGCTGGAGGCCGGAGATACCGGTGGGGTCGAGGGTGGCGGGGTGGGGCTGGCGAGGTGGAGGACGGGCCGGTGGGTCGAGCCCCAGCGGGGCGGAAGCGGGTAGCCAGGCGGCGTAAGCCCGTGGAATCGGCGCGGCAATCGAGACATTTAAGCCCCAGCGGGGCGAAGGGCGGGCGTATGGACCTGTGGCGCGTCCGGCAGTCCTTCGCCCCCGCTGGGGCTCGCAAGGAAGAGAAGAGGGAACGGCACCGCGACAACCTGGGGTGGTCAGCACCCCAGGCTACAGACTTGGACCCTTCCAGGGTCGCTGGGAGGCGTTCGCCTCCGGGGCCCGGACGCATCGAACTTGCGATCGCTCGCGGGCTCGCAGGCTCTCACAATCACGGTTCCCCGGCGAGGTCGCGCACCTGGCTGACGAACACGCAGTAATCCGCGTTGGTCTCGCAGGCATACTCGAGCATCCAGAGGATGTTCGATCTTTGCGGGTCGGTGACATCCGTGTAGAGGTTCACCAAGCCTGCACCCGATGAGCACGTCAGGCCATACTTCGAATCGGGGCCACAGTCGGCACTCCCCGATGTGTCGACGTCAGAGACACGCGCGCGGGAGAACAGCTCCTCCGGCGAGGGCGCCGGGATTGCTCCCACGAGGCGCTTCGACGCGCCTGGGTCGGTCATCTTCCACGTCCGCTTGCTGCCCCGAGCGTACTGGTCACCGACGAGCAGAGTAGCCTGGTTCTTCAGCGGAAAGTAGGTGAGCGTCAGGCCGCCTTCCTCGATCTGCCAGACCATGATCCTGGTGGCACCGTTGAGCCGGTACATCAGCCACCCGAAGCACGACAACAGGAGAATCGCCAGGACCGCGACTGCCTGCAACACGCGCCGTATCCACTTGGACATTGCTGAGCCCACCTCAGCGCCGGCGGTTCACCCGGAACCTCTCCAGCGGGGCGACGTAGTTGCCGCCCTCCGCCAGGAATCCCAATCTCCGCTGGTCGATGTCCAGCAAGTAGAGCTGTCCCCACCACTCCAGCAGCACCTCCGTACCGGCGGGCAGGAACGTCGGCGAGCGAGGATAGTATCTGCCGAGCTTCATGAGTCCATAGCCGTCGGCCACCCGCATGATCTGGGCATCGTCCCGCGTCACGACGAAGTGTGCTCCTAATCCGGGGAAGCACTGTACTTCGTCGCGGTTCTTCGAGTCTTCCCAGAGTGCCGGGCCCCAATCATCGCCGCCCGCATACCAGCCGGAACTCGAGCGGACGTAGTTGAGAGGGAACTCGGACGGCGCCAGCGTGTCAAGGCTTCGCACTTCGACGACATTCCAGGGCGGCCGCCCCCGGACGACAACGACACGATTCTCGCCCTGTTCCGCGTAGATGAACTCGCCCGACCGTGACCAGGAGACATACGGTAGGAAGTCACCAAGTTGACACCCGGTCACCGTGTGCGTCTCGCCCCGCTGCAGATCAAAGAGGCGCAGCTCACAGCCGTCCGATTCCGTTCCGCGACCGGGCCGCTCTGCCGCGAAGGCAACCATTGTGTTGTCCGGTGAGACACTGACGCCATCCAGGTGGAAGCGCTCGGTGGTTTGCCAGACCAGACTGGGCCGCTCGGCGCCTTCTCGATAGGCATACAGGTTGCCGTCTACGCCTCGGTAGGCGAAGGTCGATTGATCCTCGCTGATGAGAAACGCGGCCGTCGGGAACGGCACCACGGTAGCTAAACCCGTGCCGTCCATGTTGATTCGCTTGATGAACCGATCGTCGTTAGCGATGAAATAGACCGGCACGGCAGGGTTGGCCGTCCAGCTTGTGTCGTCCCGCAGCTCCAGGTGCCCGAAGGTGGGCCGGGTGGCCAGGTAGAACAGCGGCCCGACAATGCAGTAGCTGGCGATGTTCGCCAGCACGACGCCCTTGAGTATCTGGCGGCGCGATCGAGCCAACAGACGCGCGAAGCCGCGCGTGGCAACGACCGGGCCTTCCACCAGCAGGGTCTTGGCGAAGTGGATCAGGATCAAAACGAGGGCCAGCCACCAGTAGCCCTTGGCGAAGGCTGGAATCGAGACCTCGATCCCGCTGGCCTCGATCACCGTGTTCTGAAACATGGCTACGATGCCACCCGCAAGGGTCGACAGCACGTTCGCCCAGAGCAGCCGGCGAAACACGCCCCGGGCGGACACGGCCACCGCATACCGGAAGACGAGCCACTCGACGGAAGTCACCAGCACAACCAGGGGGCCGAAGACGACCAGGCCGGCGGCGGCAACGAGAGGGAAGTTGATCGCGTCGGCAAGCATAGGTCCACGCACATCGCTGCGGCACACGCACGCCGGCACCAGAAGACTCTGATCATCGAATAGTATGCCGCCGACGCTGCCGATGGCAAGTACAGACAGATGAGGCGCACGATCAAGACCGCCGCATCTGCGCAGATACCTCCACCGTCCTTTGACAAGTGCTTCTCACACAGCTAAGCTCAATCGGGCGGGCGCCTGCGACTCGGCGATGGCTCAGTACAGGGGATGGTCGGTGGCAACGGAACCGACAACATCTTACGGCACTTCCTTCCGGCGCCGCTGGGTCCTTGTCATACTTGGCACGCCGGCAGGCGTTGCCGTCGTTGTCGCTTCCAGAAACAAGTCGCTGCGGCACGTGCCGACGACGGACCATGTAGAAACCTACCGTTGGGGTGAAGGATTGGCACGAACAATGGTGCTCTGTGATGCGGATTCCGATCCGGTCCGCGCGCCGTTCACGCCTGGGTGAGCCCGCTTGAGGTGTCGTAAACAGGAGGCATCCCTTGAGAAACTCGCACAGTCGCGCTCGCACGGTGAGGAGGGTGTTACTGTCGCTGCTGGCAGGTACCTGTGTGTTCGGCACGGCATACGTGGCCGCTTGGCGCAATGTCAGGGATGTTACCGCACTTACCTGGCGCCGCTCGCAGACACGAGCCATCTTCAAAGAACTCCAGGACGCGGTCGAACAGCAGCGCTCGGCCACCGGCGTCCTTCCTGCCGCGTTGGACAACCTCGCCGAGGTAAAGGAACGACGGTTCGATACCGACAACAACGGGCGCGTCGTCGATGCGTGGGGACATGCCTTTGTCTATTCGCAGACTGACGACGGTTATGAAATCTGGTCCTATGGACGGGACGGGCGGGCCGGAGGCGTCGGGCTGGATGCCGATGTTTGTGCCGACGGACGCGGCTATGACAATTCTCTCCCCACGCTGCGACAGTTCGCCTTGGAACGGAACACAAGGGGTATTCTCGGGGCCTGCCTGGCCTCCGGCTTGCTTGCGGCGGTAACGTACCTGCTGCTGTCGAGAAAGCAGCGGGACGAGCAAGGTGCAGTTGGCAACGTCCTGGCGAACATGCTCGGGACTCTCTTGTTCTCCGTACTCGTGGCAGCGGTATTGGTTGTGCTCCACATCCCAAGTGGTCATTGAGGCATGAAGTTCAGATACGTACAGGATCCTCTGTTTCTGCTGTGCATCTTCGCCTACGCGGTTAACCGGTTCGTCCTGAAACGGCTGTGGCAGGTGGGCTTCGTGCACGACTACCTGAACGACTTGATCTGCATTCCGTTCCTGGTGCCCATCATGCTCTACGTGGAACGGAAGCTGGGCGCGCGGGGTCATGACGGCGTACCCCAGTGGTACGAGCTCTTGATACCCGTGGCGGTGTGGTCGGTCCTTTTTGAAGTTCTGTTGCCTCTGCATCCGAGCCTGCGCGGCGTGGTTGTGGGGGACTACATGGATGTCCTGTTCTACGTTCTGGGAGCCTGTACTGCCGGTCTGTTCTGGCAACGCTGGTATCGCGTGGCGCCGGTCCGGCCGCGTAGCGCAGTCAAAGACCGTTGCACGGCCGGTGAGATCAGCGAACCTGGAGAAGTGTAGTGTCCGCGAGGATAGGGGTGCCGGGTCTGGTTGCGGCGTCCCGGGCACACTCTGCGGGGATCGGGAAGGACTTGGGAGCCGCGGGGGCGGCGGAAGTGGGTAGCCAGGCGGCGGGAGCCCCTGGAAGCGACGCGACGATCGACGCGTTTCAGCACCAGCAGGACGAAGGACGGACGTATGATGTCATAGCACCTGCAGCGCTCCTTCGCCCCCCTGGGGCTGACAACGAAGAGAAAAGGGAAGGGCACCGCGCTTACCTGGGGTGGTCAGCACCCCAGGCTACGGACTTGGACCCTTCCAGGGTCGCGCAGAGGTGTGAGCGTGCCGCAGTCGGGCTGGTACACAACCTCGGCACGCGCGGGCCCGCAAACTCGGGACGCGGTCACCGGCAGCTTGTGAGTTCGCAAGCCGAAGCATCACGGAAGTCATGGCTCGTTGCTGCGGGGGCACTCGCGTCCAGGGCCCGGGCAGATGGGACTTACGCTCGCTCGCGGGCTTAGGCCGGCGACGTGGAGCACCTGCTGAAGGCCGGAGACGTCGGCAAGGTCGAACGCGCCGGGGTTGTGGCTGTCGAGGTCGAGGACGGCCCCGCAGCGGGCGGCGGCGTCGAAGAGCGGGACCACAACTTCGGAGCGGTCGCGCGGGTCGCAGGCGATGTAGTGGTCGCCGAGTTCCGCCACGTCGCGCACGACGATCGGCCGGCGGCCCGCAAACGCCTGGCCGCAGACGCCGTGCAGACCGATCGGCGAGCAGGCCGGCTTGTCGCGGTGCGGGCCCAGGACCAGTTCGTCGCCACCCTCGTACAGGTAGAAGCCGACCCAGGAGACGCCGGTAACGCTCAGGTGCTCCCACAGAGCGTCAGCCACGGCCTGCATGCGCTGCGTCGTCGAGCCCGTCAGGCCGGTCAGGGGCCGGGCGATCTCGGCATAGGGACGGGCACGTGAGTCGTTGGGCGGAGGACTTGCTGACATCGCGGATTCTCCGGGCGCCGAGAGGCCGTTTCCGTTACCGGGTGCGGCAGCGATCGGCTGTCGGCTGTAAGCTATAAGCTGTCAGCTACAAGCCGTCAGCCTTGAGTTGTCGGTTCTCAGTCGTCAGTTGTCAGTCGTCCGTGGAGTAACCAGTCGTCCCCTCTTGCCTCTTGTCTACTTCTTCATTCGCTCTTCGCTATTCGACATTCGCTATTCTCTCCCCTCGCGCTTGACGAACACCATCAACGTATGAGCCAGCAGGAGCGGCGTGAAATCCTTTGCGGTGAACACGTGTTCGTCGAGGGCGGGGCGGACGCCGGGGACGACGTCGGGTCGGCCGTTGTGGCTGCCGTAGCCGTAGTCGTGGAACGCGAGGCAGCCGCCGGGGGCGAGAAGGTCGCGGTAGTGGGTGAAGTCCGCGACGACCTGCTCGTAAGAGTGATCGCCGTCGATGAAGATGAACGACGCGCTGCCCGGCCGCAGCAACGGCCAGACGTGGTCGGAGCCGGCCGTGAACTGCACCAGGCGGCGCTGCTCGCCGATTTGCTCCAGAGTCAGCCGGACCTGGGCAGCGTTCGGGGGTTCCTCCAGGTGCGGATCGATCGACACGACGAACGCGTCGCTGTGCAGGCCGCGCAGCGCAAGCGCCAGCATGGCCGTGGACTGCCCGTGCAGCGAGCCCACCTCGAGCACCGGCCCGCCCCGCGCCTGCGCCCATTGCGTCAGCGCGTGCAAGGCGCAACCCTCGACCGGCTCCTGCCAGGCGGGCAGGCGCAGCAAAGCGCGGACGTCCTCGGCGCTCAGGCCGTTCCACGGCACGCCGGCCGCGCTGAGCAGACGCTTTGCCAGCGCCTGGGCCTGGGACCAGCGCACCTCGGAGGCAAAGAGTTCGTCGTGGGGGTTGGCCTCGACGGGCAGGAGCAACTCGCGCAGCTCGCGTTGCGGGTCACGCGTGAACGGCACGTACTGCTGCCCCTCGGTGGCGCCGGGTCGAAAGAGAAGCTGGCCCATGCGGGTGTTCAGGTCGGCAAAGCCGCGGGTCTGGCGGAACAGGCCGGCCGGGCGCAGCAGACAGCGGATCGGCAATGGGCCCCTGGGAGTTACGTGCAGGCTGCTCCCCTCTCGCCGGAAGTCGAACCAGGCGGCCGCCTCGCCCACCGGGGCTACGACCGCGCCAGAGCTGAGGCATGCGCGCCCGCCATGCAGCACGCCGGCGGGCACGACGGTTGATTCAACCACAGATGACGACAAAGCTGTGACCTCCGGCAACAAGTCCCGGCATTCAGCATCGCAACCGTAGCGTTATCGGCCGGCGGGCGGGTCGAGCCGCAACCCGGGCTTCACCGGCACGCAGCACGCTTGCCCCGCAAGGCCCGTGGGCCCGGGGGGCCGACGCGCTCACGCCCGCCGCGTCCATTCCGGCCCGGCGTACTTGGCGCCCAGCTCAGCCGCCCGGTGCAACTCGGCCGGCGTCCAGTCGCTGGCCTCGAGCGCGCAGCCCGTGGCGCGCGCGAACTCCTGCGGCAACCGCGCGCGCACGTCGCGCACCAGGGCGTCGAACGCCAGCGCCGGCACGGCCGTCGGCTGTTGCGGAAAGCGGTTGCCCAGGATGATCGACCCGTGTTGCAGGACGGCCAGGCGCGTTCGGCGCTGGGCGCTGCCGGCGATCTTGTCCGCGCCGAGCAGCACGTCAAACTCGTGCCGGCGCGCGAAGCAGAAGAACGGCCCGCGCGTGGGCCCCGAATCATCAGTGACGCCGCTGAGGTGGGGTGTAGCCTGTCCGTCGGCACCGGGCGCAGGTGCCTGCCCGTGCACGCCGGGCCCGGATGTCCGCGTCCCCGCGTCCTCGCGCACGGTCGGCAGGCGGCCCAGCGTGGCGATGACGGCCGCGTGGGCGAGTTCGTACAGGTGGTTGGGTCCGCCGGCCAGCAGCGGGTGCGTCAGCGGCAGCGCCAGGGCGTACGTTACTTCCAGATCATGGAGAATGGCTCCCCCACCCGTCAACCGGCGCACCACGGGCAACCGGCAGAGGGGTTCCGTAAGCGCGAGGTAATCCGCGAAGCGCTGGAAGTAGCCCAGCGAAATCGTCGGCGGGTCCCATTGGTACACGCGCAAAGTAGGCGGCGCTTCGCGCTGCTCCACCGCCTGCAGCAGCGCCTCGTCGCGGGCCATGTTCGTCGGCCCGTCAAGAGCTTCGTCCAGCAACAGCCGGATGCCTCCGTCACTCATGGGCGACGCGTACCCCCTCAGGCCTCGTGCGTAAGTAGTCGGTTCTCAATTGTCGGTCCTCGATCGTCAGCCGGTAACCGAAAGCTGTCGGCCATAAGCTATAAGCTGTCAGCTTTCAGCCATCACCTATCAGTTGTCATTCCGCGCCGGCACGCGTCGGGTTCCTGTTGCGTCCTTCATTCGCTCTTCGCCATTCGACATTCGCCATTCCGCGGTGGGCGGTGCCCGTGCGACGAGTTCTCAGCTATCAGTTTTCAGTTCTCAGTCGTCAGTGGAACGCCCAGTCCCCTCCTCTTGCCTCTTGCCTTCCCCTTCATTCGCTATTCGATCTTCGCTATTCCGCGGTGGTTCGCCGCGGGCGGCTGCGGGACGCGCACCGTGATGCGGGTACCTTGTCCTACCACAGACTCTAAGGTGACGGTGCCGCCCAGGGCCGCCACCGCGTGCCGCACGATGGACAGGCCCAGACCGGTCCCGCGCTGCGCGCCGGATCGTGAGCGGGCGACCTGGTAGAACCGCTCGAACACCCGGCTCTGCTCCTCCGGCGGGATTCCGCAACCGGTGTCCTCGACGCAGAGCACAAAGCCGCCGGGTTCGGGGCGGCAGCTCACGGCGATGCGCCCGCCGTCGGGCGTGAACTTGACGGCGTTGTCCACGAGATTATCGAGGATGAGGCGCAGCAGGCGTTCGTTCGCCATCACCGCCTGACACTCCGGCGCCACTTCGGCGTGCCAGTGCAGCTTCCTGCCTGCCAACTGCTCATGCAGCCGTTCGCCCATTTCCGCCAGGACCGCCTCGACCGGAAACGGCGCGGGCTCCAACCGGGTCGCGCCCGACTCCAGCCGGGACAGGTCCAGCAGGTCCCGCACCAGGTCCTCGAGGCGGCGGCAATGCCGCGCGATGACTTCCAGCCACCGCCGGGCACCCTCGCGTTCGCTGTCGGCACCCAGGCTCAGCAGCGTATCCACGGCCGCTCGGATGGCCGCCAGCGGCGTCCGCAGCTCGTGCGAGGCATTCACCACGAAGTCACTCTTGACCTGGAGCGTGCGGGCGAGGTCGGTGATGTCGGTCAACACGAGCAGACGCCCGATGCTGTCCTCTCCCAGCAAGCCTCCCCGTGCGGCAACATCGAGTCGACCCTCGCGACGAGCGAAGCCCGGCAGGACGATGTCCGTGGCGCGGGCGAGCAGCGTGACCTCGCCCCCGCCGCGCTGAATGGTCACCCGCCGTTCGTCCACGGCCCCGCTCCCCGTCGCGCCGGTCTGCCCCCCACCGGGCCCGGCGAGCTCCGCAGGGGCGCGCTGCACTTGCAGCATCTCCTGCAACTCGTGCTGGGGAACCACGCGCTCCACGGTCAACTCCGGCAGACGCTCCAGGTTGCCCGTGGAGGACACCGACAGCCCCAGCAGCCGGGTAGCCGCCGGGTTGATGAGCACGATCCGCCCCTCCTCTGCCGCCACGATGACACCTTCGTGAAGCTGGGCTTGCAGCGACTCGAGCGTGCGCCGCTGGCGGTAGTTGGTCTCCAACTGACCGGCCAGATGATCGCGCATGGCGTTCAGCGCCCGTCCCAGTTCCGCCAGTTCATCCGCGCCGGAAATGGGTGCCCGCGAGGCAAGGTTCCCCTCGGACAGGCTCCGCGCCGTCGCGGTGATGCGCGCGATCGGTCGGCTCCACAAGCGCGCCAACCCCAGGGCGAGCAGAACCGCCGCGGCCACTACGATCAGCACGATGCGCCAGGCAAGCTGCCGGGCCTCCGCGCCTCCGCCCAGGACTGTGCGCAGGCAGGCGGCGACCCGCACCGTGCCCAAAGTCGGGTCGCCGGGACCAACCCGCCGGGCGACGTACGTGAGGTCGCGGCCGCTTGCCACCGACCACCGGGTCGCGTTCCCCCACCCGGTTTGCAGGGCCTCGCGGATTTCGGGCAACCCGGTCAGCGGCTCTCCGCCGGCGGCATCCCCGGTGGTGTCCACGAGCACGCGCCCGGTCGCGTCCGTGAGGGTCACCTCGATGCCGTGGCGTTCCTCGCCCCCGAGCGTCCTCGCCCACTCCTCCAGGGCGAGCGGCTCGCCGCGCAGAGCGTGGATTTCCCACTCGTTGCGCACCAGGTCGGCGTGCGTGCGCAGGTACTGCAGCGAGTCTTCCGCGTGAAAGCGGTCGAAGGACCTCAGGACCAGGTAGACGCACAGGCCCACCACCGCCACCAGCAGCAGCGCATTGCCCAGGAACAGCTTCCAGAAGAACTTGCCCAGCCCGCGTCTCATACATCAGTGTCATGGTCGGCACGTGGCGTGCGGACGCCGTATCCTACTCGGCGGAACCCGCGAATCCAGCCGGTCCCCGTCGGCGTCGCCCCCCTTGCTCACGGGGCGACGATGACGTGGGCGACCGTCCGGGTGATGACGACGTAGAACAGCGCCGCCAGGGCGGCCGCCGCCGGCAGCGTCAGCACCCAGGCGGTGATGATGTGCCCGCCCACGCCCCACCGCACCGCCCGCATCCGCCGGACGATGCCGACGCCGAAGATGCCGCCGGTGATGGTGTGCGTCGTGCTCACCGGGATGCCCAGCAGGGACAGCCCGATAATGGTCACGCCGCCGCCGGTCTCGGCCGCGAAGCCGTCGAACGGCTGCAACTTCGTCACCTTGTGCCCCAGCGTGTGGATGACCTTCGAGCCGCCCATGTAGGTGCCCATGGCGATCGCCCCGTGGCAGCTTAAGATGATCCACCAACGCAGATGCCCCTCGGAGGTGCCATCCAGCGTGGCGTAGGCCCGCAACACCGGCACACTGAGCAGCAGGGCCAGGATGATCCCCATCGTCTTCTGTGCGTCGTTGAGGCCGTGGCTGAGGCTGTAGCCGGCGGCCGAGAGCAACTGCAACCACCGGAACGTCGCGTCCACCCGCCGCGGACGCTTGTGGCGCACGATCCACATGGTGACGATCATGATCAGCGCGGCGATGGCTAGGCCGAGCAGCGGTGAGAAGACGATGAAGAAGGCCACCGCGCCGAGCTTGCTCCAGATGAGGGCGCCCAAGCCGGCTTTGACCAAAGCAGCCCCCGCCAGACCGCCGATCAAGGCGTGCGAGACGCTGATGGGCAGACCGAAGTGCGTGCAGATGGCCGTCCAGACGATCCCCGCCAGCAGCGTCGCCAGCACCAAGTGCGGGTCCACCACCACGGGATCGATGAGCCCCTTGCCGATGGTGGAGGCCACCTGGGTCTCAAAGAAGAAGGCGGCGATGAAGTTGAAGAACGCCGCCCACAGCACCGCCAGCCGCGGCGGCAGCACGCGGGTCGCCACCACCGTGGCGATCGAGTTCGCCGCGTCGTTCATGCCGTTGTAGAAATCGAAAACCAGCGCCACCAAGACGATGAGAATGACGTAGACAACCAGGCTCATGCTCGGGGGGCTCAGGCGTTCTTGAGTTTGATCGCCTCAATGATGTTGGCGACGTCCTCGCACTTGTCGATCGAACGCTCGGTCAGGTCGTAGATCTCCTTCCACTTCATGGCTTCGGAGAAACTGGCGGCGGTCTCGTACAGATCCACGGCCGCCGCGTGGTTGATCTCGTCGCCGGCGTTCTCCAGTTGGTGAATCTCGATCAGGTGGGCGTGGAGACCGTCGGGCTTCTTGAGGTTCCGCAGCTCGCGGATGGCGGCGGCCGCCTCATGACACGCCCGCCCCAGCACCTCGCTCATCCGCACCAGCCACGGGGTCGGCTGCGGAATCTGGTACATGGTCAGCCGCTTGGTGGCCGCGTCCATCTCGTCGATCACGTCGTCGATCCGCTTCATCAGCGTGTAGATGTCCTCGCGGTCGAACGGCGTGATGAACGTAGTGTCGAGCTTGTGCAGCGTCCGCCGGGTCACGTCGTCCCCGGCGTGCTCGAGCTGGCGGATTTCCGCCACGTGCCTGTCGCGGGCCGTGTAGTCCGCCAGCAGCCCGACAAAGGCGTCACCGGCCCGGATCAGCAGGTCGGCCGCCTCGTCAAAAAGGTCGAAAAACCGCATATCCCGCGGAATGATGCTGAACAACGCGTCGCTCCCGTCGCCGCCGCGCGCAGGGGCAGCCTCCCTATCTTCACTCCCGCCTGGGGCCGGCGGGCGTCCACGATTCAGCAGCACCCTACATACACCGCCGGGCCACCGGCGGCAAGCGGGAATTGTGAAAACCGGTTCATCCTGAAGGGGGTGCCGACGACGTGACCCCGTGCCGACCCGCTACGCCGTGCTCGACGCGCCGATGCCCGGTTCCCGCGGCCATGCTTCGCCCCGGGCCCGGCGCCCCGAAGGCCGCGCCAGGCGGCGTTCTCATTCGGCGCCGTCTTGCTCGGCGCGGGGAGCACGCACGGTGTAACCGACCCCGCGCACGGTTTGAATCCAACCCGCGGCGGGACCCAGCTTCTTGCGCAGAGCGGTGATGTGCACGTCAATGGTGCGGTCCGCCACGGCCGCCCCCGTCCCGCACATCAAGTCAAGCAGGGTGTTGCGCTCGAGCACGCGCCCGGGGCGCACCAGGAGGGCCCGCAACAGCTTGAACTCGGTCGCCGTGAGTATAACGGCTTGGTCCTCGACGGCGACCTCGTGGCGGCTGGCCACCAGCCGGATGGGACCCGCGCTCAGCGCGTCCGGCTCGTCCGCGCGCATCTCCAGGCGACGCAACAACGCCCCCACGCGCGCCACGAGGACCTTCATCGAGAACGGCTTGGTGACGTAGTCGTCGGCACCCAGGGCGAAGCCGACCAACTGATCGACCTCCTCCACCTTCGCGGTGAGCATCATCACCGGAATGGAGGCCGTCGCCGGGTCACGCTTGAGCTGTGCCACCACCTCGTCACCCGACTTGCCCGGCAGCATCCGGTCCAGAATGATGAGGTTCGGCGGCGTGCGCCGCACCACGTGCAGCGCGAGGTCGCCGCTGGGCACGCCGCTGCAATCGTACCCTTCCTTCTGCAGATTGAAGCAGATCATCTCGGCCAGGTCGACTTCATCCTCGACGACCAGGACCTGCTTACGACGCTGCTTGGGAGATGCCCCCGTCATGGATGTTGTGCAAGGCCCACGGTCGTTCCCGCCGCTGGGATCCGGCGGACGACGGCACCCGACCCGACCGGCGCCTGCCCCGCCCAGCGTCCGCCGGCCGTGCTCCATCCAGCCGCTTTCCTGCGCATTGTCCAACCTAGCACGCCGCGCGCCAACCCCTCGCAGCCTGTTGAGGAAGTAACGTCGGCCCCCCGCAGCCGACGTAGAGGGTCTCCGGGCACCGGCCCTCAAAGCATCAATTGCGGTCCAACCGTCTTTCAGCAACCTGCTGGCGCGGCGCCCGTTGGCGGTCCCGCGCCCGCCCGCGCCCTCCTTAACACCGTCTTAGCGATTACTGAATACGAAGCCAATCCTGAGGTACGACAATGCCACGGCTCACCGGCTTGGCCCGCGGGCCCAACGGCGGCACCGGCGTCGCGCCCGTGAGCCCAGCGAGGCGACGTCGCTGCCGTAGGAGCAGTTGCCGCCGTAGCGAACAAGGAAGGCAAGAGGGAGGCGGAGGGCAGGCTCTGCCCGCCGCGCCATGGCGAGGGCGGAACGCAAGATGCGGTAGCGTCGGCCTCCCGCGGCCGATGTGGTGTGCCGACGGAGTGGCCGGCTGGCAGAGAGCAATGCACCACGGAGGCATGAGGACACAGAGAAGAGCAAGGTCCGGGCACGTGCATCTTCTCCCCTGGTCTCCGTGCCTCCGTGGTGCCCAAGTGACAAGCCGTAAGTCTTCTCCAGTGAGGATTCCCACATGAAGAGCAGATGGATGATTGCAGTGGTCGGGGCGGCAATGATGGTTGCGTCGGTGTCGGCGTCGCCGCGTGCCGGTGCCCAGTCGCCCGCCGCGGGCACCTCGGCGGAAACCAAGGCCAAGATCGTCATTGACGGCTCCACCACCGTCGGACCGCTGGCCAAGGCCTTCGCCGAGTACTACATGAGCAATAACCCCGGCGTGAACATCACGGTGAGTGAATCGGGCAGCGGCAACGGCGCCAAAAGCCTGGTCAACGGCGTCTGCGACGTCGCGACGCTGTCGCGTTTCATGAAGCCGGAGGAATTCAAGGCCGCCGCCGACAAGGGGCTGCTGCCCGTGGCCCACGTCATCGCCTTCGACGGCATCGCCATCGTCGTGCATCCGGCCAACCCCCTCAGCGGCCTGACGCTCGAGCAGGTGCGCGACATCTACCTGGGCAAGATCACCAACTGGAAGCAACTGGGCGGCCCCGATCAGGACATCATCGCCATCAGCCGCGACAGCAACAGCGGCACCTACGAGACCTTCGAACAGATGGTCATGGACAAGCAGAAGATCGCGCCACGCATTGAGTACGTCGGCAGCAACGGCGCCATCCGTCAGCGCGTCCAGTCCACCCCAGCCGCCATCGGCTATGTCGGTTTCGGGTTCCTCGACCGGACCGTGAAAGCACTTCCGGTCAACGACGTCCACCCCGACCAGCAGAGCGTGCTGTCGGGGCGCTACCCGATCGCCCGGCCGTTGTTCATGTTCACCAACGGCTACCCGGCCCTGGGCAGCCACGTGCAGCAGTTCGTCACGCTGTACCTGAGCCCCAAGGGGCAGGAGATTGTCGAGTCCATCGGGTTCGTCCCGTTGACAAAGTACTGAATGGCTCTACCCAATAGGGAAACCAAAGGGCGGAAGGGGGTGGCATGGCCAAGCCCAGCCCCGCCATGCCTTCCCGCGAACGCCGGGCCTCCTTCCACCACAGCGTGCCGGCGCCTTCGGCTTGGGCATGCCACCCGTGAGCTTGGGCGTGCCACCCTGCTGATTTCCCTTCGGCGTGGTCCTGCGTGGCAGCCGACCGGAAGGTGCATGTAAGTTGCTTTGCGTCTGAGGGAGTCCTGCGGGAGTGCCGCCTGTGTCGTCTGGGTTGGCCGCCTCATTTCTGATCAGCCGAAGCGCGGGCCGGCGCAAGCGCCTGGCAGGGCTCCTGGGGCACGCTGCCCTGTTCCTTACCGCCTCCAGCTCCGCCCTCGCCATCCTCTTCATCTTCTACTACATCTTCCGCGACGCGCTGCCGTTCTTCCGCCAGCGCGGGCTGCGGGAGTTCCTTTTCAGTACCGCCTGGTACCCGTCCTCCCCGGAGCCGGCTTTCGGTGCCTTGGCCATCTTCTACGGCAGCGGGTTGGTGACTGCCGGGGCGGTGCTGTTCGCGGTACCCCTGGGCGTCTCGGCCGCCATCTGCCTCAGCGACACGCTCCCGTTTCGCGCGCGGCAGATGGTCAAGCCGGTCATCGAAATCCTGGCCGCGATCCCTTCCGTGGCGTTCGGCTTCCTTGCCCTGGTCGTGCTGGCGCCACACTTACAGCAGCACGGCGGAACGATGCTGGCGGTGGTCGCCGGGGTTCTGGGGCTGCCGGTGGCGGCGCTGGGCACCTGGGTGGCCAGCGACCTGTGCACGACGCGCTGGACCGGGCGCACCCGGCAGGTGCTCCGCGGCGTCGCCGTCCTGGTCCTCGGCGCGATCGCGCTGCTGGCGCTGTATCACGGGGTGTCCTTCCTGAAGGCACTCCAGATCGCCAGCGGGACCAACGCCCTGAACGTCGCGCTGGTGCTGGGCATCATGGCCCTGCCCACCATCGTCAGCGTCTCGGAAGATGCCCTCCAGGCCGTCGGCCGCGAATTGCGCGAAGGAGCCTACGCCCTGGGCGCCACCCGCGCCGAAACCATGCTGTTCGTCGTGATCCCCGCCGCCCGCTCCGGCATCGCGGCCGCCATCATCCTGGGCATCATGCGCGCCATCGGTGAAACCATGGTCGTCTGGATGGCCTCCGGCAACGCCGCCCAGATACCCACGCCCTGGTACAACCTGCTCCAGCCGGTGCGCACCCTGACGGCCACCATCGCGGGCGACATGGGCGAGGCCGACCACGTCACCGGCTCCGCCCGCTATCACGTGCTGTTCGCCATGGCCCTGTGCCTGGTCGTGATCTCGTACACGCTCAACCTCGTCAGTGAGCACTTCGTCCGGCGCGGCGGCCGGGTGGGGAGGCGGTAACATGAACCTGGCCTCCCGCAAGCTGATCAACCGCGTTTTCACCAGCGTCGGGGTGCTGTCGATCCTGCTCATGGCGGCAACGTTGGTCGTCATCATGGGCCCCATCGTGGAACGCGGGCTCGGCGCCTTCATCTTCCGGGGCACGGTGGAACACCGGCGCGTGTTGCTCCAGCAGTTCGGGCGGGGTGATCGGGAGGCGCTCGAAGCGGAGTCGCGCGAGGTCGCGGCCGCACGCCGGCCTGTGTACGACCTGCTCGAAGCGTTTGAGGCGCAACTGACGCAGGGGCCGGCCGAACTGCGCCGCCAGTACCGTCAGCCACTCAACGAGCTCAAGCAGCACCTCCAGGGCTTGTTGGGACCGTTCCCCGGCAAACCCGAGCCCGTGCTGCTCCGCGACCGCTACGGGGAAACCCGCTGGGACCAGGCGCGGGCACGCTGCGACCACATTGTCTACGCCGAACACTACGACTACTCGGACCCCAGCAGGATGGGGCTGCTGGTGCGGACGCCCCGCGCGGAGCAATTCGCCGGCACCGTCCTGGAGCCCCTTTTTACCTACGTGCCGGCCCACCTCGAGGAAATGCTCCGCCCGCGCTGGACGTGCTACGCCCGCTTCCTCACCGACGTGTCCTATGATTCCCACTTCTTCGGCGGCATCGGGCCGGAGTTACTGGGAACCTTCTACCTGACCATCGGCGCCATTCTTTTCGCCGTACCGCTGGGCGTCGTCTCGGCCATCTACCTGACCGAATACGCCCGCCCGGGGAGTCGCGTCGTCGCCCTGCTGCGGACGTGCATCAGCACTCTGGCCGGCGTGCCGAGCATCGTCTTCGGGCTGTTCGGACTGGCGTTCTTCATCAACACCCTGCGGGTCTCGCCCTCCAAGAGCGTCCTGGCAGGCTCGCTGACGCTGGGTCTGCTCATTCTGCCGCTGGTCATCCGGGCAGCCGAGGAGGCCATTCGCTCCGTCCCGGAGACCTACAAGCTGGCGGCCCTGAGCCTCGGCGCGACGCGTTGGCGGACCATGGTGACGGTGCTCCTGCCGGCCGCCCTGCCGGGTATCCTCACGGGCATCGTCATCAGCATGGGGCGCGCGGCCGGTGAGACGGCGCCGATCATCTTCACGGCCGCCGTCAGCGTCGGCCAGCCGCTCGCTCTCTGGCAGACGTTTACCGAACCCACCCCTGCCCTGCCCTGGAACATCTTCAACCTGTGTTCGGAGCACCAGGCGGTGGACGAGATTCGCCACGTGCAATACGGTATGGTGTTCACCCTCGTGCTGCTGGTGTTGCTGCTGAACTCCACGGCCATCTTCCTGCGGGCGAGGATTTCCAGGAAGCTGAGAGGATGAACAGGTGGTGACCACCGCGATGCCCCAACCGGTCCGTCCTGTCCGGCGTGAGCAGCAGGCCCCCGCGGCCAACCCGCCCGCGGCGCCGCTTCCCGAGACCGCCCACGTCCGCACGGACAACTTCTCCGTCTATTACCACGATCACCCGGCCGTTAACCGCGTGACGCTGACGATTCCCGCGGGCAAGGTGACCGCCATCATCGGCCCCTCCGGCTGCGGCAAGAGCACCCTGCTGCGCGCCATCAACCGGATGAACGACTTCGTCCCCGGCGCCCGGGCGGAGGGGCAACTCTGGTACTGTGGGCAGGACGTCTACGGCCCCAACTGCGACCCCGTCGAGCTCCGCCGACGCATCGGCATGGTCTTTCAGAAACCCAACCCCTTCCCCAAGTCCATCTTCCGCAACGTCGCTTGGGCGCCGAAGATCAACGGCTACCGCGGTGATCTCGAAGAACTTGTGGAACGCTCCCTCCGGCAGGCGGCCCTCTGGGACGAGGTCAAGGATAAGCTCGACCGTAGCGCCCTGGCCCTCTCCGGCGGCCAGCAGCAACGCCTCTGCATCGCCCGGGCCATCGCCATGCAGCCCGACGTCCTGCTTATGGATGAGCCCTGCTCCGCCCTCGACCCCATCGCCACCGCCCACATCGAGGACCTCATCGACCAGTTGAAAACGCAGTACACCGTCGTCCTTGTTACCCACAACATGCAACAGGCGGGCCGCGTGTCCGACCGGACGGCCTTCATGTACCTGGGTGAGCTTGTGGAGGTGGATGCCACCGACATCATCTTCACCCGCCCCAACAACCCTCGCACCCAGGACTACATCACCGGAAGGTTCGGCTAAGACCCATGACCACCCAATTCGTGCACCTGCTGGATGCCACCCGCCGACGCTCGCTACGCATGGCCAGTCTCGTCGAGGACATGCTTGAAGAGGCAGCCCAGTCCGTCCTGAGCCCCGATGAAGCCCTCGCCGAACGCGTCATCTCCCGCGACCGCGACGTCGATGAAGGTGAGGTCGAAGTCGAATCCGAGGTCATCCGCCTCCTGGCGCTCTACCAGCCCGTCGGTCGCGACCTGCGCCTGCTCTGCACCATCCTGAAGGTCAACAATGACCTCGAACGCATCGCCGACTGCGCGGTCAACATGGCCCAACGAGCCAAACACCTGCCCGCACCCGTCGTCCACGAGTACGCCGCGGACCTGCGGCAGATGTGCGTCAGCGTCCGACAATCGGTGCGGCGGGCCGTCGAGGCCTACAACCATGAGGACGTCGAGGTCGCACGCCTGGTGATGGCCGGCGACGCCGCCGTCAATGCCCTCTACGTGCGCATGATCCGCCGCGTGATCGTCGACACCTCCACCGTCCCCGACGTGGTGGCCGCCCACCTCGACATCCTCTCCGTCGCCAAGAACCTCGAACGCATCGCCGACCATGCCTGCAACGTGGCCGAGGACGTCGTCTTCCTCTGTACCGGCCAGATCGTCCGACACGAACACGGCGGACGCCAAACCGGACCGGCAAACCCCCCAGGTTGACCCGCCCCCCGAATTCAGCTAGGCTGGGGAGGGTCAGCAGCCTGCCCGAGAGCCAGCGTCGGCCTCCCGTGGGCGACGTAGCGGGCCTCAAAGGCTCCGGTCTTCGAGGCCTTAACTACGCTCCGATCGTTCTGCGGGAGGCTGTTGGCCCTGCGGTTGGGGTACCGGGAGTGGGCGGTCCGGCAGCATGGTCGGGCCCGCCTGCGGTGCTCGGCGTCCGGCAGGCGACAGGGGTGCACGCATGTGCCGCAAATCGACATTCAGGCTGGGAGTGTTGGGGCTCCTGTGGGGCTTGCCCGCGGTAATGGGCGGTTGCCGGGAGGCCGAAACGCCCCGTTCGTTCAACAAGGCGATGGTCGAAGCCGGGCAAACGCTGCCCCCGCCGTTTCCCGCCTGGCATGACGTGACGGTCGCCGGCGGCAGCGCCGAGTGGATCGCGTTCCGCGAGCCCAACCCGCCCGCGGGCGGTGACCAGGCCGGTGGCGAAGTCGAGGAACAGATTCGCAACCTGATCGACAGCTTCAATGGCATGGTGGCCGACGGTGAGCACGACGAGCTGTCCTCGTACTTCGTACCCGCGCAGCAGAAGTCGGCCGGCGTCTACATCGTGGGGCAGGCGAAGCTGGGGGGCCTGCTCACCCAGTTGAGCGCGGCCCTGAAAGAACGGGCCCCAGAGCAAGCTGCCGCGGTGGATGCGATCATCGAGCCGTTGGCTAAGCGCTACAACCCGGAACTCAACATCCAGTCGATCAAATCGGTCAGCGCAACCCGAGCGGAGGGAATGCGTCTGGTGCCGGGCGTGGTGGCTTCCGCGCCGGACATGGCCGTACCGATCGGTTTCGAGTTGATCGAAGATGAGTGGTTTATTGACTACCCGCTCTTGCAGACGTCTGTCATCCTGGCCGCTCCGATGGAGATGAGTCTGACGGTGTATTGGGGCAGTTTGCTGCAGGGTTTGCAGGCGGGAGTATTGCCGCCCAAAGAAGTGCTCCGGCAGCTTGCCATCGTGGCCCTGGGGATGGGCGTTCCGCTGCCGCCCGGAGTGGACCTGACGCCGCCGACTCCTCCGCCGGGCATGGCGCCGCCGGGGGTGGTACCTCCAGACCAGGTTCCGCCGTCGGGCGAGACGCCGCCGGCCGGCGAGCCCGCTCCTCCGCCGCCGGAGGCTGAGCCGCCAAGGCCCATGCGCCCCGGCGGGTAGAGCATGCGCCCACGGGCGGGCCACCCGTGCCACAGCCATACTCCCGTTGCGGCCTGGGGGCACAGGCAGGCCCCACCGGTTCCCCGTCATGCACGCGGTAGCGGGTTGGTGGTGACGGGTGCGCAACCGGCTGAAGAGATAGCGTCGGCCCCTGGCCGCGGCCGACGGAGGCGGTGCCGGACGCACCAGCTTTTGCGGTGGCCACGTTGGACCGGGCGTGTCGCGATGGGCTGCGAAAGCGTCGTGCACGCTCCGGCGCCGGCGATCCGAACCGCGACCGTGCGGGAGCGGCTGAATTCCGCCGCTTGTGGTGCGCGTTCGCGCCCCCGCTTTTTGGCATTATCGGCGCCCCCCCATGTCCAACATGCCACCAAGGGCCAACAGCCTGGCCGAAGTGTTTCTCTCCCTGCTGGTCACCCCCTGTGCCACCTGCGGGAGGGGCCCGCTACAAGGCGATGCGGCGCGCCGCGTCTCCGGGGAGGGCGCGGAACTGGTCCTGGCCGTGCCGGTCACCTGCGCTGCCTGTCGCGCCGTGAGCGCCCCGCAGTTCCGTCTGCCGCACGGTATCGGTGCCGACAAACCGGGTTCTCCCGGGTGCTTCAACCCGACGCCGGAACCCTCGACGCTGATCGACCTGGGCCAGTGGTTGACGCTGTTCCGCACGATCGTCCATCAGGCCGAGCGGACCACCGACAAGCAGGAGGCTCGCCGCCTCGGGCTGGAGGCCGCCCAGTGTCTGGATGAAGCGCTCAAGTTCTACCGCGACCCCGACAACGACCTGCCCGACGACGACGCCTTCTGGTGCGAGACCTCGCGGCAGCGTTTCCGCGAATCTCCGGAGCAATTCTCCCGGAAACGCCAACTGGAGCTGCGTGCCAGGCTGCCGAGCCTGGCGGCCATGGAGGCCGCCATCCAGCGGGCCCAGCAACCCCCCAAGCGGAAATGGTGGCGACGCAAGTAGGGCAGGTTCCACCCACCGTCGCTGCGTCGTGGGCGTCCCCGGCGGGCAGAGCCTGCCCACGTGAGCACGCGGTGCACGACGCTTTGCATCAGGGTGCCCGGCGCCTATACTTCGGTACGGTCGAACCACGGGCCGGGGGGCCGCGGATCCGGCTGCTGACCGTCCGGCACGCCCAGCCCGCAGAGCGCCCTCATCGGCAGCAACCATGCCCCAGCGCGACTTCTACGAAGTTCTCGGCCTTGCCAAGACCGCGTCTCCGGAGGAGATCAAGCGCGCCTACCGCAGCCTGGCCAAGAAGTACCACCCCGACCGCAATCCCAACGATCCGAGCGCGGAACGCAGTTTCAAGGAGGTGCAGGAAGCCTACAGCGTGCTGGGTAACACGGAGAAACGCGCCCAGTACGACCAGTTCGGCCGGGTCGGCGTCGGCGAGTGGACGACCGAGCCTACCGGGGAGCGGATGTACACCTGGGGCGGCGGCACCCGGATCAGCATGGAGGACCTGGAAGACCTGTTTTCGATGTTTGGGACAGCGGGCGGCGGGGGAGGGGAACGCAGCAGCGGGTTCTTTGACCAGTTCTTCGGCGCCTCGCCCGGCGGTGCCGGTACGCGTACGCGGCGTCGGCCCGCCGCCCAACCGGCACGCGGCGCCGATCGAGAGACCCCGGTGGAGGTCTCCTTTGAGCAGGCGGTGCGGGGCGCGACAGTGGCCGTACGCCTGAAACGCACGGGCGGCAGGACCGAGACGGTCGACGTGCGGATTCCACCGGGCGTCGAGGACGGTCAGCGCATCCGCCTCCGGGGTCAGGGACAGGCGGGCCGAGACGGCGGTCCGCCGGGGAACCTGATCCTGGTGATCTCGGTGCGCCCGCACCCGTACTTCACGCGGCGCGGGGCGGACATCTACCTGGACGTGCCGATTTCGGTGTCCGAGGCGGCACTCGGGGCTCACGTCGAGGTGCCGTCGCTGGACGGACGCAGCACCGTGACGATTCCGCCGGGAACGTCCAGCGGCACCAAGCTGCGGCTGCGGGGCCGCGGCGGACCGAAGCCCGCTTCCGCTGGACACGGCGATCAGTACATCGTCATCCAGATTGTGCCGCCGACGGCCACTTCGGAGCCCGTTCGCCGACTGCTCGAGGAACTCCGTCAGGTCGAGTCCGTTTCGCCGCGCGCTCACTGTCCGTGGGAGAAGGGTTGACTGAGCATGACTGCAGGTATGCCCACTGCCGACCGCAGCCGAATTCGCACGGGCTCCGCGTTGCTGTTGGCCGGGGTCGTGCTGGTGCTGTGGGCGTGGGGGACGTGGGTCTATCGCACGAGCAAGCTCAGCCAATCACTGGGCCTCGTCCCTGCGGAGCGCACGGCACCGCCCAAGTGGCGAGCGGCTCCGGGGTTTGAGAATCCACAGTCGCCGTCGCCGCTGGCAACCACGCCCCCCCCCACTGCTCGACGCCTGCGGGGCCTGCGCCTGGCCCTTTGGCTGATGGTGATTGGGCTGCTGGCCGTGTTCACCCTGATCGCCGCGATTGCGGCTGCCCGAGCCGCTCGACGCTGGAAGGCGTCCTTACTACGCCGGCCGCAGGGACCTACCGAGGTCTCCGACGTGTGGGTGATGCATAAACCCCCGCCCCTGGAGCCGCAGGAACCGAACGATCGGGAAGACTCAGCCGGTCCGGGGTGAGACGGACCACGGAGGATGCCATAACCATGCGTGCCCGCGACTCCCAGGGGCTGGATCCGCTTCGTGCTCGAGTACATCACCTGACGGCGATGGTGGCCGTCGGGTTCGGCGTCCTGGTCGTCCTGGTGGCCGTCGTTGCGGTGCTCCTCAGCGCGCCGCAGCGGCGACTGGCGCACCGGCTCGAAGACCTGGGGAACCGAGTGGCCATCCTCGAGCAGGGGGCGGGGCAGGCGAAGCCACCTGGACGGGCGGGCGTCGCTCCGGCGTCGCCTGCTCAGCCGACACACCACCCCGGCGAGACGCGGCCAACCGTGCCGGCCACGCTGGAATCGCCCTCGCCGCCTGCCCCGGTGCCTGGGGCGGAGACCACGGCGGCACCGGCGCCGGTCGTACCGCCGGCTGCGCCTTCACTCCCGCAGCCGTCGCCGACGCCGCCCGAGGCCGCGGAGCCGGTCGGGACCACGGCAGCCGAGGCTGAGCGTACGGTAGTGGCTCTGGTCGAAGGCGGCGCCCAACGGGTCGTAGACGAGCGTGGCCACGAGGTCCGGCAGGCTCTTGAGGCACTGGCAGTGCTGCCCGGCGCGCCGGGAAGTCTTTCCTATGCTGCTCAGATTGCCGCTTCCGAGTTATACTTGGCGCTTGGCGACTTTGATCCTGCGGGTCGCTACGCCGTGGCGGCCCTCGCCGGCAGTCCGCGCGAGCCCCGCGCTCTGTCCCTGCTGGCGCAGATTTGCCTCCGGGCGGGCGACTTTGAGAAAGCGCTTAGGTACGCCCAGGAGGCGGCGGAGGCGCCGGGGGCACCGCCGGAGACGCTGCTCACGTTGGCAAGGGCCCAGGTCGGGGCAGGCAAATGGCCGGAGGCTGAAGGCACCCTCCAGCGAGCGGTCGGCATGCCGGCCGTGGCTGCTGATGCTGCCGCGTTGCTGGCGCCGCGCCTGCTCGCGGTCAACCGGTTCGCAGAGGCAGCCGAAGCCCTGGCTCGCGGTCGTGCCGAGGAGCCGGATCGCCTGGACCTGATCCAACTGCATGCCCGCAGCTTGGCCGGCATGGGTGATTATGCCGCCTGTGTTCCGCTGGCGGAGCGCGCCGTCCAAGCGGACCCCGACGACGCGGCTACCTCGCTAATCCTGGGACGGGCCCTGTATGAGACACGGCAGCTCCCCAGGGCGACCGACCTGCTGAGGAGTCTGGTAGCACGGGAGCCCGGCAACAGGGAGGCCCTGGAACTGCTGGGTCTCACGCTGCTCGCCAACCTCAACGCCGACGATGCGGCCGAAGTGTTCGAACATCTCGTCAAGTTGGCGCCGGATTCGGCCGAGGCGTGGCACTACCTGGGTGTGGCGGAGGCGAACGCTGACAACTGTGCCGTGGCCCAGACGGCGTTTCGGGCTGCCCTGGAGCGGCAGGCGGACCGCCCGGAGACCTTGTTTGCTCAAGCGGTGTGCCTGGCACGTGCAGGCGACAGCGCTGCGGCCGCGACGGCCCTGGCGCGAGCGGTCCAGCTCCAACCCGACTTGGCCCAACGGGCGACCGAGGTACCCGTGCTGGCCAAACTAGGCGGTGACAAGGCCACACGCCGGGGCAAGAGCGGGGACGGTCAGTAAGACTCAACGCCGGCGTGCCGCGGCCCAGGTGACGTCGGTTTCTCACCGCCGCGGAGCACGCCTTGGGCGTCAGCGGTGCAGTGATGTGCGCGGCGGCCGTGGGCGGGACGCCGGTGCCACGGTCGGAGCAACGGGATGGCCGACTTAGGCGACATGGTGGCCCTGGTGACCGGCGGGGCGGTGCGCGTCGGGCGGGCGATTGTCACCGAACTGGCCCAAGCCGGTTGCGGGGTTGCCATTCACTACCGCAAGTCCGCAGAACAGGCGGCGGCACTCGCAATTGAGGTGGCGGCGCTGGGTGTGCCGAGCTGCTGCTTGTCGGGGGAGCTTGAGGATCCCGACTCCTGGGCGGAGCTGGTCCGCGGGACCGTGGCGAAGCTGGGCAGGCTGGATGTGCTGGTCAACAACGCCGCGGCGTTCGTTTTTGGGGAGGACACCGTCGAGGGATTCGACGTTCGGCAATGGGAGAGGATGTTGCGGGTGAACCTGGTGGCACCGATGGGGCTAGTTCACCACGCCCGGCGCTACCTGGCCGCCTCTGGCCGAGGGTCGGTAGTCAACCTGTGCGACATTTCGGCTGAGCGCCCCTGGCCTGCACACCTGTCGTACTGTGCTTCGAAGGCAGGGCTTGTGAATGTGACCCGAGCTTTGGCGCGAGCCCTGGCGCCAGAAGTGCGGGTCAACGCGGTAGCCCCTGGCATAGCCGAGTTCCCGGAGTACTACTCGGAATCGCTGCGGCGGGAACTGATCGCCCAGGTGCCCCTGAAACGGCCCGGGAGCCCCGAACAGGTGGCCCGAGCGGTGCGGTTCCTGGCGGAATCGGGCGATTTCATCACGGGGCAGGTGATCGCCGTGGACGGGGGACGGTCGATCGCGTGACCGCCGGCCGGCGGGGGGCGTTTCGCCCTTGCAACTATCGGCTCCTTGCTTACCCTGTAGGGGGTCGTCCGACCCGCGGGGAGACGGGCGCGAGCCCGGCTCCTGCGCTGCGGCGGCGGGATCCCCAGCGCCCGGCGTTCATGCCGCCCGGCGCTACCCTCTAAGCGACGCGGCCGCATCCGGCTGGGCAACGGGGTTGTCCGGACGGCGAGGCCAGGCACCAGACGGCAGCAGATAGCGATGGAATTGAGTGTGATCGCGGTGATCGCGGCCGCCCTCCCTGAGGACGGTGGATACGTCAGCCTTTATAAGCTGGGGGGCATCCTGCTCGTGCTGCTGGCCTGGGCAGGCATCACGGTCTGGGTGGACCACGACACGAACGTGGTCAAGACCAAGCGAGAGCAGTGGAATGTGATCGTGACGGCCGGGGGGGTGGTGGGCTTCTTCGTCCTGCTGGTCCTGCCGATGAAGGGACCGTTGTTCTTCGCGGGGCTGGGCTTCTGGCTGTTGATCGCGGGCGGGGCGCAACTGGCGTACATCATCCACCGCAACGGGCGGGTTCTTCCCACGGCGCGCATTCTGACGCCGGATCATCTTCGGCGGTTGCTCACGGCGGGGTCGGAGAATAAGAAGCGGGCCAAAGATAAGGGCCAGCGGATCAAGCTCCACGACCACACCGGCAAAGCCGTCGAGCCGCCACAGGATCCCGAGGAGAACGAGGACTACCAGGTCACGCAGGACTTCCTGTTTGACCTGCTGTGGCGGCGGACGTCGGAGGTGGACGTACTCGCAGGGCGAGAGAAGTACCGGGTCGTGGTGCGCGTGGACGGGGTGGCCAGCGAGAAAGCGGACGGTCTGGCACCCGAGGACGGCGAACGCATCTTCCGTTTCCTCAAGAAGATCGCCGGACTGAACGTGCAGGAGATCCGGCGGCCGCAGACGGGCAAGATCAAGGCGGCGACGTTGGCCCACACGGGGGACCTCGGGGAGACGGTCGTGCAGACGTCCGGGACGACGGCCGGCGAACGTCTGCGTTTGCGTCTGCACCTGGCCGCCCGACTCTTCCGGTTGCAGGAACTGGGCATCCCGGAGCCGCGGCTGGTCCAGTTGAAGACGGCCGCGGAGCAGGCGAGCGGGCTGGTGCTGATCACGGCCCTGCCCGAAAACGGCATGACCACTACGCAGTACGCCGTCCTGCGCACCCACGACGTGTACATGCAGAACGTGCACACGCTGGAGCGGCGGATGCTGCTGCCGCTGGACAACATTACGCAGCAGGTCTACGACGGCAGCAACCCGGAGGTCAGCTACGGACGGATGCTGCAAACGGTGATCCGCCGCGAGCCGGACGTGGTGATGGTCAGCGAGTGCGAGGACCGGGAGACGGCGCAGGTGGCGACGGGAGCGGCCCTGGATGACCGCAAGATCTACCTGGGCATGCACGCTAAGGACTGCTTCGACGCGTTGAGCCAGTATCTGTCGCTGGTGGACGACAACGCCTCGGCGGCGCAGGCGCTGATTGTCGTGCTCAACCAGCGGCTGGTGCGCATCCTGTGCACGGAATGCCGGGAGGCGTTCCGGCCCGATCCGACCATGCTCAAGAAGCTCAACCTGCCGGCGGAGAAAATCGAGCGGTTCTATCGTCCGCCCACCGAGCCGCTGGTGGACAAGAAGGGGCGGGAGATCATCTGCTCCAACTGCCAAGGCACCGGCTACGTCGGGCGCACCGGCATCTTCGAGCTGCTGGTGGTGGACGATGGCATCAAGAAACTGATGGCGGAGGGGGCCTCCAGCAACCGGATCAAAGCACAGGCCCGCAAGAACAAGATGTACTACCTGCAGGAAGAGGGGCTGCTGAAAGTGATCGACGGCACAACGAGTATGAACGAGATCCTCCGCGTCCTGCGTGATGGGACGAAGTAAGGGGGGCATGAGACGATGTGGCTGTCCGTGTTGCTGATACTCCTGTTCATTGCCGTGGCGATTTACCAGTCCATGCACGGGCTTTTCAGCGCCCTGTTGATGGCGGTGCTGACCATCTGCTGTGCCGCATTCGCGCTGGGGTACTACGAGTGGGTGGCGGGCCACTGGTTGGCGCCTCACTGGAAGCCTGATTATGCCCTGGGCATTTCGCTGGGGGTGCTATTCGGCGGCCCGCTACTGGTGCTGCGGCTGGTGATCGACCAGATCATCCGCCGGTCGAACCTGCTGCCGGCGGTGGTGGACCGGGTGGGCGGCGGCATCTGCGGGCTGGTGGTGGCCCTGGTGATCACGAGCATCGTGGGGTTGTGTATCCAGTTGCTGCCGTTCGACCGCGGTTTCCTGGGCTACGCCCGGGTGCCCCAGGTGCTGCCGGCGCGGGCGGACGACGGAACGGTGGCCGAGCCGCGGGCCCTCGATGCCCCGGACAAGGAAATCTGGCTGGGACTCGATCGCTTCGCGGTCGGGATGGTGGGGTTGCTCTCGGACGGAATTCTCAGCGGCGCGCGCAGCCTGCACCAGGAGCAACCGGACCCCGTGCAGGCGATCGGCTGGGTGGGCTCCACACGGGCTGAGGTGACGCGCTACGCCCCGCCCAATTCGATTTCGATTGTCAAGGTCAACGGGGCGGACACGGCCGTCGTGCCCCAGGTCTACCAGCTCACGCCGGGCAACCCGCGCGCCGGGGAGACCACCCGGCATGAAGCCATGTCGCCGCCGGGCGGCAGGGAGTTCCGCGTCGTCCGGCTGAAGCTGAAGGACAGCGCCCGCAGCAAAGTGAACAAGGACCACGTGTTCACGCTGCGTCAGATTCGTCTCGTCGGGCGCGATGTCTACGGTACTGCCATGCAGCTTCACGCCGTCGCCATTCAGGAGAATCTGGAAGAAGAAGGACGGGCTCCGGCGATCAACCGACACATCCGGGCGGTGTCGAAGTGGGGCAAGACCTGGCCGGTCACCGAGATACCCTACAACCCGCGCGAAGATCATCGTGATGAGATTGAGGTTGTCTTCGAGGTGCCGCTGGGGTTCCAGCCCTGGTACGTGGAGTACAAGCTGGGCGGCGCCCGGGCCCTGGTGTCCTTTGCCGCCGGCGATGCGGCTCCACAGGCTGGTGCCGGCGGAGGGGGGGGAGCGCCCCCGCTGAGTGGTTCCACCGCGGAGCGCGGCAGCGCCCCCGCGGGTGCCACCGTGCCTTCGGTGGGTCTGGGCGGCAACGTGCGGGCGGCCACCACGCGCAGCGGCGCCTCGTTCTTCGGCGACGGTCTGCCGCTGACCCTCACTGACTACACCGAACGCCAGAACGCGGAGATCAGTCGGGGGGTGCTTCAGGAAGGGAGCCTGGTAGCTGAAGTGAGCAAGCAGGGGGGCGGCCGGAAGGCGCCGGTCTCCCGACTCCAGGTGCCAGGTGAGCAGCGGCTGCTGCACTTGAATGTTGCCCGATTGCAGGCCCGCAGTACGTACGGCCGGGCCCGCCAGTTCGCCGTGGAGACCGTGCAGAACTACAAGGTCATCGACGACCGCGGCAATGAGTACCGTATCTGCGGCAAGTATGCCCAGGCGCAGGTCGGCGGCGTAGACCTCTTTGAAATCCAGTATTTCCCCAATCAGGCCGGGTCCCTCGGCGGGCTCGGTCAGTTCGACCGGATCAAAAACTCCGACCTGAAGGATGATTACGACCTGGTTTTCCTGTTTCTTGTCAACCCGGGGGTGACGATCGTGCGGTTTACCACCGGCGGTTCCGCCGACCGGGCGGATGATTTGGAAGGGGAGAACCTCGTCGCCCCCTCGTAGAGCCTCCCGGCACGCGGTCTTTCGGCCGCGGCTGACCCGCGCCGACCCCCAGCGCATACCCAACCACACGCTACCGCAGGAGCCGCGCCGGAGTCTCGGGTGCTCCCGTGCGCGCGGAAAGGTAGGCCGTCTCGATGACCGCCAGTGTCGGCAGGTGCGCCGCCGCGGCGGACTCCGTGGGCGTGATCCCGGCGCGCAGGGCCGCGCCGAAGGCGCCCAGCGCCGGAGCGATCGGCTTTGTCGTGTGTACCGGTACGGAGGTGCCGTGCCCGGGCTCCACGCTTTCGACCAGCAGGCCGCTGGGCGAGACGTCCAGAGAACCGGCGCTGCCCAGCAGGCGCAGCGACCAATGCGCGGTGCGCACTTCCGAGGCACGGCAGGCACTGAGCGCGGCCGTGGCGCCGCCCGGGAGGACCATACCCACCACGACGGCGTCCTCGGTGTCGTAGCTGCGCGGCATGCCGGGCGGTACCGCCAGGCTGCGTTGTGCCCAGAGCTGGGCGGGGACGCCCAGGGTGCCCACCAGCAGGTCGATCAGTTCATAGGCCCCGTGCAGCAGGACGCCGCCGCCGGCGCGGGCGGCATCGCCCGCCCAGCCTGCCAGCGGAGGGAGAGGCACGCGTATCTGCGCCGTCGCGTGGCACAGGTGGCCGACCCCCGCGCCCGGCTCGCGCAGCAGCGCGAAGGCAGGCTCCGCACTCCACGGTCGAGCCACGATGAGTGGACAACCCGCGGCAGCGAAGCCCGCAGTCAGCTTGGCCAACTCGGCGAACGTGCGGGCCGCGGGGGGCTTGAGAAAGACGGGCAGGCCGCGCTGGGCGGCAATCAGAAGCAGTTCAGGTGACGCCGGCGGCTCCAGCGCCACTACGAGTGCCTGCAAGGGCTCGCGGCTCTGCTCGACGATGAGGGAGCGCAGGTCTTCGTAGCCGCGCGCGCCCGTGCCCTGCACGACCCGGCGCAGCAACTCAACGTCCGGGTCGCCGATGGCCACCAGCTCGAACTGCTCGTCTGCCCGCAGCGCTTGCAGGTAGTCCGCGCCGGCGCCGCTCAGGCCGAGCAGGGCTGTTCGCAGTCGGTTCACGCTGGCTTGCCTCGTGTCCGCAACGTCTCGAAGTCTCACGTCGGCCGCGGGGGGCCGACGCTACCTGGGGCCGCGGCGGGTGACACCACCGCGCTCAGACAAACACCCTCTGATTGTAGATGATCCACTCCACCAGCAATATGACCAGCAGCACGATCAGCACGTAGGGCCAGGCCGGCTTACTCACCTGCAGCTCAGACGGCTGGGCGGTGACCTGGGTGCCGCCCAGCACCAGCGTATGGGCAGGGGCGATGTTGCTTTCCACGGGATCGAACAGGTTGACGGCGAACACGTTGTCGCCCGGCACGCCCGGGTCCGCCTGGTAGACGCCCACGGCGCGGGTGCGGGCGTAGTGCACGGTCTGATAGCCGGCAACGAGAACGGTGTCGTTCAATCCATCGGGGCGCTGAATGGTGACCGTCGTAACGCGCTCGGGGACGGGCAACGTGATCGGCTCGCCCGGAGCGATGGCGCGCCGCCCCGCGACCGCCAGGTTCGAGGCGAGGAACTCCAGGGCGTTCTGCATGAAAACGACGAAGTCCACCTGGGTGACCCAGAACGTGTTCATGGTGGGGTTGCCGGCCTCATCCGTCGCCAGCAGACGAAAGGAGGCGATGAGGTACTGGCTGGCGTCGCGGGTCAGGTAGGCCAGCACGGGAGAGGTCTGCCCCTCGATGAGCACGACGGCCTCGGGGGGAAGCCGCAGTTCCAGCCATTCGTAGATCGAGATGGCCTCGACGCCCACGTGGCGCAGGACGGGGTGGGTGTCGTCCCAGTTGAAGAGGACCTCATCGTCGATCCGGCGACCGGTGGCCAGGCCTTCCAGCTTGGGGACCGCGCCCCAGAAGAGGTAATTGCCCTGCGGGAGGCGCGCGGTCGAGTGCCCGTCGAGGATGACAACGTCGTAGGCACTGCGCAGCCCGTCGGTGAGGGACGCTCGCGGAGCGGCCTCATACTGCGCCGGCGTGAGGGTGTCGAAGGTGATAGGCAGCACTTCCAATGCCTTGGTCAGAAAGAGGTTGCCGTCCGTCACCAGCAAGACCCGCAGGTGACGCGGGGGGGGGACGATCGTCCAGGCCCGGTCGTCCACCTCCAGGGCGTCGTCGCTCCAGAGCTGCACCTCGACAACGCCGCTGCCCGCGAAGGTGTCCTGCACAGCGAAACCGCGCTGGCTCATGCCAGCGGCGGAGGCAACGGACGTGGGAGCGGCATCTCCTGCGGCGGTAGCCTCTTCCGTTGGTGGAGCAGCGTCCAGCTCCACGGGCACGACGGCCCGGTTCTGCCCGTCGATCCAGACGGAGGCCTCGCAACGCACGGGCTGCGGGCCGAAGTTGCGGATGACGAAGGCCACCTCGAGGGCGTCGGGCTGTTCGTAGTTGCGGCGGGCCTGCATGCTGACGATGCCGACGTTGTCGGCACGCTCGGCCACGTTGGTGAGGACCATGCGGGCGGCGTCGAACTTCTCGAGCTTGACGTCGCGGGCGTCCGTGATGCGGCCGTCGGTGAACATGTAGACGGTGGCGGGGGCGGCCGGCGATTCGGGGGGGATGTCGGAGCCCTCCTGTTCGCCGCCGATGATGATGTTCTGCGTGTACGCCTCGGCGAGGCTGAGGGCCTCGCCCAGCGTGGAGGTGCTCTGGGTCGGTTCGATCGAGTCGATCTTGCGCTTCAGGGCGGCCTTGTCGGTGTCGAAGGAGGACACCACGGTGGCCCGGTCGCAGAACGCGATGACCATCGCGCGGGCGCCGACGGCCATGCCGTCCACGCAGAGCTTCGCCTGCTCCTGGGCGCGCTCGAGGCGCGTCTTGCCGTCGACCTCGCGGACGCCCATCGAGGCGGACTGGTCCACCAGAATGACCACCGTATCCTCCGCCCGCTCCACCACTTGCAGCATGGGCTTGCCCAGCGCCAACGCCCCGGCAAGCAGCACCAGCAGTTGCAGCAACAGCAGCAGATTGCGACGCAGACGCTGGAACGGCGAGTTGACGCGCAGGTCCTCCACTGCGCGGCGCCACAGCAGCGTCGAAGGGACGAGCCGCTCCTGGCGCTTCAGCTTCAGGAAATAAAGGGCCACCAGCGGCGGAATCGTCAGCCCGGCCGCCAGCGCCAAGCCCTGCCAGGACAAGATCTCCATCGCTCGTCACTCCAACATGCGGGCTCCGCTTCCGCACGACCGCCGTCAGGGAGGAGCACGCCGCTGCCCCGTCTGCGTGCCCCTGCCTCTCCCTTGAAGGGAGCGGGGTTCCACCGCCGCGTGCCCACCTTGCGGCCCCAGCCAGCGGGCGGCGTTCATCAGTCCCCCAGGTCCACAGGACCTGGGCCACCCGTCCCCCAGGTCCACAGGACCTGGGCCACCCGTCCCCCAGGTCCACAGGAAGATTTCTCACGAAGCATCTATCCGACCCTCCTCCGGATGTTCCAGCGCGCGTGGTAGATGATCAACTTGGCACCCACCCACCGACGTACGCGCTCCAGCGTCCGGACCCACGGCGGCAGGGCGG